>JAABUQ010001191.1_pt1 | contig 57349 bp, 55 predicted proteins | sample 5560001 | NCBI WGS metagenome assembly JAABUQ01 (sample SAMN10711888, study PRJNA513371) | rock metagenome | isolation source: Antarctica rocks | place: Antarctica: Victoria Land, Finger Mt nord | collected 2015-12-18
CGGACGTAATGCATGACAATTGCTTGCGACTGTTCCTGCACGAGTATAACCAACCGACCAAACAGCAACCGAGAAGGCTCAGACTGAAATGAGCCACTACCAGTTCCTGATATGGCAATACCGCGCTAGGGCGTGAGAATGCGCGTTAGCGTTTGCAGAGCCTCGCGCCGCTTGGCGGGCGTAATGCGGCCCATGCGCCGCATGATGGCAGGCTCCGCAATGGTACATAGATACGCAGGCCGTAGGAAACAATCCTGCGTAAGCCTGCCGCCTTCCACATCGGTTCGGGTCAGTGGAAGCCGGTGTGGGTCGGGGGCTTGCTGCGTGGTGACCAAACAAGCCAGGTAATCCGTCCCGCTCCCGTAAGGCAGAACAGCCAGCACAAGTGCAGGCCGCACCTTGAAACCTTCTTCGCCGGAAAAGGGAAACGGCAGCAGCACAAGTTCGCCTACTTCATATCGTTCCATGCAGCGTCCTCTTGTGGGTTATCCCAAAGTCTGCTGAAGGCTGACTCGCTGGCATGGTAGGTTGCCAGACCAGGCTCTTGAGGCAGGTCGGGGATGAGAAACACCTCCCCCTCATTGGTGACAAAGGCCGCCGGTTCGGACTGGCCTAAAAGCATCTGCCGTGCCCAGTCAGAGATGGGCAGGCCCGCCTGCTCTGCCTGACGCTCCAGTTGTGCTTGTTCGTCCGGCGCAAGGTCAATCTCTAGTTTTGCCATGTTGTTCTCTCTCTGCCGACTTATCCCATGTCCGGGGCGAGGTGGTGGTTGGCGACGGCGGTGTTGATTAAGTCCTGGGCGTACTGCCAGAGAGCCTGGGAGCCGTCGGCGATGTGTGCGTTGCGGGCCAGGACTTGCCCGGCGTGGATGCCGTGCTCCTGCCAGGAGCGGCCTTGCGTGTGGACGTTGTGCAGCAGGGGCATGAGCCGATCCAAAGCGGCGGCGAAGCGGGCTTCGGGCGTCTGGCGCGCTTCAAACTCCTGCCACAAGGCGTGTATCTCGGCTTGCTGGTCGGGGGGGAGCAGTCCGAAGATGCGCTGGGCGGCTTGCTGCTCGCGGGCGGCTTTGCCTTCGTGGCCTGCCGCGTCGTAGATGTAGGTGTCTCCGGCGTCTATTTCTACGATGTCATGCACGAGGAGCATCTTGAGCGTGTGCAGGGTGTTGATGGTCTGGTCGCTGTGTTCAGCAAGCACCATGGCCATGAGCGCGAGGTGCCAGGAGTGCTCGGCGGTGTTTTCGTGGCGGCTGCCGTCTAGGAGATAGGTGCGGCGCAGGATGGTTTTGAGCCGGTCAATCTCTAACACAAAGGCCATCTGGTGGGCAAGGCGAGTGCTTTGCGCGGTGGGTGTTCGCGTGGTGTCTGTCATCGGATAAAGTATCCCGATGCGCGCCATTGTCCGTCGGTGTCTTTGGTCATGGTGATGGTTTCCACGCTGGGCTTATTGGCGAAGGCGGTGCTGTATTGGATCAGGGCGTAGTCGCCTGCGGGCGCGCCGGGCGGGGCCGGGATGTGTTTGGCGCTCGCGAAGGTGCGCGTCTTGACGGCTCCGAGGGGCGCGCGTACTTGCTGCATGGCGGCTGTCCACTGGGCGGCTGTGACCTGGGCCTTGAACGCGCTGGCAGCGGTGTCGTAGCTTTTGTCGTATTGGCCGCTGTCTACAAGGGCAAGCCAGGCTTCGGCGGCCTGCACAGCGGGCGACTTGGCGGGCGGCGCGGGGGCAGGCGCAGCGGGTTTCGGATGATGCTTGGGGGCGGCGTGGGCCGCGCCGGGTGTCAGTGCGAGACTGGCACAGAGCAGCAGCAATGAGTGTTTCATGGCGTGTCGTGTCTCCGTTAGGCGAGTGTCAGCAAGCCTTGCTTGAAGTCGATGGTCAGTGTTTGTTCGCGCAGAAAGTCTAGGCCAAGCACGCCGTCTATGTTGGCGGCGGCAGGAAGCGTGTAACTGAGTATGGTCATGTCGGTTCGGGTCTGGCCCAATGCGGTGATTTACGAAAGGCTAAAAGGGGCACGGTCTCTATGCCGCTGCCGGTGACCACGCGCGTTTGGCTGGCGGGCTGCGATAAATCATAGCCCACTCTGTCAAGGATGTCGGTGCGGATAGTGGTCGTCGCTGCCCCTGTGTCCAGCGCAAGCCGTGCTGTTCTTTGGCCCTGCGGCCCATGAACTTCGGCATGGACGATTATCAGTCCTTGGTTTGGCGCAAAGCGTGTACTCATAGGAGAAAGCTAATGTCGTCGGGAACGTGGACAAAGCAGAGCGACGCGCTTCGGCTGAACGGTCGGGCGGCCTGGTACCGGCGCACCTGCCCGTCCATCTCGTCGCGGTCGGGGCTGTGGGCGATGACGGTGCCGCTGAGCACTTCCAGTTGGTCGTCAGAGACGGGGTCTATGACTACGACCCACTCGCCGTCGTAGCGCTGCTCCATCTCGGCGTAGGTAAGGGTGGGGTATTCCATGGTGTCTGGCATGGTGTTTGTCTCCGGGGCGAGAGTGAACGGAAGCTAAGTGGACGCGGCTAGAAGTAGCCTTCTTTCTTGCGGTCTTCCATCGCGGCTTCGGAGCGCTTGTCGTCGGCGCGGGTGCCGCGCTCGGTGACACGGGTGGCGGCGACTTCCTGAATGATGTCCTCTAGTGTGGAGGCGGGGCTGAGGACGGCTCCGGTGCAGGTCATGTCGCCGACCGTGCGGAAGCGCACTTGTGTCTCGCGGGGCACTTCGTGGGGGCGCGTGTTCAGAAAGTCCGAGGCGGCGATCAGCATGCCGTCGCGGTCTATCACCGGGCGGGTGTGGGTGAAGTAAAGCGAGGGCAGTTCGATTTGCTCCTGCAAGATGTACTGCCACACGTCCATCTCGGTCCAGTTGGAGATAGGAAAGACGCGGAAATGCTCTCCCAGATGCTTGCGTCCGTTGAAGAGATTCCAGAGTTCGGGGCGCTGGCCTTTGGGGTCCCACTGGCCGAATTCGTCACGGTGCGAGAAGAAGCGCTCTTTGGCGCGGGCTTTCTCCTCGTCGCGCCGTGCGCCGCCCATCGCGGCGTCAATCTTCATCTCTTCCAAAGCGTCCAGCAGGGTGACTGTTTGGAGCAGGTTGCGGCTGGCATTGTAGCCCTGTTCCTCCACCGCCCGGCCCTGATTGATGCTGTCCTGGACGGAGCGCACAATGAGCTTCGCGCCGATGTGTTCCATCCACCAGTCCCGATACGTGATGGTTTCGGGGAAGTTGTGGCCGGTGTCTATGTGCAGCAGCGGAAACGGGATGCGGGCCGGGTGGAACGCTTTGCGGGCGAGGTGGCTGAGAATGATGCTGTCTTTGCCGCCTGAAAACAAGAGGGCGGGGCGCTCAAATTGGGCGGCGACTTCGCGGATGACAAAGATGCTTTCGGCTTCCAGTTCGGCCAGGTGGGTGAGTGAGTACGAGTTCATTGTGTCTGTAAAACATTGGGGCGCGCGGGATTGTTCCCGCCGTGCTGATTGGGGCGCTGGTTTTGGTGTGCTGTTTGTATTCTACCCGCTCGCTGCAAGTGGGGGAATGTTGTTTTGGTTGCCGGCAAATGTGTGGGGTTTCTGGAGTGTGTTTTGCTGAGTAATTGCTGAGAGTATGTTGAAAAAGTCTTGGTCTTTCAAGTAGACTGAAGTTATGGAACGCAAAGTATACTCCACGGACCTTACCGACGAGCAGTGGCAGAGGCTGCAAGAGCACCTGCCTAAAGCCGCCACTGGACGTACAGGCAGACCCCGCAAGCATGAGTTGCGCGAGGTTGTGAATGCCTTGTTCTACCAACTTAGAAACGGCGGTGCCTGGCGAAACTTGCCTCACGACCTGCCGCCCTGGGAGACTGTCTACAACCAATTCCGCAGGTGGCGCAACGACGCCACCCTCGAAGTGCTCCACCTTGACTTGCGCCAACTCCTGCGCCAGCAAGATGGACGCGAAGCCAGCCCTTCTGCCGCCGTTCTGGACAGCCAGAGCGTCAAAGCAGGCGAAAGGGGGGGCCGGAAGGCAGTATCGGCTATGACGCCAACAAGAAGATCAAAGGCCGGCGGCGGCACTTGCTCGTAGACACGCAGGGACTTCTGCTCGCTGTCTCTGTTCAGGCGGGCAGCGTGCATGACAGAGACGGAGCCAAAGAAGTGCTTGGCTACAGTCTGGGCACGTTTGCGCGCTTGTCTCTGGTTTGGGCTGATGCCGCCTATGGCGGCGAACTGGTGAACTGGACGGCCTCCACTTGCGGCTGGACGCTGGAGATCGTGAGGAAGGCTGAAGACCAGAAAGACGTGAAGGGCTTTGCGGTGCAGCCGCACCGCTGGGTGGTGGAGCGCACGTTTGCGTGGTTGTGCAAGTACCGCCGTTTGGTCAAAGACCATGAGTTCTTGCCTGCAAGCAGTGAGGCCATGATCCGCCTCGCGATGTGTCATCTGATGCTCCGCAGGCTCAAAACAGCCTGATGCAAGACTTTCTCAACATACTCTAAGTGATTATGGGGTGTTGTGCCGGGGGTGTGAACACTCCGCAGAGGCAAGCCCCTGGTTTCTAGGACTATGAAACCCTCGACAAGGATGAAGTCATGTGCTCACGCGCATAAGATATGGGTGATCTGTGCGCTTCTTCTTGCGGCCGAAGGACGTGGCTTGCCACTCTTGTCAAGGTTTTGTACCTCCGGTGACAGGTGTTGTGTGCTGGCCCTGCATTGATCTTTTCATCCTGCCACAACGGTAATGGGGGGATGGCTAGTCGGTGAAGGGGAAGAGGACGTTCTCGTAGATGTCGGCGAGCGGGAGGGTGACGTTGAGGCTGCTCAACTCTAGGGCGGCGGCCTCGCCGCGCTGTTCGCCGTCAATCCAGATGTCTTGGAAGCGGGCGAAGTAGTCTATGCGCCGGGCGTCTTGATGCACCAGGACGTACTCGCGTAGCGACGGCAGACGTCGGTATTTGATGAACTTGACGGTGCGGTCATACTGTGCGGTGGAGGGGGAAAGTATCTTAATCAGCACGGTAGGGTTGGTGAGCGTGTCGGCGAGGGTGTCGCTGTACTGCTGTTCGCCGCAGACGACGGTGATGTCGGGGTAGGCGTAGGTGTTGCTCTCAGTGACTAAGACGCGCATGTCGCTGCCGAAAACTTGGCATCCTGTTCCCCGGATTGCTGTACCGATGGCAATAATAAGATTGCTGGCGATGGTGTTGTGGGCGCGGCTTGCGCCGGACATGGCCCACACTTGACCCGACACGTACTCGCTCTTGAAGGAGGCGAGGCGTTCGGCTTCTAGGTATTCTTCGGGGCTGACGTAGGGGACGGGCTGCGTGGACATGGGGTGATTATACCCTGCCGCGCGGAGTGGCGGCAGGGTGTGGATGGGCGGAGAATGCTTACGCGGCGCGTCGTCTGGCTTTGAGGGCGAGCGCGCCGAGGCCGAGGATGCCGATGGCTGTGGCGGCAAGTGGCGATGGTTCGGGGGCGGCGGCGGGGGTGACGGAGGCGAAGGTGTTGCCGATGCGCAGTTCATCCAGGGTGCCTGTGACGGTGCTGGTAGCGCCGGTGGAGTTGCCTGCGCCGGCGGCAAGGCGCAGGTAGTCAAAGGTGCCGATGCTGAAGCCCGTCAGTGTCGTGGAGGCGGCAGGTTCGGGCGCGCCGACGGTTGGGTTGACGTAGAGGGTGACTGTGTCGGGGCCGGTGACGAAGTCGATGCGAGCGACCAGGAGCGAGAGGGTGGCGGAAGGCGCAGACGTGTTTGCCGAGCCGCTGCCGCTGGTGATGCCGAAGGTGCCGAAGCCGTTGAGTTTGCCGACGAACAACTGCTCGGTGCCCGTAGTGCCGGGGCTGCCGCTGAACAGGGACAGGCCGAGGAAGCGGCTGCCGCTGTTGGTCGCCTGCGCGAGAAAGCTGAGGTAGACGGTGGTGCCGTCGGCCCCGAAGGTGGTCGTCAGGGGGCGGAAGGCAACGGCGCTTGTGTTGACTGCCGGGGGGGTTAAGGTGACGGCATTGCCCGCCGTGGCGAGGCCGGGATAAGTGGAGCCGGGGCTGGTAACGTTTGTGCTGGTGCTGTTCCATGCGCCGCTGAAACCTGTCCCGCCCGCGTCTCCGTTGAGACTTCCTGCGGGGTAGCTGAAGCTGTCGGAGACGGTCTGGGCGCGGGCGGGAAGCGCGGACAGCAGGGCGAGTGCGCCGAGCGCGAGTCAGGCAGCAAGGGGTGGGCCAGACTGGGTGGGCATGAGCGTATCCTTATGTGACGGGTAGGGCCGAGAACGATGCGCCGCGCTGGAAAACACACAGCGGGTGGCAACTACAGTATACACCAATAAAGTGAGCCTGGCGCGCTGCCCTGCATTTATTTTCAGGGTTTGGCGCGCCAGGCTCGCTTTATTGGCGTGTGTCGCGGCGTGTCCCGTCTTCAGTGGCGGGGTGGCAAGGTAACTATCGCTTTTTGAGGGCGTCCGTGCCGTTGGTGTTCACGGCAGGCGCGGGCGGTGCCGCGCCGTTGGTGTTCACGGCAGGGACGGGGACAGACGGGCCGTCAATGCGAAGCTGCCCGCTGACCAGTTGCGTGGCGAGCAGCGTTTGGATGACACCCGTAATCTGATCGGTGGCCGCGCCTGCCGCGCCGCCCTTGTCCCCACCGCCGCTGATATTGACCAGCTTCGCTTGGGCGAGTGCAGCGGCGATGGCGGGCACGATCTGCGGTAGTATCTCTAATTGGCGCAATGCAAGGTAGGCATCGCCGCCCTGACGGATGGCTTCGTTGACCGCGCGGATGGCGTCGGCCTGGGCCAGCCCCAGCGTGCGCACTTTGACCGCTTCGGCATCGGCGGCGGCTTCGGCCTGCACGCGGACACGGGCGGCATCGGCGTGGGCCTGGGCAAGCTGTGTGGCCTTGAGTTCGGCCTCGCGCTGCACGGCGAGGGCGTTCTGCTTTTGCGCTTCGGCTTCGGCGACTGTCGCTGCGTTCTGCGCGCGGCGCTGCTCCAGGTCGCGCTGCTTGTCGTTGATGGCCTGCTCGGCGGCCAATTGCGCTTCGCGGGCGCGGCGCTCCTGGTCGGCGGCGACAATGTCGGCGTTGGCTTTGGCTTCCACCGCCGATTGACGGCGGCGGGCTTCGGCCACTTCGCTCTGCACTTCTTTGATGTTGAGGGAGTTGAACACTAGCCCCAGGTCTTGCAGCTCGCGCGAGCAGGCCCCTTTGATGATAATCGCCAGCCGGTCGTCTTCTTCCACAGGCACAGTCGCGACCGCGCGGGCCACATCGCTGTCGCTGGTCATGGGCTGCACGTCGCGCTGGGCTTTGGCGGAGAACAGTTCATCGTGCGATAACAAGTTGACGGCGCGGCGTCCCGTGGACGTGAGCAGGTCAGACAAGGTCGCGGTCTGCTCGTCCTGCGGCTTGGCGAAGAACTTGTTGGCCGCGGTGGTAATCATTTCGGTGCTGTCGCCCACGGACACAATCGCCGATGCCAGCACGCGCACTTTGATGGGCTTAGGGCTGCCGTTGCGGTCCACATCGGCGGTCTGGTCGGCAATGTCCAGGTCAATGTTGATGGCCTTGGACGGAATGCTCGTGCCGGTCGTGACCAGTGGGATTTCAATGGCCTTGCCCGGCCCTTTGTAAATGCGGATGCTGCCGCCGAAGAACGACACCAGCCGAATGGTGCCCGCGTCCACGGTGCGCAGGAACGAGCTGATAATGATGGGAAAGGCCAGGATCGCCACAACGACGATGATGGCGACTACAATGGGACTCATGGCTTTGGTTTCCTTTGCGTTTGCTTGTTGCGCAGATGAGTGATGCTCACAGAGAGCCGGGAGGAACCTCCCTCCCCGCTTCGGATTACCTCCCTCCCCGCTTTGCTGGGTTCCCCCCTAAAGGGAGGATTAGGAGCAGGAAGCGCGGGCCACCCCTCCTAATCCTCCCTTTAGGGGGGAACCTGCGCAGGGAGGAACGACCGGAGCAAGGAGGGGGGTTCTCCTACAGCCGCGCCACGCGGCACGTGTTGGCGCGCGTGTCAACACTCATCACCGTGAGCTGCTCGCCCGCTGTGACTGCCTGGGCGCGGTCGTCCGGCTCCAAAAAGGCCAGCACGCGCGCCCGCTGGCCGTCAATGCTCAGTTTCACCATGCCCCGGCCCTGCGCGTCAAACCGGCCCAATGCCTCGCACTGACCCGCGACCGCCCCTTCCAAAGCCGCCCCCGGCGTGGACGCAAACTGAAACACCAGCCCCCACAGTGGCCGAATGACCAGGCCATAGAACACCATCCCCCCGACAATGGCCGCGAGCGCGGTCAATGCCCCCGTCCAATGCTGCGATTTGAGCAGCAGCCCGGTCGCCCCCACGCCCAAACACACGCTGAAGATGGTCAGGGGCGACAGCAGCGTCCAAATCTCCGATGCCCCGTGTCCGCCGTGCAGCTCGGCCTGCGCCGTCCGGCTTTGTCCGTCCTGCCCGTGATGCGCGTGCGCGGCGTGGCTGGGTGCGTGCACGTGGGTTCCATGCCCGTGCGCCCCCTGTCCGCCCGCGCCATGTCCGTGCCCCCCGGCATGGTGCGCCCCGGCGTGCCCATGCCCCAGCCCCAACACAGCCTGCGCGAACAATCCCAATGCCCCGATCAGCAGCAATGTGGTGTAGATCATAGCTTTATATTCAGTGTGACACGGCGGCACGGAAAAAGTTGCAGTCCCCTCAACAAAGTCTTTGCGTGGGTGTTATGTGGGCTTTGCGTGGGTGTTGTGTAGGCTGTGCCCAGGCTCTGCATGCCGGCTGCTCCCGCTTTCCCCCGGCTGATTATAGGCATTCCTACGGCATACCAACGACGGAACAAATTCTTCCGTCGTCGGCACGCCGCTGCAACACTGCAGCAACGCGGTCACAACGGGGAAGGGAGGCCCAACGAAAGCCGCACTGCGCTCCGCTGAACACTCTGCTTGCCCGGCCCGCTTGACCCTGCCGCGCGCCATCGGGTACACTGCAAACAAATGTTTCGCTGGGGAACGGGCGCACGTGGGCGGCCCGTTTCGCTTTGTGTCAGGAGCAGTACATGGCGGACGCGATACGCATTCAGGGCGCGCGGCAGAACAATCTCAAGGACATCTCGCTGGACATCCCGCGCGACAAGCTGGTCGTGATTACGGGCCTGTCCGGGTCGGGCAAGTCATCGCTCGCGTTTGACACCATCTATGCCGAAGGGCAGAGGCGTTATGTGGAGAGCCTGTCCGCGTATGCCCGCCAGTTCCTCGGCCAGATGGACAAGCCCGATGTGGACCACATTGAAGGGCTGTCGCCCGCCGTCTCCATCGACCAGAAGTCCACCAGCAAGAACCCTCGTTCCACGGTCGGCACGGTCACCGAGATATACGACTATTTGCGCCTGCTGTTCGCGCGGGTCGGCGTGCCCCACGACCCCATCACGGGCCAGCCCCTGGTCAAGCAGACCATTGAACAGATGGTGGACCGGACACTGGAGCTGCCTGAAGGCACGCGCATCCAAGTATTGGCCCCCATCGTCAAAGGGCGCAAAGGCGAGTACAAGAAAGAGATTGACGAAGTGCGGACGGAAGGCTTCGCCCGCGTGCGTATTGACGGCGAGACTTACGACCTGTCTTCAGACGGAGTGCCCGCCCTGGGACGCTACAAACAGCACACGATTGAGATTGTCGTTGACCGCTTAGTGGTCAAGGCCACGGGAATAGAGAAACGGCTGGCCGACTCCTTTGAGACCGCCGCCCGGTGGGGCAAAGGACAAGTGGTCGTGGACGTGATCGGCGCGGAGCCGTTGGAGTTCACCGAAAGCTTCGCCGCGACGGACAGCACGTTTAACTTTGAGGAGATTGAGCCGCGCTTGTTTTCGTTCAACTCTCCCTACGGGGCGTGCCCGGAGTGTCACGGCCTGGGCATCAAAGTGGAGTTTGACCCCGACCTGATTATTCCCGACGACGCCAAAAGCATAGAAACGGGGGCGGTTGCGCCGTATGTGGCGGCAACATCGGGCAACACCAACGAGTGGGCGCTGGGCCTGTTCCGGGGCGTTGCCGAGCGCTTTGGGTTTGACAGCAGCACGCCCATCAAAGACCTGAACGACGAGCAGCGTCATGCCCTGCTGCACGGCGTCAAAGGGTCGGTTACGGTCACGTTCCGCAACAAGTGGGGGCGCAACCGTCAGTTTACATCGGACTATGCGGGCGTGGTCGGCATGCTGCAAAAGAAGCTGTCCGAGACCGAAAGCGACGGCATCAAAGAGTGGCTCGGCTCGTTCCAATCCGACCGTCCGTGCCCCAAGTGCGACGGCAGGCGGCTGAAGCCCGAAGCGCTGGCCGTGCTCTTGGGCGGCCTGGACATCAGCCGCCTGTGCGCCCTGAGCATCGCGAAGTCGTTTGAGTGGTTTGAAACGCTGAAGCTGACCGCCCGTCAGCAGCTCATCGGGCGGCAGATTGTGCGCGAGATACAAACACGCCTGGGCTTCCTGCTCAACGTCGGCCTGGGCTACCTGACATTGGACAGGGCGGCCCGCACACTCGCGGGCGGCGAAGCGCAGCGTATTCGTTTGGCGAGCCAGATTGGATCGGGGCTGACGGGCGTGCTGTACATCTTGGATGAACCCAGCATCGGCCTGCATCAGCGCGACAACACCAAATTGATAGAAACGCTGATGCGCCTGCGGGCCTTAGGCAACACCATTATTGTCGTGGAGCATGACGAGGAAACGATGGCCGCCGCCGACTGGATTGTGGACATCGGGCCGGGGGCGGGCGAACACGGCGGTCAGGTGATCGCGCAGGGCACGCCGGATGAAGTCATGGCGAACCCGGACAGCATCACAGGCCGCTTCCTGTCGGGGCGTGACAAGATTGATGTGCCTGCCGAGCGCAGGCCCCCCAGCGACAAATACTTGGAGATACAAAACGCCCACGGGCATAACCTCAAAAACGTCACGGTGCGCATTCCGCTGGGCTGCTTTGTGTGCGTGACCGGCGTGAGTGGGTCGGGCAAAAGCACTCTTATTCAGGAAACGCTGTACCCGCGTCTGCAATACGCTATTAATAAGACCCGCAGCGTGTGGGAGGCGCACGATGCCGTGCAGGGCATCGACCAATTAGACAAGATTGTTGATATTGACCAAAGCCCCATCGGGCGGACGCCGCGCTCCAACCCCGCCACCTACACGGGCGTCTTTGACATGATCCGCGACCTGTTCGCCAAGACCGCCGATGCCCGCATGCGCGGCTACAAGGCGGGCCGGTTCTCGTTCAATGTCAAGGGCGGCCGGTGCGAGGCGTGCAAAGGCGACGGCATTATCAAGATTGAGATGCAGTTCCTGCCGGACGTCTATGTCCCCTGCGAGGTCTGCCACGGCAAGCGCTACAACCGTGAGACATTGGAAGTGAAGTACAAGGGCCAGTCCATCGCCGACATCCTCGCCATGACCGTGGGGCAGGCGGTCGCGTTCTTTGAGGCCGTGCCCGCCATTACGCGCAAGCTCCGCACAATCCACGATGTCGGCTTAGATTACATACGCATGGGGCAGCCCGCGACCCAGCTTTCCGGCGGCGAGGCGCAGCGGGTCAAACTCGCCACCGAGCTTGCCAAGCGCGCGACAGGCCGCACGTTGTATATCTTAGACGAGCCGACGACCGGCCTGCACTTCGCCGACACCAAGAAGCTTTTGCAGGTCTTGCAGCGTTTGGCCGACACGGGCAACACGGTCTTGGTGATTGAGCACAACTTAGATGTCATCAAGACCGCGGATTGGGTGATTGACATGGGGCCGGAAGGCGGCGATGGCGGCGGGGAGCTTGTCGCCGCAGGCACGCCCGAAGCAGTCGCCAAAGTCCCCGCTTCGCATACCGGTCGTTACCTGGCGAAAGTGCTGGCCGGGCACAGCTTGGTTTCGGGCAAATAACTCCGTGGGCGCGGCGCCCCTTCGCTGGAAAGCAGAACTCTTTGGCCCTTCTCCTCGCTCTGATGCATTTTCTCGGCACCAAACCCCTTGTTGTCAGCCTAGCCGCGCAGAGTGTCGTCTTGGGCATCGCCCTGAAGACAGGGGACAAGCCGCAGGTGCGCCAGTGCAGCATTCTGCTTGTCGCGCTCGTCCTCGTCATTGTCAGCATTGGCCTGCGTCCACCGGGGCCTGTGAGCTTCAAGGCGGATGTGCTGGGCGCCCTTGCCGCCGTTTTGTTTCTAGACCCCGGCGTGCGGGCATTGCTGAAGCTGCGCAAGAAAACCCAGCCTCAGAAATAACGGGAGTGTCCCTTTCGGCTCGGCCCTGCTTCCCCCTGTTGTCGGCCCTGCCTCCGTGTTTCAATGGGGTTCTTCCGGTCTGATCCACGGCGTTCCGAGCGTGTACCGACGACGGAACAATTTCTTCCGTCGTTGGTACACGCTTGCGAAGCGGGGGAAATGCTGATGCAGCGCCTTTGGAAGACTCTGGGGAGGGCCTCTATGGGAGACCGGCCTGCCAAACCGAGCGAAGTGGGACACTCCCGAAATAACATTGACAACCGGGCTGCGCGCGTGTTATCATAGCGCATCAACTCTCGTGATCATCACGCCAACCATGAGCAAAAACACCCTCGCCAAACCCTGCTGCGTCTGCCTGACCTTGTGCAACGAGATTATTGAAGACGCGCGCACCCGCAGCAAATCCGTCATCAGTATCTTCAACAGCATCGGGGCCAGTCAGGTGCCGACTGTGTATCCCCGCCTGTGCGTGCTTGCTTCGGTCACCAATGCCGACCCGGAAACCCCCGTGCGCATCGCTATCACCCTGCCGTCGGGCGGCGAGCTGTTTTCCGCGGACGGCAAGACCCTGCCCGGCGACAAGTCAAGTGTCACCGATTTCCCCCTGGAAGTGCAGGGCGTGCTCCTGCCCGAAGCCGGCGTGTACACCGTCACGCTCCAGGCTGGGGGCGACCTGATTGCGCAGCGCCTGTTTCAAGTCTTCATCGCTCCGCAGCAGACACCCGCTGTCGCCTGATGCTGCTCGCGCTCCCCATGCAGGATTTGTGCGCCGCGCTCGCGAAAAGCGCCCTATGACTCCTGTGTGCATTCGTCTGTGGCCCGCTTTTGCCGCGGCAGCGCTGTGTCCGATCATCCTCGGCGCGGCATTGGCCGCTCCCCGTGCCATCAAGCCGCCCCTGCGGCCTAGGCCAAACACTCCCTCCGCTTACGCCCTCGGCCCGCCCGCCGCCCTTGCCCTGGTGACAAACAAAGACAACGGCGGCAGCATCACGCTTCCGCCCGACACGACACTTGTTGTCCGTCTGCGCACCGACTCGCCGGCCCAGAGCGCCTGGAACCTGCTGCTGCCGCCCAGCCTGCCTTTGCGCCTTGCCGCCCCGCCTCGTCACGACCGCGCCGTGGACGAGTTCCAGTTTTTCCCCCATTATCTGCCGGGTAAAACGCAGACGTTCTTTCTGCACTTTGTTTATGGTGACCCAGATTTGCCTGCAATGAGCGGGGGGCGCACCTGGCGTATCAAAGTTGTTGTCCCACCGAGGTTTGTGGAGCCAAGCCACACGCCGTCCCCTTCTACGCCGTCTTCTTCCCACTGATACATCAAGAAAGCAGCGCACCCACCATAAGAAAGCAGCGCACCCACCATGGCGATTTGCGAAATGCACCTGGGCAGCGGCACGGCCCTGCAAAAGATGACCGCGTTCACGGCGATTGTGCCGGAACACGTTCCCGGCCCGTGGGCGACGCTGTACCTGCTGCACGGATTGAGCGATGACCATACGGCCTGGACGCGGCGCACGAGCCTGGAGCGTTACGCAGAGGGTCTGCCCCTGCTGATTGTGATGCCCAACGGCGAGCGCGGCTGGTACACGGACAGTATCAGCCAGCCTGCGCACGCGTTTGAAACATACCTGACGCGGGATTTAATGGGGTTTGTGGACAGCACGTTTCACACGCGCGGGGTAAGCGCGGCCCGTGCAGTGGCGGGCCTGAGCATGGGCGGCTACGGCGCGGTCAAGCTGGCCCTGGGGCACCCCGACCTATTTTGCGCTGGGGTCAGCCACTCCGGGGCACTGGAGATTGCCGCGCGCTTGTGGGAGGACGACAACGCGCGCAGCAATGAACTGCGTTCCATCTTTGGCGCAAACCCGCAGGGTGGAGACAACGATACCTACGCTCTGGCCGAGCGCGCCGATGTGAATATGCGTCCGGCCCTGCGGCTGGACTGCGGCGTGGACGACTTTCTGATTGAGGACAACCGGCGGTTCCATGCGCACCTGAAGCGCATCGGCTACCCCCACGAATATGCCGAGCACGCAGGCGCGCATGATTGGGCGTACTGGAACTTTCGCATACTTGACACCCTCAAGTTCGCCGGGCAGCACCTCGGCTTTAACTTCCGGCCCGAAGACCACATCTATCCAGAGGGAGTGGGTGGTTAGACCTAGCATTGATTGAGGGGTCAGGCGCAGAGGCCGCGTCTGACAGGAGCAATTACCTATGCACAAGGCCTTACTCACGCTCATCTTGCTGCTCACCGTCTTGCCCACATTAGTGCGCGCTGTGCCGCTGCCTCTTACTCTCGCCGCTGGGATGAAGCAGGCCGTATCTGAAGGGGAGCCTGTGGTGCTGACGCTGACGTTGCATAACAACGGCTCGGAGCGCCTTACAATCAACGGCAGCGCCTTCGAGCCGTCCTCGTTCCATATCATCATCACGGACGGTATGGGCCGGGTAGTGCCCCACACCGCAGACGGGGAACGTGTCCTGACGCCGCCAACAGGAGCGTTTGCCAATGCGATAGTGGAACTTAATCCAGGGCAGACGCTCCGGTACCGCTTCAACCTCCCCAGGCTGTTCGACTTGTCCCGAACCGGAATCTACACTGTCAATGTCAGTCGTCACCTGTGGCCGCAAACCTGGCCGCCCCCGCCGGGCAATGCGCCGCGACAAGAGATGACGCTGATTGCGCCTCCCCTCAGGCTCCGTATGGAGAAGGATGCGGACGCCGACAGCGGTTCGACGCCCTTCAAGTCCCCGCACAGCCACCAGACTTTCCTGTACATGATAAGCCGGTATGATATTGGCGTCTCTCGCTGGCGGGTTGGGGAAGACGGCCACGTGTCATTTGTGTTTGACCTCTCCCAGGTCGCCCCCGTTCCGTTTGTGGGGAAAGGCGCTGACTCCATTGTTGCCACACCCGATGGGCGCTTTCTCTATGTCGGCAACAGTGACAACAACACCGTGTCTCAGTTTCGCATTGGGATTGACGGGGAACTGTCGCCCCTGTCTCCAGCCACAGTGCCGGCGCAGCAGTTCTCAGGCTTGCGTTATGGTGACCCCAAAGTCTACGACGCGCGTCACCGACTTACGCGGCATGTCCGGTTGCCAGGTCTTGATCCCTTGTCAGGCAGCGTAGCAGGGCCAAATGAGGGGCATGGCCAAGGCCTTGCCTTTTCCCCTTCGGGTCGATTTGCCTTTGCCCTCTCACAGAAGACGTACATGGCAAACAGCGATGGCAGCGCACCCAATGACCTTATCGTTCCTCTGCGCGTCGCACCCGATGGCACTCTCACCGCACTGCCAGGGGCACAAATACCTCATGGCCCGAAGCCCCTTTGGCCTGGCTACCAGCCTTTTCACTGCACCATGCTCACAGTGGATCCGACGGGGCGCTTCCTGGTAGTGGTCAACCCAGCCTACCTAGACTGCTACCGAATTGGGCTGGACGGTTCACTTACCCTGCTCGGCGCCACGCCGCAAGAGGGTGATCTTGACTCCGTCTTCTTTCTACCTGGCGGACACATCGTCTATGCTCTCAACCACAATCCGCCATCGCTCCGGGCCTTCCGGTTCGACAATCAGCATGGCCTGGTCCCAGCGGGGCTGGACATGCCGAATGGGGTGCCTTTTGATGCCAAGATTGCATCGGCAATCGCGCCCACGCCTCTGCACTGGGGGCCGAATGTGAATGGTTTGGAGATGTCGGCCCGGCTGCCCGATGACGTGATGCCTGCCAATGCCCCCGTAGTGCTGACGGTGGTGCTCAGGAACGTGACTTCCCACCCAATCTGGCTGGGCACGGGAGGCACGGACATGGCCTCATTCCGCCTGTCTGTAGTCGGGCCGCAGCGACAGTCCCCCGGCGTGCTCCGTGGGCCGGGGGAACCGGCAACGGCGGCGGTGCCGCTGCTCGCCGCCGGCCGGGACCTGCTGGAACCGGCTGGCCCGACCCACAAGCCGCTTGGGCAGCTCGTGCTGCCATCGGGTGGAAGGCATCAGTACCGGTTTGTACTTTCCCGGCTGGCTGACCTGACCGTGGCGGGCAACTATACCATCCAAGTGAGCCGCGTTCTCCCCGGCGGGAGGGCAGTCGCCTCGCCGACCCTGCATGTCCTGCTTGAAGGCACTTTCAACGGCATCACGCGAAGCGGGAATGGCGAGGAACTGGATGTTTTGTAAGCCACTAGTGCCCTGTAACAAATACCTGGGTATGTTTATTTGGGCGTACTGGGACACCTGTATTCAGGACACGCTCGCCTTTGTGGCGCGGGTCATGAACTTGCCCTGGCCTGTCTAGCGGCCTGCACCCTGCACGTCTTCTTCGGGGGCGTGGCGATTGTCAGTGGGTGTGCCTAGTTTGGTGCAGGTGTCTGCGTCCAGGTTGGTCATGCCGGCGGCGATGTCGTCCGTGCGCTGGTCCTGCGCCTGGGCATCGTTGGCCGTGACTCTGTGGTGGGTGCGCATGCCCTGGTTGGGCGCGTTCCAGTCGGGGTTGTCGTCGGCATGGGCCAGGCGCTCGCCCTGGTCGTCGCGGTTGGCGTTGGCTGCATCGGGGTTTGTCGTGCGCGGTGCATCAGTGCTTGCCATCGGTCATCATGTCCTTTCGCGTGGTGCGTCTGGGTGTGTTGTCTCCAAACACGGCCCCAGCGAAACCGGGCGGACGTGGGCTTCTGCGTTCTGTGTCCCTCGCGCGAACAGGCCGCTTCCCGCCCCTTCCAGTGCCAGCAGGCGCTGCTTTGTCGTCAGCCCGCCCGCGTAGCCGGTCAATGTCCCGCCCGCCCCGACAATGCGATGGCAGGGGACGACGATCCAGACGGGGTTTTTGCCGCTGGCCCCGCCCACTGCTCGGCAGGCATCCGGCCTGCCCACGCGCGCTGCCAATTGTTTGTAACTGAGCGTGGTGCCGTAGGGAATGCGTGTCATCTCGTCCCACACTCGCTGCTGGAACGGTGTGCCTCGCAGGGCGAGCGGCAGGTCAAACGCCGTGCGCGTGCCCTCAAAGTACTCCTGCAATTGCGCTGTCACGGGGGCAAGCCGGGATTTATCCCACGCTGCCGGCTCCCCATGCACCAGATATGCAGCCGTCTTTGCAGGGTTTTCCTCGCGGCGCAGGGAAAGCTGCACCAGGGCGTTGTTGTCGTCCACCACGGCAATGACGGGGCCGAGCGGGGTGGGAATGGTGTCTGCGTAAAACATCAACGGTGTCCTTTCAAGAGGCGCAATGCGGGGTGACGGCTCGTCCCCGCTTTCGGTACTCGCCGGGCGCGCAGCCTGTCACCTGGCGGAAGCAGCGGTAGAACGCCGACGCGCTGTCAAAACCCACCTCAAACCCTGCCTCCAAAATGGGCCTGTGCGGGTCACGCAAAAGACCCACGGCGGCTTGCACGCGGGCCTGCGTCAGAAACGCGGCAGGCGTCACGCCGTAATGCGCATGGAATAGCTTTGTGAGCTTGGTCATGCCCCACGGAGACGCGGCGGCCATGTCGGAGACGTGCGTCCATGCGCCGGGGTTGCGACGCACGGCTTCGGCCAGTGTCCGCAGCCGCTGCCCTTCGGGGTCCTGACCTGCGTAGAAGGCGTCGGGGCGGCAGCGTTTGCAGGCCCGCAGGCCCAGTTCTTGTGCCTGGGCGGGCGAGTCCACAAAGACAATGTTTTGCGGCAGCGGCTTGCGGGCCGGGCAGCCGGGAAGACAGTAAATCCCCGTCGTCAGCACGCCCGCGAGGAATGCGCCGTTGGCCCCTTTGTCTCCCGCAAGAAACTGCGTCATGCGCTCGGCATCTAGAGATGTTGTATCCATGATGTTATCATACTCTCTCAAACAAAGCAAGGTCTTCCCGGTTTCCTCGTTCAAACTCTTTTCCGAAAAATTGGGGTATGTTGATGGTTCAATCTTCTGTTCCGTCACGCTCTCGTTCTTGCTGAAAGGCGACACTCGGCAATGAGCCGCACATCAAGCTCATCTCCCGCGCTTTCCTTTGTTGATTCCACACCGCTGCTAGGCGATGCCGATGCGCTTCGCCGTCGCGCCGAAGATGAGGGCTATCTGTTCTTTCGGGGCCTGCTTCCCGCCGAAGATGTCCTTCGGGTGCGCGCGGATGCTCTGGCTGTAGTGGAACATTCTGGCTGGCGTCAGGCGGGGCAGGGCATACATGGCGGGCTTATCAATACCCAGGCGCTCCGCCAGGTGCCCGAAAGCGACATGCGTCTGGATATTGGGGTGACCCACGCCGCTTATGACGATGTGCAGAAACTGGAAAGCCTCCACCGCCTGCCGCATCACCCCCATCTGATTGCGCTTTACCAAACTTTGTTTGGGGGCGCTGTGCTGGTGCATTGCGCGCTGCCCTGGGAAGACATCTATGCAGATTGGGCACAGGACGATCTCAAGTATTACTGGCGCGAGTTCCCACTTGCCTTGTCCGCATGGAATGACTCGTTGATACAGCCCGGACGACGCATCTGCTGACCGTGCCGCCCGCCTCCGGCGCTTTGGGGGCAGTATTCTTACCGAGAGTTTAATCTGAAAACCCAAAGGAGACAGTGACAATGAAACTTGTTCGTGCCTTGCTGCCCTTGGCAACGACTTTGGCGCTTGGCAGTGTCCTTCCCCCTGCCGGCCAGACTCCTCAACTTTCTCAGATGCCGCCTGCTGCCGCGTCCAAGCCTTCCGCGTCTCCGCCTGCGCGTTCTCCCCGGCCTTTGGCGCTGCCGCCTGCCTCCGCGCCCAAAGTCTTTGTGCTGCCCCGCGCCGGTGTTTCTCCCAACAAAGGCCCGCAGTCACCCCTGCCCTCCATAATTCATATCCCGCGCTGCTACTTTGTGTTCGGCCTGCAATCGCGCGCGGGACGCACCGAGTTTACCGACCGCGCAGAGCGCGTGCTTGCGCTTCCCAGCCAGTGCCGCAGCCTGCTCATCGCCGGTAGGCCACCTGTCCCCCGATAATTGTCCATTCCACGCGCCCTGTGTCGGGGTGGATAATGGCGAGGTCGGCATTCGCGCCTGCCTGCAATGCCCCCATCTGCCCCGACAATCCCAGTTGACGCGCGGCATTGGCGCTCGCCAGGCGTGACGCTTCCCCCGGCCCGATACCGGCGAACTTCTGGATATTGCAGACCGCCTGGCTCATGGTCAGCACGCTGCCCGCCAGTGTGCCGTCCGCGAAGGCCGCCGTGCCGTTTTGCACCGTGACAGGGCTGCCGCCCAATGTGTACTCGCCGTCCGGCATGGCAGTGGCTTCCATTGCATCTGTGATGAGCACAACGCCATCCAAGCCTTTGGCGGCAAGGATAATTCGCACCACCAAAGGGTTCAAATGCACGCCGTCGGCAATCACCTCAGCCACAAAGTCGGCGTTTGCCAAAACCGCCCCGACTGTGCCCGGCTCCCGGTGGTGCAGGCCGCGCATGGCATTGAACGTGTGCGTTGCCTGCCGCGCCCCCCACTCGGCGGCGCGCAGAGTTTCCGCTGCCGTCGCGTCCGTGTGCCCCACGGAAACAACAATCCCGGCCTCGGCGGCGGCCCGAATCACTCTTTCCGCCCCCGCGAGTTCCGGCGCGATTGTCAACTGGCGGATTTGGCCCTGCGACAGGGCGATCCAGTGCTCCAGTTCCTCCACGTCCGGCGGGCGGATCGGGCCAAGCGGCTGCGCCCCGCGCCGATGGGCGCAGATAAACGGCCCTTCCAGGTGAATGCCCAGAATGCGCGCTTCGTCCACCCCCCGGCCTGCGGCTTGAACGGCGCAGACAGCCCCGATGCTCGCATCAATCTCCCCGCGCGAGGCGGTCAGTGTCGTTGCCAGCAGGCCGGTCGTGCCAAACCGGGCATGCGTGCGCAAAGCCTGCCGGACGGCCTGGGCTGTCCCGTGCATAAAGTCCGCGCCGCCGCCGCCATGCACGTGCATATCCAGAAAGCCGGGCATGACCAGCAGGCCCGTCGCATCCATGTCCGCACGCCGGGGCAGGCTTTGCGCGCGGGGCAGGATGTCGGCAATCACGCCCTGGTCATCCACAATCAGAGCGCCCCCGGCAAGCACGCCGTTTGGGGTGACTAGGCTGCCTGTCAATGTCGGCATGGAGTCGCTTTCGGGGTCAGCACGGCTTTTCCCGAAGCCGCCCGTTTTCCAGTCTGGTTCTGCACGGACGTATGGAATGTCAATGTTTGCGTGTCCTGCCCGGCATCAATCGGCGGCTTAGAAAGTGGGTCATCGGTGCGTTCTCCTTGTCAAATGGGGGCCGGGGTTGTCCGGTTGTGAATGTATATAGAAACTGAGCAGATCGTCCCCCGGCCCTGAGTTGTGGGGAGCAAGAGTGGCCCCCCCGCCCCAAGTTTGGGGAGCATGATAAAGACCAGGAGGGAGCAGGATGTGACAATTGCCAAAGTCGCCTTTCCCTCCGGCTCCCCAGAATTGGGGCGGGGGGGCCTCCTGCCAGTTTCTATACATACCCTGAGCAGTCTGCGCCGCTTGCCGCGTCCTTTCAGCAGTATAGTGGCTCAGCCTCTTCCTGTCAAGTTGTCTGCCGCCTGCGCGTTTCCCGGCGCGCAAAGGCGCTGCGTAGGCGTATCATAGGTTTCTCCACGGCGCTGCTGCGGCTGACCCAGCGTGTACCGACGACGGAACAAATCCTTCCGTCGTCGCTCATGGCTTGGTACGCCGTTGATATGCCTGTGGAGTGCCGCAGGTTTTCCTTTGGGTCGCGGATGCCCGGCGTAAAATGCTTTGGTTCGGAGTCGCCAATACCTGGTTATTTTGGGTATGATAAGTTCACACACGCTTCAATCACGCTGCCTGCATGCTTCTGAGAAAGGGCACTGTCATGTATCGCTCACGTCTTACTTCTGTCGTGTTCGTCCTGGTCTGCTTCGCCGTCGGCGGGACGGTGCTTCACCATTTTCAAGGGCCGTGGATTCGGCCTGCGTCTGCACAAGCAGCCGATGAGGCGGACCCGGCGATGGGCCTGCGCCCGGCAAAGCCCGATGTGCGCCGCGCGGCTGTGGCGGCCATTCAGGCGCAATTGCAGGCATTCGCGCGGGGCGATTACCAAACGGCAATCAAGTATCAGAGCATGGGACTGAAGCAGAACTTCGGCTCGCCGGATGCGTTCCGGCAGATGATGGAAGGCACCTATCCTGAGTTTGCGCATTACAAAAAGGTCATCTTCGGCACTATCAGATCGGACATTTCGGGGCAGCGCGTGCTGGTGCCGGTGAGCCTGACGGGGCAGGACGGCGTTTCTATCCGGGCGGCGTATCTGATGGTGCGCGAAGGCAAGGCATACCGTGTGCAGGGTGTCGTGGGCGGCGGGCATCGGCCCGTGCCGATTGCGCTGGGCGATGCGGCATCGGCCTGAAACAGCGCCCTATGCTGCGCGTGATTGACCCCCGGCAGGCAGGCGACGAAGAAGTGGTCGGGATTGGGGACGACCTTGACCCGCAGACGCTGCGCTGGGCGTACCGCAGGGGCATCTTTCCGTGGCCGATGGATGGCGTTCCGCTGCTCTGGTTCTGTCCGCCCCTGCGCGCTGTGCTGGAGTTTGACAGGCTGCATGTTCCGCGTCGGCTCGCCCGTCTGCGCCGCTGTTCCCCCTACACGTTCACGCTGGATACGGCGTTTGGCCGGGTGCTGGATGCCTGCCGCCGCGCCCCGCGTCCCGGCCAGGGCGGGACATGGATCACGCCCGCGCTGCAGCAGGCATTCGTGCGGTTTCATCAAACAGGCGACGCGCACAGCGTGGAAGCGTGGGATGCGCAGGGGCAGCTTGTCGGCGGTTTGTACGGGGTGGCGACTGGCGGGGCATTCGGCGGCGAAAGCATGTTTCACCTGGCCCCCAATGCGTCCAAGCTGGCCCTGTTGTTTCTCATAGACCACCTCAAGGCGCAGGGCTTGCCGTGGATGGACATCCAAATGATGACCCCGCACATGGAGGCCCTGGGCGCGACCTGCATTGCCCGCGATGTCTTTTTGGACAAGCTGGAAGCGGCCCGCGCCCGCCCGCCGATCAGCTTTGGAACGGCGCTTGATGTTTGAGTCCATTGCCCCCGATGGGTATGCTGACGGCAAGACAACGCCGAAGGAGAACTCCATGCCCGACCCGATCACCCCCGCCGATACACCCGATCCCGATGATGCCATGCCGCGGGGCGAGGCCCTGGCCCGCGCCGAAGACGAACTGGACGCGCTCGCCCCCGGCCCTGCCGAGCTGCTCCACTTCGCCCCGGACGCCGATGCCGCGCAGTCCATTGATGAACCGATGCATGATCTGCTGGGCCGCCGTGATGCTCCCTGAGCAGGCCGCGCAGTCCCTATGAAGATTGTTGTCGCCCCCGGCTCGCTCAAAGGCAGCGTGTCGTCGCCGGATGCCGCCGCAGCCATTGCGCGCGGCATTCGCCGGGCCGACCCACAGGCGGAGATTATCCAGACGCCGCTGGCCGATGGCGGCGAGGGCACGACCGATGCCCTGCTTGCCGCTGCGGGCGGGCAGCGCGTGTCCGTGTCGGTGAGGGGGCCAGTGGGGCAGCCTGTTCAAGCCGAGTACGGCCTGCTGGCGCCGGGTGGCAGCACGGCGATTGTGGAAATGGCGTCGGCGGCGGGATTAGGGCTGGTGCCGCGCGAGAAACGCGACCCGCGCCGGACTTCCACCTACGGGGTGGGGGAATTGATACGGGCGGCGGCGCAGTCCGGGGCATCGCGTCTCTTGGTCGGATTGGGCGGCAGCGGCACCAATGACGGCGGCGCGGGGGCGATGCAGGCGCTGGGCGTGCGGTTTTGGGACACGCGCGGCGCACTGCTGCCGCCCGGCATCGGGGCCGGGCAGCTGACACGGATCGCCCGCATTGACATGTCGGCGTTTGCATTTCCATTGGGCGGCATGTCGGTGGTCATTGCGTCAGACGTGACCAATCCACTGCTGGGACCTGACGGTGCATCGGCGATCTACGGCCCGCAGAAAGGCGCGACACCGGAGATGGTCGCCGCGATGGACGATGCCTTGTCCCACTACGCCGCATTGCTCACGCGCGATCTGGGCCGGGATGTCGCCGCGCGGCCCGGTGCGGGCGCGGCAGGCGGCTTGGGCGCGGCTTTGATGGCGTTTTTGGGGGCGGACATGCGCAGTGGCATTGACCTGGTGCTGGACGCCGCCGAGTTTGACCGAAAAGCGCGGGGAGCCGACTGGGTATTTACGGGCGAGGGTCGTATTGATGCCCAGACATTGCAGGGCAAGACCATCGCGGGCGTCCTGGCTCGCTGCCGCGCACTGGGCAATATCTCTGTCGTCGCGTTCGGCGGGTCAGTGGACGGCGAGGCCGCCGCTCTGCTGGCGCGCCAGGGATTGGCCGCCGCGTTTCCCATCACGCCCGGCCCGATGACATTGGAAGATGCGATGGCGCAGGGGGCGTTCCTCTTGGAGCAGACTGCCGAGCGGGTGACGCGTTTATTGATGGCCGCGAGGCGTTAAAAAAGGCCGGGCTTGGTGCCCGGCCTTTTTGCAATGTGCAGGCTAGACGCCCTGCGCACTGCGGCGCAGCAGGTCGGCGTTGTCGGTCACGCGCTTGACTTCGTAGCCTTTGAGTGGCTGGATATGCGTATGCACCGCATCCAGGATGTCCACGGGGAAAGGGAAGAAGCTGTCCTCAATCTCGTCGGGCGGCGTGATCCAGTTGCGCGCGCCGACCACGACTGGCGGCGCATCCAAATAGTTGAACGCGAACTGGGTAATCTTGGCGGCCATTGTTTGCAGCATGGAGCCGCGTTCGCAGGCATCGGAGGCCAGCAAAATCCTGCCCGTCTTTTGCACGCTTTCTATAACTTTGGCATAGTTGAAGGGGACGACGCTGCGGGCATCAATGACTTCCACGCTCATGCCATAGTCATCCTGCAATGTCTTGGCGGCTTCCAGGACGCGGTACAAAGTGGCCCCAATAGTCAGGATGGTCAGGTCTGTGCCCTCGCGCTTAACTTCAGGCTCGCCTTCAGGAACTGTATAGAAGCCTTCGGGGACGCCGTCGGTGCCGTGGAACAGTTCTGTCTCGTTGTACAAGCGCTGGCTTTCAAAGAAGATCACGGGGTCGGTGCCGGTCAGGGCGACATTCATCAGGCCTTTGGCATCATAAGGCGTGGCGGGAAAGTAGACTTTGAGGCCCGGAATGTGCGTGCACAGCGCTGTCCAGTCCTGCGAGTGCTGCGCGCCGTATTTGCTGCCGACAGACACGCGCATGACCAACGGCATCTTGAGAATGCCCCCGGACATAGACTGCCACTTCGCCATTTGATTAAAGACCTCATCGCCTGCCCTGCCCAGAAAGTCGCAGTACATCAATTCCACGAGGGGACGCCCGCCTTCCAGGGCATAGCCGACTGCAGTGCCAGCAATGGCGGCTTCGGAGATGGGCGAGTTGAACAAGCGGTGGTAGGGCAGGGCTTCGGTCAGGCCCTGATACACGGCGAACGCGCCGCCCCAGTCGCGATTCTCTTCGCCATAGGCAACCATAGTCGGGTCGGCGTAGAAGCGGTCTAGGATAGCCTCAAAGAGAGCATCCTTCATGGACACGCAGCGGCCTTTGGGCAGTGTCTCGCCGTTCGCTCCGACTCCGCTCCGACTGCGCTTTGCGATGGCCTTGACGCGCGGATTGTCTTCCTTGGCAAGCAATGTCTCCGGGGTGCGGCCTTCGGTATCAAACGCTTCTACTGTTTGGCCGGAGTACATGGTGGATTCGAGCAGGTTGCCGGGCACATACAGGTTGGCGCGGGGGGATAAGTCTAAATCAATGGCCTTTTTGTAGGCTTTCAACAGGCGCGCATCAATGGTTTCATTGACCCCGTCCAGATCGGCCTGCGAGGCGAGGCCGTTCTTGATGAGTTCTTCGCCGTAGGTGAGAAGGCTGTCCACCTGACGCCACTCTTCGATTTCTGCTTTCTCCCGGTAGGAGCTGGCATCAGAGGGCGAGTGTCCGCTGAAGCGATAAGTGATAGTGTCCAGCAAAACAGGCCCACTGCCCTGCGCCAGAAGGTCGCGCTTGCGCCGGATGGAATCAATCACGGCCAGGGGGTTGTAGCCGTCCACGCGCTCGGCGTGCATCTGGTCCGGGCCGAGCGATGCGCCCATGCGGGCGAGTGTGCCAAAGCCCATCGTTTCGCCGACAGGCTGTCCGCCCATGCCGTAGAAGTTGTTGACAAAGTTCATGATCAGCGGTAGTCCGCCGCCCAATCCCTGATCCCACAGCATCTTGAACTGATCCATCGTGGCAAAGCACAGGGCTTCCCAGGTGGGGCCGCAGCCCGCGCTGGCATCGCCGATGTTGCAGATCACGATGCCCGGCTTGCGGTTGACCCGCTTGAACAAGGCCGCCCCCACCGAAATGTCCGCCGACCCGCCCACAATCGCATTGTTCGGGTACACGCCAAACGGCGTGAAGAACGCGTGCATGGAGCCGCCCATGCCCTTGTTGAAGCCCGCCTCGCGCCCGAAAATCTCCGCGAGTGTGCCATACAGAAGGAAGTCAATCGCCAGGTCTTTGACCGACGAGTAGCTGTCGCTGCCCGCTTCCACGACCTTGAGGGCCGCCCCGTCCATGAATGACTTCATAATGGACATGAGGGCGTCGTCGGGAAGTTTGTCAATCGCACTCAGGCTCTTCGCCAGGATTTCGCCGTGCGAGCGGTGCGAGCCGAAGATGTGATCGTCCACGCCCAGCAGATACGCCTGCCCGACGGCGCTTGCTTCCTGCCCGATACTCAGGTGCGCTGGCCCCCGGTGATTGTATTCAATGTCGTGGAACTTGCCGGTGACCTTGACGTCCTGCAGCATGTTCTCGAAGCCGCGGATGGTCGCCATGTCCCGCTGAATACGGATCAAGTCGGCGGCGGCGTAGCTGTCCAGCTCATCGGCCATGGTCTTGCCGTATTGGTTGGCGGGGATCGACTGAAATGTAATTTCGTGGGCCTGCCGCACCTGGGCAGGATGGATGGTCAGTGACTTGGGCATGGGTGGGTCTCCATTGAGTTGGCTGTCTTTGTTATCATACAGCCAAATGCGAAACAAGTCAAGGGTTATTTTCGGCGTGTTGCCTTGTAAACGAAAGCAAGTGAAAGCAATTGCGTGTTGAGCATGAGCAGGCACAAAAAAGCGGCAGGGCAATTCGCCCTGCCGCTCTTTTTAGATTTGATGCTTAAGCCGTCAAACGCTTGCGGGCGCGCAGGGCCATTGCGCCTAGGCCAAGCATGCCGATTGCCAGAGCGGCGACCGAAGACGGCTCCGGCGCGGCGACGGGCGCGGCGGTAATCTGCACACCGTCCAGCAGCAGCGTGTTGTCGCCGTTGGCGGTTTGTGCAAACGCCAAGGTGGCATTGGTCAATCCGCCGTTGAATGTGCCGTCATAGGTGAACGGAACTGACTCAAACGTGTACGGGTTGGTGTCGGTCGTGGAGGCAAAGGCGCCGTTGAACAGCTGAGTATTGCCCAGACTCACATTCAAGGTAGGAGTGTTGCCGTTGCGGGCGTTGGCAAAGAATGTCAGAATATACTTCTGGCCGACGGTGAAGCCGGACAAGTTTTGCGACAAGCTGCTGGTTCCCTGGATAAAAGCAACCTCGCCGCCATCAGGGTTGACCGTGAGATTGGAAAAGGCATTCTGGGTGGTGTTGATCCCTCGGTTTGTGCCCACGTTGCCTGTTCCGCCTGTCGTCCACCCGGTAATGGGGCCGATGCCGACACCAGAACCATTGTTGTAGGTCTCAAAGCTGGGGTTGGCGATGGCAATCGTCTGCGGCGCAGGCTGCTGTCCCACAATCTGTACGTTGTCAACAAAGGCCGTATTGTCGCCGCCTTTGGTGTTCAATCCGTTGAACGTGAAGTTGTGCTGGCCTGCGGTCACCGTGAACGTTGCCGTCTGGTAGGTATTGTAGGGCACCGAGGAGTCGGTGGTGGGGGTGAAAGAAGACAGGATGGGATTTCCATCCATAGACACGCTGAGGTTCTGCGACTGGCCTGCGCGCTGGGCGGCTTGAAATGAGATTTGATAAGTGCCAGGCTGCGCGAAGGCGAGGCTCTGCGCGAAGTTGCTGGTGCCTTGAAGCATGGCAACCTGCGTGCCCTGCGGGGGTGTCCCCGGCCCGTAGGGATTGCCGGCGCCGCCCACAAAGCCGCCGCTGAAGTTCCAGCCGAGATCGTAAGCTCCCGCTCCAAGCTGACCGGGATTGTTGCCGCCCTGCACAAAGCCGGTGCCGACAGAGGGGGTTTCAAACCCAAAGTTGGTAAACGATTGTGCCTGGGCCGCGCCCAGGCCGGTCAGGACGAATGCCGCCGCCGACATTGCGCCGAGCAATTTTCCGTGCGTGTTCATAAGATAATTTCACCTTTCATGGGCAGACGCGACGCAGCACTGCAAATCCTGCATCTTGAGAGTATAAGGCTTGTGAGTATTTACAAGACGTGCTATTATAACATATTCGCTCCGGCGTGACAAGAGATAATCACGTAATTTTTACGTGTTTTTTCGTTTCTTTTTTATCGCCATCTATCAAGTGCTGACTTATTATGTACGCCGAAGAACGACACCGTGAAATCTTGGAGCACCTGAAGCTGACCGGCAAAGTGTCCGTGGAGCAATTGGCTGAACTTTTGGGCGTGTCCGCGCCGACCGTCCGGGCCGACCTGGCCGCTTTGGAAGCGCGCAAGCTGCTGCGGCGCACGCACGGCGGCGCTCTTGCCCTGGAAAGCACGCTGTACGAGCCGCCGTATGCCGAACGAGAGCGTGTGCGGCAGGCAGAGAAGTCCCGTATCGCGCGGGCCGCCGCCGCGCGTGTTCGCGACCATGAAACCGTGCTGCTGGACGCGGGCACGACCACCTATGAGGTGGCCGTGTGCCTGAAAGCGCGCGTGGGGCTGACCGTGGTCACCAACTCGCTGGAAGCCGCCTGGGAACTCATGGACGCCCCGCCGGGACACGTGGAAACCATTGTCGTGGGCGGTAATGTGCATGCACGGCGGCGGGCCGTGCTGGGGCCGCTGGCGACCGACTTCCTCCAGAACATCCAAGTGGATCGCGCGTTTTTGGGTATCAATGGGGTACATCCCGAAGCCGGCTGGACTGTGGTGGACTTTGATGCCGCGCAGGTCAAGCGGGCGATGATGGCCCGTGCCCGCGAAATTGTTGTCGTCGCCGACAGCGCCAAATTGGGCGTGGCGGCGTTCGCTTCAGTGGCTCCCTTGCGCGCTGCCCACGTTTTGGTGACGGATGTGGCCCCGGAACACGCGCTGGCGGAAGCGCTGGCGGCGGCTAATGTGGAAGTTGTTGTCGCCTGAGGGTCTGAGAACCACGCGCGTTTCCTCCCCACCCTTGAGTAAAGACTGTGCACTTATGAAATATGCGGCGATGCGGCTGGCGGGCAGGCCGGAAGCGTGGTTTGTGCTGCTGCTTGCCTGGGAGTCCGGGTCCGCTCTGCGCTCGTGGAACACGCCCTGGCAGCGGGAGGCGCTGACCGAGTGGGTGCGCTGGGCTTCGGGGATCGGGCTTGCCCTGGCCCTGGGCCTGCTGCTGACCCAGCCGCGCCGGGCCGCGTGGGTGTTGGCGCTCCTTGCGGCGATTTTGGCCGTGTGGGGCCTGCATCAGGCTGCCGGTGGCATCAACGGCATCAGCGGCCCGTTCCGCGACCATCAGTTTTACGGCAGCGCGCTGCTGATCCTGCTTCCTTTCGCACTGGCCTTGAGCGTCCATTCCCGCGCCCCGCGTCAGGCGTGGGCGGCCCAGAGTGTTGTGTTGGCGGTTGTGGTCGGCTTGGCCCTCAGCCAGACCCGCAGCGCATGGATTGGGGCGACAGTCGGCGTGCTGGTTTTCTTCTGGCTGTGGCTGTGGACAGCGCGTCCGGCAGGGCGCGTTCTGCTGCTGCCCGCGCTGCTGGGGCTGGGCGTGGTCGGTGCGTTTGCCGCCCTTGTGGAAACGACCGAGCTGCAAAAGCCCCTGGTTTTGCGCATGCACACGCTGCAAACATTTTCCGCCGACACCAGCTGGCAGGGCCGATTGATCGCCTGGCGCGGGGCGCGGCGCATGACGGCGCACTCGCCCTGGCTGGGCGTCGGGCTGGGGCGCTACCCCGACCGGCAGCGGGCGTTCACCCATGTCGGGCGGGCGCTCGCGCCCGCTCAGCGCCCGTCGCTGTCCGAGGAAGCGCACGATCTTTATCTGCAAACGGCGGCGGAGATCGGCTGGGTGGGAGTGGGCTTGTACGGCCTGGCCCTGCTGGCTTTGATCGGGCGCGGCTATGTGGTTTTGCGTCAGGCGCGCGGACGGGCGTTCGGCAGCCGAACAGTTCTCACCATCGCGACTTTGGCCCTGATTGCCGCCCATCTTGCCGATGCGTTCGCCAATCCTTCCTGGCAGTTCGGCGAAGTGTCGGGCTTGTTCTGGGCGGCTCTGGGAGTGGGGCTTTCGGCCATCAATCGCCCGGAAGAAACGTTTGGCTTCTTCACGCCCCGCCTGCGCCGTCTGCGCGTCACGGCGGGGGCAGCGGCCGCTGTCGCCCTGGCCGCGCCGGTTTTGCCCTGGGGCCTGCTGCCGCCTGTGGAAGCGTATGCGGGCGGCACGGGTCTGACCCTGACCAGCGTGACTTTGACGCCCGGCAGCGCGCGCGTCGTCCTGCGCGGCTTCAGCGCCACCCTGCCCATGACCGCCATCGGCCATTTCCAAGTGACGCAGTCGGGGGAAGCGGCCCCGGATGAAGCCGTCACCTGGAATGGGCCGGTTGCGGACGGCACGCATGGCACCAAATGGATTGTGCAGGGCGTTTGGGGGCCGCCGGTCGGCATGACCGGCTTCAGCGCCGACAGCGCCGAGCGCAATCTTCTCACCCTGGATGCCCGCGAGGGAACCAAACCAGGCCATGTGGTCGCCGTGAAAGCGCTGTGCTTCATCAAAGACGACCAAAACGAGCAAGGCCGCATTGTCGTCAGCCGCCCCGCATTTGTGACCTGTTTTCCCTGATCGTCCTCCACGTCTGAAACAAAGCAGCCTCCTATGCCCAGCACACTCCCCACCCCCAATGAGCAGCAAGAATTGATGCAGGCCGCCCTGGCCGAAGCCGTCCTGGGCATGAGCGAAGGCGAAGCGCCCATCGGCTGCGTCCTGGCGCGCGGCGCGGGCACGAGCTTGCGCATTGTCGCGCGGGGCCACAACCGGGTCAATGCCCTCGCCCGCAAGACCGCCCATGCCGAAATGGTAACCTTTGAAAACGCGGGGGCGCACGGCGGGCAGCCGTCCGTGCTGCCCCTGGATGCCGACGATGTGATTTTAGTGTCTACGCTGGAGCCATGCGTGATGTGCCTGGGCGCGGCGATGGAAGCCGGAGTCGGCACCGTTTTGTTCGGCCTCCAGGCCCCCGCCGACAGCGGAACCAAGCGCGTCACGCCCCCGGAAAGCCCGGAAAGCCGCACGCCTCAAATTGTCGGCGGCATCCTGGCCGCCCAAAGCCGCGCGCTTTTTGAGTCCTGGCTGGTCGGCAAAGAAGGCACCGAGCAGGCGAAGTTCGTCACCCAGCTGCTCAGCCTGACCTGACCGCCGTTCCCCTATTAAAATCCTGCACCCGTTAAGACCCTGGAATGGGGGCATACTGCGATGTCACCACGCCGAACTGGCTGGCCCGCGCCACTTCTTCCCCCGTGGAGTCAAACACGTGCACCATGCAGCCGGTCGGGTTGGTCACCCGCGCGTTCACCCGCGCCTTGGCAAAGGTGACATACGCATCGCGCGCCATAAGCGCCTCGCTGTTGTAGTCCCAGGCATCCAGGGTGACGGCGCGCCGGTCGGGCAGGTCTATGCGCGCGACATAATCGTGCCCCAGATACGGACAGCTCAGCGTGATGTTTTGCTTTTGCAGAGCCGCCTGCCACTGTGCCACATTCTGCGTCAGTTTGGTCTGCGAACGGCTGGAATTGGGCAAGGCCACCGGCAGCGGGCGCGCCAGGTGAGCATTGGCCTGATACACATTGAATATCACGACCAGGCACACCAGGGCGAGCACGAACACGAGCCATTGGGCGGCGCTCAGGTGCAAAGCGCCGCGCTGAAAGCGGGAAGGATGCTTTTGGGAATGGGAAAGATGTTTTGCGGTCACGCGCTTATTGTATCACACGCACGGGCGATTGCAACAGAGTATTTCTACGGGAACGCGGCAAAATCAGCGCCTCATTTAGGCAAACGGATGGGCAGGCTGAGATAAGCGACCCCAACATCGCGCTTCATGTGCCAGGTGTCTTTGGGGTTAGGGTTGCCGTCGTAGTAAATGGCGAGGCGGCTGCCCACTTTCACCACGGACGGCAGGCCGACGATTGTCTTTGACCAGGCGCAGTTTTTGCCGTCCAGCACCACGGCGCTGTTGTGCGCGTCCCAGTGCAGCGGGTCACGAGTCCAGTACACCCAGATGGCGTCTGTGTAGCCCGCCCCAATGTGATCGCTAAAGCAGAACCAGGTCTTATCGGACGGCTGATAATAGATCGCCTGGTTTTCGCAGCGCTCGGCGGGAAAGCCGGGCGACACCACCGTCCACGGCGCGTCCAGGTCGGACGTGTCGGCCACGCCGTGCTCAAAAAACATGCGGTACCCGCCGCCGCTTTTGCGGAAGATCGGGCCGGGGCAGGCATTGATTTTCTGCGCCGGGCCTTGAGGCAGAGGGAAAAAGCCCGTGCGCTTTGTCCAGGGGCCTTCCGGCGCGGGGGCTTTCGCCAGCATGGTGTAGTACGGGCCGATGGGAACATAGTCCGGGGCGGAGGTTGCTTTGTCGGTTGCCAGGTAAAACATGCGCCACGTTTTGCCGTCGTAGTACGGCACGCCGTAAGACGCCGAGGCGCTGTCGGCCTCGCCGGGCGCGCCCAGAGCAAGCAGCGCGCCTTTTTTGTTCCAGTGCAGGCCGTCGCGGCTCTTGGCGAGGCATGACAACCAGCCGGTCGGCCCTGCCCCGTCGTAGGTCATGTAGTACGTGTGATTGTAAACAAACACGTACACGTCACGCGCCCCACCCGCATCGCAGCCGCCCGGCCCGTCGCCATGCTTCATCACCACGCCGCCATCGCGGGCGCTCAGCCGGTAGGTGGGAGCCGGCATCCCGTTTGGGAAGTCGGGCAAGTTCTGGTAGCGCGCCCCTTCCAGCGGGGACGGCACAATCTGCGACTGAGCGCGCGCGGGCGGGCCTGCCGGGGCGGTAAGCGCCAGCATCACAGCCGCCCAAGCGGCGCGGCGCAGAGCCAAGAGTGAGCAGCGTCTTTGTGGGGACATGATAAATAACTCCCACAGCGTCTTCTGATTTACCGTTGACAATAGGTTGTTTAATGGGTTTTTAGAGTGCGGGGGCTACGGCGCGGCAGGGTTTGCATCGCGGTCGCTGTTTGCGACGGCACCACTCACGGCAGCAGGCAGCTTCGCTTTCTCTTGCTTGACCCGAACCATGCCGACACAATAAAACCCCCCCGGCAGCCGCTCCGCTGTGTAGAGAAGCGTGAAGCGATTGCCGCCTTCCGGCACGAGGCCAAGCGGGGTGCGCATGAGTTTTGACCAGTGCTCCGGGCCATCGGGCTGAACAGTAATTCGCCCGCCCTTTGTCCAATGCACTCCGTCCGGCGAAGAGGAAAACCCAACCCGGCTGGCATCGCGCTTGCCGTCGGCGCTGACCACATCCGCATCGTAGACCATGAGGTAGCCGCCTTTGACCTGCGTCACTATCGGGTTCTCCACCATGATGGGATCAATTGCTAGGGGGTTGCCGGTCGCGAGCCGCGTCCACGGCCCCGCCAGCGACGGCGCTTCCGCCAAGCCGACAAGCCATTCAGGCTTATTGGCGTGGCTGCCGTAGAAAGCCAGCCAGTGATCGCCCACCGGGTAAGGGTAAAATGAATCTGTTCCCTGGTCGCCTTCCCAGGGCTGAGACTGCGCGTCCGGCTGCAAGATGATGCCGATGTCTTTGTAGGGGCCGCCGATGCCGTTTTTGCCGGCGACAGTGGAAACCGCGCGCCAGATGCGCCCGCCCGCCGCGCCGCCGGTATCGTAGGTGACGTAGAACAGGTTCCAGCGTTGTTCCTGCCGGTTCCAGATGGGCATCGGCGCCCAGACCGATGCGTAAGGCAGCCCCGTTTGGGCGCGGGGCTGTCCGCTCGTTTCCTTCAGCGTTGCCTGACGCTTCCAGTGCAGAGCGTCTGGGCTTGTCCAGTGGGCAAGGCGCATTTTGACCCAGACCGGATCGCCGACCATCTCTGCCGTGAACAGATGATATGTCCCGCCGACTTTAACAACGCTTCCGCCCTCAAACCCGTACTTGTTGTCTTTGGCGTCCAGGTGGTTCCGGTCGATGACCGGCTGCGGATGGACTTGCTGCACGCTGAAGCGAACCGGCGGCGGCGTTGTCTGACTTTTCCCTGATTTTGGGATTGCCGCGCTTTTACTTGTGACTGCCGCGCTTTGACAGGGCGCATAAGCCCCCAGAACCAGCCCCCCGCACAGCCCCGGCCAGAGGACGCTGCCGGCGACTGTGCCGGTTGATAATCTTCGCGCTAATCTTTGCACTTGCTTTCTCCAGGAGATGAAATGAATGCTGAGCGGCCTCCGCCGCTGCTGAAGCCGGGGACATAGGCAGGCCCACGATTGATGCCGCAGAGCCATCTCCAATAATAGCAGTCGCGGTTTGTTTTGTCAACCATTCTTCCCCTCTGTTTGCAAGCGTGTGGTTGAGGCATTGCACACTCGTTTCTATGGCGTGGTCATCACCTGACACCGCTTGTCAAACCCTCAGTTGATGCTGAATGTCGCCCCCAGGTTCGCGCTGGAACAGCCCGTATTGGCGGCAGTGCCGACCGTTTGCGTGCCGTAGGTGCCGCAGTCGCCTGCGGTCGCGTTGTTCGCCCCGCCCGAAACCGACGAGCCGCGAAACCATTTCGCATGGCCGTCAGCCAGCAGAAAGTTGGAGCCTTCGCTGTGGCGGGCAGGCTCGCTGCCGCCTGCGCCGCCGATGCCCTTTGGCGCGCAGTTGTTGGCGTCGCCGCCGCTGATGCAGCCTGTCGCCACTCGTCCGTAGATTGAGTTCCAGTGCGGCAGGCCGCTGGTCAATGTTCCGTCTCCGGCGATGGATTGCCCGTAAATGCCCGCGCTTGGATAGGGATCAAACAGCGTTGTGTCAAAGCCCGCGTCGGCCATCTCAAACAAAAGCACGGTGCGCGCGACGCCGCCGAATGCTCCCTGCGATTGTCCTGCCGTTTGAATGTTCAGTCCATACGAGTAATCGCCGGGTTGGTCGGGGCAGTAAATGGCTTGCTTGCTTTTGATGTAGCTGTAAGTCTGCTGCGCCCAGCCGTCGCCGTCCATTGTTGTGGAAGTGGGTGGCTGACGGTAGCCGGAGGGGAACTTCTCGTCGTAGTCCGAGCTGTATTGCAGCAGGGCCAGCCCAATCTGCTTTTCATTGGACAAACATGTCGTCTGCCGCGCCTTTTCGCGGGCTTTGGCAAAGACGGGGAACAAGATGGCCGCGAGAATGGCGATAATGGCTATCACGACGAGCAGCTCAATCAGCGTGAAACCGCGCTTGTGGTTTACTTTGGTAAACATAAAAGTATTTCCTTTTCCAGCAACAACCCAGCAATGGCAAGTTGACAATTTAGGCATTGATACCCAATCATATCATTGATGGCGTGCTTTGTCAATCAGTTTTCCGGCATGGCGGCAAGCGCGTAGCCAAGTTTTTCCCCCGGCGCATCAACGGCGTACCGACGACGGCCCAGTTTGTTCCGTCGTCGGTACACCGAGGATCAGCCGCAAGAACACCGATACAGCCCCGCTGGGACGGGGAGGGAAGACCAAGCCGAAATGGACACTCCCCTCGCGATGGCTGGTTGACAAGAGGCGCTCAGTTTGGGTATAACCAGGGGGTTAAACTTCGTAAATATAGGTGCTCCGTTTCCCTCGCCATGATGCGCTGCGGCATGATTGAAAGGGACAATCTGATCGCTCTTTATACGTCTGAGCCGTCGCGCGTCCAAGAATGATGACAGACGTTCGCCGCAGCGCTGCGGAAAAATGCGCTCACCGTCCCCGCAATCACTGATAGGCTTATGCACAAATCCCCAGGTCTCGCGCTTTCCGTGCGTGGCGTCTCTAAATCCTACAGCATTGTTCATAATGATCAAGGCCATTCCCGGCTTGCGGAAGCGATCATGTACGCCCTCAAGAACATCGGCAAGCCGTCGCTTGTGGAGACTTTTTGGGCGCTGCAGGATGTTTCTTTTGACGTTCAAGAGGGCGATGTTGTCGGCATTATCGGCAGAAACGGGGCAGGCAAAAGCACGCTGCTGAAGATTTTGTCGCGCATCGTGGAGCCAAACTTGGGCCAGATAGACGTGTACGGGCGGATCGGCAGCCTGCTGGAAGTGGGCACGGGCTTTCACCCGGACCTGACGGGGCGGGAGAATATCTTTCTGAACGGGGCGGTGCTGGGCATGAGCCGCCGCGAGATTGCGAAGCACTTTGATGCCATTGTGGACTTTGCCGGCACAGAAAAGTTTCTGGACACGCCGGTCAAGCGCTACTCATCGGGGATGTATGTGCGCCTGGCGTTTGCCGTTGCCGCCCATCTTGAGCCGGAAATATTGATTGTGGATGAAGTGCTGGCTGTAGGCGACGCCGCCTTCCAAAAGAAGTGCTTGGGCAAGATGCAGGATGTCGCCAGCCACGGGCGCACAGTTCTTTTTGTGTCGCACAATATGGGGCCTGTGCGTTCCATGTGCCGCAGCGTGATTTGGATGAGCGACGGCCGCATCCGAATGCAGGGGGAAACCAGGGATGTGGTGGATGCATACTCACAGGACACGCTGACTTCCACGGCCACGCAGCTGGACTTGCGGCATCTGCCACGCCCGTCGGGGATGGAAAACTTCTCGTTGCTGCTGTGCCGGGTGGAGTTTAACGGGGGCGGCGTGGTGCAGCATGGGGAGCCGCTTTCGGTGCGTGTTGAGTACGAGATGCTGGCGGATGCGGAAGAAGTCTCGTTTGGCGTCGGTTTCAGCAGTCTAGACGGCGCGCGCCTTATGACTGTGGAAAGCGACTTGCAGGCCGGGCGCTGGAACCTGCGCAAGGGAGCTCATGGCATCGTAGAAGCGTTCCTGCCGCATCTGCACCTTCAGCCGGGTTTGTATCTGCTGGATGTCGGAGCGCGCTTAGGCGATTACCACACCGCCGATTACCTGCCCGGCTGCACTCAAATAGAAGTGCTGCCAGGCCCCACTACTCCCAGTACTATCATTCGCAATGAAGCAGGCGTGCGTATGCCTGCCGCATGGCAGTTGACAGAGAACTCAGAAGACACTGCACCTTTGTTGTCTGCGCTGCATGGGGTTTCTTTATGACGATGCCGGACGAATTGCAAGACAAATCCGCAGCACTTGTAGCAGAGGAAGAACCCACGCGTGTGTTTTACCAAAGCGAGACGGCGCGTTACCCTGACCTGCGCGCGCTTGTGGAACCCTACTGCCAAGGCTATGGCCTGGACGTCGGTTTCGGGGGCGACCCCATCAATAGCGTCGCCATACGCATGGACTTGCCCATCCCGTATGCCAACACCGGCGACCTTCCGGTGCAGCTCGGCGGCGATTGCCGCGACCTGCGCTGGTTCCGCGACTGCGCGCTGGACTTTGTTTATTCGGCGCATGTGCTGGAAGACTTTGATGAGCACGAGACAGGGGCGCTGCTGCGGGAGTGGACGCGGGTGCTGAAGGAAGGCGGCTTTCTGGTTCTGTTGCTTCCAGACCAGGCGCGCTATGTTCGCTACTGCCAGGAGCGGGGGGAAGGCGGCAACGAGCACCATTCTATTGCGGGTTTCTCCTTGCAGTATGTGTCTGAGGCAGCCGCCCGTCTCCAGAACTTAGAACAGGTAATGAGTCAGCCTGAAGTCGGCCCTTATTCATTTCTCATCGTCCTTCGCAAGACGGCGCATTTGGGGGGAGAAAGCGGGCAGCTGCTGCATCAGCAAATGGAGCAAGCCTGGGCCGAGCGCGATGCCTTCAAGTTGCGCTTCCGCGAGCGCGAACAGGCACTGTTAACCGCGAACCGGCAAGTTCGGGAGCTGAGGGAGCAAGTGCAACAGATGGAACATCGCTGGGGCCGCCTGGAGCGGCATCCACTCATCCGACTTGCGCGCTTTGCGCAGGCGGTGTGCCGTCCTCTGAGCCGTGGTGGAAGAAAGGGAACGCATCCGGCCCCTTGAAATGCCGCACGGCTGTGCCCAAAACAAAGGAACGTTTATGAGTACCCCTTTACCGGTCATCAATACAAACGCCAATATAGATGTTGAGACAAAACAATACGACGAGGCTCTCGTGCCGGTTGCGCTCGGCAAAGCGGCAGTGGAAAACAGCATGCATCAGCAGGCACACAGAGCTGCAAATGCCTCTGCGCCTTTGTCCATCGTGTCGCCACAATCTCCTCGCCGCCATCCGCTCGCTTGGGCGCAGCGTCAGTGGGGGCATGCTGCGTGGTCTGCCAAAGCCGTGGCGCGTTATGGCTTGCCCCAGGACATGTATTACTACCAAGGTGGCTTAGGTGATCAAGTGCTGATTACAGCCGTGTTCCGTGAGCTGCGCAAGCGTGGGCAACCGCCTGTCGTGATGATGACGCACTTTCCTGATTTGTTCAAGAACAACCCGGACGTGGGGAAGCTCTTGCCCGAAGACCCGCGTTTTGTTGCGCTGGCAGCCCGCTTCGGCAAACAAACGCATCACCCCAGCTACATGTATGAGAACATCCGGGAGATGGATTGCCATTACGCGCCCCCTTATCCTATCATTGCGCGTATGTGCAAGGTTGTGGGGATAGATGGACAGGTAGACCTGCGGCCTTATTTGTATCTGTCTGAGGCGGAAAAGCAGGAAGGGCAAATTGTGCCTCAGCAGATTGCGATTATGAGTTCCGGCATGAGCGCACTGCATCAGCAGCTGAATAAGCAATGGTACCCGGAGCGGTTCCAAAGCGTTGTTTCATCTCTTCGGGAGCGCTACAACTTTGTGCAGCTAGGAGCAAAGATCGACCCTTTGTTGGAGGGAGTGACTGACCTGCGGGGCAAGACCAGCCTTCGCGAGTCCGCCGCCATTCTCAGCCAGTCCCTGATGTTTGTTGGGCAAATCGGTTTCTTGATGCATCTGGCCCGTGCGGTGGACTGCCGCTCGGTGATTGTCTACGGCGGACGCGAACATCCCTACCAGTCAGGCTACGTCTGCAACGAGAATCTTTACACGCCGCTTAAGTGTTCGCCCTGCTGGCAGTGCAGTCTTTGCGACTATGATCGTGAATGCATGCGCCGTATCACGCCGGACATGGTGATTGACGCCGTAGAGCGGCAGGTGGAACGCTACGGCACCCCACTGCCCACCGACACCTACCATGTCGTTGTTGACCAAGGCGAAGTTCCCGCCTCTTCATTTGCCCGAGGCAGCCTTTAGAGGGCAGGCCGCTTTGGTTCCTATCTATCTGCACTTCAAGTCCCACCGACGCACGGCATGGATAAATGCGCGCATCTTAGCATGGTCTTTAATGCCTGGGGTGCTTTCCACGCCGGACGACACGTCCACGCCGTAGGGCTGTACGGCGTCCAGTGCCTCTGTCACGTTGTCGGCTGTCAGGCCGCCGGCAAGGAAGAGCGGGCGGTTGGTGAACTCGCGCGCCCGCCGCGCTAACTCCCAGTTGAACGTCACGCCCGCACCGCCCAGGGCACTCTCATGGTAGGCATCCAGCAGCACGGCTCCGACTGCGTGTGGGTAGTCGGCAATCTCCTGCAAAGACGTTTCATCCCGCACGCGGAATGCCCGGATGCGCCACTGCGCGCCCCGGTGGAAGCGGGTCTTGTCCTGCGTCTCGTCATAGTGCTGCACGTACTCGGCCAGATACTCTTCGGCGTCTTCGGGGCGCCGCGCGACCACGACGCGCTTGACAAACAGCGGCAGGCTTTGCGAAATCTTCCCATACTCATCGGATGACAAATAGCGTGGGCCATTGGGCACAGCGATAAACCCTAATGCGTCCGCCCCCATGTCCGCTGCCGCCTGCGCGTCTTCGGCATTCGTAAGTCCGCAAATCTTAATACGTGTTACAGTTTCCACACTTTCTGGTTCTTCTGTTGAGGTTCAGATTTGTGACGAGGGCGAGACGGACCCATGGGGCACGACAGTTTGAATTATACCCGACGGATTTAGCGACTACCAATCGACGACAGTTCGACGCCGTGTAGCGGATTGAGATAGAAGGCACCTCTGAACATCTCCTGCACTTTGTTACCACGCTCTTCAAGCCGCAGACGGAACAAGTCTATATCCGGGACTCCAAGCGCCGCCGCGATCTGCGTGGCCCGGTCTTTCCGCTGGGCAGTTACCAGGAAGCGTGGAGGACGGCTTCCGATGTATAACGCACTCCAGGGTACCCAACTCCAGGACCCACCATGGGCTTCTGGCAGTATAGTACGAAGGTAAAGAAAATAGTCTGACTCGGTGAACGCGGGCATAGGTGTTGCCTCGGCCAAAGGACCATCAGCATGGCGCTGCCTCAGGAGATCGGCGTGGAGTGAAACTCGGTTCGTACCCAAACGCTGGTTGCGGTATTCGAGTAATTCCAATTTGCGGGAGATCTCAGTGGAATGGAGGGCAGCAGGTTGGCTCTGCCTGTGTCACCAGAACTGTGACTTCTTCGCCTTCGGGCAGTTCGGGCGCGACAATCTCCAATCGGTGTCCGGCCTGAACGCGGGCGGTCAGGCGCAGTGCGGTCTGCATGACTTATTCCTCCTGATTTAGTATACCGCTTTCACTCATCGCCCAGGCCGCCATCATCACGTCCCTAGTGGTACTGGTTAATAGGGCTACTTAGACGTCTCTGTATCGACACGGATTTAGACCGAGTGCATATTCCTGCTGGGTCCAGTGTCAACGCCATAGGCCTTCGACGCGCCCGTTACGTTAAGTCGAAAAATTACCATACTCTCGCTCGCACTAAAGTGGTGTGCTATCTGGATTACTGACCAGCCCAGTTGTAGTGCCCGGAGAAGGCCGCGGCGTGGTATTTGAAGACAGCCACCTAAGAATGCGGCCTCCGCTTCATGCACCTGACTCCGCATCGGTAGTCCTGTCTCTGGACTGAACTGAACCATCGGATGGTTCAACAGCACATGGCTCAGTTCGTGCATCAAACTCGACTCGCGCCGCACCGGTGCGTGGTTCGGATTGATGACAATCAAGAGCGGCTTGCGGCAAAGAACAGCCGCCGACCATCGGTCACTGCTTAAAAGATATGCCGCGTGGTCAGGGCTGTGGCTGTCAAACTGCCCCAGCGTCATCATCTGGGCGTCTAGTGTTTCCGCCAGCATTTGCGCGGGCAGCGCCTCGAACGCTCGCAGTCCTAATCGCACGCGTTGATCTGTTGAGATGGTCTCGCAACGTCGGCGGAAAGCAGCGGATAAAGAGCAAGAGGGCATCACTTCGCCTCCGGGTCGCTGCTGCCGCTGTGAGATAAATCACGGTAGGCGGCTTTCACCAGCGCCGCCAGCGCGTTCGCCGTGGCTGGGTCTAGTGTTCTATCCGCCCTGAGGTGGATCGCCATTGCCTCTGACGCATCCTCGGCCTCCTGCCGTCTCCCCTCTGCGGTGTTGCCAAAAAACTCACTCGGCGGCACTCGAAGCCAGTCACAAAGCAACAAAAAAGTTTCCATATCCGGCGGCTTACCATTCTCCACGCGCGACAAAGTGGAGGGACTGATGTCGCCCGCTTCCACGGCGGCCTCACGCAGACCTCGGGCGGCGCGTTTCGTCCGCACCATCGTCGCCAATCTTTCTGTGTCCAAATAACTTCCCATTGGACTAACTCCTTCGCTTTGCCGTTTCACATAATGAACATATGTATCTATCTTGACACGAATGCCAAACACGGGGTATTATTGTCTTCCGTGAAACGATTGTAGCACAAATCAATCTTGAGGGCGACCGCCGCTTCTGGTTACGGTAGCCTTTCGAGAGTAGTACCATAATGATGCAAAGCCAAATGACTTTCGATACACTCATTTCCGGGTTGGACGATCTCCTGCGGGCAGAGAAAAAATACCCATACCCTCCTCTGTTCCAGCAGGCCTGTCATTGCCTGGCCGCCACGCTTGACCCTTATCCCAAAACCATTCGTGGATTGCTGACCCTGATGGAACGGCCCTTGAGAGCGTGGTGGCCTGTTGAACTGCCGAACGGCTATGACGCTGAGTCCGGGCTAATCTACGAGGGCGAACTTGCGGAGGAAGCGAGCCGCTACTTTCATGAGGAACTGTTCGAATGCGATGCGAAGCAGAGAGAAAAAGGGTCTCTGAAGGCACGCAGAGATTTAGAGAATCGACAGTTCAAAAGGCTGAAAGATTTTTTGCAGAGTGCAGAATATGGCGGCCAAGCCCAGGGAAACTATGTTCTGCTGCGCTCCTTCCTCATTGAGCACGCGGACACGACCCGTGCAAACATCGCGGCTACTTTCGCTGGCAAGAAAATTACGCCTTTCAGCGTCGGCGAGTTGTACGAGGATTGCGGCCCGCGTGACGCATGGACTTGTAACCATTGTGGGCCGCTGCGAGAAAAACGCGGGCGGCTGCACGGGCTGCGTGCGAGCGTCTGTGACAATCACAGCACTGATCTTCCCCATGTACGGCGTGTCCCTGATGCCCCCGGTCGCTGCCGGGTACGAGAGGGCATTCACTGGCGGACAACGATGCCCGGCATCCCAGAGATGTCACTTTTTCACGCTCTGGAGGCACTGCGTCAGAAGCACCCTCGGCAAATTCAGAGTGTATCACTCTGGCCCGGAATTGACCGCTACGACATCCGCTTGGAATTTGGAGATGGCAGAGTTTGGGCGGTGGACGTGAAAGATCATCGTCAACCGGATCAACTCGCGAAGGAGTTAAAGCCGCTATACGGGGAGGGAAGTTTATACTATGACGAAGCCTTTTGTGCGTTCCCTATGCGCCGTATCCTGGCATATCCTAACTATATCGAGACCGTCCGTGAAAATCTCGTCTCTCTTCCGACCAATCACCGACTGATGAGTGACACTGATTTTCAAAGCCGGGTCTGCGCCGAGGCAAAGCGCTTACAAAAGAACGGGAGACCGCGTAAATGAGCCGTATCACTCTGTTCGAACCGCCATCAGACTTCATGGCCTGCGTGAACGATCTTGGACATGACTTGGGCGAGGGGGAGCGGGGGCGCGAACTGGCAAGGCTTCTGCTGCACGTAGAACTAGGCTTCTCGCTCATGGAACGGCTGCGCTTCGATGACGAGCCTGTCACAGCGGCCTGGGCGGTTCTGAGTGGGATGCCGCTGCGGCATCCGCGCCTTCAGTCCCTCGATGCAGCGGAACGCCGCGCCATTGCCAACGCCCGGCAGATTGTTCCGTATTCTTCCCGCTTTGCCTGGCTGGAGGCGGTGCGCTCCTACTTCCGCCTGCCTGCGCGCTTCCGGCAGTACCGGCTGGATGAGTGGCTTTCGCCTGCCGACCTTGACCAAGTTATCTTGAGCGCCATCAGGGTCAAGGCCAGAGATCAGATCAAAGACCATCTTTACGAGCGGTGTCTAGGCGATCCACTGAGGTTTCATCGCCGCACTGGGCTGCCGCCAGTGCGGGCCGGGATGCGATACGAGTTCACGGCCAAACTGGCAGAAAACCCGAAAGAACACATTGTCCCCATTGAATTCGATCCGCAGCAGCTTGACGATCAGCCGCCGCTCCCGGTCTTGTTCAACGGGCCGCGCCCGCGCGGACCTTTTGTGCTTGATTTTCCGAAGCTGAGGGCCGTTGCACGGTCTCTGGACGAGCGTGAGCAGGCGCTCGTCCGCCGAGGCTGCTGGGACGAGGCGGCTCTCGGCGGCTGGGTAGGGCGACTGAACAAGATCGCGCTTCATCCCATACAGAAAGAGGGGTACCTCGGCCCCGTCAACCCGGAGGTGTTGGTACTGGATGGCTTTTACCACCTCGCGGGCATGGTCGCTTCGGGAAAATCAACGCTGTCGCTCCTGATAGCGGCACAGGTTATTCAAGATCGGCCCGAGGATCGCCTGACGCTGGTTGTCAGCGACGCCCAGTCAGCTATCCGCTGGGCCAACCTAATCAACTGGTGGTTCCTGGAAGACCCGGAGAGCGATGTGCCGGTCGCCGTGCCGCTCTTGGGCCGCTCCTCCCGTGACAAGCACCTGCGGGACTTTCACGTCTCGCAGGATTATTTAGACCATCAACGCCGTGAACAACCTCACTGGGGGGAACGGTGGCTGGGGACCGCCTGCGCCCTTCAAGGTTTGATCGCCGCGCGAGATATTGCCGAGATGGGGGGGCAAACCATTATCCCAGGGCGCGAACCGTGTCAGTCGATCAAGAAAACGACGTCGAATCAGCGGCGCGGAAAGGGCGCGTCGCATCTCTGTCCTTATTTCGCCCGGTGTCCCTCGCAGCAGGTGTACCGAGACATCCCGCTGGCTCGCGTCTGGATCACGACGCCGGGCGGGATGGCGCTCGGAGGGCTGCCGCGGCATCTCGAGCAGCGGGCCATTCATTTCGGTGAGATGGTCTATGAACAGTCGAGTCTCGTCATTTTTGATGAAGCCGACACCGTGGTCAACTGGTTTGACAATGTTTATGCTGAAGAGGTCAAACTCACCGGCGGGGAAAAAGGCCTTTTTGACAGTCTCGGCGTTTATACCGAGGTGTTTTCGCGGGGGGAGCGGGTCCCTTTCGCAGGGACGCAGCGGTGGGCCGGTGCGGAACGCGGCTCACAAACAGCGATCACTGCCTTGCTGACGCTGTTGGACAAGCGCGAGGGACAGCCGACGCTACGTGACTGGGTCGTGCGCGGCCACTTCACGCCCAACACGCTGTTCTTTAATCTCGCCCGCCGTATCGTGGGGCTGGAAGAATTCGATCCAACGGAGACGACGGCGGAGCAGATTAAGACCAACAAAGCGAGGACTCAACCCATTCTGAGTTGCTTCGAGGCCCTTCTCGGAGATGGTGACCCTTTGTTACTGGAGGCCGCCGAGGAAACATCTCCCGAGTATAGCCTCTCGCTTCTAATGCGCGACATCAACGCCGTCGGCAACAGCGCCTTCGACGACCGCATCCACCAGAACTGTCGGGAGTGGATCGTCAAGAACTTCCCCGACACCGAGCATTGGCAGCAAGGGAAGCGGGAAGAACGGGTGCGTTCCGGGCGGAAGAACAATGCCGACCCCGTGGACACGCTGGCGACGTTGGCCTACCGTTTACAATTCGCGCTGACCGTCGCGCTTCTGGATCGGCACACACGCATAGTGTTCTACGAGTGGCATAACCGCCCTTCCTCTGTCGAAGACGAACGGCAGCCACACCGGGGGATGCCTGCGGCCCTGCTCGATGTTCTGCCTTTGCCCCCTACGGGCCGTCAGTTCGGAACTTACTATTCGCGGGGCGTCGGCGCTAACCCAGATGATGAGGGTGGGAGCGACAACTCACTCTCTCTTTTCGCTTACACAAACATCGGGCGCTGCTATGTGCTGAACTTTCATCGGCTGCTGACGGACTACGACGGGCAATCCGGCCCTGCCGCCCTTGCCCTTTCCGGCACTTCCTATCTGCCCGCCTCCACGCGCTTTCATGTCGGCAAGCCGCACGGCGTCCTGACGCCCGATCCGAACGCGGGGCGTGCCATAGCCAGCAGCCGCTTCCAATTTCTGCCACAGTATTCCGCTGACGGCAAAGAAATCCGCATCTCCGGTGTGCCGGAAACTCAAAAACCTGGAATGTTCGGCCAAATGGTGAGGGCGCTGGTCGGCAGGGGCGGCAGCGGCCCGCTGGGGCAGAAACTGGAGGAACTGCGCGGCTTGGCCCTGAGTGACTCCGTCCTCTGGCAGGATCGGGAGCGACTGCTGCTGTTGGTCAACTCTTATGATCAAGCGAAGTGGGCGGCACATGAGATGCGGAGCCTCTGGCCGAGCCTCAGCGGACAGATTTACCATCTGGAGCGCACCGGGCAGGACGGCCAGCGCGATGAAGCCATAGTCAACACTGAAATCAGTAAAATGGGGCTACACCGAACCGACATTGAGTCTTTCTCTCAAACCGGCGGGAAAATCCTGATCGCCCCCATGAACGCCATCGGGCGCGGACACAACATCCTCAATAAGAACAGGAAGGCGGCGTTTGGCGCGGCATATTTTCTGACGCGTCCGTATCCCCACCCGCACGACACCCAAGCCATTGCCCAGGAAGTTAATCGGCGTGCGCTTGATTGGGTCGAGGATGAAAATTTTCCCGCCTGGCAGGAAGGTGACGGGGTTTTGGGAAGGGCGGAGGCGGTCCGCAGGCTGGCCGCCGGTTACTGGCGGTCGGCAGAGCAACGGACCTACTACAAAACTCTGCGTCCAGAGAAAGAACTGGGGATGGACCCGCGTAAAGACCTCGCCGCGACAACCGCGGGCTTGATCATACAAGCCGTTGGGCGTTTAGTGCGCGGCGGCGTACCATTTTACGCCACCTTCGTGGACGCGGCTTGGGGGCCAAACAATGCGAAGAGGTCATCAGAAGAGGAAGGCCCAGAAGGGCTGGACACGCCCGAAACAAGCCTTCTGGCGGCGATCATCGAACTTCTCTGCGAGGATTACGCGGATAAAGAAAGGGACCCCATCGGCCACGCGCTTTATGCCCCGCTGGCGGACGCCCTTGCGACCACCGAGAACTTTTCTTGGCAGCCTATCGGCAAGCGAAAGGACAAAAACATTTGAAGACTTCCGTGAAATCCTCTCCCGTGGCATTACCCGCTCGCATGAGCCTCGTGCCGTCCGCGTTCGACGGCATGGAGATTGCCGTCTTTGACTTCCCCTACAGAGCCGCGTTCGCCGCATTCATGGGAAGTCTGGAGTCCACTCTGCGTAAAGGCCGCTTGGAGCCGTGGCGGTATCCGCCCTACCGCCTTCTTAACAGCGCTCTTGTCGCGTGCGCCCCGACGCTCGTCCACGGGTTTGAAAAATGCGGAAACAAGTTCTCTCCGGGACGCCGCGCACTCGCGGTTGGCAAATCTAAGCAGGACGAGTCCGGGCTGGTCATCGGTTCCACGCTTGAGTACCCCTCCGAACAGCAGATCGCGGTCCTCATCCGGCTCTGGGCCTATCAGTGGGGACAGACGAAGTGGCTGAAGAAATTGATCGAGGGTGAGGCCCAAAGTGCTTGGCAGGACTTACAGGCGGCTCTCGCCGAGCCACCACATACTTACTGGCGTAAGATCAGCCCGGAGGCGCTTGTTGCCGATCTTTATGCCGACAACAGTCTGGCGTTCAGCGCAATTCCGAGTCTGCTGGCGACGCTGCTGCATGGTGAAGTGTCCGTCATCGGGGAGGGGGGGCGGCAAGTCCAGTGGCGCAAGATCCAGGACAAGTCGAACCGCTTGTGCGTCGTGAGCGATCCTCAAAACATCTCGTTTTTGCGCGAAAGCCAGTTCGGTCCCAAAGAGGCGTCGGGCTTCTTCTCCTACAAGCTGGAGTTCCAACTGCACACCCAGGCGGGCCGGGCGGAGCCGTGGGTTCATGTTTTTCTCAGGTGTCAGCGTTATGCACATCTGAAGCTGACACGGAACACTCGAGGGAGTGATGTCACTATCCTGGCTGGCATGAACCGATCACGGATGGCGGGGTGGACTTCTGACACGACGTTAGTGCGCCTGAAGGCCAGCAAGCACGTTTATAAAGGGCGACACATCACCCCAGAATGGATTGACAATCTCTCAGCCCTCCTGACTGAGTTCGGCGCTCGCGGGCTGGCCGATCCCGCTGAAATTTACACAGCCCCCGACACGTTCTGGGATAAAGAGAAAGCCGACGAGTATTATGTTGTTCACACCGAAGGCTACCACTACGGCAGAAGCAAGCACCCCGTTATGACCGGGTTTGGTCTGGCGGAGCGTAGCGAAGTCATCGAAAAGACGTGCTGCGGGATTTTGGCGGGCGTCCTGAAACCCGACATCCACTTCCTGCCGGATGCCGCTTTGTTTAGCCCGGCGGCTCTGCCGCACGCCTTGTGGAACATCGACGACCTGTCGCTGCGCCCTGATTTGCCCAGCGCAAAGACCGTTCGATGGCGCGGCCAAACAGAAGAGGCACGCCGGGCGCACCGGGAGACAATAGACCGGGATCGTCGTGCCGCGCTCCAGCCTCTCCCCGCAGAGGCGATCCGCAGGGCTTTGCACGGCCTGCCGCTAGTAATCGCGCTGCTGTATCGGACCGGCGGGACACGGGATGCGCTGATTGAGCAACTTCGTCAGGCGTTCCTCCTGAACGAAGGCGACCTGCTGCCCTCAAACGTCATCGTGATCGACAAGCCGATCCTGGATGGAAATCTTTGTCTACCACTGGACCCCGGCGGGATGAGTCCTGCTGAACGGGATAAACACCAGTCGCAATGGGAAGATGGCTTCGAAAAAGCCTGGGATGCCCAGATGCGGAGGGCGCGGACTGAGAAGTTATCGGGGTGGCGCTCTTTACTTCAGGAGACCTTCAGCGATTTTGCGCCGGGGGCGGTCTGTCGAGCCGCGCTGATTGAACTGCCGGAACCGCCGGGACAAAAGAAAAACGCGGAAGTGACGTTCCATGAGAGCCAAGACATTAAGGGCGTCGTGCGGGAGGCGTGTATCCGTGAAGGCATTCTCTCGCAGATGCTTCGTCAGGCGAAGTCTGAGCCTGATCGGAAGACTGGACAGAGCGTTCTCTCTCCCGCCGACAAAGGTCGTGTAAAGAATGTGGTGCAGGAGGTCGTCACGCGCCAAATCGGCGCACTCTACGGCCCGCCATCTGAGATCTATCCTACTCTCGGTGTCCCTGAGCCGCTCGCCTCAGAACTCGACATCGTCGCATTCTGTCATAGGGAGACGCAATCAGGAGTTAAGTACGCATTGGCAGTTCGGCTGCGTGCCTCGGGCGAGATGGACGTGTTGCTGCTGGAAGAAGACCCGCGATGGCGTCCCTACTCGGAAGCGGGGCCAGCCGTCGGCAAACTGTTTGCGGAGGGACGAAAGGACGTTTTCAACCGTAAGATCGAAAAAGAATGTCCCATTCGCCTTTCGCCAGCCCAGATTTGCGCTTTTGTGGAGCGGACGTTAGTGGAGCATCTGGAACGTCCGACAGTGGCCGCCATTGAGGCCGAAAATTGGCGTTCCGCATGGAAGCAGCTACAAAATCCTAGACTGGCTGAGAGTCTTGATGGGTTGCTGTTTGGTAACGGGCAGGGTTCCTATCGTCGAGATGATCCACAGTTAAGTCCATTGATCGCGGTGGTGCGACTCAGAGCCGGTGATGAAGCGCCCCAATATGTCACCAATCGGGAAACCTGGCGGTCCGACGACTCTTCGGCCCTCTCCCGTGATTTCTTCCAGCTTTCTGGCTTCGTGGATCAGACCACTCGGGATGTGTTCCACTACTTCTCGGTCGGAAGACTTCCCGACACCATCAAGCGACCGCAGGATGTTAAGGGGCGGGAAGACCCATACAAAATAGAAACGGGCGGCGGCATCGCCTTCAAACACCAACAGATGGTAGAGATGTTGCCCTTCTTCGTGCGCCCCGACTTTCAGTCGGAAGAAGGCTTCAAGACCATCTGTCGGGTGCCGCACTATCTTCGGGCCTCTCCTGCTTGGGGGATGGGCAACATTGCCTTGCCGTATCCGATGCATCTTGGAGAGAAGATCATCGAAGATCATCTTTGTATTCTCGGCCTCGACGCCTGACTCGGGAGACATCAATTCGGATGATACACAAGCCAACAGCGGACGAGGGTATGCAGTGTCGAGTCGTCCCCCTGCCCGCTGTCTGCTGTTGTCGGACTTACTGGTAAAATAGCAATCACTCGTCCTCGCGGGCCGGAACCAGGAGAACCCAATGGCAGAGGCCTACCGAAATATCAGACTGAAAAGCAGTGCGGCGAGCGCCCCCCTGCGGGTTTTAATACGTGTTACAGTTTCCACACTTCCCACCGCTACCGTGGAGGTGGCGGTCTGTGATGAGGGCGATACCGTGCCATGGGACCCCCCGGAATAAATTATACCTGGAGGCGTAATGGCAGATCGCGTCGTAACCTCCTTTATGCCCCTGTTCGCTGCTTCGCGAACTCATGCGGGATCGGTGACTGGTCACGACGGGCGGATTTGGGTGGCGTAAATCATGCCTCCAATCAATGGCACCTCGGCGGCTTCACTGGCGAGCGCCGCTGCGATGGCACTCGCAGGCGGGAGTGCCGACACGGGAGGGAGTGCCAACACGGGAGGGAGTGCCAACACGGGAAGGGCCGTCGCTGACCCGCGCCGCAGGAGCCTGGACAGGAGATTTCCGCCCTCCCGTAGCACGGCGGGTCCGCCTACATCGCTCTCGCGGCCCCGTGTTGATCAGCGGCAGGGTCTGACCACTCCGGGTCCTCTCTGCCGCGTATTCGGCCCTCGTCACATCAGCACCGGCAGTGCCACCTGGTGCGAGCCGTTCGGGCCGAGCGCGACATGGATGCGGTCTGGGAAGCCTTCAGCGAATGCCTCCTGGTGGGACACGACGATGATCCGCTTCAGCCGCTCGTCGTCCGCGAGCGACCGGATCGCATCTGCCATGTCCTGCTGGTTCTGCCTGTCCAGGCTGCCGAACCCTTCGTCAATGATGACGGACTCAACTCGGGCGTCGTTTCGGCTCGCGAAGCGCCCGATGCCGAGCGCCAGAGCGACGGCCACCCGGAACTTTTGGCTACCAGAAAGGTTCGTCAGCGGCAGGGGGGCGCCGTCGCCCGCCGTGTCCGTGTTCACACACAGCAGGTCCAGCGCCTCGTCCTTGCCACCGCGCCCGGCCCCCTCCGGGCGCGGTTCGAGCCGCAGGGCTCCCTGGGAAAAGCCATAGAGGGTCTCGTTGGCGTACTCCGTGATCGCCTCCTCGGCGCCCCACAGCAGAGACCGCTGGAGGTTCTCGCGGCCCAGCAGGTCAGCGAGGGTCTTGAAAAGCCCCTCCTGACGGCGGTGCGCGTCGCGCCGCTCCTGGGCCGCTTCTCGGTCCGCCCGGTATCGCCGCAGGTCTTCGGCCTGTCGCCGGGCGTCTTGGAGCGCTTTCTTGGCGTCCCTCAACTCCGTCTCCGCCTGCGCCCTCTCTGCCTTCACGACTGCTGCCGGGCGCCGCGCCTGCTCCGGCAAGCCGTCCACAGACTTCCTGACCTCCCCCAGACGCTCCTGCCACCGCTGGCGGTTTCTAAGCGCTTCGATCAAGGCCGCCAAGCGTCCGGGGGTGTCCGCCAATTGGTACAGTTCTCCCTCGCGAACGCCGAGCGGGTCCGGCGACGCGGGCGCGGCATCGTACCATGATCGCCAGGCCTGGGGAATGCGTGCCGCCGCCCGATCCGCCTCCGCATGACGCTCCGTCAGCATTTCCGTGCTCGCCCGGACTTTGTCCCAGAGCACCCGGAATGCTTCCGCCTCCTTCCGCCGGGTGGCGAGCCGCCCGGCCTGGGCCGTTGCGCGGCTCAGTTCGTCTGTTGTCGGGAAGCCGTCCAGGTCATGCGGCCATGCTTCCGCTTCGCCGGAAAAGAGGCTCATCGCTGTGTCGCGGAAGGCACCGGCGGGCAGATCGAAGGCAGTCGCTTCGACTTCGCGCCGCAGGCCGGTCAGGGTCTGTTCCTGATGGACGAGGTCTTGGGAGCGTGCCTGTCCGACCCTGGTGGCCTCCAGCCAGGAGCGGCGGGCTGCCTGAAGGTCTTCAGTCGCTGTCCGTAGGGCCGCTTGACACTGCTCGTGCTCCCGAAGCGCCGCCGCCACCTGCTGCTGGCAGACCGCTTCCTCCGCGAGTAGATCGCCCTGGTGCTTCCGGCGTGCCTCTTCGGTCAGCGTCTGTCCGCAATAGTCACAGACTGCTTCTGTCATGCCGTCTGCGTGGTGGGCCGCTGCTTCCAGGCGATCCAGACGGCCCTGGACGGCTTCGTGCGCCGCCGTGGCGCGTGTCCTTGAAACGGACGCTGCGTTGAGAGCCTTCTCCGCCGCCGCGTGGCCGCGGGTCTGGTCAGCGCAGGCCTCGTCCTCCGTCGCTGCGATCAGCGGCGCGCGCCGGATGGCGTCTCGCGCTGCCGTAATCGCCTCCGCGGCGTTCAGCGCGGACACCCGCTTCTGGGCGAGGACTTTCAGATAGGGGTGTGCGGCGTGCGCTTCTTCCAGAGACGCGATGTCTGCGCCGAACGCCGCCGTCAGTCGGTCCGCGCGCTCGACGGGTGCCAGACCCGCGTCTCCAGCCCCGTAACACTCCTCGGCGTCGCGCACGGCGTCCAAGGCCGACTTGGCCTGCCCGTCTTTGCCTTCCGCATGAGCACGCCGGGAGCAGGCGTCCCGCAGGTCGCGGAGGAGAGGCAGGTTAGCCGCCAGGTCGGCCTGACGCTCCGCGTCCGCACGTACAGCCTTCTCGTCCGCGACGAGCGCGGCGGCTTCGGCGACCTTCTGCTCCAGCCCCCCGGCCTCGGCCTGCAATGCCTCCCACTGCGCGGACTGCGGGGCTATGCCCGCGAGTTCGGTCACACTGTCCAGCGACCTCTTCTCCTCCCGCTCCGCTTCTTCCGCGGCTTGCTCGGCGGCGGCGATCTCGGCGGCCTCGGCGGTCGGTATCTGGCTCAAGAGGCTTTCCTCGCCCTCCGCCTTGATCCTGGCCTGCGCCTGGCGGGCTTTGGCCCGCTGGTGCAGGGCTTCGTACCGGGACAGGTCCACGATCTGCGAGAGGAGCCGGAACCGGTCCGCTGGCCCCACGTCCAGGAGTCGGTCCACCTTCCCCTGACAAAGAAGGGCCGAGGACGTGAAGGCGTTGTAGTCCATCCCCACGATGGCCGTGATCTGGTCCTCAAACCCCCTGTCACTGGCGGCCTCCGGGATTGGCAGCCACTGTGCGCCGTCCCACTTCTCGATCCGGCGCGTGGCGCCCCCGCGGCGCTCCAGCGTGCGCTCCGCCCGGTAGCGGTCCGGTCCGACCTGGAACTCGAAGACAACTTTGAGGCCGTCGCAGTGGCGGTTGATCAGGTCCGCCGCGTTCTGCCCGCCGCAGCGGTGCTTCTTGAACAGCACGTAGGTGATCGCGTCGAACAGGCTGGACTTGCCGGCGCCGTTGTCGCCGGACAGCATCCACAGGGGCCGCTCGGAGAAATCGAACTTCTCAGCCCTGCGGTAACTCAGGAACCCTGTCAGGGTAATTTTCATCGGGACCATATCAGATCAGTGCCTCCTCTTGGGCCATATCGGCCACTCCGACCGACTCGTCGGTCTCCACACCAGGGTCGTTCTCAGCCAGCAGTTCACGCAGCGCCGCTAGCACCGCATCCCGTCGGTCATCACCCAGTTTCGCGGCCACATAGTCGGTGGCGGTCTTCGCAACGTCGGCGAGGTCCAGCGACGGCCCAGCGTTACTGCGCCGCCCCTCCGCCGTGACCCGGATTGGGCGCAGGTCACACTCGTAGAGTCGCGGGAACAGCCGGTGCAGCCGCTGGCGCAGATCGTCCGGCGCGTGGACACCGGGCGTGTAGTACAGCCGCATGGATGCCAGGACCCGCTCGCGCTCCCCCCTCACCGCCCAGTCAGCCTCCAGATCCGCCACAACAACGTCCGGGTCATCCCCCTCCACGTACTCCAGGCGAATAATGGGAGTCGCGTCGAGGGGCAGCATGACCGGCTCCCTCACCCGCCCTTCGGGGCCGACCTCGACCAGAACGACGCTCTTATCGTCATCGCGCTCGCCGCCGTCCAGCCGCTCCACGGAGCCGCAGTAGCGAATCCAGGGTGCGTTGGCGACTGCTTCCTGCGGCTGGTGGATATGTCCGTAGGCGATATAGGCGAGTTCCGTCGGAACGTCACCGGGCGAGAAGACCACGTCGTGTTCGAGGCCGAGCCGGTAGCCCTGGCGGGCGGACACGCCTTCGACCAGGATGTGGGAGACTAGGACGGCGGGCAGTACTGGGTCCAGTTTCTTCTCCAGCAACTCGCTCCGCAGGTACAGCGTGAACAGGTCCTGCTTGACCCGGTTCTGACCGGCGGTCGTCTCGTATTCCAGTCCCCGCAGCCAAGGCTCTTTTGGGTACGGCATCAACAGGAATTGCACCACCGTCCCCGTGGGGTCGGCCACGCGGACCAGGTTGGGCCGGTGATACAGGTACATCCGGCCCGGCGCGAGCGTCCCATCCGCCAAGGCCGGGGCGGGGGCGAGGTCCAGGGCGTGCCGGAGCGTCTCAAAGAAGAGGTCGCTGTCGTGGTTGCCGCTGATCGCGAGGATGGTTCCGGGCCGCGACGGGCGCGTCAGGAACGGTCCGAAAATGCGCCTGATCTGCCCCACGGCTTCCCGGAGTGCGTTACGGTCGCTGCGGTCACAGAACAGGTCGCCAGCCACGACCATCACGTCCACGGCGTACTCGTCGAGGTAGGCGGCGACCCGTTCGAGGGACGCGACGATGTCCTGGGTCCGGTCCTCATGCCCGAGGCGGGCATTCATGTGCCAGTCGGCGGTGTGCAAGATTCGCATGATTGAGTTCTTCCTCTCCGGGCGGGTCAGGCGTCACCGAACGACGCTAAGTCGTTGGAAACCGCGACCCCGGCAGCCGTGGCATTATTGGCCTCCTCGCGGTTCATCGCCCACGGGGGGCGCGGCACGGCGACGTACATCGGCTGGCGGAAGCCGGGGGCCAGGATGACCTTCTCGCCCGGCAGCAGACCGGTCACGCGGCGCCGCGCCGCGTCGGAGAGGCCGCCCCAGACGCCGCTCTGAAGTTCCTGGCTGCCGGTCTGGCCGAGCGCCTTGATCGCACTATTCTCGATGACGCGGGCAGATACGAGCGACGCTTGCTGCTGCGCTCCGAAGAGCAGAATCCCCTGCGAGCGCATCTCACCTGCGACCGTCTCGACGAGCCGTGTGATCGGGTCACGCCCGGACTTCGGGGCAAAGCGGTTGAGTTCGTCGAGCGTCACCAGGTACTTGAGGTTGCCGATGGCGCGGGCGCCCGTGCGTGCCTCCACAAGTTGCCGCAGGACGGTCGCGACCACGAACCGCTGGAGGCTCGCCTGCCCGGCCAGGCCGTTCAGGTCAATGACGATGGGGCCGCAGGTATCGGCGCGGACCACGTCCAGCGGCGCCCCCTGCCTCTCGTCCGCCCGGAGGACGCCGTTGCTCTCGTAAAGCAGCTTCAGTAGGCGGCGGGACAGTTTCTTCCGGGTGGAGGGATGATGATCCCGATCTCCGAGGGCGGTGGCGGCGGCGGCGGAGCGGAGCCAGTCGCTGAGTTGCCGGAACGTCTCGACCGGCTGTCCGTCATCACCCCGCAGTGTTGTGTTGAGACGCCGTGTGACAGAGCCGTCGCCGTCCATGCGCTCGTCGGTCAGCAGATTCTCCACGTCGTACACGAGCGCCAGGAAGTTGTCGTTGCCGGCGTCCTCATCGGAGAACAGGTAGGGCAGTAGTCCGCCCGCGACCACGTCACGCAGCGCCCAACTGTAGGCCCGCACGTCGCCCGACCGGCGCCCCGTGTCCACGGCCTCCGACGTCGCCGCCATCTGGGGCGCCAGATACGTCACGTCCGTGAATGGCCCCGGCTCGGCGACACTGAGTTGGCCCCAGGCCGGTCCGTCGGTCGCGGCGTTGTACTTGCGGCTCGGTCGGTCAATATGGAACAGGTCGTAGTTCTTGACGTTGAAGATGATCGGGACGACCCGCAAGCGGTCCGTGGCGGACGGACGGGCCTTTTTCTCCGCCGTAGCCTTCGCAAGCAGTAGGTACACGACCGTGAGGAGCAGGCTGGACTTGGTGGCGCGGCCCGCCGCGCCGCTGACGTTCAGGTGGCCGCCGTTGGCCCCGAGCAGGTAGTCCAGGTCAATGTAGCCCGGTCCCGCTGTCGCCGTGCCGCCGTTGCGGATCAGGCCGACCGCCAGCCGCTTCGCCTCCTCGATCTCGTCCGCGCCGTAGGCCTTCCCCGCGTCGGCCTCGCCCGCCAGGAGGACGTGGCTGCGCTTGCGGGGCGGCGTTAGGTAGCCGGGGTCGGAGCGCAGGATGGCCGCCTTGCCGTAGGTGATGCCCTCGCTCTCGAACGGCGGGGTGTCGCTCAGGTCGCCGTCGAACACGTCCACCTCGTGGCCCATGCCGCGCGTGCGGCTGCTCCGGTGGACCTCTTCGACCAGGGCGTAGAAGGTCATCTCCTGCCCGGCAATGCGGCAGGGAACGGTGACGATCTGGGTCGCTTCGACGAGAGCGTCCTCCGGTATCCAGAAGCAGAACTGGGCGCTCGTCGCCTCCTGCCCCGGCGGGCAGCCGACGCGCCCGACGCACTGACCGCCCGGAAGGGTGAGAGGCCCGCGGGCGCGTTGCCACGGCGGATCGTGGGGCGTGTGAAACCCGTTCGCGCTGTAGGGGAGGGGCGCCGGGGCGGGCGCCGAAGGGGGGATGGCCGGGTCCGACCCGGCGGTTGTGTTTGGCTGTTCCATGATGTTCTTTCCGACCAGCGCAGGCCTTCGTTACAAGAGAGTTTTATAAGCCAGAGATTTTGTAGAAGCGGCTGACGAGGGTATCCGTCGGGAGCAAGTGCGCCCCGAGTCTCTCCTCAGCCTGCTGGATGGGGTGCAGCGTCACGCCTGACCGTCCGTAGCCCGCGTCGCGGGTGCGCCACGCGCAGAGGGCACGGGAGAGGCGATCCAAGTAGCCAAAGTCTTTCTTGACCTTGTCCTCGAAGAAGGCGCGGGGCAGTTCGACGCGGACCAGACCGTCGAGCGGGCCACCCCCGTCGTCCGTGAGCCGGACGTACCAGGTCACGAGTTTCAGTTTCTCTGTCGTCAGGGCCAGGGCCGGGGTGCGCTCACCGGGCCGTAGGGCGTACAGAATGGACCAGCCCTCGTCGTGGAGGTACGACGTGCTGGCCTGCGTCTTCACCAATCCGATCAGAGGGGCGTCTCCGCGCACGGCCTCCTCCTTGTCGTCCAGGCGTCCGTCGGCCACCGTGACCGGCAGGGCCTTCCCCTCGCACCGGGCGCTGACGGCCCACCGCTCCATGCGGAACATCTCCTCGCGGGTGCGGTATCGGACATTCTCCTGGAGCCAGGCGACGTTGCGAAAGTCGTCCTCCGGCCCCGCGCGGCGGGCGATCAGCAGCCGGAAGCCGCAGGCGTGCAGACCGGCAGCGAACCGCTCGATCTCGTCCCACGGGAACAGGTCGCCCATCAGCGAGACGACGTTCTCGACCCGGCGACTCTCCACCCGCAGGGCGAGCGCCTCGCCGGTGCCGGGGACAGCGCGCAGGGCGATGGCACCGACCTGGGACAGCCGGACGGGAACCGGGAAGCCTGCGGGGGAGGCGACGTAGGCGACGACGCGCCCCACGTCTTTGCCGTCCACGAAGCGTCGGGGAGCGAGCGGGTCGTCCGGGCGGAACGGCGCCGCGTTGCGGACGACCACCCGCTCCCACGTCCCGGAACGGAACTCATACCCCACTTCGCACCGCATGTAGGTGTCGGGGCCGCTCCCGTCGCCGTCCTCGGCGCGGGCCGGGCCGAAGAAGTCGGGGGCGTCGCCGTAGCCGCCCGCCCGCCGCGCGCCGTTGGCCCGGAGGAAGTCTAAGACCGGGCTTTCCTGTCCACTGAGGTCGTGTGTCTGTGTCATTGCGGGCTGTCCTCCCCAGTGAGCGCCGCAAGTCGCCGCCGCATCGCCGCCCGGCTGACGAGAAACTCTATCGCGAGGCGGTCTTCGAGGCCGGTCCGGTCGTTCCGGTAGTCGTCCGTCAGGGCGGCGGCCCGCTCGGCCACCAGACCGGCGGGCAGCAGCAGTTCGGCGGCGAAGGCGTCTGCCTCACGCTCGCGCCGGTCATAGTCCGTCCCGCCGGGGCCGTCCTCGGCGTTCTTGATGTCCCGCTGGGTGAAGGCGTCGAACAGCGGGGCGGTGACGTCCTCGCCCGCCGCGAGCGCCTCGCGCCACCGCCGCAGGGCGGGGCGGAAGTGCAGCAGGTAATGGCCGAGTTCGTGCGCCATGCTGAAGCGCCGCCGCACCACGGGGTCGTCGCTGTTGACGAACAGGAACGCGCACTCGCCGCCCTGGTAGGCGAAGCCCGCCAGTGGGTTCCCCTCTCCCG
>JAABUQ010001192.1_pt1 | contig 57345 bp, 63 predicted proteins | sample 5560001 | NCBI WGS metagenome assembly JAABUQ01 (sample SAMN10711888, study PRJNA513371) | rock metagenome | isolation source: Antarctica rocks | place: Antarctica: Victoria Land, Finger Mt nord | collected 2015-12-18
GGTCCTTCTCCAGCGCATTATGAAAATGGCGGCGCGCATGCGCCCAACAACCCACCTCGACGATCCCGCGGCCAGGGTCGGTAAAGAAGCTGTCGTACACAACGTAAGCGTCGGCCTGCAGATGTCCGCCGAAGCGGTTGAAAATCTTGGCCTGACGGTGCAGCGGCAGATGATCGGCATACTTGGCCACGATGACCTGCGTCAGCAGACTCGCGCCCGCCGTGCTCTTCTCAATGGGCTGCGACGGCTTGCCCGCTGTCTTCACGGTGCAGGCGCAGGAATACTTTTGCAAACGTCTTCGATCACGACCAGCTGCGCGGGAATGTACTCATAGCGCTCGCTGATCTCCTCACCGAACTCGCGCAGATGCTGCGCGCAAACGGCGCAATGCTTCTCCGCTTCGTCCAGATCGTGTACGATCCGTTGACGCTTCAGATGTGTAGGCAAAGGACGGCGGCCACGCGGATTCGTATCCGTTTTGCCTGGCGAGGACGGCGGTTCGTTCCTGTCGTCGCCGCTTCGCTCAGCGTCGCCCTTCAACAGGTCTTCAACGTTCAATCCCTGCGCTTTCAGTTCGGCCTCAAAAAGCGCCAGTTATTCTTCGGTGATCTGTTCGCTGCGGCGTCCGCTTCTTGCCGCAAGTAACTGCCGCAGCAGGTTCTCCGTTTTGATCCGGCGCACTTCGGATCGATCGAGTTGCGCGATGAGATCGAGCACCATCTGTTGCAGAACTTCCGCGCTATCGGGAAGCTGTTTGCGGTCGATCGGCACTCGAAAACATTATCGCCTGAAATGTCGTTCGTCGCTACGCACTAATGTGCAAAACATCAAGGTTTATGCGGCTTCGGCGATCTCTCTCCGGTATCGCTTCCGGCGCTTCGCCTGACTCAGGTCGATGCCCGAAAGAAGTGCACCCAACTCGGCGGCTGTGATCTCGCGCCGTTTCTCTGCAGTGTCGCCGAACGGCATCGCGTACGTGCCCCCTTCCAGCCGTTTCGCCCACACCGCAAACCCGTCGCGATCCCAGTACAGGATTTTGATGCGGTCGCGCCGACGGTTGGCAAAGACGAACAGATGTCCGGCAAACGCGTCCAGTTCCATCGATTGCGTAACTAGAGCGTGCAGACCGTCGAAGCTTTTGCGCATGTCGCAGACAGAGACGCACAAATACACGCGCACGCTGGCCGGCAGGTGCATCATGCACGTTCCTGGAGGACGTTCAGTACGGTTCTCAGCGTCTCGGCATCCGTCCCTGGCGCGATACGCAGGCGATCGCCCGACAGCAGAATCAGCTCGACGGATTGCGTGGCGCCGGGCACCGGCGCATTGGCTTCCACAAGTGCAAATCGCACCGGTTCGGTTCCGGCCAGACGTTTCCGCCAGTTATAGAAGGACTGATCACTGATCCCGTGACTGCGGCAGAAAGCACTCACGGAAAGATTGCTCTGGGTTTGCTGACGGATTAGCTCCGCCCATCGCTTCTGTGTCGTGGAAACCGCCTCGATAGCTTTCATCCACCTCACTATCGGGCATGCCCCGCCTCACGCGCCAGAGGGGTTCACCGAGTGCTTACGCGAAAGCGTTCAATCTGATATACACCGCACCATCCGAATTCAGTGGTATCCGTGACACCAGAAACGAAACAGTTGGCCATCCGGTTAACTCAGGTAAAGCCTCTCATGCTGTGTGTCGCTTCACGATGTCTCAGCGACTGTACCAACTCGCGACATATCACAACGATGGGAGCTATGACATCAGGGATGTAGACCTTCTTGATCTGATCCAGAAACAAGAAAAAGCTATTAGCAAACTGACGGAAGAAATTATGGAAGCGCTTGATAAAGAGGAGATGGCCCATCTCGCTAAATTCAGGGATCAGAAGTTGGTTGACTACTTTCCAAGCAGCACTGGGTATATGGTCAGTAAAATGGCTGAGGGTTTCAATAGTAATTCGCCTTCCGCAGGGCCTATGGCCAAGGCTGCGGTTAAAACCGTGCGCGCGCACCTGTCAGATTTCAAGGCAGCCTTAGAAGCGAGGGGCGTCCTCAACGATTCCAGCGATCTCCTATATGACTTCGAGGAGTTGGAGTATCCGCTTGAGGAATTAGACAAGTTCCTGCACCATGAGTCGTCAGAGCTAAACGTCAAGAGCGGATATATTTTTACATTTTTTGTCCGGCACAAGCTCGAGCGCATGGCCGAGATTGCAGGCCAGATAGATGCTGATTATGCAGCAGTGTCCGATAGATCTATCGCTACCAATGACCTTTCAGCAGATCATGGGCATGAATTAAAACCCTAGGCGACGGTCTGTCGAGGGGGACAGCTTCAACGGGTCCAGTCAGCCCATGCAGATCACCGATCCCAATGGCGTCGTCACGAATTTCACTTACGAGCTGCCTCAAGGAACAATATGGCTCTGTTGCAAATACGCTCAGCACAGAATGAGGCATGCCGAACGGTTTCAAAGGGCGACACTTTCCTGCCGACTTCATCTTGCTTTGCGTCCGCTGGTATCTGAAGTACAGCATTAGCTATCGGCAACTCGCGGAGATGATGGAGGAGCGAGGCTTCGACGTTCACCACACGACCATCTATCGTTGGATACAGACCTATGCGCCGCAGTTGGAGAAGCTGATCCGTTGGTACCAAGGTCACACGACTTGCTCCTGGCGCGTGGATGAGACCTACATCAAGGTGGGCGGTGAGTGGCTCTATCTGTTTCGAGCCATTGACAGTCGAGGACGCACGGTGGATTTCTATTTGTCTCAGCGCCGGAATGAGATAGCAGCACGCCGATTCTTGGCCAAAGCAGTACGCGTGAGAAAAGATTGGGGACCGTCGGTCATCAATACGGATCGCAATCCGGCCCTACGGCGATGCGATCCGAAACCTCAAAAAAGCCAAGGTTCTGCCGGACTCTGTCGATCACCGGCAAGTGAAGTATCTGAACAACCAGATTGAAGCCGATCACGGCGCCATTAAACGCCGCATCCGATCCATGCTCGGCTTCAAAACGGCGAAAACGGCTTACGCCACGCTCAAGGGAATCGAAGTCATGCGCATGATGCGCAAACTACAATGCATCCTCCTCAAGCCCGGCATCGCTGCTGAAGTCAGATTCTTCAACAAGCTGTTTGGCGTCTACTCTTAAGCCGCTCCTGCAATTTGCAACAGAGCCGGCTCATGAATAGGTCTCCGGCCTGCGCCCCGTTCAGCGTCTTATAGAACAGCGCGTTCTTGCGATGCAAGACCGCTCGTTTCAGAGCTCTTTCGCAAAGATTATTGTCCAGGGGTGCGTTGGCTTCGCGTAAGAAGGCCGTCAAGCCGCTCCAATGGCGTAGCAGGTACGTGATCGCCTGGCCCAAGCCTGAGTTCGGCTCTGCTTTCTTCTGCGCTAACTGAGTTTCGAGCCAGCGGTGCAATTCCTCCATGACAGGAGCGCTGTGCTGCTGATGAAAGTGTAGCCGCTCCATTGCGGTTAGGCCACGCTCGCGTGCATCGGCTTCGTAACCGTATACTCTTCCCAGCATCTCGAGAACATAGCGGCACTCGTCAGGAAAGTTCTGGACGATATCCACAAACTGCCTTCGCCCGTGAGCGAGGCAGTTGGCAATCAGAATCTCCACTCCGGCTGGCAGCTTCGGTACATTGCGCGATAGCGCGTCGGACATCTGAATGGCCGGGCGCAGTCCCGCTGCACGTTCCTTCAACACGTCGGCCAGGTTCTCGCCCGCATGCTGGCGCCCAGTGAAATACAGCGCGATCTTCTGTCCTTGGCCGGTGGCCACAATGCCGCTGGTGAATACGCCCGTGCGTTTGTCTGACGGCTCACGTGACAACTGCAACACGCGCATGCTTGTATCGTCGTTGTACAATGTCTCGCCCTGCGCCGCCTGCCGGATCAACTCAGCAAGCGCCGGTTTGATCATCTCCGCCGCTTCTTCTGCGATCTCCCATTGGGTGGCGGCTGGCAGTGGAATACCCAGACTGTGTTGCAGTTTTTCAAGCCGATAGAACGGAACGCCGACGCCGTACTTGAGCTGAGCGATCATAGCCCCGGTGCTTTCGTCGTACTTGTCCGGTCCTACTTCTGCCGGCTCTTCGGCAGTGAATACCTGGCCGCAACCATTGCACCGTAACCGTTCCAACTCGTACACGGTAGCCGACAGCGGTGCTTGTCCGATGATCCGAACCAGCGGCTTCGGGTCCTTCTGCAGATAGACTTTACCCTTTTCGCATTCCGGGCAGCGGTCGCCGGAGTTTAGCTTGGCGTGCCGGATCGCCACCTTCCGCGCACCGGTGAAGGCAGCCGCTGCATTGCGCCCGTGTCCAGGTTGCTGATCCTGTTCGACGTCGCTGGCAGCATGTTCGGTCGCCACTACATCCGTGGCTTTCGCGAGCACCGCGGCGGTCTTTTCCGTATTCCGCGCTGGCGCCAGCAACTCCACTAGCGCATGCAGCGTGCCCTTGATCTTCTGATAATCCGGTTCGCTGAGCGGCGCCTCACGCGCCTGTTCCAGCACCTGATCCAGTTCGTGCAGGGTCACATTTACGCGTGGTCTGGGGCGCTTCATATCACCGGGTCAGTAACTCGCGAAAGCGTCCTGTTAACGGGAGAGCCAGCAACTCTTTGACTGGCTGCGTGCGTTTATTCGTTCGGTCATTATGACCGCGACCCGAAGTTCGTCCCAACATCATCCAGTTCGCAGCGCGATAACAGGTGCCCTTAAAACGCGCTGGATCGATGAAGGTCTCCAGCCAGTAAATCGGATGCGCGTAGGCCCTCTGCCAATCGTGCGGCACCAGCTTCGCCATGCGGCCCAACAGGTGGGAAGCCAGATGCGGCACCTCGACCCAGGGCAGAATCAGAAAGCGCGTGTTGTATGCCAGCAGATGCAGATTGCGCTTGCGTGTTTCGGCATTCCAGCCAATGAAATGATCCCGGCTTGCTAAGTGACGCGGCGCCGAACACCAGGCAAAACAGGCAATCGCCTGGCCCTTGCTGTAAACCAGGTACTTCAAATGTTCGCCCACCGGCTGCTCATAACCGAGATAGTGATACTGCTCGATCAGGCTGTTGAACAACGCTTCTTCGGGTGTGCGCCGCACTTGCTGAAACTCGATCGCTCCTAACTCGCACAGCGGTCCGCGTACAGGACGGTTGTCCGGCACGACGGCTTCTGGCCGTGGCCGCTCGGCCAGATGATTGCGCACCTTCCGTTGTACCGGTGGCAGCTCAATCTGTCCTGCCCGCGCCAGCGCCAGCATCAAGCCCCGGCATACCATCTCACGCAATGCCCCGTTGGCTTGCTTCCACTGCCATGCTTCGCATACCCGGCGCGACAGTGCGCAACGACTGAGTTGCGGATGGTCGGCGATCAACTGCTGCAGAAAGCGGATGTCTTCATAGCTGATCGTGCGGCCCCGGTAGCGATACTCGTTCGACACAGCAGCAGTGTGACAGAAAATCGCTTCGAACGTAAGTGCCTTGCCGCTATCTTTTTCAACTTACCCTTCGCCACATGGGTGCCGCTTGCGTATCCGGGTTACCAGCGGCCATCAATAACTGTGCTTGATAGGCCTCAATCGTACAGGCTGGCCCGCAAGCATTGGGCCACCATACGAACCGTCCCTTGGACAGCCGCTTCTGCGCCAGCCAGAACCCCTGGCCATCGTAGGCAAGCACCCGAATCGAAGTCGCACTTCGGCTTCGGAATACAAATAGACAACCTGAGAAAGGATCGGAGACCAACTTCTCCCGGCATAGTTGCACTAAAGAATCAATCCCCGAGCGACCATCCACGGCCTCGATGGCGACCAGGATGCGCATCTGAGGCGTGATCTGCAGCACTTACTTAATGGCCAACGAAAGCTCGGATCAGATTGGCCAACTCGCTCGTCGCGACCGCCTTCAGTTCCAGGCGAAGCTTGCTGCCTTGCGCCGATTCCACTTCCACATTGCAACTCGTCATCACGACGGCCACAGGTCCGACCAGTTCCACAAACGCCGAGACCGGAGCCGCCTTCCCCTTCGGCTTCGCGGGATCGTGTGCCTCCATCCGTTTTCTCAGCCCTGTGTAGTCCAATCGCAGCGCTTGCGCGGTCGGATTCAGACCGTAACGCCTGGCTAGCTCCGTCGCTTCCCTCCACAGTGGCTCAGGCAAACGTCCCCGTGAGGTCTGTGCACTCCGGAACTCTTCAAAGCGCCGCCTCAGTTGCTCTAACTCGTTCTGCGTGTTTGCTGCCTCCTGCGCCATCCGTCACCAGGCCTCCTCGCCCTCTGCCGACGCTATCAGGGAACGCTGGTCAGAGTCACGCAGGCTTGCCGAAAACACACGCGGTTTCTCATTTCCCAATAGCGACTCTTACCAGATGGGGACCCACCCCGCATAGCTGTCACCTGATGGACATTTTGCGAGAGCGAACGCGAGCGGGACAGTCAATGGAACAGGTAGTCTAACAGCATGCTTGAAAAAAGCCAACTTTTGAGCTCCTTTTGAGCTCCTTCCTCTCGGCCTACCCCAGCGCCACTAATCTAATACGAATGATGAAGGGGAGGGAATGGCTCGGATCCGGTCGAGTGACTGAGATGCGCCCCATGCCACACGCTGTGAGCGCAGCACGACCCCTCCTCTAAATCGCCTTGGCTTCGGTGCGCTGTAAGGCGAGTTGAGCCTCAAATAGCCGGACCTGTAATTCCGCTTGTCGAACATTATTGATGACGTAGTCAACGCTGCCGTTGCCTAAACGCTCCTGAATCTTGGTGACGTCTGCTGCAGCATTCCAGAAGCCTATGACAATCTTGAGGCCCGGACATTCCCGCCGAGCCTGCCGACAAAGTGAACGCGCCTGATTTATTCCAAAGGGTGGCAACGTCGAAACCAAGAGAATATCGGGGTTACTTTGTTTGAGGAGCGTGAGAGTGGCTTCTACAGTTCCAAGCGGGATCGCTTTTGTGTGATGCCCTGCGTGCTGGAGGAGTTGAACAAGCATGAGACCCACTAACTCATCTGCTTCGTCTCTTGCCGGCACGCAAAGGATGGATACCTGTGAATCAGGAGAAATCACGATCTCTGCCGTCGAGGGGACAGTTAGAGAGCGCTCTCCAAGTTCCTCAATCAGCTCCTTTGTGGTTTGATAGATGAACTTTTCCCGTTCCTCATCCAGCGCATTCTGGTGTCGATCCTGTTCGGCTAATGACAACGCCGGAATGAGCACCTCATCGTACAGCTCTCCCGACGTTTTCTCTTTCAGGTATGTCTCTGCCACTTCTTGAGCTTCGTCTTCATCCAGCGCCAATAATCTTTGGTAATAGCAAGCTTCGGGCGAAAGCGCCTCTTGATCGCCGAGAAGAACATGGAGAAACTTCAATGGCGGAACATAACGGCCGAGAACGAGGAGACAAACTGTTAGGGGGGTAGATAGTACGAGACCTACCGGCCCCCACAAGAGCGTCCAGAAAGCGGCTGATACCAAGATCGCGAGCGAAGAGATTCCGGTGTGAGCCCACAAAGCCATGGCTCTATGGCCGCCGACATCGTCGATTCTATCGTGGCGAAAAGACCTAGCGTCAGCATCGGTCTGGCCCAACCCTCAAAAACGGCTAGAGCCAGGACTAAAGGACACAATCCGGCAATCAAAGTCCCTACGTACGGAATGAATCGTAGAATCGCGCCTAGCACACCCCAAAAGGGAGCGTTTGGAACGCCGATCCAATAGAGCCCCAAACCCAGCAGTAGGCCGAAGGTTCCATTGATGAGGGATTGAGTCAGTAAATATCGACTCACTCGCCCCGCCGCATCATCGAGGGCGGTAGTCATGACGTTCAAATGTCCCGCCCCAAAGAGCTGAAAGAGCCTGTTGCGGAGGTCGCCACGCTGCAGCAGCATGAACAACGTGAAAATAAGTACGGCCGCTGCTCCTCCGACAAAGTGTGCGAAGTTGGTTCCGATTAGACCAAGTGACTCCACAATGGGCGACCCATGTTTCACCACCTCGACTCTTACCGGTTCGCGCGCTTGAGATCCCTTCGGTTGTTGTCGCAGGCCTTTGCTCTCAGCGCTAGAAGCGTCGTCTCGCGTTTCAGAGGCAGTGTTCTGCGACAATTCAGTACTGATTTGCTTAATGCTATTCATTGCCTTCGACAATCCAGTGCCGGCCGGATTGCGCATAGCTTGAATTTTTCGATGGATGTTTCCCTGATACCGTGGTAGCTGGGTTACGATGTCGGCTAACTGCGTAGTCCCTAGCCACAGGACGCCGCTGGCTATGGAGAACGCCAAGGCTAGGACAATGAGAACCGCTCCCACACGGCCCAACTTCAGCTTCTCCAACCACGTAATAGGCGGCGTAAGAAGAAAGCTAAATAGCAGCGCCAAAGCAAGGGGTATTAACATCTCTTTGCCCAAAAATAGGGCCACAATCACCAATGAAGCTGTGATCAGCGGCACTAAGATTGCGACCCCGGAAGTGTTCTTTGAACGTACCGTAACGGGCTTCATGTTCGAATGAACTTTGGCAACGGCATAGTTGGTCGGTAAATCAGCAGATTGCACTTTCCGAAAGTAGCCGGGGTCTTGGGATCACCTACTAAATGCGCCGACGGAAGAGCGCGTGATAGACCTCCTATTGACCCCCTATGGGCCTCGGCACAGGAAGCCAAAGACAAAACTCTACAGAGAAGGGCCAGCTGAACCGCCTCCCCAAGTTGCTCACTCGGGCGAGGTTGGAAGTTCCTCCGGAGTGTCCTCGTGCCCTGGGTCTGCTGGATCGTCCTGTGGGTCCTCGACAGGCTCCGGATTCTGCGGTTCCGGTTCTTCGATGGGTGGCTTGGGACGCGAAGGCATTTCGCGGTTTTGATTATTTACATGCAGAAGTACAGCGCTCATGATTTCCTCTTTCTGTAGATAGCACTAATCGGCGAGAGCGAGTTGCCAATACAATCGGCTTTCCACGTCTTAACATCGGACAAGGGAGAGGCTGCCGCGGCTTATCCAGCTGTAGCGGTTTCTGAGCCGTTCTTACCCCGCATCGCTAGACTCCTCCTTGCTCTTACCGGCAGACTCGCGCGCTGCGGTCCAGGCCTCTGAAACAGTGTCCTTTGTCTTCTGCGCTACCTCACCCACCGAGTCTTTGCCCTCCTGGATTTTGTCCTCGACGTAGCCTTTGGCATCTTTCGCCTTTTGGCGAATCAAATCCCGATTCGCTTCCCCAGAGCGGGGGAGAAGAGCCAAGCCGTGCTCATTCCCACCCCCACTCCAATCGAGAACCAAATCAGCTTTTCTCGAATTTCCATCGTTTTTCCTTTTCTTGAGGGGCATCCTCATTCGAAGACAACACCGGCCCCAAAGGATGTTCTTCAGGGCGATGCTCTCTACCGTTAGAGTTTTCCCATACCGGAGATGCCCCGAGTCGTTTCCGGCTCCCCTTCAGAGCTGACGGTGTGGGAACTCACGGCTTTCTCCCCTGCCGACGCAATGTCCTGAGCTCCCCTGTGTTCGAGAACATCTTTAGCCTTGCTCACCCAGTCGGAATCGTCGCAATGGACTGAGACTAGGACGCCTCCCTCTTTTATTCGGCCTTCGTAGCGCTTGGCCTCGTACTCTGGGATGCCCATCCCGACCAGCGCCCCAACCAAACCACCTACAGCACCCCCTACACCCAAACCCGCCAGGGCACCCATAATCGGTCCCGCGGCGATGAACGGACCTACTCCCGGAATTGCTAATGCACCAATTCCGGCAAGCAGCCCCAGTGTGCCTCCGATTGCTCCTCCAGCCGTTACACCCGTAGTTGCGCCTTCTGGCGCCTTGGTGTTCTTCTCGGAGGCGAATTCCTTCGTGGTCTGTTTATCTGGGGCCAATACCGACACATCATCGCTTCTAAAGCCGGCACCGACCAGGGCGTCTACCCCCTGCTCTGCCTCCGTGAGCGACGGAAAAAGTCCGAAAACGGCTGTATTCTTGCCTGCCATTCAAGTTGTATTCCTTTGGATTTGATGGATTTGACTACCGGGAATCGCCCTTAACGGTAAGTCGATTTGTCACGTTATCAGCGCCGGCGATCTCTGTTGCCTTAGCTTCGATGCTCTTCTTCTCGTCTTCTGTATGCACAGTTCCTTTAAGCGTGACCTTACCGTTCGGCGCGATGATCTCACGTTGTGCGCGTAGGTGAGAGAGTTTTGTCGTTCATAACCGTGCGCCGAATCTTTCGCATTGTCTCGCATCCGAGCTGTTGTTCTTTCCCTGGTCGGCGGTTGGTTGGGAGGTGTTTCGATCAAGTTTGCTCGCCTTGGTGTTGTCTGCTTATGGATTGGAAGAGGTGTTCACACGGGTCCAATCATCAGAGTGATCAGGATTAACCCCGCAAGTGTCCAGAACCTTCACGTCTTCCTGCTCCTTTCGATAAGAAGATGCGGGGCCTCGCAGATTTCGATCAAAGTTTGTCCGCATGACAGACGAATCGGCTTGAGAAGTGCTGAGCCTTTGGACCGGGCGGGGAAGATCGCGAAACCCCGAATCTCTGCGCGGCAGAAGGAGCCTGAAACGATGCTCGGCAGCAGTCTCATTCCGAAGAAGCCACCGCTGCGGATACGCTTTGTTAGACTACGAAAATGCAGTATCCCGATCCTCGATTTAACGGCCGACCTGCGAGGCTTGACCCCACTCGGGACCGGTAATCTGAATACTCCAGATCGGGCCACCCACGTACAGCGCCTCATCTACCCTGACGAACGCCGGTGCCCCCTGCTCGACCACTCAAACTTTCGTATCCGTGGGTTGTCTGCCTATCAGCGGCGCAATATTCCAGCGATGCCACCGATCTCCACCTTTATCGTAAAAACGGTCGCTTTGTGACGAGTGCTAGCCACTGAAAATGTTTCTTCGCCATGGGGCGCGATCGAGAGCTGCACAAGCCGTGGTTTAGGAGCAGCCCCCACAAAGGACACTTTGGTCTCCTCTGTATTGGGTGAGATGTTCTTTATGAGACTAACAAGAATGCCGTTTGCTAAGTCGGGCGGAAGGTTCAGGTGGTCGGTCTCTACTTTTTCGTGGTCTTTGTCCTGATAGCGGACCGTAACCTGGCCGGTAGCGGCATTGATTAAAACATTCGTCGGATGCGGGAAGCTCGGCCCTTTCTGAATGTGGTGGTCGCTGATGAGTCGAAAGGTGCCATGTTGAGAAAAGACAGTCGTCTCGTCGTCCACTGAGCCGTCCTTAAAGCGAAAAACGAGATGGGACACCACTTGGTTTCCATGAATGACCTCCGTGAGATCACCTCCCGCAAGCAGCTTTCCCTCCAGCGTGCGAAGCGCCAGAAACCCATGGATCGTTCCTTCCGGATAGCGTACAGGTACAGATTCGGCTGACAACGAGCCGCCCTGGAGCAGAATGGCAACGAGCAGCCAGCGACAAACCCCTATCAGCCGGGAGCGGCCAGTGACAGGTCTTTTTAGGTGATAATGCCTGCTGTCATGTTCCCGTTCGGTCCAGATCATAGGGCTTAGTGGAGCGGCTCAAATGCTGGAATGTGTTGTTCTCTAAGACGACATGAGATAGACGTCGGAAAAGGTCGCATTTTATCATCTTGGCAGACTACAACTTTACTTGAAGAATCGCGCTTTCTGATCGCTCTTTAAAATCCGAATTTCGGCGTCGACTTCGTGCCGATGATCTTCACAGGAATCACAGCGCCTGCGCCATTTTTCTTAAAAAATGGAGAGATCGGCTTCAGCATCCATGACTTCCAGCGAGAGGCGACCATCTCAGACAGTGTTGCCTGGGTCCGCACCTTCCCCTGAAGGTCGAACTTACTGCCATCCAGCGAATAGACACCTTCAAGGCTTACGTTCGCGCCTGGCAACTCGTAGGTTAAATTGCTGAAGCGGAGACTACCCTGATCCAAAGAGAACCGTCCTTTCATCTGCGAGGTAACGTCGTTCGCGCCTGGCTTAGCGTCCTTCGGGTCGCCTGATGCGCGTAGGCTCAACATGTCCACTTCGTCCTGCACCTCTGGATTGGTGAAGTGGATGCCCAAGAGCGTGAAAGTGCCCTGTGAGCTCAATTTTTGAGAGACGCTTTCTTTGCCTGGCTGGATGTGAAGCTGCGTTTTTGAGTCGATCGTACCTGTCACGAAGGTTGGTTCCGTTTTCACAGCGAGCTCAAGAAAGTCCTGAATCTGGCCGCTGGGAATATCCACGTCGAGATCGATAGTATGGCCTTTCCCTTTCACGCTGACCACCGCACCTCTGGCAGTGAAGCTGGAATTTCGCAGCTTTGCGTTCACCGGCTCCAAATACGTATCGCCGCTCGTCCCGTCCACGGTAGCGTGAAACCGGGTGTGCAGCGGCATGGGGTGATTTGCAGTATCCAGCGAGAAGTCCGGAGTTTCGGTAGTTCCGTCCACGATGATCTGGTCGAGTTGGCCTTTGAAATTACCGACCGATGATAGGATGCCACCAATTCCCTTGATGGTATTCAAATCGACTCGGTCGAATGTATAGTGGCCGGTGACCGATGAATCGCCCGGGCTTTCTGTCTCTGACGGGCCGAAGGTGCCCACAGCATGGATATCGCCCCGAGGAACGGCATTGGCGAGCATGGCATCATATTGCCAAGGAACGTTTGGGCCCACATTGTGCATCTGGATGTGTTTTAACTCAAAGTTCTTGGGCTCTTTGCCAGGATTGGTCGTGCCGATCATGAGCCGGGACTTTTCGCAGATGATCGTATCCACGACGATCTTAATTTTGCCACCTCTTTTTTTGCCGCCTGGGGAAGGCCCTCCCCGCATTCCTCGTGGAGGGATATTGATTTGCATGCCTGTGACCTGCACGGTTCCTACATGCATGGGTCTGAAGAAAAGCCCAATCAGACCGGAGTGAAAAGAGAAGTGTTCGAGTGTGATGAGTGGCTGATTCGCCGCGGCCGCAACCACGCTGTCTGGTGGGTAGATGCGCAACTGGTCTCCCGAAACCTCCAGATCGCGCAGCACAGAGACGTTCAAGTTACCCAGCTCAACGCGGCTATTGAATCGGGTGCTCAAGGTCTCAGTGACGCGGCCCTTCAGAATGGGCGCGGCGCGGCGGATCATTATTTCTCCGATAATGAGAAGAACGACGACGAGGGTGATGAAGGAAACCCCGACCCAAGTCCACACACGTTTTTTAGGGTGGCTCGATTTGCTTGAAGGCGAACTGGGCGGTTCCCCTCCTCTCATTTGTGGTCACTATCTACGGATACTTTCCCGGCCATAAAGTGCCGGACTGCGCGCCCAAAAGAGAAGTCTCCCAGGTAAGTAGGATTAAACCATCTCTTAAGCGTGGCGGTGCGCCGAAAGTTCACTGGCGTTTGGCCGCCATCAGACGATTTGATCGTTCTGGCGGGATTTGGGTAATTCGGCAAAACACATTCCGGTCCCATCGCCCTTGGCAAAAGTACAGTGTTCTGAAGTTAAAAATACATTGTCGTTCCACCCGACCGCCCCAGGACCACCGTCGCTTCTCATGCCGGAATTCCTTGCCCTGGACCAAAGCTCTTGCCTGATACCTGGTTCCCACCCGACTACCCTAGGTACTCGGGTGGGAACCGTTCTAAGAATGAACTTTTGAGAAAGCCTCCCTTGTATTGGTCCGCCACCCGACCGCGACGACCCGTGACAGGAAACGAAATTCAGGGAGATCACGCGGACTACTTTTCGATCACCTTCTCCATATCTCCGACTTTCTTTTGCACTTTACCAGCGACTTTTTCACCTTTGCCCTCGGCTTCGAGGTCCAGATCATTGGTGGCCTTCCCTGCCTTCTCTTTCACCGTGCCCTTCACCTCGTGGGCCTTGCCTTTTAGCTTGTCTTCTGTGCTGTCTTTCACAACGTTCTCCTTCGCACATTCCCGTAGGCACTTTTAGTTCCAACCTTCCATTTTCGCTCGTGAGCTTTCACTACATGCGATGTGCCCGCCTCAATCGGGATTATTCCCCGTAGAATGCGATTACAGCGGCAGATAGTTGTCATGGGTCCGAGATGTACATTTCATCCCATTCGCGAGAACGAGCGCCGCCCGTGAGTTGTTCGAATTCATGCTGTCTGTCCCGTGCAATCCGCGACTACGGGGCAAAAAACGTAACGGCGCGCTGAAGCATTCCGGGCATTCGTATATTTCAGGACTGGGAAATCGTAATCGCATACTCTGAAGTTTGTGCGACTTGGAATACACCGCAGAGCCATCCAGTTGTGCGGCATCCTTTGGATGTTCACACCCTCTTTTCTGGCTGCGCAGACTCCGCAGCAACCGGGGCAAGTACCACAGCAAACACCACTGCCCAACACGGTGTCCGCGCCCCCCTTCACCGAAAGCGATAAGTTCGACTTCCGCCTGGTCCAAAGCTTCGGGCTGCGAGGCTTCATGGGCGCTGCCATCGCGCCGTTATCGGTCAAGCCAGGAATTCACCCCACGAATGGGGCCAAGGCGTCGGCGGCTTCGCGGATCGATATGCTTCCGGGTTCGGCGCCAATCTCTCACGGCAAACTTTCGCGTTCGTCCTCGAGAGTGCATTGCACGAAGACCCGCGCTACTTCCCTTCCAAGGACAAGAGCATGAAGCTCCGGGCGCTGAACGCAGCGAAACAGACAATCTTCGCGAAAAACGATAACGGAAGCGATACTTTCGCTTATGCGCGCGTCTTCAGCGATTTCGGGTCTGCCCAGTTCGTGAACATTTGGCAGCCGAAAAGCACTGGTTCCGTAAGCAATGGGCTTGTAAGGGGTCTGATTGGTCTGGGCGTGGATGCAGCGTACAACTTCATGCAGGAATTCGTGCCGTTTACCAGGCCGCGCTCCTTAAGGCATAAACATTAGATGCCCTTGCTGAGGCGGTCGTCTGGCAACGTCAAACCTATCTTGCCCATTCGCAGTTAGTAGACGGTCCCGATGGGTAAATAGGGCTTTGGCGGATATGAGCAAGTACTTTTATGAATCTCCTCAAAGATAAACTTCCAGCACGCCATTGGCTGATGGTGGCGTTCACTATCATTCTGTTCGGTATTGTGGCCGCATTTGTCGACTTGAAACCGCAGGTGGGTGTAAACTTCTTTTTCTCCTCCAATGATCCGAAGTTTCAGGAGTCCGCCAAGATCGACCGGATCTTCCCTTCGGGCAGCCAGCTAATTGTCAGTGTGGCCTCGCCCCGTATCTCGTCGGAGCGCTATTTGCAGCGGCTGGCGCAGTTAACGCGGCAGCTCCAATCGGTCGAAACCGTCACGAGCGTAGAAAGCTTAGCCGACGGGCCGAAAAACTTTGAAGATGCCGAGAAGAGTCCGTTCTGGAAACGGCTGTTGATTGCGGAGAATGGGCGCTCGAGTAACGTGGTCGTCTTCGCATCGAACCGGGACAGCCAGCGGCTCATCAGCCGGGTAGAAGCAATCGTCAACAAGTTTGACGCGAAGGATTTTCGGATCCAAATCGCGGGGGGCGCCGTACGTGGCCGAGATGATCCGGCAGAACCTGCGGCACGATTTTAAAACCTTCAGTCTCACCTGTTTCCTGCTGTTCGGAGGGGCGATGTGGGTTCTCTTCCGATCGTGGAAACTCACGCTTGGAATGCTTGCGACGTGCACGAGCGCCGTTCTGGCGACATTGCTGGTGCAGTCGATGTTCGGGGAAAAGATCGGCATCCTGACTGCGAATCTCGGCACGATTGTGTTTGTGGTGGCTTTGTCGCACCTGGTGTACATGACCTTCAACTGGCAGACGCTGGCTGGCCAGGGGAAAGAGGATTCGCACGACTTGGGAGCGAAAGCGTGGCGTATGACGTTACCGGCGTCGTCCTTCTGGTCGATGGTCTGCGCTTCGCTTGGATTCGGGAGCTTGTTGATGGTGCCGGCGAAGCCGCTGCGCGAACTCGGCTACGGTGGCGTGGTGGGAACGATCGTGGCGCTGGTGTGCGCCTACGTGATGTATCCGGCGTTCTTGGATTGGGCGGGGCCCAAGGAAACCAAAATGGTGGCCAAAGAAGCCGGGGCCCGTTTTTGGGAGGGGAAGTTCGTGTGGACGTCGGTGGCTACCGTGCTGGCAAGTATCGGTTTGAGTTTCGGTCTGATGCGGTTGAACACCGATCCGAGTCTGCTTGATTACTTCAAGCAGGGCAAACAACCGCGGGAGGGGCTTGCGTACGTGGACCGGAACGGCGGCTCGAATCCGCTGACCTTGGTGATTGCTGCTGCGAATAGCGGCAAGCTGGATACGAAAGCGGAGTACGAGAAGATGTGGGCGCTCGAGGACGCACTCGAAGACCACAAGGGAGTAGGAACGGTGCTCTCGCTGCCGGTGCTGATGGCTGAGGGGAATCGTCATCCGCTCGCCTCCCTTCTCAGTTGGAACCGTCTGCTGAGCATCATGAATGAACCGAAGCACGAGCGAGTCGCCAGCACCTTTGTGACGAAAAATCGCAGGCTGGCAGCGTTCTATCTTCGAATGACCGAACGAGGCAGGGATAAGCCGCGTGTTCAAGTGGTGAACGATCTACGAACGATTGTGCGGCAGCACGGCTTTAGGCCGGCTCTCATCGGAGGCGTGTATGAGCTGCAGGGAGCGCTGGCGAAGCTGGTGGAGTCGAGCCTGGTAACCGGCCTGTTTTGGTTGATGCTGTTTTTCGCGGGGGTGGCCTGGATTGTTGGCCGGAGTCTCCGGGTGGCCGCGGCGATGATTTTCAGTCTGAGCCTGGTACCCGTATGCATGCTCGGTGGCATTGGACTGCTACACATTCCCATCGACATTATTTCCGCGCCCGCAACCAAAGTCTGCATCGGTATGGCGATCGATTCCATGGTTCACTTAGTGTTTGGCGTGAGGCGTGCGCAGCGCGATGGCCAAGAGGGTTGGAGCGCTTGGGTTGCCGGTCGCAGAGAGCAATGGCGTGGCATCGTGTATTCGGATGCCATCATTGCAGCCGGTTTCGCCATCTTCGCGATTTCCAACTTCCCCCCTACTCAGCGCTTCGGGCTTGTTGTAGTCGCCGGGACGGTTATCGATGTCTTGGCGAACCTATTCCTTTTACCGCTTTTGGGCGGTGCCCAATGGAATATACGGCGCCGTCTCGCGAGTTAATCTCTCGAGACCTACCACAAGAAGCGTGATCGCCCAGTCATTTGGCCGATACTGGTCACGACACCAAAACCGCCACCGAAGAAGGCGCAAAGAGCACTAGCACTGTGAAGAAGGGCTACAAAAAGAGCACCCACGCAACCAAGAAGGGCATTCACAAGGGGGCTGAAAAAGTAGCTGACAAAACCAGCACCACCGAATAAGGCACCAGGCTAAACGGCAATTTCAACTGGGCTGAGGGAGTCGTTGTTCGGCCAACGCGCGGTCAGCGCATCAAGGCGAACCGTTACGCACCCAAAGTGCTGAAGCTCGTCGGAAGGCCAACTACAGCAAAACATCACGTGACACCCGCCAACCAGCGCGAGCGCGAACCTACCGGTCTCCTGAACGTCGATCCGAGTCTTCTGTTTCGTAACAAAAACTAGGCCGTTGGCGGAGTGCGATAACTTCCGGTGGATTGCGTCTTACCCTGTGTGCTGCCACGCCCAAACACATTCCGGAAATGGAATCACTTTATCCGCCGCTGCATATTTCACCGTTAAAACTTCAAGAGCGGCTCACCTCATTCACAGAATCTGAGAAATCTCTCGTCGGCAGCGCCGTGGCCACTGCCGCCTTCTGCGCAGCGCTCCGTTCTTCGACCTGACCAGAAGCGGATACGGCAGGAGCGAGGTAAAGATCGGACCTCAAATAGAGTTCATCGAAGAAACGTACAAAGACTCTTAAAACCGCCAAGGCCGGAATCGCTAGAACCAGGCCGAGGAGTCCCTACAGATCCCCAGCAATAAGCAGCGCAAGAAACACCAGCATGGGATGCAAAGCAAGTTTCCCGCCAATAATGCGGGGTGTAAGAACATAGTCCTCAGTCATTTGAGCGATGACGAAGACAATGAGCACGCCTACCAGCCGACCAACTCCCGCGCCATCGAGCGCGGCAAAAGCTAGAGCAAGAATTCAAACCACTCGTCACACCGAGGTAGGGAATGATTCCAATCACACCCGCGATGAGTCCGATACCAGCCCACAGCGGTATGCGTAGAATTAAGAGCCCGGGGCCATAGATGGCCGCCATGATGCAGGCGATTAGAAAACGGCCCCGAACATAACCACGCACCACTTCACTCACCTCATCGAATAAACGGACGCTGACGCCACGATGGCGATCTGGGATCTGGAGCTCGATAACCTTCTTCAACCGATTGAGATCGAGTAGAAGATAGTACACGAAGAACGGGACGATAATCAGCCCGATTGCTGCCGATCCGACGTTTACGAGTCCCAGAAGCCCTTTCGAAAGCCATCTCCCCACGAAAGCCGTTATCGCAGTCGGATGCTGCTCGACTTCAGACACAGCGGCCTGTAACCGTGAGAAGATGTCGGGACTGAGATGCTGTTTCGCAAACCCCAACAGTCCTTGTGCTCTCAAAGCGATAGCCGCAAAGCGAGTGGCAGCTTATCGAATGACTCGATTAGCTGATGATAAACGCTAGGGAGAAGAAAGAGGAGAACAGTGGCAATGGCGAGCAAAGCCAATAACAGAGTTAGGAGAACAGCAGATGGCCGCGAACGCCCGCTGCGCTCTAATCGATCAGCGAGCGGTTCCAGCATAAACGTAAGCGCGAAACCAAGAAGCAGGGGAATGAGAACACTACCACCAACAGCCACAGCCAAATAGGCCAACACTGCGACCAATAGTGCAGCCGGAACGTACCCTAACCACCAAAACGGTGGCTTCCTATTGACTGCCACTGGCATGAATACGTTCTATTTACGCTCTCGTGGCGAATAGCGCCGCAACTCGGCGATCAGCTTGGTCGCCGCCGCCGGAACGCGCGTTCTTCCGGAAAGAACAATCTCTTCATTATTGAGTGGCCGGCCATAAAGCGATTGGTTATCGTCGGTATCCTGCCGCAGCGTTGCACCTTCCAGCGAAACACCCGCAAAGACTCCGCGTGAGCGAGAGTAGGACAGAATGCCAGCGTTCATCCACCCGCTCGTCTGCGCGGAAGACGACCGGCCAACAGGACCTGCTGCTACCGCCAGCTGGCCCCCCAACGTGTATTGACTCGATAGGACCGCCTTAACGCCCTGATCGTTCATCACGAGCATGACGACGTCGCTTTCCGATCCGCCAATCTGCAGCCCGAAACTGCCGCCTTCAATCCGCACCGCCCCCGGCGCGGACCATCCGGTTCCACTCCGGCGGCGACAGCTGATAAAACCCTTCCCATACTTCGCTCCCACCAAGAAAGCTCCCGATTTGAGCGCCGGCACAATCACGACACATTCAGCCCGGTTCAGGAGGTCCATCGGAATGGATTTGTCGGGCATCTTCATTACATCGGAGAATACTTCAGTTGCGTCTGTTAGCCTTTCCGCAACTGTCTCTTCCTTGGCTGTCAGCACGCTTGCCGACAACACCAGCGCGCTTGCAATGCTTAGCATCCGGCATGTTGCTCCCCAAGCGGGCAGCTTTCTTTGGTGTTTGTTCCACACGATTGTAGATCCTCCCAAAAAGTTCGATAATCCCGACCACATTCTATCCTCGGCGTTCGTGGCCCAAAAACCCAGCGCAGCCCGCGTCCAGCCAGCAGCTCAGTCAAAACTTGTCTTTCGCATGTTTGTCTAATTCTTCGCAAAGGATCTCGACACACGAATGGGGCTCGTCGGGCAGCTCTACCGGTTGCGCAATCTTCCCGTCGATAATGATTTCGAGAAACGTTTTTGTCGCTTGGCCGGGCGCTTTCGTGATACTGTACGCCCACGACCTGCCGGTTCGGTGACACAGTTCGTCCACCTTAGCCTCTACCCGCGCTTTCTCGTCGTCTGAAAGATTTTCAAACTCGCTCATTCTTCTCCTTAGGCTCCACCGACGATCAATACTCGCTCGGAAGGAACACTGTTGTTACGGATATAGATCTGCTTCTGTAACAATCCACATCTTTTGCCCGGTAACCCGTAATATGTAGCGGGAAGCAATGCGAAGAACCGCTTTGAACAGCTCTGTCGTTGGCGGTTTTATCTAGCTGACTCAGTTCACCCAATGTCCCATCCGATGAAGGCGGATAAACAGAAGCGCATCAAGACGTTCCTCTTCTAAAACTGCCATAGCACCGGCAATAACGATAGTTCAGCCTGAAACAAAAAGGGGCGCGGCGTCCTGCGCGTCGACGACCTGTGCGGACGAATTTTTTATGGGCGGTGTAATTTTGCAAGCTCCGTTCGGCTTCTCACGCACGGGAAACATCGAGTCTCCATATGGCAAAGAGATGGAAACACCGCCCGCGAGGAGGCATAGTCTCTGGAATAATTGCGGAACACAGCTCGAGAGGTGCCACAAAATTAGCTTTGTCGCCAGGGTCGCATCGCGGTCTAACGCTTCTAGATAAAAGCTGAGCTTCCCGAGATACTCCGGCTCGAAGCGGCCCACCTTCAGTTCAAAAGCCACGAGGGAATTCAGACCGCGATGGAAGAACAACAGGTCCAAGGCAAAGTCCCGGCCACCGACTTGCACCGGGAATTCCGAGCCGATGAAGCAAAAATCCCGGCCCAGCTCGCTCAAGAACTGCTTTAACTTCCGCAGTAGAGCTCGATGGAGATCCCCTTCCTCATGATCGGCCGGCAATCCAGAATTCGAGCATATAGGAGTCTTTGAACATACTCGCGGCCACTGGATCTTTTTGTCGCACCAAGGGTGAGACTTTTGGCGGAGACAGTACGGCCCATTCGAACAGCGCGGCCTTCAGCTGCCGTTCGAGCTCCCGTCGGCCCCCAGTTTTCCGAGATCGCCAGGCGGACATAGAACTCGCGCTCCTCCGGACGTTTCGTCTGCCCGAGAATGACCAGGTTATGCGACCACGGCAATTGTCGCACCACAGTGGTGCGACTTTTTCGTCTGTTCTAGGTCTCGTAGAGCTGCCGCATGCGGAACAGCTTGGCACGCGTAAAACCGCGCAAGCCCGACTGTGTTCGGCTGACATATCGAGCGAGTTCCTCTACCACCCCGTCGCCCCATTCGGCTCGTTCCGGAAATCCGATCCGGCGCTTGACGGGTTCCTCGGCCGGCGCTTCGATCAAATGTTGAATGGTTTCGAAGACGTAGGGTGTTTGCGAGTAATGGAGCAAAATGCGGAGCACTGGATAATGCCCGGTTACTCGAAAACACCCTACGTCCACGCCTCGAATGAGACGTCCACGCCCCGGAGACGAGTGATGATCCCACATAAAATTTCAAACTTCTCTCGTCCAGGCTCCTCCAAAACCTTTTCCACCCACCTCTACCTATCCCAGATGCAGACACGTCCCCGGGCTCAGCTGAAGTTAATGCACCCTTAAAAGCGAAAAGGGACAGAAAGCTCTGCGTTTGTAAATACAATGCAAGCCTGCCTGCCCCATAGACTCTTGGATCAAGTTACTTCGTGGTAGATGACGAGGTCGAGGTCGTCGAGCTGTCGGTGGTCGAGTTCTTCTTGTGACGCTGCTTGTGCTTGGATTTCATGGTGCTACCAGTCGCGTGGCCGGTGTCTGTGCTGCTGGTGCTAGTGGTGCTGCTGGTGTTCTGAGCGATTGCGCCGCTCGAGAGCACGAATGCCAAGGCCATTGCCGAGATCGTTAGTTTCTTCATTTTTTTTATTTCCTCTTGCAGCGCTGTTGCGCTACTCCGATACTAAGATGCGGCCGATGATCAGATTGTCACCTTGCTAACTAACTTTAATATTGCGAAACCCTGGCAGATTTGTTCCGGCTGGTTTACTTGCGACGTTCGAAGGCATCTTTTCTCCTTAAAATCAACTGGAACATTGGACCGTGTTGGACCCAGTTACTCACTCGCGAGTTAACAGGCAATTGCCGGAGCCACACAGCATAAGGTTAGGAATGCAGCGTTACAAATCTATTTGGGTGCCGATCTCGACCACCTGCTGAGGCGGCAGGCAAAACGTGCTCTCCACGTCTACCGCGTTGCGCTGCAAGTAGGCGAAAATCGTTTCGGCTACTTTGCCCATCTTGCCGGATTTGATGGCGGTGAGGGTTTCGTGACCCACATAGTACGTAATCTCGTTCAGATCGATCGGTAGCTGCTCCGTCTCAACAACGGAGCCGAGCGCCTCGACCACGCGCGGGTGCGATGAACACCGCAGTACCTGGAACACGCTGGGCAAGGCAGTGGCTGATCTGTTGGCGGACGAGGTCAAAGGTGGGAAATCGCGTCGCATACTGCTCGGCGAGGAAGGTCCGGCCGCGGTTCCAGATCAGCATGGCGGCAATGAGCGAGGCGCCGATCAGCACGGGCACGTAGCCTCCTTGAAAAAACTTAAAGACGTTCGCTGCGAGGAACGGGACATCGAACGAAAGAAAGAACAGAAGACGCGCGCCGGCTTTCCATTTTGACCAGTTCCAGAGGTAACGGGTAACAATGAAAAACAACACCGAGGTGATCGCCATAGTGCCGGTGACGGCGAGGCCGTAAGCGGCGGCGAGTTTCACAGACTCACGGAACGTGAGCACAAGAAGGAGGCAGCCAATGGCAAGCAACGCATTGACTTCTGGGATGTAGATCTGGCCTTCCGTTTGCGCCGATGTATGATGCACCGTGACGTTCGGGAAGTAGCCGAGTACCATCGGAAGTAGCCGAGTACCATCGCTTGCCGGGTGAGAGAAAAAGCGCCCGAGATCAGCGCTTGGGAAGCAATGACCGTCGCTGCACTCGACAAAAGCACAAGTGCAATTGTGGCTAGGCCGGCGGGAACCTGTGCGAAGAACGGATTATCCACCGACTCGGGGTGGGAGAGCACCAGTGCACCCTGGCCCAGATAGCCTAGCAGGAGCGCGGGGAAAACAAGCCAGAGCCAAGAACGACGGATAGGCGCGCGGCCAAAATGGCCGAGATCGGCGTATAACGCTTCGCCTCCGGTAACGACCAGGACAACGGAACCCAAAATGAGCAAACCGTGCAGACCATGGCGCATAAAGAAGCTGACGGCGTAGTACGGGGAGAGCGCCTGCAGGATACTGGGATGCTCCAGGATGTGCCAGATACCAAGCTCGGCTAAGGTTGCGAACCAGACCGCCATAACCGGACCGAAGAGACGACCCACGCTGCCCGTGCCCCGACGCTGGATGGCGAAAAGTCCGACCAGGATGATGCACGTGAGGGGTACAACCCAAGGCTTGAAGGCGGCATTGGCTACCTCGAGTCCTTCGACAGCGCTTAGCACCGAGATGGCTGGTGTGATTACGCCGTCGCCAAAAAGAAGCGCCGCGCCAATGACGCCGAGTAGAGCGATTCCCGTGACGCGTCCACGATGCGTTGCGTCCGCGCGAAAGCGATCGGGCACCAGCGCCAGCAGGGCGAAGATTCCGCCTTCGCCATGATGATCCGCCCGCAGAATAAAATACAGGTATTTGACGGTGACGACCAGGATAAGAGCCCAGACCATCAAAGAGAGAATCCCGAAGACGTCCTGAGCACTCACACGCTTGCCTCCCGCCGCAAGCAGGCATTCGTGAAGGGTGTACAAAAGGGCTGGTGCCAATATCGCCGAATACCACCCCTAGCGCTCCCAGCGTGAGAGCGAGCATGCTGGCGTGTGGAGAGACATTCTCGATCGGCCGATCGGAGTGAGAGGCGGTTGGAGGGATGGGAGATACCGTCGAATTTGTCATGGTTTACTTTCGCGAAACGCTGTCCTAGTGTTACTACGTTAAGTGATCAGGGACCACGGTTCGCCTGAATTAGGTGACCGCAATAGCAGCAACTCCCTGTCCAGATGCCAAGCAGATATTGCAACTCACGGCGCATCCGTGGCAGGGTTCACCCAGAAGTTTTTTTGTTGCGGAGAGACTCAAGCGTAAGGAACGCGTGCGCGGTCAAGCCAGTCGGACCAGCCGGCGAAGTGTATAACTTGCCGCCAGGTCGCGGCACGTCGATACAAGGAACTGGAAAAGGAGCACTCACGATGAGCACGCGCTTTGCTAGCGTTTGGGATGCACTTGAGGATACACCCGCCCGCGCCGAGAACATGAAGCTCCGGGCTTCCCTCATGGTTGCTCTTAAGGAGCATATCGCAGAGGAAGGTTTGACTCAGACCCAGGCGGCCAAGAAGTTTGGAGTCACACAACCCAGAATCTCGGACTTGATGCGTGGCAGAGTCGATCTGTTCGCCATCGACTCACTCGTCAATATGCTCGCAATCGCCGGCCTGCACGTGCAGTTTCAGGTCAGTAAAGCAGCATAGGAGCCCCGACTGCAACGCAGGACCGGCCTCACCGTGGGTGTAGTTGTAGGGAGTTGTAAGCCTAATTAACGCTTACTGGTTCTCAGAAACTTGCCAAGGCCAGAACTGAAAACGGAAATTCTATTGCGCGTCATCGCCGCTAGTGAGCGTCTGACTATTGACCTCCTACTGCGTTTTGCAGTTATTCTGGTTTACGAACGCAACGCATGTCACTCCACCAAGATTCAGAGCCTTTCTACAGACCAGTTCCACAGCGGGTAACGAGGTTTGGGAGCGCTGAACTCGGCAAGCGATTGGACATCACTGCGCGGCAGCTCCAGTGGTGGGATGAGCAAGGACTTTTGCCAGCTCAGCATGAAGGGCATAAACGTCTCTACACAAAACGAGAGGGCCTCCTGGCTGGTGTGATTGTGAAACTTCGAGTAGCCGGTCTGAGTCGCCAACGACTGAAGAATGCGCTTCGCCCCATGACATCGCCTCCTCGAGGCGAAAGCCTGGCCCGCTATCTTGTCGTGAACTGGAGATCGGGCTGGAGCGCCTTGGCAGCCAGTGAGAGTCAGGCCCTGGGGTCTGTCTCCGCACTCTCGGGCCAGGGCACGCCTTGTCTTGTGATCGATTTGGAACAGATCGAACGTCGGCTTCAGTAGCAGTCGGGTTAGAAACGATTGGCCGCGATGCTGTAATTGAGGGGACGCGCTCGGCGCTCTGATCTACTCATTCCAAAGCGCTTATCGCATTCTCAATCAATGTGAGCAGAGACGCCGCGCTGGGCTCTTCCGCACTTTTGGTGCAAGCAAACATTCCGAGCTTAGTCTCTAGCCGCGCGAGGACCTGCGGCCATCCCGGTTTCATGCCTTCCAAAGCTTTACGTCCCATCGGTGAGTTTAGGTTAAATCCTTCGTGGGTGAGCTTGAGCCGCGTCCCCGACCCTTCTGGGATCAGCTCCCATGTGATGACAGTATTGAGGATGTTTGCGGCGAAGCGGTACTTTAAAAGGCGCTCTTGTTCGACCTGGAGCACCTCGCACGCCTGCTTGCCCCACTGTCCCATGTCAAGTTCGAACCGGTGCCCGACGATTGGCCACACATCGCCAGCAGCTCACCAGTATGCATGAAGAGCGGGATCGGTGAGCGCTTTCCACACCGCTGCTGGCGCGTGCGAGTAGAAATGCTCAACCTGAATAACTTCCGGCTTAGTCACCGGCCGTCCACTTCCCTGAGCAGTTCGTCGAGCGCCTCTAGCCTGTGCTTCCAGTATCGGGTGAACGCGGTGAGCCATTTCTCGACGTCTGCGAGTGGCCGCGGGTCGAGGTGGTAGTAACGTTCGCGCCCGCGTGGCTCCTCACGAATCAAGTGCGCTTTACGGAGCACTTGTAGATGTTCGGACACGGCCGGCCGGCCGATCTCGAAACCCTGAGCCAGGTCGGTTACAGCTCGCGGCCCACGCCGCAGGCGGAGGAGGATCTCGCGTCTAACCGGGTTCGCAAGGGCTGAGAAAACGTCCACGTTAGTCATTTCCGCCCCCAGGCTCTAGAAGGGCATAGCTGTTCCCGTACAGATCTTTGAAGACCGCTTGCAGGCCGAACGGCCTCTGTTGCGGGGCTTCGGTGAAGATCACGCCACGATCACTGAGCTCCTCATAGGTCTTCTGACAGTCGCCCGTATGCAGAACGGCCGTTGGATTTTTGCCGACGTATTGGGTCAGCTTAGGGAGCAACCTATAAACCAATTCCCTCGGCGGCATTTTCCCGGAACAAATTCCCTTCCCGGATATATCGCCGCACCGTGCCGACGCTGCGGTGTCCGGTCTGCTGCATGATGGCGCGTTCGCTTTTCCCGGCGGCAGCGGCCGAGGTGGCGAGTCCGGCGCGCAGGCTGTGGCCGGCGAAGGCACTCGGATCGAAGCCGAGCGCTTCGGCATAGCGTTTGACCACGATCGCGATGCCTTGGGCGGAGAGCCGTTTCGCGAGAACGTGGCCGTGCCGGTTCATGACGCGGAAGAGGGCGCCACTCTCGAGAGGCGCGGCAGCCCGCCAACTCGCGAGCGCCTCTATCGCGCAACTCGCCTGTTCTCTGCCCCGCGGAATGCCGACGCTCCGTCCTTCTGCTTCTTGGTCGGTCTTCGAGCGCCGGATCCTTACGATCAAACCCTCGCGTGTTTCTTCTAAATCCTCCGCATCGAGCGCCACCAGCTCGGAGCGGCGAAAGGCGCCGGTGAAGCCGAGGAGCAGCAGCGCCCGATCGCGTTTCCCGAGCAACGTGTCCGGCACCTCCGCCAGGATCTCTTGGAGGTCTTCGGCCGGGATCGGCCGTTTGCGTTGCGGGGCCACGCCGAGTTCCCGGCGCAACCCGGCCAGAAACTGCCCCACCGCCCAATCCCGGGTCGGAGACGGAAATCCCATCTGCTGATGGAGCTGGCTGAGAGCGGCCAGCCGCCGCTGCAGCGTGTTCCATTTTCGTTTTTCGTTCTTGGTCAGATCGGTGGCATAGAGGATGACCGACTGCGGGGCGGCCGGCAGCGGCACGAGCGCATGCCGTTCGCACCAGCGCCGGAATTGCTGCCAATCGTGCTGGTAGGCGCGGCGGGTGGAAGCGGCGCGGGCGGCCCGGAAACTGGCTTCCGCCTGAACCAGGAGGCGTTCCAGCGAGCCACCGGCGACAGTCGAAAGCGCAACATCGGTACCCGATTCCGGGGTGTCGGAAGTAGGCGAAAGCCTCATGGAGGGAGTGTAGCGCGGTTCTAGGTCGTGAGAAGCTCTCTCTTCTCACGACAGAAATGCGATTCCGGGAGACAATCAATGGGAAGCAAACTTGCATTTCGCACGGTTTGTGCGGTACCGCTGAGGTAGAGTAGAATGGTACCCTTCTCCAATCGAACTCCTAACAACTGGCTCAATGCCGGAGCCTATGCTCAGCCGGCATCGCCCTGGCAGCTTGGAAATGCACCTCAGCGCATGACGCAGCTCCGAGAACGCGCGGCCCGGAACGTTGATATGTCCGTGGCCAAGAACTTTGGGGTGAGCGGTTTCAGGCGTGGTTCCGCGCTGAATTCCTGAACACGTTCAACTACGCTCAATACACTCTGTCGCCCTTCAATAACTTTCCGCTATGCGTCACGTGCGGGGATTTTGGCGGTTTGGATTCGACGGAGAACAGTCCGCGCAATATCCAGCTCAGCTTGAAACTTGTGTTCTGAGGAGCGCAACAATTCATTGTGAAAGCCCGGCATCGCTTGCAGCCAACTGCCTTGCCTTTGATCCACGATGCTGTCACCATTGACCTGGTTTGCCGTAGGGACGTACTCACGGTAAACTCGACCACGTAGCTCATTAGCTCTTTCGAAGGTTTCTTTCGCCGTTCATGTCAGTCGTCTTTCACACGACGGCGGGGCCGGGTCCAGGCCGAGCGGAGCGAGCCCGCCATTGCCTTGACCCGGTTTCGCTGTCGTGTTATTCAGGAAGACGCCTTCGCGCCATGGCAGGTCTGCGATCATAATGGTGGCGGATCTGTAACATCCTACAGGCGAGGAGTTTGAACCCACTGATCATCGACTAAGAATACTTGCACGTCGGAGGAGCTTGGGCGCGAGTGCTCACCGAAACTCCAGATGTGCTGTCACTCGTGAACCTGACTTGAGGAAAGCGCGTTGCATTCGCGTTAGGAATCGATTTGTTGCTAGAACAAAATCTGTCAGAGATGGAACGGACCCGGGAGGCGTACTGGCTACGCTACCCGCAGACGTCGCCGCTAAAGCTCCGCCTTCGTGCGATAACCGTCCGCCACTGCTTCCACGTCCTGCCAGGTGAATCGATTCTCGAGTTGGGAGCTGGGAGCGGGCTTTGGACCAAACACCTCTCCAACACCTTCTCAGGCGAAAACCCTATCACGGGCGCGGTGTTCAACGACGATCTCTGGGAGAAGGCTTCCAGCGAGCCGCTTCCGAATACAAAGTTTGTCCGCGTCCATGATCTCGCTCGCGATTTGTCGGAAGGAAGCTTTGATTACATCGTTGGGACCGCCATCCTTTGTCATGATCTGTACGCGCAAAACCTAGGCGCTATCTACCGGCTGCTGAAGCCGGGTGGTCAGTTCCTGTTCTTCGAGGCAAACTTCTGGAATCCGCAGGTGTTTGCTAAGAGCGTAGCGAGACCTATCGGTAAGTGGGCCGGGAACGCCGATTGTCAGGTTGGAATGCGGAAATATCAGTTGCTGAGAGTTGCTTCTCAGCAGGGATTTACCAATGTCGACGTCATACCCTACGACATCATTCACCCGCTAACACCTCATTTTCTGATCCGCTGGGTACAATCGCTGGCGTTCCTTCTCGAACATGCGCCGCTCACAAGGGACATTTGCGGAACTCTCTACATTTGGGCAAAGAAGCCGGGGAATGAGCAGGAGCGGCGACCCTTGGTCGCCTTAGACCCGCACGAGTCGCTTTTCGGATCTACCTCCGTGGTAGTTCCCTGTCACAACGAAGAGATGAATATACAACCTCTCGTTCAAGGGCTACTGCAGATGTATGGCAAATACATTCACGAGATCATTCTCGTCAATGACGTGAGTACGGACCGTACTGCAGAGGTCGCGACCGCCATGCACGAGATCGATCCGCGTGTCAAATTGCTCAACCGCAAACCGCCCGGTGGTGTGGGACGTGCTCTCCGGGATGGCTATGCGGCTGCGACCGGCCGATTCATACTCACGATGGATTGTGATTTTACGCATATCCTCCCGGAATTCAGAGATCTGTTCCATGCGATCGCTGCCGGTCATCACGGAGCCATCGGCAGCCGCTTTTCTCATGAGTCCGTATTGATCAACTACCCGGTGATGAAGATCCTGTGTAATCGCGGATTTCATCTGCTGTTAAATCTGCTGCTTCGAAGGCGGGTGCGCGACATCTCCAACAACTTGAAATTACTTCGCGCCGATATTCTGAAGAACATCACCATCGAGGAAAATCACTTCGCGGCCAACGTGGAGACTGGTCTCAAACCGCTTCTTGCCGGCTATGACATCAAGGAAGTGCCGATCTCATGGATCAACAGAACGACCGAGATGGGCAACTCTTCCTTTCGCTTGGGGAAACTCGCGCCCTCCTACTTCGCTGCTTTGATGAGAATCGTTGCCGGTTCCAAGAAGAGCAAGCTCACTGTTCCGCCTGAAAGCGTTGCCGTCGAAGAGAAGCATCTGGCGAGAATCGGCGACTACCGCGAGCACTAATTACCGGCCAGGATGAATTTACCCGCTTCGCGTGATGTTTTGCCAACACAACTTTCCCGGTGGCAAGCCGCGCTTGCTTTTGTCGAGCGTAGACCCTTCGTCGCTCTTGCGGTTTGGACGGCGCTTTACTTTGCAGTGACTCTAGCGGTGGCAAGGGTAAAGCCACTATGGAATGACGAATTATTCACGTTTTACATCTCTCGAAGGCCGACGCTACGAGCGGTGTGGAGTGCTCTGCTTACGGGCGCGGAGCAACTTCCACCTTTCTTCTTTTTATTAACCCGGTCGGCAACCGGATTGCTGGGCTCCAGTCCCGCCGCTTTTCGTGTGCCGGAAATGCTGGGCTTCTGGGTAATGAGCGTTTGTTTGTTCTGGGTCGTGCGGGTACGTTCCTCGGTCGCATGGGGCTTGATCGCCATGACATTCCCCCTGGTGACGGCGGCCTTCGAGTATGCCTATGAAGCGCGGCCGTACGCGCTGGTGCTCGGCTTCTGCGCCCTGGCACTCTGCTGCTGGCAGACCGCGGCTCGGGGTCGTTTGCGATCGGTCTCAGTCCCTGGATTGGGCCTCAGCATAGCGGCCGCGATTTCATGTCATTACTACGCGGTGCTCGGCGTCGGAGCCATATTGTTCGGCGAATCCGTGCGCACGATCCATCAGAAAAAGCTTGATATCAAGGTGGCTCTTGCCTGCGTTTTGGGTTTCGTCCCGCTCCTGTTCTTCGCACCTTTGATTCAAGCCGCTCGCTCGTACTCGAGAGCGTTTTGGGCTAAGCCGCAATGGACAAACGCGCTGGGATTTTACAACACGCTGCTGGCGCCTGCACCGCTCGTGTTGCTCGCGCTTCTGGTTGTGCTGGCGATTCTTTATCGGGTGCATTTCGGGGAGGGTAAGCGAGCTCCATCTTCCGGTTTGCGCAATAGTCCCGTGCACGAGATTGCCGCGGTATGTGCATTCCTCGTGATCCCGGCAATCGGTGTCATTCTCGCTAAGTTCGTGACCGGAGCATTTACCTTTCGCTATGCGCTGCCGGCGGTCATAGGCCTAAGCGTCGTTATCGCGTGGAGCTCCCTTAGGCTCGCAAGAGGTCGATCCTATGTGGGGATGGCCGTTGCGCTCATTCTGATTTGCGCTTTCGTCTTCAACGGTTTCAATGCCTACTCTGGCGCCAGAAGTAATCGTGAGGATCATCTCAGTTCGTACCGGTTTCTGAGTGCTCACTCGGCGGGGCTTCCAGTCGTTGTCACTGGCCCTCATCTATTCTTTGAACTTTCCCATCAGGCTTCCAGCCAGCAGGGAGGATTCAGACCGACTTACCTGGCTAATGTAGCGATGGCCCTGCGGTACACCGCTACGGACGATGTGGAGCGCGGGCTTCTGGCCTTAAAGCAGTGGGCACCGTTGGATGTGCAGGATTTCCATAATTTCTGCGCGTCCCATGACAGATTCCTGATTTACGGCAACACGGCTCCTTTCGAGTGGGTGACCAAAGAACTGCTGCAAGAAGGACGTTCGCTGACCGTCGCCGCGCGAAATGGCGACGAGCTGTTGTTTCTCGTTACAAACGTCAAAAAGCAGCAACATTAAACGCGGGATCACTCTCGTGATTCCGTGGTCAGCATTCGCAGTTTCAGGTGTTCAAGCTGCACGGCGACCAGGTCCAAAAAATAAGCAAGGCCTCGCGTAATGATCAAGATCACCGCCACAAGGAAGAAAAAAGACATGGTGATAAAACGCGACCAGTGCTCGTACGCGGCATGGCCTCTTGCATGAGCCACTAAATTCGATCCGACCAAAGCGGTTCCGGCTAGGACCAATAGCAAGGGCGCAATCCAGAACGCAGGACTCTTTATGATCTTGTCCAACCCGTCGGTAGGTGGCCACGCGCTTCTCTTCTCGATAACGATCTGCACAATGCGGCGCGCAAGGTAGGCTGCCGAAAAAATCAGAAAAGCAGCCATGGCGGCAAGATGGCCCAAGATGAACCGGTAGAGCATCCATTCTTGAACAGTGCGCGTCTGCCAGTAGTAGGCTACGGGTGCAAACATCAGGCCGACGGCCAGCAAGAAAAAGGCGCCCCCGAGAATGCCTAGTAGCCTCGCAGGATGGTAGAGCAAGGCTGTTTGCATGATGATGCCCAAAAATCGAAATCCGTCACGCATGACTTTGAGCTTCGATCTGCCTTCGCGCTCGTAATAAGGCATATCGATCTCGATCAGTTTCATGCCGCCGTTTGGGCCAAGTAGTGCCCGCGCGCTCATGGCGGGCGTAAAGTGAAGGCCGTTCGGCAGCGGCAGAAGATTTTCATAAGCCTCTCTTGTCAGAACACGCATTCCGCTTGCCGTATCACGAACTCGCCGCTTGGAAAGTAGCGTCAAGAGAGACGCATACAGAAAGTTACCGATCTTGCGAATCACGGGCATGTGGGTCTGCGGATTCAGCCGACATCCGAGAGCCAGATCGGCGTTTTGTCCCACGACCGCACTACACAGAGTGGCAAAGAACTTGGGATCACAGGTGCCGTCCGCATCCAAGAACCCAAGCAAGTCCGCGGTCGTGCTGTCCCAAGCTTGTTTGATCGCGCTTCCGTATCCGCGATTTTTCTCGAATACGATCAACCGAATGCGATCGGTGTATTTGCTCGCGAGTTCGACCGTGCGGTCTGTGGAACCGTCACTAACAACCGTGATATCGACTCGCGTAACAGGCGAGTTTTCCAGCAGAAACTGCCGGGCATCAAGCGATCTCTTGATGATGCTCTCAATGCTATTCTCCTCGTTGAGGGCAGGTATGGCGATCAGAAATCTCATTGGCAATGGCAGCGCTACCCTCACTGAGAGTTACCGACTCAAGCTGAGTCCCAATTAGTGTCGCATTATTCCTGTCTCTTCTTAGAGTGTGCGCTGGCGATTCTTCTTGTAGCGGCTGCATTGACCGTTCCCCAAATCGGGGAAGTTGGGTTCGCCTGGGTTGAGAGCACGCTGACCCGAGTTGCCCGTAGCCCCACTCGATCGGTGTTAGTCGTGATGCTGGTTGCGCTCGCCGGGCGTGCGGCCCTGCTCCCGCTATTCCCTCCGCCTGCTCCCTCGATACACGATGAGTTCAGCTATCTCTTAGCCGCCGAAACCTATGCTTCGGGACGTCTCGCCAACACGCCCAGCCCTATGTGGCCGCATTTCGAAACTATTCACATTCTTCAGCAGCCGACCTACATGTCGATGTATCCTCCCGCGCAGGGTCTCTTCCTGGCACTGGGGAAAAAGTTAATAGGACACGCGTGGTTTGGAGCGTGGTTCGCTTTCATTTTAATGACCGGAGCTATTTGCTGGATGCTCCAGGGATGGCTGCCGGCATCCTGGGCGCTGGCGGGCGGCCTGTTAGTTATTGCGCGCTGGGGGCTATTCAGCTATTGGGTCAACAGCTACTGGGGCGGAGCGGTGCCTGGTTTAGGCGGCGCGCTGGTCATAGGGAGCTTACCCAGACTGGTGAGGCGAGGGCGGTCACGTGATGCTTCGTGGCTTGCCGCAGGACTTGCGTTGCTTGCGAACAGCCGCCCTTATGAAGGGCTGATCGTCAGTGCCACCGCCATCACAACCTGTTTTGTCTGGACCTTCATGCACCGGCGCTCGAGACGATTGCTGAGGCTGAAGGTGGTTGCCCCGATCATCGTGGTGCTTAGCTTTTGTGCGGTGGGAATGCTTTACTATAACGCGCGGGTCACAGGCTCCGCTCTGCTGCTGCCCTACAGGGCAGACCGCCAACAATACGCTAGGGCCCCCCTGTTTCTTTTGCAAGGTTTGCGACCGGCGCCCTCCTATCGTGCGGCGTCACTTCGACACGTGTACCAAGCGGAAGTTGAGCTTTACCGCAGAGGCAGGCGGCTAGGTGGTCTTCCCGAGATGCTTCGAAAAATTAAGAATCTCTGGCTCTTTTTTGTGGGTCCACTGCTGACGATTCCCTTTCTTGCTTTACTCGTGCAGCCTGCCCCCAAGCGCGACACCCGAAAGAAATTCTTCCTGTTGGTAGTGGGAGCTTTGACCATCGGTCTTCTGGCCGAGGTGTGGTTTTATCCGCACTATGCCGCGCCCGCAATGGCTGCCATCATCGCGCTTCTTCTGCTTGGCTTGCGACGCTTGCGGACATGGATCTGGCGCAATAAGCGCTCAGGCTTGTTCCTCGCACGAGCAGTTCCCGTTGCTTGCCTACTGATGGGTTTCATCCCGCTGGCTGCTGCAAGGTTCAAGATCACGCTGAGCTATTGGCCGAATCAATGGTATGGCGGCAGCCCGAGTGTGGTGCGGCCGGCAAGCTTGACCGCCGGTCTCACTCACGCACTGATCATTGTTCGCTATGGCCCGACTCACGAAGTGGGCGAGGAGTGGGTTTATAACGGAGCGGATATCGACAGATCGCCTGTTGTCTGGGCGAGAGAAACAGACCCGGCTCAAGATGCTGAGCTGATTTGCTACTTCAAAGATCGAACGGTGTGGGTACTCGAGCCCGATAAGCACCGCTGGGTTCTGCGGCCGTACTCGCCGTCAAAACCGTAGCGGTTTCAGGGGACGTTCTTCTTTTCTCGCAGCGTCTATGCCCGCTCTCTGATAAATGTCGAACTCACCATGTGGCGAGGCATAAACGAGCAGCCATTTATCGGGCGACTTGCGAACAAGGGCAGGGAAACGGCGGTTGAAGTCGTCCTCCATCAGTAAGTTATCGAGCGCCACATAGGAGGCTGGAACGGTGTCGATCAGCCGCTGCGCTTTCAGCGGATCGGCCTCGAGCGGCGGCATGACGGTTTTCAGCCCTGTTTTGAGATAAACCCATTGCGGCATCGATACTGCGACAACCGCATTCGGATTCGCTCGCGCCGCCAGCCACTGGAGTCCTTTTTCGGACGGTGAGTCGGGACCGGAATAATGGAACAATGTGTAATCTCTCCGGATCCCCTTCGCATCGTAGTAAACGGCCGGGTCACGAAAATTTCTATAGCCGACCAGGCAAGAGACCGCCGACTCGTATAACACGAACAGCGCAATCGAGACGGTGAGAACGGACACCATCGTGCGCTGCGGCTCAAAGCGATGGCCGAGGACTGTTCGTACTTGGAGTAAGAAAGAAAGAAAAACGACCAGCAAGAACGGTTCCGCGGGCGCCAGATATCGCGGAAATTGGCCCGACCAGGTGGTCGTGCAGATGGCGCCGACAGTGAGCAACAAGTAGACAGGAATGAAATACTCCCGCCGCCACAGGTGCCATAACATGCCCCCAATCACGATTAGCCCGAGAGGAACAATGACGAGTTGAATAGACCCCGGGGGAAGAGTGATCACGCGCAACGAGCGGTTGATGCGAGTCAAATGACCTGTCCAGAAACCCTCCTTTGCGGTGATTGCCTCGGCCAGGTAGCTCGGCATGGTTACCGCGTTTTGAAAGACGCGAACCAGCATGTCTGAGCGAGTGGCCAGGCCCTGCTCGGGTTGGAACGGAGATTTCAGAGCAACGTTGGTCGAGTAACTCACGTTGTAGAAAAGGGATGAGTCCCGCTGGTAGGCGTAAGACGGGTGTTTGTAGTTGTCACTCGACTCGACCGAATGGATGTAAGTCTGCCAGAGAAGGACCGGTACCAGCGAAATCGCGGCACGAAGCGCAGCTTGACGGAACTGTTTCCGCAGCGCTGCTTCGGCGATCCAGGCAATCAGCACCGCAATACCGATCGTTCTCATCAGGTACGAGGCGATGGCGGCAACTGGCGTCAGGATCCGAGCCGCCCGCCCCTTATTCGGTTTGAAATAGAGATACCCGAAGAGGACGGAGCAAACAGCAAACGGGAGCTCCGCAAAGCACAAGGTTTGAAGAAAGTACATCTGGTAATTCAGCACGCATGCAGCAGAGAGCAGCAAGGCATACCGGCGCGGCATGAACACTCTTCCGAGCAGGAAAGCGCCTATCGCGTACAGCACGGACAAGACAAAGAAAGAGCGGCGCAGCCACAATCCGACAAGCAGCGGATCAATGCTCTTGAGGAGCGCTTCGTGCAGGGCAACGATCGCGGGCAATCCGGGAGGGTACTGTATCGCTTTAATATTGCCGGGTTCGTTCAGCAATCGATAGCCATCGCCTTGCGCTAACGACGTCCCGAGAACGAAGTAAACACCCGCATCCCAACGAAGATCGATCGGTCCGCGCGCACGAGGGACCCAGCTAAGAAGAACCAGGAATGAAACAAGCGCAATACAAAGCGCATCCTTGCGCAGATCTGTTTTCCGATGTGTGGAGAATGCCGGCGCTATCGGTCTTGGAATGTCTTTGGTCGCCATCGTAAAACCGAAGAACTGTCAACACGTTAGCATTGAAGCGCAAAATACAGAAGATGAAGGAAGCATCGCTCAATTTTAGTAACTGCTCATTGTGCATAGACCCCACTTACTTAGTAAGTGGTTCTACAGGAAAAGAGGGGAGCCTGGGAATCGAGACTTAGGCGGACTTCAAGGCACGGTTCCAGTGACAAAATCGCCTATTCGTGTTGTTGCCAGGAAGACACCCGGCCAGGCTGTCGTTCCGACAAGTCGACGGGCATTCCGGCATTCTCGGCGGCGTGCCACTCCTCGCCGTATTCGCCCCCGCCGCGTACATGCGCAACGGCGTAGATGCCACCGCGCTCGATCCAGGGCTGGGTTAGCGCATTGAAGTTCGGATCGATGCTAATGCCGTATGCTCCGTAGCCGGTGAGGAGCGTGGGATTGCGGCTGTCCCGGGGCAAGCCCGCTTTCGAGATGATTGTGAGCGGAACGAGCGTTCCGTCGTGGCTCCGTACGCGGACGTCCGAAACCTGCAGCCCGCGGATGTCGGCTGCTTTCTGATTCGAGATGTGTGTTGGCGGCCTTCCGGCCGCCGGGTCGTAGACGTAGGTCGCATCGCGCTGAAACCAACTGCCCATTCCGATGACGGCGCCTGGAATGCGTGGATCTGCATTCAGGCGCCAGGCGCTGGTGAACTCAGGCTGAGGAACAGCGCGAATCGTAGGGTTTCCGTACTCGATCCGCAATACTTTGCCGGCGCCCGCGTCGGCGGTACGCATGTATAAGGCATCGGCGGCGGCTGTTGCCTCCTCAATCACGGATGCGCCTGGCGGAATCAGAATCTTTGCGTTTTTGCAGATCAGGATCGGAGAGCTTAGCGGAGAGCAACTGGCGATGCGAGGCCTTGCGCTGCGAAACAAGATACAGATCATCGCCGTGAACCGCGAAATCGACGACTCCATCGAGAAGGTCCACGACTTTCGTCCAGCCATTTTGTGCCCCCACGCGGCAATTGGCTGTTTGTAGATGATCCTGGTCTTCTGCGCTCCGGGAACGAAAACGGCAAGCGCGTAATGGCTACCGGGCCTTAACACCGTGAAGGGCGCATAGGTCGGGTCCGCAGTCACCCCCGGGGTGCCTGCGCCGAAGAGCACCGGGTCCGGTCGGGATTGCGACCGAGAACGTGCAGATAGACGTGGCTATTGAGATATTTCTCGGTCGCGGGTGCGCTCAGAGCTAATTTCTGCGTTCGATTATAGGAGAACGATTGGCTGTCCTCAGCCCAGGAGACCTGACCGACATTGCAGCGACCGATGGTCTCCGGCAAAAGTTTGCCGGAAGCGGTGTCGAGGATGTGCATCACCACTTGCTCGGAGCCCGAGGGCGAGATGCCGAGGCGACGAAGCGTCCATCACGCGATGGTTCCCACCAGTCGAGGGCCATGTGCTGACTCGCATTTGTGACAAACTTTTCGGGGTCGATGAGCAGCCGCTCGGTGCCCTGGAATCCGTCGCGCACGTAAAGCCTGAAGACGTACTCTCCGGCGGATTGTTTTTTCGTAGTAAATGCGGTTTTCGGGAAGACGCCGACCATTTATGAGGTGCGCGGGTGTGCTGGCGTTGAGTTCCTGTAAGCGGGCCAGTAGAGCCTTGCGACCTGGAATGGCGGCGAGCGTGCCATCCGTGTACGCTGCCTGCGCTTTGAACCAGGCGGCGACTTCGGGATCGTCCAGTTTTTCGATGTAGCGGTAGGGGTCATCGACTTTGACGTCGTAGTATTCGTCGACGACATTACGCACGGGAGCGAGGGGCGGTTTGGGGTCCTGGGCCGCGGTGAGCGTAGAGTCAGCAGAATGGCGAGCGCGAGGACTAGTGCAGACGTGGTGGTGTTTGATGATATGCAGTTCTGATGGTGAACGCGAGATGCTCGCTAGATGCCAAAACCCGGTTTGGCGATGGTCACGTTTGCTTCGAAATTTTGACTCTTTTGGCCGTTGTAGGCGGATTCCTGGAATGTGAGGGTGTAGTCCTGGAGCACGACATCGGCACCTACGGTGATCGGAATCGAGAACTCGACCGACTGCGATTTTGGCAGTTGCACCAGCAACGGTCCTTGATTGATGTCGATCGGTCCTCTGGGTCGGGATTCACATGGACGAGTTCATAAATGCCGTATGTGGATGCTCCGAAATTGACCGCTGCGCGCACCTTCACCTCGCCGCCGTAGAGCGGATAAAGCGGAGACGTGTCCAGCTGCTGATCAGTTACGTGACCGGTAGCGGCCGACAGAGAGTAGGGCGCGAAGGTCAGCGGCGCGGCGTGGACGTTGAGAGTGGCTTCATAGGTGTCCTGCACCGATCCATAGGTGTCCGCGCCTAAAGCAAAGGCGATATCGAAGAGGACCGACTCACCGGCTCAGGCAGAGATCGGACCGGCGCCTTCGACTTCGCGAACGAGCACCCACTCGCCCTGGTGTTCCAGCTTGCTACCGCCGCCTTTATTGGCACGACCACAAGCACGCTTTCGTACCGGTACACCCGGATGCGGGCGACACGGAACGAGCCTGAGTCGTCGGTTATCTGAATCAATAATGTGACCGGTTCCAGGAGAGTCGGAACGATAAAGCCGGCCTGCCGTGTAACCGTTTCAAAAAGAGCGGTCACGAAAAAGGAAAGGACGCCGGCGGGTGTTAGTTGGTGATCCACTTTGTATAAACCTCAGATGATGATTACTAACGGGCTCGTTAAGTGATTCAGCCCAGAAGGGCTGTGTCGCAAATAGGTAATGGCGGGCGTGATCAGGATTGTGAAGGCAAGGTTTACGCCGCTAGGCCGAAGATTTGGTTTACAAAGCGGAGCTGGCCGATAATGTCGCCCTTTCTCAACCGTCGAATCTGTCCCTTGCGAATCATATGCATTGCCTCAGAGCCCTGGAGGGTGTTCAGTGCACCTTCTGCCGAACGAAACCATTGACTAGCAACGATACGCTTCTTGATAAAACGATGATCTTGCTCGATCACGTTATTCCTATAGGGTGACGGTCGGCAGCGGCAAGACGGACTGAGTTCACCGCCTTGTCTCAGTTCCGCGATGACGGAGGGATAAGCGGGGTGGCCGTCAACGTTAATGACCCGCGGACGAAGGTGCCCGACACGCCACAAGGCAAGCTGCAGAAAGTGCTTGGCTGCGATTCGGTCTCGGTACGGCGACAACATGAAATCGATGGTGTTGCCTTCCGAATCCAGTGCCCGGTATAAATAGGTCCACTTACCTACAACGCGAACGTAGGTTTCATCCACTCGCCAAGACCGATTGGGATAGCGGACATGACGCTGCATTCGCTGGTTCAGGATCGGAGCGTAGCGTAAAACCCAGCGCGCGATCGTTGAATGATCAACACTCAGACCACGTTCCCCCACCAGCTCTTCCAGACCGCGATAGCTGAGCGAGTACCGTAGATACCGTCGCACGCACACCACGATCAGCTGGTCTTGAAAGTGTCTTCCCTTGAACACCGCTGGTCGGTTCCTTCCCACTCGGCTACCTTAACAGCCTCGTGTTTGCTTTTGCGACACTACCCAGGGAAGAGCTTTTACTAGCGGTGTTGCGAGAGATCGCGGCCGGAAAGCTCGGACCTACAGCGGGAGACAATACCAGGGTTGAATGTTTAAGAGGATAGGCCTTGCTGCCGGCGCAATCGCAATCCAGCAAATTTAATTTCCGATTAGTTGCGCATACAGGCCGCGGGCAATTCCGACATCCGTGGTTCCTTTTACGATCGCCCGGCCATCGGGGAAAAACATAAGGTCGTACTTAGGCAGCGCCACCCGCAGGGCGAACTCGTTCACTCGAACGTTACCCAGCGGCTCGAGACGTGCTGCGAGCTCCTGTAGATCAAGCGGACGCGAGCTCTCGTGCAGTTGCACAGCGTTCCGCCCACACAGGCTGACCGGTACGCGCCGCCGATTCTCCAGAAATCGAAATTGCCGTTTCACGCACACAGGGCACTCCGGGTCCTGCTTACCGGCGTTTACCTGCCTGGCAGTCCCTTCCCAAACATCGATCGTGTGTATGCGGCATTCAAAGTCAGGCCAGCCGACGATGAGGCGCAAAGCGGTCGCTACCTGGAGCGCCGCGACGGAGGCGGTAGTAGAGGCTAAAATCCCATCCACGTCGCAAGTTTGCTGAGGGCCAACGGGCGGCTCAGGGTAAACGCAAGCGAAGCACGGTCCGTTCGAAGGCCAGACCGGCATCACGACTCCATAACTCCCGATGGCGGCCCCATACACCCAAGGATTGCCGAGCTTAACGCTAAGATCGTTGAGAAGATACCGCGTTTCGAAGTTATCTGTTCCGTCCAAGATGATGTCGCAGTCCGCCAGGAGCTCTTCCACATTCGAAGGAGTCACGTCGCCCACCAATGGTTCTATGTCGACGCTACTGTTCAGTAGTCGCAACCGGCGCGCCGCTGCGATCGCCTTAGGTACTTCGCCACGCGCGTCGTCTTCGTCGTACAACCATTGCCGCTGAAGATTTGTATAGTCGACGAAATCGCGATCAATCAACCGAACGTAACCGGCTCCTGCCCGGACGAGCGCTTCGGCCTGGAAGCTTCCTAGTGCTCCGCATCCCACTATGCAGATACGAGCCTTGCGAATCCGTTCCTGGCCGGCTTCGCCGATCGGAGAGAACCGGATCTGCCGGGAATAACGTTCTCTCTCGTCCGGTGACATATAGGACGATCCTAACAGCCGGGCGAGTCTGGCTTTACGCCGCGTTTCTGCTGCTAAGTCTCGCAGGGCTGACTGCGAGAGGGCAGGACACTCAGCCTCCCGCGAATCAGGAAGCTCTTCGTTACGAAGGGCGCATCATCGATGCGATTCAGTTCGAACCGGCAGCCCAGCCGCTTACATTCGAAGAGCTCAAAAGCAAGCTGCCGATTCGTCCCGGTTCAATCTTTTACGAGAGTGCGGTGCGCCAAGCGATTCAGCTCCTGTTTGCCACCGGGCGCTATTCCGATATTGCGGTCGATGCCGCCGACGCGGGCCAGAACGTGATCCTGCGCTTTCTGACTAAACCCGCTTACTTCGTAGGCAGAATCGAGATTACCGGAGTCAAGCAGCCGCCCAACACCGGGCAGCTTGCCAGCGGTACCAAGCTCCGCCTCGGAACGCCATATTATGAGCAAGACAAAAATCAGGCGGTCGAATCCATGCGCGATATCCTCAGGCAGAACGGCTTCTATCACGCCGCTGTGGATGCGCGGGTCGTGCACCACTCCGGTACCGAAAACGCCGATCTCACCTTTCAAATCATGCCGGGAAAGCGCGCCCGCTTCACCGAGCCGGTGGTCACCGGGAACCCCGAACGGAGTAAACAGAGCATCGTTCGTTCCACGCACTGGAAGCGCCTTTACGGGTTGCTTGGCTGGCAAGACGTAACGGAAGCCCGCGTCCGGCAGGGACTCGAGAGGTTGCGGCACGACTATGAGAAGCGAGACCGGGTGCAATCGTCCGTCACCCTCACGCGGCTCGACTATCATGATGCGGAAAACGTCGTCGAGCCCTCGCTTCGATTGGAGGCGGGTCCTCGTATTGCCGTAAAAGTGGAAGGTGCGCACATTGGCCGTGCGCGACTGCATGAACTGGTGCCTGTGTTTCAGGAAAAATCAATCGACCCGGATTTGTTAATCGAAGGCCAGCGTAACCTGGCGCAATATCTGCAAGCAGAGGGGTACTTCGAAGCCGCCGTGAATGAACCCACTCAGAGCATGCAAGGGCCATCAGACCGGACGATTATTTATAAGGTGGTCCTCGCTAAGCGGCACAAGCTTGCCTACCTGAATATCAGCGGGAATCACTATTTCCCGAAGAGCACCATTCGGGAACGATTGTATGTGCAAACTGCGACGTTTCCCCGCTTCCCGTATGGGCGCTTTAGCGCTGCTTATCTGAAGCAAGACATCCAGGCGATTACGAGCCTCTATGCTGCAAACGGCTTTCGCGATGTCCAGGTGATCCCAAGGATTACCGATAATTATCGCGGAAGAAAAAATCATTTGGCCGTTTATCTCACCGTTGAGGAAGGCGCTCAATGGCATGTCTCAAAGCTTTCGGTCGAAGGCGCAGATGCCCGAGATCTGGCGGCTTTAGAGCCGCGGCTCGGATCGACCGCCGGGCAGCCCTTCAGCTCTTCCAGCATCGCGGAGGACCGCAACACGATACTGAACTATTTCTACAGCCGCGGATTTCTGAACGCGACATTCGAGTTCTTCGAGTCCACCGAGGCGTCAAACCATCAGGTGGAGATTCGCTACGTGGTCACTCCAGGCCGCCAGCAGTTTGTTCGCGACGTCCTAGTGAGCGGCCTCGAGACCACCCGCACCAAATTTGTGTACCAGCGCATCGGCCTGCAACAAGGCGAGCCGCTATCGCTCACTGAAGAGACAGACACCCAGCGGCGTCTATACGACCTTGGTACTTTCGCGAGGGTCAACACGGCCATACAGAATCAGGATGGAGATGAAGACCAGAAGTACGTTTTGTATGACATAGACGAAGCGCGGCACTACTCGCTGAACGTGGGAGTTGGGGCGCAGATCGCGCGCATCGGCGGCGGCGCTACGAGTCTCGATAATCCGGCAGGCACAACGGGCTTTGCGCCGCGACTTGCCGTCGGCCTCAGCAGGCTTAATTTTCTCGGACGAGGGCAGACTCTCGGCGTGCAAACTGCCGTTTCGACCATCGAGCGGCGAGCGGCCTTCACCTATTTCATTCCCGAATTCGGCGTCAACAGCAATTTAAGTCTAACGGGTACGGCGCTCATTGAAAACTCGAACGATATCCGTACCTACACCGCACATCGTAGAGAAGCTTCGATCCAGCTCGGGCAGCATTTGTCTCGTGCTTATACTCTGCAATACCGGATGGTCTATCGCGATGTGACGCTAGACAATCTCAAAATCGATCGTCTGTTGGTTCCCTTATTTTCACAGCCGGAACGGCTCGGACTGGGCGAGTTTTCTCTTATTGAAGACAAGCGCGATGATCCGGCGGATGCTCATCGGGGTAGCTATTCAACAGCGAATCTGAGCTATGCCCCTACTTTTCTTGGCTCACAGGTTAGCTTTGCGCGTGCCTTGTTTCGCAATTCCACTTATCATCCGCTTGGGCACGATTTCGTTTTTGCACGCAGTACACAATTCGGTCTGATTACCCGGCTTGGTGGCGGCCACATCATTCCGTTGGCCGAACGCCTGTATTCCGGAGGCTCGACTTCGCTGCGGTCATTTCCTGATTTTCAAGCCGGACCGCGCGATCTGCAGACGGGCTTTGTGCTCGGCGGCAATGCCTCGTTTGTAAACAACTTGGAACTGCGCTTTCCACTCTATGGCGATAACGTGAGAGGTGTACTTTTCGAAGATGCCGGAAACGTCTATAGCACTCTAGGCGATTTCAGCTTCCGGTTTCGCCAGCGCAATCTGCAGGATTTTAATTACATGGTGCAGTCAGCCGGATTCGGCATCCGTTACCAGACTCCGATAGGACCGATCCGCCTGGACTTCTCGTACAGCCCGGATGCGCCGAGGTTTTTCGGTTTAAAAGGAACGTTGCAAGATCTAATCAACAACACGGCTGTTTCCACTGTCCAGAAGATCAATGCCTTCCAGTTTCACTTTTCGTTGGGGCAAGCTTTCTGATGAGACTGATAGTTTTCCTGCTGCTTTCAGCTGGTCTGGTTCACGCAGCCATCGTGGACCGGGTGGCTATAGCGATTGGATACCAAGCTATTACGGCATCACAGATCGATGAAGAGCTGCGCGTAACGGCGCTTCTCAATCATTTGCCGGTGGCAGAAAATGCGAATGCCAGACGCGATGCGGCCGACCGTCTTATACAGCAGTTCCTAATCACACGCGAAACCGAAGTGAGCCACTTTCCCGCACCCGAGCGGGCCGACGTCGACACTTACTATCAGCAGATCGAACAGGATTTTGGTGGCACTCCGCGCCTCCGGCAGGAACTCCAGAAATATAAGCTCGACGAGAGCGTGTTCCGTGATCACCTTTCTCTTCAGCTCACCACCTTGCGTTTCGTCGAGTTTCGCTTCCGCCCCGAGTTCGCAGTCAGCGATTCGGAAGTCGAGCAACGCACCGACCAGGCGTTGAATATCTGGTTAGGGCAGGCCCGAAGGCGCTTCAATATCCTCTACCTCGATAAGAGCCTGCGGTGAATATGCGTGCCAGAGTTCGCCCTATTCTAGTTGCTCTTGGGTGTCTAATTGCGGCGCTGATCCTATTCTGCGGAGCCGGGCTCTATCTTTTGTAGACAACCAGTTTCAAATATTGGGTCCAGCAGAAAATCATTTCTTCTTTGGAGCAGGGAAGCGGGGGGCGCGTAAGTCTTGGATCGTTCGATTTCGATTGGCGCACGTTCACTGCCCGGCTTCAAAACGTCGAGATCCGCGGAACGGAGCCAGTCGCGGCTCCAGCGCTTCTGCGGGTCGCGTCGGTTCGAATACGGTTCCAATTGCAGTCGGCGTTGGAGCGCACGGTGGACCTTACGGACATCAGTGCGGACCGGCCCGATATCTATTTACTCATCCGCCCGGATGGCAGCACGAACATTCCCAGGCTCGCGGGACGCTTTGAACATACTGTTCATGAGTTGTTTGGACTAAAGATAAAGCGCTTCAATCTGAAGCAAGGCTCGATCCAAGTAAATGAGAACCGTTACCCACTGGCGATTGAGGGGCGTGATGTGGATGCGTCCTTGAAATATGAGCCGACGCAGTCGATGTATCGCCTGAGTCTGTCCACTCACCAGGTGCTTCTACATGCGGCGTGCTGCCCGGAACTGCCGCTGGACTTCGCAGTGAATGCAACGGTTCACCCCAATGCGCTAGCCATCTCTGGCATGACATTGCGATCGAAGAACTCGTCGCTGCAGGCGAGCGGAAATGTATCACCTCTTGGCCAGCCGGTCGCGACATTTCGCTTCGGCGGCGAAATAGGAAAGGATGATCTTTCGCTGCTGCCGGCGAACCGCAAATGGCACCCCGGCGAAATAAGTATTGAGGGCACTGTCCGCTATGCGCGAGAGAACGGACTCTCATCTGACGGCGTGGTGCGGGCCCGCCAGGTCAATGCCTCGTTGGCGAAACTCAACATTCGCAGCGGAGATTTTACTGCGGCCTTCCACCTTTCAAACGGCGTGCTGATGTTGCGAGATGTTTCGGCGCGACTCTTGAACGGCACATTCAAAGGCAGCGGCACACTGAAACAGAATAGGGATTGGGAGATCGCGGGTCGAATAGCCTCCATCAGTCTGGGCCAGGTCGCGGCTTCGAGCGGCATTCGTTCGTTTCCTTGGAGTGGCCTTGCAGCAGGCGAGATTTCTGGAGCAAGCGGAACTGGATGGAAAGGCCAGCTCTCCATTTCTCCTGGGCAGGGCGCATATCCGCTACGAGGCGAAATCAAGTTCTCTGCTCCTAACGACGCCGATCTTCAGTTCGCCGACTCGCAACTCAATGCACCGCACACTCAGCTCTCGTTTCGCGGAGACAGGCGGGACAGCTTTCAGGTCGCGTTCAACAGCACAGATCTGGCGGATATCAGGCCTGCGCTTGCCTACCTGAAACGCGACATCGATCGTGCGGCGCTGCCTGTCCTAGTTCCCGGTGGCAGAGCTGTTTTCTCCGGGACGGTGAAGCAGGCGGGACCTAACCCGGTATTGGCAGGCACGCTCTCTCTCGCCCACTTCAAACTCCAGGACCGCGCTTGGGATCAGCTCCGGTGGCGAGGAACGCTCTCGCCGGACCTACTAGACGCGGATGCACTCACGGCCGATGCTGGTTCGCTGCATGTGTCCGGCGTTGGAAGCCTCGGTCTGCACGATTGGAATATTTCTTCTGAAAGCACCTTCCGGTTCAAGGGCGATATGAGAGGCGTTGCTCTTGCCGACTTGACGGCGCGGCAAAAAGTAGAGTGGAGATTACCTGTTTTGAAGGGCATTGTCTCCACTACCCTAGATGTCTCTGGTACATTGCGGAATCTGTCCGGCACAGCGCGGATTCTCGCCAGCAAAGTGGAAGCATACGGAGAAGAGTTAAAGCAGGTCCAAGTTGCTGCGTCGCTCGCGGGGAACGAATTGCGGGTCGAGCAAGGTAAGGCGGAGGACTTGCAAGGGAGCACGCTCTTATTCCATGGCGTGTACGCCCACGAACCGGGCGACTGGCGCGATGGCAACCTATCCGCCAATCTGGAGAGCGGTCGTATCGCTCTTCCCCGGCTGCCCGGCGTCGAGAACCTCGCATCAGATCTGAAAGGGCAACTCGCAGTTCATACGCAGATTGCCGCCCGCATCAAGAATGGCGCAATGCTTCTTCAGCAGGCCGACGGCACTCTAGCGCTTCGCACTGTTTCGATGTCGGGTGAAAAGCTCGGCACAGTTAACGCGAAGCTAGCTACTGTGGATCGAGTCGTGAGGCTGGCGCTTCAGGGCGACTTGCGCGGAAGCAGCTTTTCAGGCAAAGCCGCTGCTCATCTCACGCCGGACTATCCGGTGGAAGGCGATGTGCAATTCGATTGCATCGACCTCGCCATCGTGCGCCCGCTGCTTTTTCCCTCAGTCGCGCAAACCCTTGCGGTGGACGGATTCCTGAAGGGAAGCGTCGCATTCAGCGGCCCCGTTTTCGAACGAGCTGCCTGGCGTTCGGCTATTCGCATCGAGCAAGTTCAGCTCGCCCCGGCGGGTCATCCTGGGTCCGCTTTCGAATTACACAATTCCCGTCCGATACTGCTGAATCTCGCTGATGGCGTCGCAAGCGTTCGAGATCTCGAACTACTCGGCCAGGATACGAGGTTCACGGTCGATGGCTCGGTCGGATATCTGCAGAAAAGGCCGGTGAGCCTTGCCGTGGATGGTTCGATTAACCTGCAAGTAATGAAGCTGATCAACCCCGGCCTCGAGGCCAGTGGCGCGGCTATCGTTAAGGCTTCTATCGGTGGAACACTGACTGCGCCGTCTCTCTCCGGCAAGCTTGCGATTAGAGACGGCTCGATCTCGTCACAGGACTTGCCGAATGAACTCAGCAAATGGAACGGCTCGGTCAGTTTTGATCGCAACCGCGCCACGATCGAATCTATGTCCGCGGAATCTGGAGGCGGCCGTTTGACGTTCGGAGGATTCGTCAGTTTCGGAGGAACAACTCCCTTCGCGTATCACTTGGTGGGTCGAGCGGAGGATACGCGCGTTCGCTACGCGGGGGGAATAAGCGTCACCGGAGATGCGGATGTACGATTGACCGGCACAAGTGGCAGTGGCTTGCTGTCGGGCACAGCTACTATCTCGCGAGTGGTGTTCAATCCGAGCACAGACGTCGGAAACGTCCTCACAAGTTTCGGTGCGCCTGCTCCCGCGCCCGCCAATCGACAGGGATTCCTGGGCGGATTGCAGCTCGACTTATCGATCGAAAGCGCGCCTAACTTACAGCTCAGTACATCTCTCAGCAGGGATGTGGAAGCCGAAATAGATCTTCGTCTGCGCGGCACTCCCGGCCGTCCCGTGTTGCTCGGCACAGTTACCGCAAACGAAGGAGACATCCGCGTATTCGGTACAAGGTACAGCATCAATCGCGGGGAAATTAGCTTCCTGAACACGGCTCGAATCGATCCTGTACTTGACCTGGATCTTCAGACCCAGGCGCGCGGTATTAACGTGGATATTTCGATCGCCGGAACACTGAACCGGCTCAACATCAGCTACCGGTCTGATCCGCCTTTGCAGCCGCGGGACATTATCGCGCTGCTCGCCGTGGGCCGCTCACCGCAAAACGCTTTGAACTCGCAGAATACGCAGACTCCGAATGACACAATCGCCCTGCAGTCGGGCCCTAATTCAGTCCTTGGACAGGCGGTCGCTCCCTCATCGAGCCGCCTCTCCAAACTGTTCGGCATTACAAACATCAAAATCGATCCGCTCGTGCAGGGTATCACCAACATGCGCCAATCCAGGCTGACTCTGGAGCAGCAGATCTCGCGCGCCATCACAATCACATACGTCACTAACCTGGAACAAACATCCGAGCAAATCTTCCGGCTGGAATGGTCGATCAACCGTCAATACTCGGTAGTTGCTGTGCGCGACGATAATGGAGAATTCGGCATCGACTTTCAATACAAGAAACGTTTCAAGTGACGGTATGAAGCTGCGGACCGCGCAGGGCAAGTTGAAAATCGAACACAGCATCATCGACGGGTTGCGCGTAGTGCTCGAACGGCTGCTGCGCGAGAACGCGGAAATTCGTTCTGTGATCCCCGGCGTGATCCGTCCGGTGCGCGACGCCAAAGGCGAGCCGGCGATCCGCGTAACTGTTCCGACGACTAACGGCTGGAAAGCCATTGCGCTGAGTGCCGGGGCGCGCCAGGAGCTTTTTATCAGCACCTCGTTATCGAAGGAGGAACTGGAACAAAGGATAGGAACGGCGCTCCTGTGACTTCAGGCTCAACTGCTACAAACCCGCGCCGCCCCGCTGCATGATCGATGACGGCGGTAGATCTCCCGCCCTCACCACGCGGATGAAGTGATCGGTAAACTTCAGTGCCGGATGCAGCTGCACATAAGGCATGTGGCAGCCGATGCAATCTCCCGATCTTCTGGCATCGGTATCGGCGTGAAAGCGGTTGCCGGACTCCTTGTTATGACAACCCGCGCATTTGCCGTTATAGAAAGCCGGATCATTGCGCACGGCATCCTGGTGCGCTACGTGACAGGTGGTGCACGACACGTGGCCAGCCACGAAACACGCGCTCTTACTCAAGCGCAAAGGCTGGAAGCGCACATTTTCGAGTTCGTTATAGCCCACTGGGGGTGTGATTCGGTGGCAAGCCCCGCAAAACCGCAACTGCTCTAAAGGCTTCAGTTTGCCAGGATTCATAGGAGTGCCGGTACCCCTCGCATGCTGTCCCGCTCCTGGATGGCAGCGTTCGCATTGAACTCCGGGGATCGCCGGTTCGAGGTCTCGTGTTACTGCCGTTGCGTGGCAGCCGATGCAGGCTTCGAGATCGCGCGCGCTTTGCCGGACGCCAAGGGCCGCCTGGGCCGTGGACGATGCGCCACCCTCCTGACCGATGGTGATGCCGTACTGCCGCAGCTGAGGGAAATAGCTGATGCGCGACTCGAGTTTGCCGTTCTTCGCGGTGACGATAGGCGTTTGTCCCTGCGCCCCAGCGCCCATGATCCACTCCATCACGCCCTCTGCCTTATCGTCGCCATCGGCAGCCGTGACCGAGATTCCGTTCAGTGCCTGCGCGAAGTGATACTCGTATCCGTTCGACGATTCATGTAGCGGCTGGCTGGGCAAATTTTCGGCGAAGACGCTCGCGGTCGCGGGAATCATGGCGTGCGCCATGCGAGTTCGCTCGTGCAGTTTGACTTCAGCGGGATGGCACGTCACGCAATCCTGGTTCCCTGCCGCGGACAGCACCGCTGCATACAGGCCCACCCACCCGATCCTGCGCAGCCTCATTCTCCTAAATGTATGACATGCGCCACGGGGCCGATTCCTGCCGCACCGCTCGTGCCGGACTATTTCTGCTTGAGCTCCTTCAAGCGCTCAAGCGTGGATCGCCCCTCGTCTCGTTTCCCGGCCAGCATCAACGTCTGCCCAAGTAGATAGGTCGCCGCATAGTTCTGAGGATCCAGCAGTAGCGCGCGCCGCAAGATCCCTTCGGCGTTCCCGTAGTCGCCCTTCTTGAAATAGCATCGGCCCAGGAGAATAAAAGGTCCGCTAAAATCCGGATTGAGCCAGACGGCTCTCTGCAGATCCGGGATAGCGAGGTCCCAGTTCTCCTGTCTCGTGCGCGCGTCCCCCCGCCGATACCAGGCCATCGACGAACCAGGATTCAGGGCTAGTTCCCGATTCATCTGGTCGATCCCCTCATCGAGCCTGCCGCGATAAATAGCAATCTCAGCCAGCAGGAAATGCGCCTGGGGAAGCTTCGGGTCGAGCATCACCGCTTTCTGCAGTTCGAGCGACGCCTGCTCTTCGAATTCTTTCTTGAGCATCATATCTCCGGCCATGAGGTGTCCGACGGCCGACTCCGGAGCGACGCCGAACAACCGGGCAAACGCGTTTCGAGACTGGTCCTGCTGATTCGTCTGCAGGTACGCGTAACCCAGCATGTAATTGGCTTCGTTCACCGACTTGACCCGTTCGAGCCAGGGGATCGCCTTGGGGGCTTGGGAAAGCTGAAAGTAGCTTTGCCCGATCAGCAACGCCGATTCCTTAAACTCTGCCGATCGAGGGTCCTCCTTTTGAGCGGCGCGCTCGAGAGCCGTGATCGCCTGTTCGTAGTTCCGTTGCTTATAGAGCTCCAGCCCTTGTTGATGCTCCTGAGAGGCAGCGGCGGCTGCGAAAAATACTAAGTGCGCCGCGACGTGGAACATATTGAAAAGTATAGATCTACGCGGATTTGCTACTGATTTCCATAAAGGGTCGCCCGAGGCTGACAGAAAAGCTGAATCCATCAAAATACGCGCCGATTCCTACAACTTTCGGGCTACAAAAGCCTACGAATCGACTACACTACTTTCAGGTGGGAGTTGATTCAGGCTATGTTCTGTTCAGCCCAGTAGGCTGACGGGGTTCGATGTAGCTTCCAAGGAGAAGGTATGGTTAGTTTGCGCAAAAGTCTTTCGTCGTGCGTGTTCGCTTTATTTGCCCTGCTCGTTTCGGCGGGCGCGAACGCTAGCGCGCAGCAAGTTTTCGGCAGCATCATTGGAACAGTGACGGATCCTAGCGGTTCCGCTGTTTCTAACGCCAAGGTTACTGTTACAGAGACTTCAAAGGGTACCTCGTCTGACACGGTGACAAATGAGTCCGGTCAGTACACGAAGGGCCAATTGATTCCGGGCACATACAAGATTTCGATTGAAGCCGCCGGCTTTCAGAAGGTAGTCTCGAACGACCTTTCTGTTTCGGTCGACCAGTCGACTCAGTTCAACGCTGCCATGCAGGTTGGAAATGTCAGCCAAACCGTGGAAGTAACGGCCGCCGCGCCGCTTCTTCAAACGGACCGGGCCGACGTCTCTCAAACTTTCACGTCAGCGCAGATTTCGCAGATACCGAGCATTGGCCGCAATCTGCAGTCTTTCGAGTTGCTGAATCCTGGAACGGTCAAGACCAGCTGGGGACATGCTGCGTCCGAGAACCCGCAAGGCAGCGTGCAGGGAGACGTGAATGGCCTGCCCTTCTACATGACGGGTTATTACCTGGATGGAACTGTCAACCAGGACCCTATCCTCGGAATCATCGTCATTAATCCTACCTTTGACTCCGTGAATGAAGTAAAGCAATCGAGTCAGGCATTCGATGCCGAATTTGATTCATTCGGCGCCGGTCTGTTCACCTACTCGACTAAATCCGGTTCGAACGCTTTCCATGGGGACGTCTTTGAGTATCTCTTTGTGAATACTCCAGGCTTCCAGGACTTCGCGCGCAATCCATTTACCGAGACGACTGCTCCGACTACCCGCCAGAATCAGTTTGGAGGTTCCTTCGGAGGCCGAGTCATCAAAGATAAGCTCTTCTTCTTCGCCGACACTCAGTTGACCCGCAACCAAAAGGGCGGGTCGGTCCTCACCAGTGTTCCTACGGCGGCTGAGCGCGGGGGCAACCTCGGTGATTGGCTCGCATTAGGGCCCCAATACCAGATTTACGATCCCACCACTGGTAATCAGCAGACGGGAGCTGGACGGACACCTTTTACCGGGAACGTCATTCCTAGCGGCCGACTTAGCCCACAAGCGTTGGCTCTTTTGAATTACTTTCCTGCTCCAACAACCGGGGGGCCGTTCAATAATTACGCTGTGAGCGGTGCAGACCAGATCAACGGGAACGTGTGGGACACACGTTGGGACTACTATTTGAACGAGAAGAACACCTTCTTCGGACGTTATAGCTACGCCGATTACACCCAGCAAGCGCCCGGAGCTTTCGGCGCAACTGCTGGCGGTCCGAACTTCAATAATGCGAATTTTGCGGGTAATTCCAAGGCATTGAACCAAAGCGGAGCTGCCGGATGGACTTACACGAAGAGCCCGACGACAATCAATGAGTTTCGCTTTGGATATCTGCGATATCACGTAAATGTGCTGCCGAACGGATATGGAAGTCAGCCAGTCGCGTCTCTCATTCCGAACTTGAACACTGACACTACCTACACCTCGGGCTTGCCAGCCTTTAACATTGACAATCCGGGCGGTAGTGATCCTGGCAAGAATGGTAACGAGTCGCTGGGCTACTCTCTGGCTAACAATCAATGCAACTGTCCACTAGAGGAATTAGAACGGCAATACCAGTTCGTTGACAATCTAAGCCATATCAGGGGTAACCACAGCCTAAAGTTTGGTGCTGATGTTCGGTACGCACTTAACCTCCGGGTTCCCAGTGACAATCACAGGTCGGGCGAGCTTCACTTCAATGCTAGTCGAACCGGCGTGGTCAACGCTGATGGCTCTACTAGCAACGGTCTGGGTCTTGCCACTTTCCTTCTTGGGGATGTCACGAGCTTCAATCGCTATGTCAGTTCCAGCGCGGACGCCCAAGAACGCCAAAAGCGGTTGTTTTGGTACGGCCAGGATGAATGGCGACCCACTCCGAAACTGACTGTCACATACGGCGTGCGCTGGGAGATGGTCTTTCCAGAAACTGTTAATGGGCCAGGTAACGGAGCGGCGATGAACTTGGATACGGGCGTTCTCGATGTATTCGGTGTAGGTCTGACAGGCGGCCATGGTTATCAGTCGATGAACTGGCACAATTTTGCTCCTCGCTTCGGGATTGCCTACCAGCTCGGGAAGAAAACCGTTATCCGTGCTGGTTATGGCTGGACCTACTCTCTCGGTACGTTCGGTTCGACTTTTGGTCACAACGTGACCCAGAACCCTCCGGTACTCGCGAATCAGGCTTTGACTCAACAGCAAACTTGCGGCAATAACTTCTGCGATATCTTCACGTTGGCGCAAGGGCCGCCTAAACCCGCTGGGTTTACGGTTAGCCCTCAAGGTACCCTGCCCTGTCCAGCGGGAACCAATTGTAAGGCGAGACCAGGTACTTTCACCATGCCCGTCGCATACGCGTATAACTTTACTGTGCAGCAGCAGGTGACTTCCAAGATCTCAGTTTCCGGCAGCTATGTCGGCAATTCGGCCCGGCACTCCTCCCTCGGAACGGGTAACTCGTTTGACGCGAATCCCGTTTACTTCTTGCCGGGGTATACCGGGAATCAAAATCTGCTCCGGCCGTACAACGGGCTGCTTGGACCAAGATACAACTACGGGATAACTACGGCTCTTGATTATTACTGTAATTGCGCCAATAGTCAGTATCACTCGTTCCAAGGCATCTTTACGGTAAAAGCAGTGGCCGGTTACACTCTCCAAGGCAATTACACGTACCAGATGTCTCAGGGAGACGGCTATGGCCCAAGTTCGAATTATACGTTCCTTTACGATCGTCCGCTAGGCTACGGCAACAACAACCTTACGAACCATCAGCAATGGGTGCTGGTGAATACTTACGATATCCCATTCGGACGCGGCCGTAAGTTCGGAGGCAGCAGCAACCGCTTCGTTGATGCCGTGCTCGGTGGCTGGAATCTCAGCGGTGTGTTCACCTACTATAGCGGTCGACCGTTCATGCCAACGATTGCAGATTACCCGAAGGGCGCGGGTCAGCCGTATACCGGACCGAACAACGTGCCGGATGTGGGCATAGGTAGCCCGTATGTTGCTAATAAGAATAGAAACCAGTGGATTGTAGGCGGTTTGTCGGATTCAGGACCGTTTAACCTTCCGGCGCCTAACACGTTCGGCAACTACCCGATCAATGATCTCTACGGGCCTCAGTTTGTGAACCTGGATGCCTCGATCATGAAACAGTTCAGCATTACGGAGAGAGTGAAGTTCATGCTGCGGCTTGACACGACTAACACTTTGAACCACACGAATCTGGACATTCCCAACAACGCCATCACCAGTTCTAATTCTGGCCAGATTACTAACATCGCGTTCAATGGAAATGGCGGCGGGATGCGAAAGCTTCAGTATTCCGGCACGATCAACTGGTAACGCCCGATCTAGAATCCACAGGCGAAGGCCGGAAGAGCAAAACTCTCCTCCGGCCTTTTTTAATTAGTGACCGCGATCTTCGCGAGTCGTTGAAGCATGGTTTCTAAACGGCTCCCTTGCCTTCCACCGCGCGAAGAACCTGGTTCGCCTTCACACCCGGGATCTTATCGATTTGTCCGCTAGGCCAGTGTATTTCAAGGTTAGCCTTGGTTGCGTTCTTCAAGCCGAAATGGACGCGCAGGTCTCCTTGCGAAATGTAGCTGCCGCCACTGCGCACTTCGTCCATCTGCCTGTGCTCGCCTTCCGGTTGGCAATATACTCTTGCCCCGATGCCCGATCGGTTTGACTTCGTGCCGACCGTCTTCACTTTCAACCAATTTCGTTTGAGCGTGCTATCGCAGCGCAGCAACTGCGGAACATCGTTTACGCAATTCACCACAATGTCTAGATCTCCGTCATTGTCGAAGTCTCCGATAGCGCACCCACGGCCCGCTACCATTTCGAGGATACCCGGACCAGCTTCGGTCGACACGTCTTCGAACTTCCCGTTGCCGAGATTGTGATACAGCACCTTACGCTCGCGATAACCCGACTCACTGGCTTTTTCACGCACCTCCGGATAGACATGTCCATTGCACGTCAAAATATCGGGCCAGCCGTCATTGTCGAAATCGAGAAAGCACGCGCCCCATCCGAGGAATCGCGTGTTCCGTCCGAGCCCGGCCTGGAACGTCACGTCTTCGAAATTGCCGCTTCCCAAGTTTCGATAGAGGCTTGAAGTGTCGCCCGCAAAATTCGTCTTGAGAATGTCGAGCTTGCCGTTGCCGTAAACGTCCGCTGCGGAGACTCCCATGCCGGCCTGTGTTTTACCGTCAGCTCCAAAAGCTACGCCCCACTCAAGAGCCACATCGGTGAACGTGCCGTCGTGATTGTTTTTGAAAAGTGCGGAAGGAGCAGAGTCGTCAGCCACGTAAATGTCGGGCCAGCCATCGTCGTCGAAATCTCCCACCAGGACGCCCAGGCCGTACGTTCCCTGCTTCTTCAAAATGCCGGCCTTCTCGGAAACGTCGGTAAACGTACCGTCACCGTTGTTATGAAACAGGATGTCTCTTGCGCCTTGCAAGCCAGGCGGCCCGCATGCCACGACCAAGCCTTCATAGAGGCAGGGGCCGCTTTCGGGTAGCGGCGCGGTTTTCGGATCGAAATCTATGTAATTAGCTACGTACAGATCCAAGTGTCCGTCGCGGTCGTAGTCAAGGAAAGCGCAGCCTGTATTCCAGCGCTTCAGACCTGTTGTCGTGCGTGTCGTCACGCCAGCTTGCGCTGCTACATCGGTGAAGGTGCCGTTGCCGTTGTTGCGATAGAGCGCGCAATCTCCCCAGTAGGAAACGAACAGGTCGTCGTGTCCATCGTTGTTGTAATCCCCGGCACAGACGCCTTGGCCCCAGCCCGTACGGCCCACGCCCGCTTTGAGAGTCACATCCGTGAATGTGCCGTCACGGTTGTTTTTGTAGAGGCGGCTGACCGGCTCCGAACCCTTGGGGAAGATTGTTTCAAAGCGCGTCCCGTTTACAAAGAAAATATCGAGCCAGCCATCGTTGTCGTAATCGATGAACGCAACTCCGCAGCCGGTAGTCTCGATCAAATATTTGTTGCGGGATTCTGCTCCGAACACAGTCTTCGTATGGAGCCCCGCCTCGCGCGCGACGTTTATGAACTGAACGCCGAGCGGTGTTGCGGCAAGCAGCTGGTCGAGCGAGAAGACAGGCACGCTCGCGCACAGCGATCGAACAAACGAACGGCGGGAAAACATGGTTAGCGGGGTGCTGCCGGCTGCGGCGATTGAGTGATGGGCTTCATCATCGATCCGCCGCGCATGCCTTGCTCCAGAGTGTTCGCGAGCTCGGATTCCTTTTCACGTTTCAGCCGGGCGCCCGTTGCGAACGCTTCTTCGCTCGCCTGCTTCTCGCCCTTCACACGCAGTATCTGGCCCATCGTGTTGTACGGTCCAGGCGTGCTCGGATCAAGCCTGATCGATTCACGCAGTGCGGCAAGCGCGCCATCGACGTCGCCATTTTGCTTCAGAGCGATGCCCAGCATGTAGTGCGCTTCTGCGTAATCCGGTGACACTTTGATGGCCGCGCGCATCTCTTCGGCTAAACTGGCAAAATCACCTAGTTGCCAATCCGCTATTCCAAGCGAGTAATGTGCTTGCGCGAGTGACGGATCGAGCCTAATCGCTTCCTTGAACTCTTTCTGAGCTGCTTCCAACTGATCTTTGCTTTTGAGCGCGATTCCAAGATCGTAGTGTCCCGCCGCCGAATTTGGGTCGATCGCGATCATGGCGCGGTATGACTTTTCGGCCGCGTCAAAATCACCCTTCTTCAGACCGGCATAACCGATGTTCATGAGCGCGCTCGTGTCCTTTGGATTGTGCGCAAGTACCTTGCGCGCTTCCTCGATGCCGCGATCAGGCTGTCGGGTGTCGATCAACAGAAACGCATACGTATTGTGGACGCTGTCGTTTGAAGGGTTAATTGTTACAGCTTTTGCGAACGCCGCAGCAGCTTCGGCCAGATCTCCCTTTGTCTGAAGCGCCCGGCCTAGATCGGCCCATCCCGCAGCGTTCGTGCCGTCAATGGCAGTCGCGCTTTTCATCTCGGAAATAGCATTGTCCACATCGCCAGTTCGCAGATATGCCGAGCCCAGGCGATACCGGTATTGAAAGTTGCCCGGATCGAGCTTTGCGGCCGCCTGCAGTTCGTCTAAGCCTGCCGTGAGTTCATTCTGATTCCAGAGCGCCACCCCGAGATGGAAATGCGCCGCTGCGTACCTGCCATCGAGCGCAATGGATTTTCTGAAATGAGAAACTGCGTCATCATTATCTTGGAGGACAGCGTAGAGGAACCCGATCTTGTCTTCTGACTCGGCCGAAGCTGATGCCGCGGCTGCAGCTTTCGAAAGCGCCGCAAGTGCTTCCGCTTTGTTGCCGCTTCGAATCAGTTGCTCGGAGCGATTCGCCCACTCCGTTTGGGAATCAGCCTGACTATCGGACTGTGCGGCAACACAGATTATGCACGCAATGAGACAAATGCATCCAGCCCTCAATAACCGCCATTATACGGAATACAAGGTCCGTGAATGCTTCATTGGGACCCGCCCACCTTCGGATCGATCTTCGCCGCGAGCGCCATTTCAGCCTGTGCCTCTTGCGTCTGGTTCTCGCGCTCGAGCGCAAGGCTCAGCTCGACTTTATCCATTTCAAAGCTGGTAGCCTGAACTTCGCTTCCATCCGGTGGCTGCCCTGATTCGGCTGGGCGAGGGAGGTATTTATGAGGGAATAGGCGTTGCATCGT
>JAABUQ010001193.1_pt1 | contig 57341 bp, 55 predicted proteins | sample 5560001 | NCBI WGS metagenome assembly JAABUQ01 (sample SAMN10711888, study PRJNA513371) | rock metagenome | isolation source: Antarctica rocks | place: Antarctica: Victoria Land, Finger Mt nord | collected 2015-12-18
CGCCATCAACCGCTACGTCAAAGAAGCCAACCAGAACCCAAAGCCCTTCCGCTGGACCAAAAACCCGGACCAGATCATCGCCGCCGTCAGGCGTGGGCACCAAGCGTTAGATTCGCACCACTAGCTCTTTTCAAAATCTCATCAGTATGATCCATTATTAAATATATGTCTACATTCTCATTATAAATCTCTCTAATTTTTTCAATATATGATCCATCCTTAATTTCATTGCTGCTAATTGTACCCTTCGCCAATTCGTGTGCCACAACAAGTTCAACAACTTGCTTCGCTAATTTCTGATCCTTGGAATTGAGTGACAACCTGACCTTCTCTTCCTTAAATTCATAATAAAATTAATAGTATTGAGTCGTTTGTAATTTTGTAAGTCACTCTCGTTTTAGCATTTGCTTATGGCAATAGCACTACCCTAATTTCGGTATAAGACGGCACGCCCCATTCACCCGGTCCACCCCGCCCCAAGCGTACTTATACCCCTCTCGCCCCCGCAAAAAATCCGCTTCCCGCCGGCCCTCCGCAATCGCCTCCTCAAGCATCGCAGCCAGCAGCAGCGAGCCAGGGCTGACAAAGGATTGTCCGGCGTCGAACCCGCTCAAGTAGAATAAGATCCGCTCCCGCCCTGCCAGCAGCGCGTAGCACGCCGCCGCGACCGCGCCGCCGATCCGCAGAGCCTGCAACCGCAGCACCCCGGCTTCTAGCAGCACCGGCGCCGCGTCGCGGTGGAAGCCGAGCACCGCCGGGCCGGCCAGCGCGCCGGGTTCGCCCTGCGCCGTCCAACGCGCCTGATGCAGGCGGACAAGCTCGGACAACAAGGGCAAAACCGTCTCCGGTCCGGCGGTCTCAATCGTGAACCCGCCGGCACGGGCGGCGCGGTTGCGGTTCATGCGCAGCTTGCGCAGCGTGTTCGCCGGCACCGCGTCCGCCAGCCCGGCCACCATGGCCGGCAATGTCAGCACCGGGCAGGGCTGGCCCTCCGACCATTCGGCGTGCCAGCCCGCCGGCGCAACCTCGCGCAGCGCCGAACCCGGCGGCACCTCGATCAGGTCGCACACGTCCACCCCATCCGCCCGCGCATGGTCCAGCGCCGCTTGCAGCAGCGGCCCCGGCGCCACGCCTGGCTCCAACAGCGCGTCCAGGTGGTCCGTGGTGCCGGCGCCGATGGGCAGCAGCTTGCGGACGCCCGGCTCGTCCAGCCGATACAGCGGCAGCACCCCCGACAGCCGCCCGTCCGTCCGCCGGACCGCCACCCGCGGCAGGCCGGTGCCGAAATGCCGCCACCACGGTAGCAGCCAGGCCGGAGCGGCAAAGGGCGAGGCGTTCGGCACCCGGCGCCACAGCGCCTCCCACTCGGGCGCCAGCGCCAGCAGCGCCGTGTCGCTGTCCAGCAAGGCAATCTTGGTCATACCCTGGCGGTCATGCCGTGGCGGCGACGCGCGCCAGCATCTGATATCGGTCGAGGTAGGCGGCGGCCATGCGCTCGTTCGAGAAGCGGCGCCGGGCGGCCTCGCGGCAGGCGGCGGGGTCGATCCGGTCCACCCGGCGGATCGCCTCCGCCATGCCGTCCACGTCGTCCACCAGGAAGCCGGTGCGGCCGTCCTCCACCACCTCCGGCAACGCGCCGCGGCCGAAGGCGATGACCGGGGTGCCGCAGGCAGCCGCCTCCATCGCGACGAGCGAGCTGGTCTCGGCGACGAGGCTCGGCACCAGCAGGCACCGTGCGGCGGCGAGCAAGCGACGTTTTCGAATGAAGCCGACCGGGCCGAGGTAGCGGCGGCGCCGGTCGAGGCGGGGCAGGATCTCTGTGCGGAAATAATCTTGGTGGGCCGGGTAGGGGAACACCCCGCCGGCCAGCAGCATCGGCGCGTCGGCCGCCCGCGCCGCGTCCAGCGCCAGGTGCAGGCCCTTCTCCGGGCACACCCGGGCCAAGGTGAGCGCGAAGCGGCACTTGCGCGGGTGCACGGCGCCGAGCCGCGCCACCGGCACCCCGTTCGGGATCGGCGGCAGCAGGCGCGGGCCGGGCGGCACGCCGCGCATCTGGCTCTCGGACACGCCGTGGACCCAGGTGTCCCAGCGGCGCGGCGCGAGCGCCTCGGGCGGATACCAGTCGGGCGGCAGATGCAGCGTGGCCAGCACCGGGGGGCCGGGCGGGGGAAGGTAGGCGTAGAAATCCAGCCCGTGCATGTGGATGACATCGACGCGCCCGCACCGCAGGACCTCGGCGGTGAGGGTGCGGATCGCGTCTTGCCGGGCCGAATGGATGGCGTCGGTGATGGGGCCGTCCGTCGGGGGCGCCGGAAAGGCGTGCAGCTCGCCCGCCACCTGCGACCCTGCGCAGGCGATGACGATGCTGCGGTGGCCCGCCGCCGCCAGCGCGTGGTCGAGGCTGCTCAGCACCTGTTCCGACCCGCCCACCGCGTCGGGGCCGGCCGGCGCCAGCGGGTAGGCGATGTTGAGGACCGTCAGACGCCGCATCGGGCATTCCGCGCCAGGGTGCGCCAGCATGCGCCGGTCATGCTCCAGCCCCAGTGCTCGTAGTTCAGCCGGCCAGGGCACGGCGGCTCCGTGAAGTCATAGGCCGACGCCGGGCGAAACGACTCCTGGTCGGTGCCGAAAGCCTTGAGCATCCGGGCCTGGGTGCGGAAGCAGTCGAACATCGCCCGCTTCCGCGCCCGTTCGGCGTCCGTGAGCACGATGACCGTGGGGGCGGGACCCGGCAGGAAACAGCCGGTCAGCAGCGCGCCCGCCGAGTTCGCGTGGTAGCCCGCGAACTCCAGCACCGGGCGGCCCCCGGCGGCGGCGTGCACGGCAAACGCGGTGGCGTCGTGGTCGGGGTGTCCGCCCTCGTAGGCATGGGTGATCACGGCATTGATGCCATGTGTGTCGAACAAGCGGGACAGCGCGCGGGCGAGTGTGGGCATGTGGAAGCTGGCCTCTTGGTCCACGATCCCCAGCTCGATCATCTCCGGCACCACGCCCGCGGCGTCCAGCGCCGCCATCAGCTCGCGGCGCCGGGCGGCGGCGTAGTCCGCAGGCACGTCGAACCCTGCCGCGGCAACGTCCGCCAGCGTCTGCGGCGCCCCATCGGTCACATGCACCAGCAGCAGCCCGGGCAGCAGGTGCAGGCTCGCCCCGGCGGCGATGGTCTCGTCGTCCGGGTGCGCGACCACCAGCGCCACGCGGGCACCCACGGGCCGCCGCGCCGCAAGGCCGCGCAAGACGGCCTCCATGCGGTCAGCCGGCCGCGGCGCGCATCGGCAAGACGTTCGGCTCGCTGGGAGCGCTGCTCCGCAGCCGGCCCGGCGCGTAGCGGCGGATCATCGCGGCGCAGAACTCGGCGAACTCCTCGGGGTGGGTGGGCACGGCCGTGTGATGCGGCCATTGCCCCTTGTGCTCCGGCGTGAAGCAGAAGGTGGCGGTGACGTTGAAGCCCTCCAGCGCGCGCATCTGCCGGTCGAACCACGCCTCCGCATCGGGCCGGAACCAGTCGGCCCAGCTCAGCCCGGTGCGCAGCGTGGTCACGCCCAAGTCCCGCATGTGGCGCACCGCATCGTCCAGCCGGTGGTCCTCGAAGTGGAACCATTGGCACAGGCCGATCTCCGGGGTGAACTCGTGGAAGATGCGTGCGGCGCGCTTCGGCCGCCCGTGCTCGTCCAGCAGGCCCATATGGAAATGCCGGTAATAGCTGCTGCCCTCCGCTTCCCGGTGCCGGGTGGTGGCGGGCCAGGCGGCGGGCAGGTCGTAGAGGCTGTACCAATGGATGCGCTCCGGACGCTTCGGGCCGAGGCCCAGCAGCAGCTCCGCCGTGCGGCGCAGGCCCCATTCCTGCACCTCCTCCGCGCCAAAGGTCGAGATGCCGACCTCGCTGACCCAAAGCGGCAGGTTGGTGACGGCGCGGATGCTGTCGAGCTTCGCCGGCCACTCGTCGAGCATCCAATGGTTCCAGTCGAGCGGGAAGCCGTGCACCGCCACCGCGTCCAGCTCGGCCAACGCGCCGTGCCCCTGGAGCACCCGGATGAAGTCGGGGTCGATCGGGCTGATGCCGCCGAGCACGCGCGGCAGGCCCGGCGCCTCCGCCGCGATGGCCTGGCCGGCCAGCTTGGCCATACGGGCGAAGATGGCCCAGCCCGGGTCGTTCTCGAAGTCCCAATGCGACTTGTTGTTCGGCTCGTTCCAGATCATCGCGGCCTCGATCATGGCCGGGCCTCATTTGCACGAGACGGGTAAACAGCGCCATACCGCGCGTCCGGCAGCGGCGCCGTACGGCAGATGAACACCTCGTCCTCCGGGTTGCTTTCGATGCCGAACCCGGCGGCGCGCAGCATCGCGGCCGAGCACGCGGCGTTCGGCGCCCACCAGTTGGTGTTGTCGTGGGAATAGCTGCGCTCGATGAAATGCAGCTTGGGATAGCCGGGATCGTCGAAGATCGCCGTCTCCCAGAACTCGTAATCCTCCGCCAGCGGCAGCACTTTGCCCGACCCGCGCTGCAGCGACTGGAACACCAGCAGGTCGCCCGCCACGTGCTCGCGGATCAAATCGAGCGCCAGCAAGGGATGGCGCAGGTGGTAGAGCACGCCGATGAAGAACACGACATCGAACCGTTCGCCCAACTGCCCCACGTCGTAGACGGACATCTGCCGGAACTCGATGTCGAGGCCCTGCACCTCGGCGGCGAAGCGCGCCTGCGCCAGGTAATCCTCGTCGTAGTCGAGGCCCAGCACCCGCGCGGCGCCCCGCCGCTTCATCTCCATCGCGTAGAACCCGGCGTTGCAGCCGATGTCGAGCACCGTCTTGCCGCTGAGGTCCGCGGGCAGGCTGTCCTGGAAACGCTGCCACTTCACGGCCGGGTAGTCGCCCAGGAAGTGCTCCGGCGCGGTCTGCACGCCGCGCAGGTCCATGTTGTGGAACCACGGCCCCAGCGCCTGCACGCGCTCGGCGATACGGTCGGTCGTCCAGTCCTGAGTGCTCAAACGGTGTCCCCTTCCAGTCTAGCCGATCCCGTTCGTTTTTCCACGGCGACGTGCGACGGCACCGGCACCGCCGCCTGTCCCCCCAGCAGGCGCATCGCTTCCCGGTAGCCGTTGAGCGTGCCGACATCGACGTAGCTGGTCCCGGCCTGCACGCCCCAGGCCACGTTGCCTTCCGCCAGCCAAGCGTTGGCCAGCGTGCCGATGTACTCGTCCGCCCGTTCCCGCCGCAGCCATAGGCGGTGCATGGCGTGCAGGGTGGCGCCAGGCATCTTGAAGGCGCCCCAGATCCAGTTGGACCGGGCATCCGGCGACTTCACCTGAATTTCCAGCACCCGCCCGTCCGCGTCCAGCGCCACGGCGTCGAACAGCTCCGGCCGCTCCACGGGGAACAATAGGAACGACAGGCGGTCGTCCGGCAGGCGGGCCAGCGCGTCGGACGGGAACCAGATGGTGTCCGGCAGGCCGACGATCACCGGCTCATGCTCCGGGATCAGCGGCAGGGCGCGGAAGATGGCGTCGCACAGCCCGGCCGCGCCCGCCTGGCAGACATAGGCCAGGTCCACGTCGCCCACGGTCCCGCCGTAGTACTGCAGGATGTCGCTCTTCCAGGGCGAGATGACGAAGCAGATCTTGTCGGCGCCCCCCCGCACCATGCGCTCGATCAGGTATTCGCTGACCGCCCGGGGCCGCTCGATGCCGCTGGCGTCCAGGCGCGAGCCGACCGGCAGCAATTCCTTGCTGAACGCCAGCGGCTGGATGCGCGTGCCGTTGCCGGCGGCTGGGATGATGCCCCACATCAGACGCTCTCCCGCGAAGCCACCGCCTCGAAGGCCTGCACCATCTCCGCGGCGCGGCGGGCGGCGCTGTGCTCCGACAGCGTGCGCTCGCGGGCGCGGCGCGCGATGGCGGCGAGGTCATCGGGCGCCAGGCGAAGCGCCGCCAGCGCGTCCTCGGTCGAGTGCGCCACGAGGATTTCGCGGCCCGGCTCGAAGAAGTGGTCCAGCCCGGCCCAGTGATCGGTCAGGATAGGCACTCCGCAGGCTGCGGCCTCGAACAGCCGACCGGACGGGCACCAGCCGGCGCGGGCCATCGCCTCCCGCGTCACGTTCAGGGTGAGGCGGGAAGAGCAGTAGAACGCCGGGTGCACCGGCGGCGGCAGGTGGCGCACGAAGAACGTGTTGGGCGTCCACGGGAAACCATCCGGGTACTGCGCGCCGCCGATCACGAACCGCTCGGCCGGCAGCACCCGGGCCGGCTCGACGAACAGCCGTTCGAGCGCCGCCTGGCGGTCGGCGGCGTAGGTGCCGAGGTAGGACAGCAGCGCGTCGTACTCCGGGCGCGGAGCTGCCGGGCGGTGCAGCGCCGGGTCAACCGAGCCGTAGATCGGCACCACCCGGCGCGCGCCGAGCCGGGTACGCAGCGCTTCCAGCGCCCCGCCGCCGGTGTAGCTCAGCACGAGGTCGAACCCGGCCAGGCCGTCCGGCCCGATGTAGTCCACGCCCTCTCCCGCATCGAGCCGCGCCAGGGTCACGGGGGTGTCCAGGTCGTAGAAGCAGCGCAGGACGGGCGGGCCGTCCTGCAGCAGTTGCGTCGCCGCGAGCGCGTCCGGGCAGTAGGACGTCACCATCCCGACATCCGCCCCGGCCAGGGCGTCGCGCGCCCGCGGCAGCGCCGCCGCCCAATCGGGATAAAGCACCAGCTCGCCGCCATCCGGCAGGGCCGAAAGGTCGCGGTAGTCCCGGTAGTATGGCACGTCGCGCTCGAAGAACACGACCCGGTGTCCCGCTGCCAGCAGCGCGCCGATCAGGCCGCGCCATAGCGCCGCGTGCCCGTTGCCCCAGGAACTGCTGACCGACAGGCCGAAGATCACGATTTTCAATCCGGGCTTCATGCCGGCACCGCCCGCCGTTGGCCGCTGCAGGCCTGCGCGGCCTCGGCGAAATACGCTTCAAGCTCGGCGGCCCGGTGGTCGCCGGTGTGGGCGCCCAGCACACGCGCCCGGGCGGCGGCGGCCAGCGCCCGGCGCCGGTCCTCCGGCAGGGTCCGGACCGCCGCGAGCACGTCGTCGGTCGAGGCGGCGATCAGGATTTCCTCGCCGGTCCGGAAAAAGGCGTCCAACCCGGCCCACCAGTCGCTGATGATCGGCACGCCGCAGCACGCCGCCTCGAACAGCCGCACGCTGGGGCTGTAGCCGCGGCGCACCATGTCGGCGCGGGTCACATTCAGGGTGTATCGCTGCGCGGCGTAGAAGGCGCGGTGCCGGTCGGGCGGAAGGTGCTCGATGCGCTCGACGTTGCCGGGCCAAACAAGGTTGTCCGGGTACTGAGGCCCGGCCACCACGAACCGCCCGGCGTGCCACGCCCGCGCTGCCCGGCACAGCATCGCGTCCACCACCGGCTGCCGGTCGGCGCTGTATGTGCCGAGGTAGCCGAGGTCCCAGGCCGGCACGGCGTCCGGGTCGGGGCGGTGGACCTCCGGATCGGCCGAGCAGTACAGCGCCCGCGCCATGGGTGCGCCCAGCGTGCGTTCAAGGTATTGCAGCGTCGGCCCGCCGGTGAAGGACAAATAAAGGTCGAAGCCGCGCAGCAGCTCCGGCGTCAGATAGTCGCAGGAGCCGTCGTCCAGCGCCGCCAGCGTCACCGGGGTGTCGATGTCGTAGAACGCGGTGACGCCCCCGGCTAGGCGCTGCACCAGCGCGCCCACCGCGACGCCGTCCGGCACATAGGACCCCACGATGACCAAATCCGCCGCCCGGATTGCCGGCGCCCAGCGTTGCGACAACTCTTCCAGTCCGGCGTAAAGCTCCGTCTCGCCGTAGGGCGGCGCCGGCAGGTCGCGATGCTCCGCGTACCACGGCTTGTCGCGCTCCAAAAACAGCACGCTATGGCCGCGCCGCGTCAGGCCGCGCATCAGGCCGCGGAACGTCGTCGCGTGCCCGTTGCCCCAGGACGAGGTGATGGTCAGGCCGAGGATCACGATCCGCAACGTCAGGACCTAGCGAATCCGGCGGGTTGGATGGGGCATTATTGGTCCTATCGCAAACCTTGTAGGCCTACAAACGCCGAATCGCGCCGTGGTTCCCTGCGTTGCGTCGCCGAAGCAGGCCATCGAGGTCCGCCCGCATCTGCACAAGCGGCTCCGCCCATTGGCCGGGGCGGGCTTGCCGGTAAAGCCGGACCGAGTCGTACCAACGGCTGCGCTGCCCGGTCATCCATCGCCAGTCGGCCTCCGCCTTCAGCAGCAGCCAGGTCGGACGGCCCAGCGCGCCGGCCAGGTGCGCGACCATGGTATCCACCGTCACCACCAGGTCCAGCGTCGCCAACAGCCGGGCGACCGCCGCCACGTCCGCGCTGCGGTCCCCGGTGTCGAGCACCGGCGGGGCGCCCGCGGCGGACAGCTCCGCCAGCCCGGGGCCGCGCTGCAAGCTGACCAGCCGCACGCCGGGCACCTGCGCCAAGGGCGCCAGGGCTGGCAGCGGCACGGACCGCTCCGGGTCCCAGCCGCCGGCCTGCCAGCACAGCCCCACCAGCAGGCCCTCGGCCGGACGTGGCAGCGGCTCGGCGGACAGATAAGGGGCGCCGTCCGGGGCCAGGTGCAGGGCGTGGGCAAGCTCCATGATTTCGACATCGCACTCCGGCGCCGGGGCGGGCGCGTCCGGGCAGAACGGGATCAGCCGGTCGGGGCCGGGCAGGGCGTGCAGCAGCGGCAGCAGCTCCGGCTGCGCTTCCAGCGTCACCTGCGCGGCCCGGCGCCGGAGCGCGGGCAAGTAGCGGCAGAACTGCAGCGTGTCGCCGAGGCCGTGGTAGCAGCGCACCAGCACCCGGCGCCCCTCCAGAGGGCACCCGTCCCACACCCAGCGCAGGTGGTAGGGCAGGGCGGGATCGTCCCGCGTCGCCGGGTCGCGCGCCCGGAGCACCGCGTCGCTGACCGCCCAGGCGGCGTCGAACGCGCCCGCCCGCATGGCCTGGTCCCACAGGGCGCCGGGGTTCCCGGAACCGTGCCCGAATCGCCGTTGAGCGAGCAAGGGATGCATCATAAGGGAACCATGGAGCCGCGGCGCAGACGGAGGCAACGTGGCAGCGCCGCCCACGTTGCCCGGGCCTGGCCCGACGTCCGGGAACAATTACTGGGACCACCCATGCCATACCTGTCCATCGCGCACGCCGCCCGGCGGCGCATCGCGGCCATGGCCGCGTTCCTGCGGTCGGAAAGCGCGGGCGGCCTCGTGCTGATCGCCTCCGCCCTGGTGGCGCTCGGCTGGGCCAACTCCGCGGCGGCGCCGGCCTACCGCGCCTTGCTGCAATACCCGCTCGGGGTGGGCGGCTTCGCGATGCCCGCGCACATCTGGGTCAACGACGGGCTGATGGCGCTGTTCTTCCTCTTGGTCGGGCTGGAACTGCGGCGGGAGATCACGGAGGGCGAGCTGGCGTCCCCCGCGCGGCTCGCGGCGCCGGGGCTGGCGGCATTGGGCGGCATGGTGGTGCCGGCGGCGATCACCGTGGCGCTGAACTGGGGCGACGGCACGGCGTTGCGCGGCTGGGCGGTGCCGGTGGCGACCGACATCGCCTTCGCGCTGGCCGTGCTGAGCGTGCTGGGCAGCCGGGTGCCGCTGGCGCTCAAGGTGTTCCTGACGGCGCTGGCGATCATCGACGACCTGGGCGCCATCGTGGTGATCGCGGTGTTCTACACTTCGGGGTTGGACCTGGCGGCGCTGGGCCTGGCGGCGCTGGTGTGGCTGGGGTTGCTGGGCCTGAACCGCGCCGGGGTGCGGCGCCTGTGGCCCTACATGCTTGGCGGCGCGGTGCTGTGGGCGCTGGTGTTCCGCTCCGGCGTGCACGCCACGCTGGCCGGCGTCGCGCTGGCCTTCGTCGTGCCGATGCGGGCGAAGCCTGGGGAGGACCGGGCGCCGGCCAAGCGGCTGGAGGACAAGCTCGGCCTATGGATCGCCTACGGCATCCTGCCGCTGTTCGGGTTGGCGAATGCCGGGTTGGCCTTCGACACTTTGCCGCCGGGTGCGCTATGGGACCGGCTGGCGCTCGGCACCGCGCTCGGCCTGTTTGTCGGCAAGCAGGTCGGCGTGTTCGGCGCTGTGCTGCTGGCCGCGCGCCTCGGCCTGGCCCGGCTGCCGGAGGGCGTCACGCGGGCGCAACTTTACGGCGGCGCGGTGCTGTGCGGCATCGGCTTCACCATGAGCCTGTTCATCGGCGGCCTCGCCTTCCGGCAGACGCCACGGGGAGACGAGGTGAAGCTGGCGGTGTTCGTGGGGTCGCTGGCGTCCGCTGTGCTGGGGCTGCTGATCCTACGCTTTGCTGCGCGCGCGAAGGTTGCGGAACGGGTGGCGGTTGCCGAGTAGGGGTGGATATCGAATCTTCTACTCCCAGCCTTGCTGAATGCCTATCGCCCCCTGCCTCGCACCGGCCGCGCCTGCCGTTCGCGCTGATCGGCCTCGAACAATCCAGACAGTTCCTCGGCCGCCTGCTTGGCGCCCTGGATCAACTGCCGCTCGTCCTCATAGAAGGCATGGCTCTCGATCAGGTTCTTCTCGTCGTAATCCCGGAAGAACGCCACAGCCTGCCGCGCCTCGTCCGACGGAACCCCAAGGTCCTCCAGCGCCATCTCGCTCAGCCGAAGGCTGGAATGAAACGTCTCGCGCACCAGGCGGTCCACGCCGCGGTCCATCAGCAGGTGGGCATGCCGCCGGTTGCGGGCGCGGGCGAGCACGCGGAGCTGGGGGAAGGTGCGCCGGGCGACCTCGACTACCCTGAGCGTCTGCTCCATGTCGTCCAGCGCCACGACCAGCAGGCGCGCATGCTCGGCCCCCGCCGCGCGCAGCAGGTCGGGCCGCGACGGGTTGCCGTAATAGACCTTGCTGCCGAAGCGGCGGATCACCTCGACCTGCTCCGTGTCCTGCTCCAGCGCGGTGAAGGCGATGCCGCGCATGCGCAGGACCCGCCCGACGATCTGGCCGACCCGGCCGAAGCCGCAGATGATGACCGGCGCGCCGTCGTCCTGGATCGCGTCGTAGGCCCGCTTCGCCGGCTCCTGCAGCCGGGGCACGACGAAGCGTTCGGAGGCCGCGAACAGCAGCGGCGTCGCGGCCATGGACAGCGCGATGGCCAGCGTCGCCCGATCGTACGCCGCCTACGACAGCGCCCCGGCCGCGACGGCGGCGGAGAACAGCACGAAGCTGAACTCGCTGCCCTGCGGCAAGGCCAGCGCGAAACGCACGGCCGCCCGGCTCGACTGCCCGCCCAAGCGGCCCAGCGTGAAGGCCACCACGACCTTGGCGAGCATCACCCCGGGCACCATCGTCGCGAAAAGCCCAGGCTCCTCCATCGCGAGGCCCAGGTTCGCCGACATGCCGACCGAGAGGAAGAAGAAGCCGAGCAGCAGGCCCTCGAACGGCTCGACATCGGCCTGCACCTCGTGCCGGTATTCGCTATCGGACAGCAGCACGCCGCCGATGAACGCGCCCAGCGACGTGGACAGCCCGGCAGCACTCGCCAGCGCCGCCGACCCGGCAACCACGAACAGCGCAAGCGCCGTGAACACCTCCGGCGTGCGTGCGCCGCCGATGGCGCGGAACGCGGGCCGGATGAGGAAACGGCCGCCGGCCAGGATGACGGCGATGGCAACAACCGCGCGGCCAAGCTCCAGCCATGGCACATGATGGGGCGCGGCGCCCCCGCCCGCGAACAACGGGACGGCGGCAACCAGCGGGATGAAGGCGAGGTCCTGGAACAGCAGCACGGCAAACGTGTCCCGGCCCGAGGGCGTGCCGAGCAGGTCACGCTCGGCCAGGAGCGGCAGGACGATGGCGGTCGAGGACAAGGCGATGCCGGCGCCGATGACCGCCGCGGCCGGCCATGGCAGGCCGGTCCAGTGCGCGGCGCCCGCGAGCACCGCGCCCGTGACGGCCACCTGCGCCGGCCCGAGGACGAACACCGCGCGCCGCATGACCCACAGGCGCTGCGGCCTGACCTCCAGGCCGATCAGGAACAGCAGCATGATGACGCCGAGCTCGGACACGCCGGCGATCTCGCCCACGTCCGTAATCAGGCGCAGGCCGGACGGCCCGATCAGCGCCCCGCCCGCGAGGTATCCCAGCACGCTGCCCAGCCCCAGCCGGCGCGACAGCGGCACCAGGAGAACCGCCGTCGCCAGCAGGATCGCAAGGGTGAGGAGCATGGGCGGCCCAATCCTGTCCAGCCAGGCGCCCGCGCAGCTACGCCCGCGCCTGCAACACGTGGCTGCCGATGCGCCCAGCTTTGACCTCGGCCATCGCCTGCCAAGCGTGGGCGAGCGATCCCCCCATGTCGATCCCCCGGCACGCATCCTCGATCACATGCGCCTCGAACCCGGCGGACACGGCGTTGATCGCGGTCCAGCCCACGCAGAAGTCCGTGGCCAGCCCCGCAAGGAACAGCCGGCGCAGGCCGCGCTCGCGCAGGTAGCCGGCGAGGCCCGTGGACGTGCGCCCGTCCGCCTCAAGGAAAGCGGAGTAGCTGTCCACGGCGGGGCGGAACCCCTTGCGGATGACCAGCTCCGCGTGCGGCAGGTCGAGGCCGGGCGCGAAGCCGGCGCCGCCGCTGCCCTGCACGCAGTGCGTGGGCCACAGCACCTGCGGCCCGTACGGCAGCTCGATCTGCTCGAACGGCGCCCGGCCGGGATGGTTGGCGGCGAAGGACACGTGCCCGGGCGGGTGCCAGTCCTGCGTCAGCAGGACGTGGTCGAACAGCGTGCCCAGCCGGTTGATGGGCGCGACCACGGCGTCCCCGCCGGGCACCGCCAAAGGCCCGCCGGGCAGGAAGTCCCGCTGCACATCGACCACGAGCAGCACGTCATCAGGCAGCAGGCGCATTCTCGGAAGCCTCCTTGTGCCGGCCTGGCCGTTTTTGCCGCGGCCCGGCCGAATCTTCCCTAAGCTACCGCCAAAGGAGGCGGGCATGGGAGGGGGAGGGGCGGTTTATCTCGGCGGCCCGATGCGGGAGGCGCTGGTGATCCTGGGCGCCGCCGCCGTGGTCATCCCGCTGTTCCACCGCATGCGGATCAGCACGGTGCTCGGCTTCATGCTGGTGGGCGTGCTGCTGGGGCCGTCCGGCCTGGGCGCGCTGGCCGGCCGGGCGCCGTGGCTGTCGGTCATGACGATGTATGACCGGGAGCGCATCGCCGCGGTGTCGGAGCTGGGCGTGGTGCTGCTGCTGTTCATGATCGGACTTGAGCTGTCGTTCGAGCGCATCGTGACCATGCGGCGCCTGGTGTTCGGGCTGGGCGCCCTGCAGGTGTCCGCCTGCGCGCTGCTGGTGGGCGGCTGTGCGGTGCTGCTCGGCGTGGCGCCGAAGGCAGCGGCGGTGATCGGCTTGGCGCTCGCGATGTCGTCCACCGCGGTGGTGGCGCAGGTGCTGGCCGATGAGCGCCGGGTCACTGGATTGGTTGGGCGGGCCAGCTTCGCTGTGCTGCTGTTCCAGGACTTGGCCGTGGTGCCGGTGCTGTTCACCTTGGGGGTGCTGGGCCGGGACGGCGCCGCGGGGTGGGGCGCGTTTGCTCTCGCGGTCGGGCAGGCGCTGGCGGCGGTGGTCGGCCTGGTGGGACTGGGCCGCTTGGCGCTGCGCCCGCTGTTCCGCGGCGTGGCCCGCACCCGCAGCCCGGAGCTGTTCATGGCCGCCTGCCTGCTAGTGGTGCTGGCGACCGGGCTGGCCGCGGCGGCGGCGGGCTTGTCGATGGCGCTGGGCGCGCTGATCGCCGGGCTGCTGCTGGCGGAAACCGAGTATCGCCGGCAGATCGAGGTCACGGTGGAGCTGTTCAAAGGGCTGCTGGTGGGGGTGTTCCTGATTTCTATCGGCCTTGCGGCCGATCTGGGCCGGGTCGCGGCGCAGCCCGGCGCGGTGCTGGGGGCGGCGCTCGGCCTCGTGGCGCTCAAGGCGGGCGCGACCGCGGCGCTGGCCCGCGTCATGGGGGTGCGCTGGTCGGTGGGGGTGCCGACCGGACTGCTGCTGGGACCCGGCGGCGAGTTCAGCTTCGTGATCCTGGGCCTCGGCGCAGGCACTGGGCTGATCGGCGCGGACCTGGCGGGCTTCGGCTTCATCGTGGCGGCGCTGACCATGGCGACGATCCCGCTGCTGTCCCGGCTGGGCGCGCGGTTCGCGGTGCGCCGCGCGGCGCCCATCGACCCCGGCCTGCTGCCGCCGGACATGGAGGGCGACGCGCCGCGGGTGATCCTGGCCGGGTTCGGCCGGGTCGGGCGGACGGTCGCGGCGCTGCTGGACACTCACCGCATCCCTTATGTCGCATTGGACAGCGACGCCGCCCGGGTGGGCGCGGGCCGCCGCGACGGCCGCCGCGTGTACTATGGCGACGTGACGCACCCCGAACTGCTGCGCCGCGTCGGCCTGGGCGCCGCCCGCGCGCTGGTGGTGACGGTCGATGACCGGGTGCGCGCGGACGCGGTGGTGCGGATCGCCCGCGCCGAGCGGCCGGACCTGCTGATCGTGGTGCGGGCGCGGGACGGGCGGCACGCGGCGCAGCTCTACGCCCTGGGCGCGTCGGACGCGGTGCCGGAAACCATCGAGGCCAGCCTGCAACTGGCAGAGGCCGTGCTGGTGGATCTCGGCATCCCCATGGGTCCGGTCCTGGTTTCCATCCACGAGAAGCGGGCGGAGTTCCAGGCGGAGATCAAGGCCGCCATGCCCGGCGCCCCCGTCCGCGCGCTGGGGCAGAGCCGGCTGCGGCGTCCTGCGCCCGGGCTGCACGACGCCCGCGCAACTTCGGCTCCGCCGCCGGGTTAACCGCCCACATCGAAATGGAGAGCCGCCATGGCACATGAGAAGACCAAGTCTGACAACGACACCACCACTGCGCGGTCCGCCAAGGCGCAGAAGGCCGACGAGGTGCAGGCTGCCGGCAGCGCCAAGGCCGGCGCTGGCCACCCTGTGGTCAACGAGGGCGGCGTGGCGCCATCGCCCAAAGCAGCCAAGGGCGAGCCGATGCCCGCCACCTCCCGCGCGGCAGCGGACGGCACGCCGGAGGAAGGCACCAGCTCCGCCACCGCCGGCAAGGCGGAGAAGGAAGCCGCCCACCGCAAGGCGGAGCTGACCCAGGAGCAGCACGGCCGCGGCCACCGCAAGTCGGAGTAGCGCAGCGGGACCGGGGCGCATGGTGGACGTGGATGGCTTCGACCTCGCGCACCTGACGCCCGGGTTCTTGGCGGACCCCTATCCAACCTACCAAGCCTTGCAGAAGCAGGCGCCGGTCAAGCGGATGCCGGACGGCAGCGTGTTCCTCACCCGGCACGCCGACCTGTCACGAGTGTACCGCGACACCCAAGCGTTCAGCAGCGACAAGGCGGTCGAGTTCCGCCCGAAGTTCGGCGACACGCCGCTGTATGAGCATCATACCACAAGCCTCGTGTTCAATGACCCGCCCCGGCACAGCCGGGTGCGGCGGCTGATTGCCGGCGCGCTGACGCCGCGCGCCATCGCCGGCATGGAGGCCGGGCTGGTTGCCGTCGTGGACGGCTTGCTGGACGGACTGGCGGCGCGGGAAAGGGCGGACCTGATCGCCGACTTCGCGGCGGCCATCCCCATCGAGGTCATCGGCAATCTGCTCGGCGTGCCAACGGCGGAGCGTGGGCCGTTGCGGGACTGGTCGCTGGCGATCCTGGGCGCGCTGGAGCCGGTGGTGTCCCCGGAGAACGCCGACCGCGGCAACCGGGCGGTCACCGAGTTTCTGGCCTACCTGGAAACGCTGGTTGCCGACCGCCGCGCCTGCCCGGGTGACCCCGAGCGCGACGTGCTCACCCGGCTGCTGCAACCGGACGCCGCCGGCGACCGGCTCACGGAAGCGGAGCTGCTGCACAACTGCATCTTCCTGCTGAACGCTGGGCACGAGACGACCACCAACCTGATCGGCAACGGCCTGGTCGCGCTCGTGCAGCATCCGGCGGAGCGGGCGCAATTGCTGGCCGACCCTGGCCTGGCGCGCAACGCTGTGGAAGAAGTGCTGCGTTTCGAGAGCAGCAACCAGTTGGGCAACCGCATCACTGCCGCGCCGGTCGAACTGGGCGGCACGGCCTTTCCAGCGGGAACTCGGATCACCCTCTGCATCGGTGCCGCCAACCGCGACCCGGACGTTTTTGCCGACCCGGACCGCTTCGACATCGGGCGTTCGCCGAACCGGCATCTGGCCTTTGCCGCCGGCATCCATCAATGCGCCGGCATGAGCCTGGCCCGGCTGGAAGGCGCCGTGGCCATCGGCCGTTTCGTGGCGCGCTTCCCGCGCTATGCCCTGGCCGGGGCGCCGGTGCGCGGGATGCGGGCGCGGTTCCGCGGCTTCGCCTCTGTTCCCGCGGTGCTGAACGGGTAGGATGCCGGCACGGGGGGCGTCGATGAGGGCACAAGGCATCGGGCGACGGGCAGTCTTGGCAGGCACCGCGCTGCTGGCTGGGCGGGCGCGGGCGCAGGAGGCTCCGGTCCGGATCGGCGTGCTGACCGACGAGGCCGGGCCGTATGCCAGCAGCGGCGGCGCCGGGTCGGTGGCGGCGGCGCGAATGGCGGTGCAGGACTTCGGCGGCACCGTGCTGGGCCGCCCGGTCGAGGTGATCCGTGCCGACACCCAGAACAAGCCGGACGTGGCTGGCAGCATCGCCCGCGAGTGGTATGACGGCGGCGTGGATGCCATCACGGACCTCCCCGTGACCCCGGTTGCCGCCGCGGTGCAGCAGGTGGCGCGGGACAAGGTCCGCACGGTGCTGATCACCGCCGCCGCCGTCACCGAGTTCACCTCCAAGACCTGCGCGCCCGTGAGCAGCCATTGGGCAGACGACACGCACGCTTTGGCGGCCGGCACGAGCAAGGTGCTGACGGAGGGCGGCGGCAAGACCTGGTTTTTCGTGACCGTCGATTTCAGCTTCGGTGCGGCGCTGCAGGCCGAGGCGGCCCGGGTGATCGAGGCGGGCGGCGGACGGATGCTGGGCAGCACCAAGTTCCCGATTGGCAACACCGACTTCTCTTCGCAGCTCATCCAGGCCCGGACCTCCGGCGCCCAGGTGATCGGCCTGGCGAGTGTCGGCGGCGACCAGGTGAACCTGTTGAAGCAGGCGGCTGAGTTCGGCATGCAGACCGGCGGGCCGCAGACCTTGGCCGGGTTCCTGGTCTATCTGACCGATGTTCACGCCTTGGGGCTGGACGTGGCGCAAGGCTTGCGGTTCCCGACCAGCTTCTACTGGGACCAAAACCCGGCGTCACGCGCATTCGGCGGGCGCTTCATGGCGGAGCGCCGGGCGATGCCGACGCAGAATCAGGCCAACGTGTATGCCGCCGCAACCCACTTCCTGCGTGCGATGGCGCAGGCTGGCACCCGGGACGCGCTGGCCGTCAGCCGAGCGATGCGGGCCTTGCCGGTCGCCTATTTCGGCGCGGACACCACCATGCGGGTGGACGGGCGTGTGCTGCACGACCTCACGCTGTACCGCGTCAAGACACCCGGGGAGAGCAAGGCTGCTTGGGACTACTTGGCCCCGGTGGGGCGCGTTGCGGCGGCGGAGGCGTTCCTGGCGATCAACCCGGCCTGTGGCTAGGCCAGCGGTTGATCAGTCCTGCGGCGACAGCACAGGGTCTGCGACGTCCGTGCGCGATCCCTTCCGTGATATCATCACGCGATGAAGCATCTCGCTGGCCCAATGGCGGACAAAGCCGAGTTGCTGGTTCCCGGCCGCGCTGGTGAATTCCTCCGCTTCTTCGGTCGTGTTGGCGACGAAGCAAAGCATGCCGGCCACCTCTTCCAAGGACGGCTGCGGCAACTGCGCGATCAACGCCGCAATCGACATCTCCAGGACGAGAAGGCGGGCCTCGGCTGAGGAAAGGTCCAGGGCATCCATCTGCTGGGGGTACCTTTGGTTTGAGTCATGCGGAAACGCCATCCAAGAGCGTCAGATCCTGACCGGCAGCGTCGCCAACTTGATTACCATACGTATTGGTTGATTTACAAGGAATGAATACAATCCTTGATTTAGGTTTTGCTAACCGCATCCAAATTGTTAGAGTCTGCAAAACCACAACACGATCGGAACGCCGCCTGCGGCCGCGGGTTGTGAATGTCAGGAATTTAGCTGGACCGGCGCTCGACACGGCTCGCCAGGTCGCAGCGTCCGAACGGCAAAAGGATACAGCATGTCTCAGCCTGCCTTAGACCCTCAGTCCGTGGCCGTCGTCACCGGCGGCGCGTCCGGAATCGGCCTCGCCGCCGCCAAGCGTTTCGCGGCCATGGGCCTGCGCGTCTGCATCGCCGACCTCGGCGGCGACCGTCTTTCGGAGGCAGCCGAGATGGTGTCCGCCCAGGCCCCGGATGGCCCCGCCAGCGTCATGGCGTGGCCCACGGATGTGAGCCGCGCCGAGGACCTCCAGCGCTTGGAAGCAGCGGTGCATGAGCGGTTCGGCGGCGCCGACCTGCTGATGAACAACGCCGGCGTGCAGCCCGGCAGCGCCCTGTTCGGCCCGGACGAGGCCTGGGACCGGGTGATCGGCACCAACCTTTGGGGCATCATCCACGGCTCCCGCGTCTTCGCGCCCGGGATGATCGCCCGCGGACGGCCAGGCCTCATCATCAACACCGGGTCCAAGCAGGGCATCACCACGCCGCCCGGCGACCCCGCCTACAACGTGTCCAAGGCCGGGGTGAAGGCGTTCACCGAGGCTTTGCAGCACGAGTTGCGGAACACGCCGGGCTGCCGCGTCACCGCGCATTTGCTGATCCCCGGCTTCGTGTTCACGCCGCTGACCGCGAAGGGCCGGACTGAGAAGCCGGACGGCGCCTGGACCCCGGAGCAGACAGTGGACTTCATGATGGACCGCCTTGCGGCCGGAGACTTCTACATCCTATGCCCGGACAACGACGCGCCCCGGCCGCTTGATGAGAAGCGCATCCTTTGGGCTGCCGGGGATGTCGTCGAGAACCGCCCGGCGCTTTCGCGCTGGCATCCGGATTACGCGGAGGCGTTCAAGGCCTTCATGGACCGCCGCTAAAGAAACGCGATCATCGACGGGCTGCCCACGGGCACGTAGCGGCCGGTGAACGTCAGCTTGCCGCTTGCGGGATCGACGCGGAACACCGTTGCCTGGTCGCTGCGCTGGTTGCAGGCGACCATGAAGCGCCCGCTCGGATCGAGCGCGATGTTGCGGGGATAGTCGCCGCGCGTCCATTCGTCGCCGATCCAGCGCACGCGCCCGTCGGGGCCGGCCGCGAGGATGCCGATGCTGTTGTGCAGCCGGTTGACGGCGTAGATGAAGCGCCCGCTGGGTGCGATGACCAGCTCGGAGGCGTAGTTGGTGCCGGCGTAGCCGGGCGGCAGGATCGAGATTTTCTGCTTCAGCCGCAACGCCGCGGTGCGCGGGTCCCAATCGTAAACGGCCAGCTCCGACGCTTCCTCATACAGGTCGTAGAAGATGCGCCCGTTCGGATGCCAGCCGAAGTGGCGCGGCCCAGCGCCGGCGGAAGCGGATGGGACGAAAGCCGGCTCGGCAGCCATGAGCTTGCCCGTCTGCTGGTCGAACCGCCAGACGAAGGTGCGGTCGAGGCCCAGGTCGTCCACCAGCACCCATTGCCCGGACGGGTCGGCCGAGATCATGTGCGCGTGCGGCCCGTCATGGTCGCTGATGGAGAAGTTGCCCGGCGCGCCATCGGCCGGGCGGCCGGCGCCGGGCGGCCCCGCGTCCGCCTGCACATCGACGGCATCGCCCAGCCCGCCATCTGCCCGCACCGGCAGCACCGCGACGTTGCCGCCGCCGTAGTTGGACACGAGCACGAAGCGGCCGGACGGATGCACGCTGGCCTGCGCCGGGCCGGCGCCCTGCGAACTCACGGCGTTGATCTGCGTCAGCGCGCCGGTGCCGGGCGCGATGGCATAGGCGGTGACGGAGCCGTGCTTGGCGTCGCCGAAATCGTCGATCTCGTTGACGGCATAGAGGAAGCGCCGCTGCGGATCGAGGGCGATCCAAGACGGGCTTGGCGCCGGGGTGGTTTGCACGGTGTCCAGCGCGCCAGTCGCGAGGTCGAGGCGCACCAGGGTGATGCCTTCGCCATGCCCGGCGGCGCCGTGCACCGCGTGGGGGGTGTAGGTGCCGACATAGGCCAGGGCGGATCGGCGCTGCTGCGCCGCGGCGGGCCAGGCCGCCGATGCGGCCATCGCGGCGCCGCCAGTCAGCAGGTTGCGGCGCAAGACGCTGTTCGGCCCGCAGCCGTTCGTGAGGCTCGTCATCGGGACACTCCTGGTCCGTTGCCTGTCCTCACGCAGGCTTATCGGACGCGGCCCAGGCCGTCCACGCCCGGCGGATCCTCAGTCCTGTCCGATTTCCACGACGATGACCCCTTCGGCATCGACCGAGGCCGGGTAGGTCTGCACCCGGCACTCGGTGTTCACCCCGCCGCCGCTGCGGAGGTCATACGTGCGGTCGTGCAGCGGGCAAATTACGGTCCCCCCGTCGATCAGCCCGTCCGCCAGCGGGCCGCCCAGGTGCGGGCAACGCTCCTGCGTCGCGAATACCTGGTCGGCGTGGGTGCGGAACACCGCGAGCCGCTGCCCGCCGACCTCGAACACCCGGCCCTCGCCGCGCGGCACGGCGTCGAGCGGGCCGACCCGGTGTGTCAGCATCGCCTCAGTCATCGCCGCCCCCCACCATCTCGGCCTGCAGCACATCGGCGAACTGGTTGACCGTGCGGGGCTTCACGGCCTCTTTCCAAGGATCGTAGGCCGCCTCGGTGGAGGCGAGCATCGCTGCGTCCAGCGCCTCCGCCGTGCCGTCGGCGTCGTCCACCACGATGGCGCGGATGCGCTCCAGGCCGATGCGCGGTACGAAGGCATAGGTGCGCTCCTTCCACTTCGCGTTCTCGCGGTAGTACTGCATGAAGCGGCCGGAGATCTGCATGGCGGCGTCCTCCCCCTCCACGACGCAGAGCAGGTCGCCCTTGCGGATATGCGCCCCGGCGGCACCCCCCACGTAGATTTCCCACTTGTCGTCGCCGATGGCGACCAGGCCCACGTCCTTCACCATCGCCTCCGAGCAGTTGCGCGGGCACCCGGCGGTGGCGAGCTTCATCTTGGCCGGGCTGTCGATGCCGCGGAACCGGCGCTCGATCTTGGTCGCCAGCCCCATGCTGTCGCCCAGGCCGAAGCGGCAGAACTCGGTGCCGATGCAGCTCTTGCAAGTGCGGTAGCTCTTGCCCCATGCGGTGCCGGCCGGCATGTCGAGGTCCTGCCACACGCCGGGCAGGTCGGCCTTGGCGATGCCCACGAGGTCGATCCGCTGGCCTCCCGTCATCTTGACCAGCGGCACGTTGTACTTCACCGCGACCTGGGCGATCCGCATCAGCTCGGCCGGGGTGCAGACGCCGCCGGCCATCTCCGGCACGACGGAGAAGGTGCCGTCCTTCTGGATGTTGGCGTGCACTCGGTCGTTGATGAAGCGGGCATCGCGCTCGTCCTCGTACTCGCCGGCCCATACGGTGGCCAAGAGGCTCGCGAGCGGCGGCTTGCTGGCCGCGTCCTCGCCCTTGGGCGACAGCGCCGCGAACACGGCGGACACGGAGCGCAAGCCCTGCTCCTTGATCTTGGCCACCAGCTCGGGCTTCGCCAGCGGGATGGCGGGCACGTAGTAGTGGATGCTCGGGTCCTCTTCCGCCTCGCCGCCGCAGAACCACTCGACCAATTCGTTCACCAGACTTTTGCAGGAGCCGCAGCCCATGCCGGCGCGTGTGGCCTTCATCACGGCGCTGCCGCTGCGCGCCCCGTCGGCGACGCAGGCGCCGATGGCGCCCTTGCTCACCCCGTTGCAGTTGCAGACCTGCGCGTCGGCCGGCATCTCGTCGAGCGTCACCTTCTGCGCTGGGGCGCCAAGGTCGAACAGCAGTTCCAGCCGCTCGTCCGGCAGGCGGCTGTCGCGGTCGAAGGCCTGCATCAGGTACGCGGCCTTGCTGATGTCGCCCATCAGGATGCCGCCGACCAGGCGCCCATCGCGCACGATGAGTTTCTTGTAGGTGCCGCGCTTCGGCTCGCTGAACTGGATCACCTCGTCGGCGTCGCTGGCCGGCTCGGTGATGCCCATGCTCGCCAGCTCGACGACCATGACCTTCAGCTTGGTGGCGAGCTTGCTGCCGAGGTACTCGGCCCCGGTGTTCGCGCCCGTCACCTGGTCGGCGAACACCTTGGCCTGGTCCCAGATCGGCGCGACCAGGCCATACACCTTGCCGCGGTGCTGCACGCACTCGCCCACCGCATACACGTGCGGGTCATCCGGGCTGCGCATGGCGTTGTCCACCACGATGGCGCGCTCCACCGTCAGCCCGGCGCGGCTGCCGATCTCGGCGTTCGGGCGGATGCCGGCGGAGACCACGACCATGTCGCACGCCAGCTCGGTCCCGTCCTTGAAGCGCAGGCCGGCGAGCGTCCCGTCCTCCAGAATCAAGCCCGTCGTCATCTTGCCCGTGTGCACCTGGACGCCCATGCCCTCCATCGCGCGGCGCAGCATGGCGCCGCCGGTGGCGTCGAGCTGCATTTCCATCAGTTGCTGCCCCAGGTGGACGACATGCACCTCGCAGCCGTGGTTCAGCAGGCCGCGCGCCGCCTCCAGCCCCAGCAGGCCGCCGCCGATCACCGCGGCGCGCTTGCTGCGGGCGGCTTGCGCCACGATGGCGTTGCAGTCGTCGATACCGCGGAACGCGAAGACGCCGGGGCGCAGGCGCCCGTCCTCGGCCCAGATGCCCTCCATCGGCGGGATGAAGGCGCGGCTGCCGGTGGCGATCAGCAGGATGTCGTAGTCTTCCTGCACGCCGTTGTCGGCCGTCACCACCCGGGCCGCGCGGTCGATGTGCGTCACCCGGGCGCCGCTGTGCAGGCGGATGTTGTTCTCCTTGTACCAGTCCAGCGGGTTGATGTAGATCTCGCTGTGGTCCTGCTGGCCGCTCAGGATGTTGGACAGCAGGATGCGGTTGTAGTTGCCGTAAGGTTCGTCGCCGAACATGGTGATGCTGAACATCTCTGCGCCGCCGCGGGCCAGCACCTCCTCCACGGCGCGGGCGCCCGCCATCCCGTTGCCGACCACCACCAGCTTGCGCAGGGTGCTGCCAAACGTCATTCCATCCATGATTGCCCCCTAAATCTCGACCATGCCGACATCGAGCGCCAGCGTGCCGCCGGCGCCGGACGGCGCTGCGATCAGCAGTTCCAGCTTCGTCTCGGGCGACAGGTCCTCGACCACGACCAGCGGGATGTGCACGGCGCTCTTCGCCCCGATGGGGAAAACGCGCATCGGCGTGCCGTCCCGGGTCAGCACGACGGCCACCATTTCCGACGCGCTGCTGCCGGCGCGGAAGTAGATCATCTGCGCGCGCCGGTCGCCGGGCACGCTGTAGGTGACGCCGAGCGACACCGGCACATCGTAGCCGCGGCCGTCGAACGCATACATCCCCGTCAGAATGCGGGGGGTGCTCTCTCTCATTCAGCTTCTCCTGTAAGGACGGCCGCACGGTCCAGGCGGACGGCGCAGGCCTTGTACTCGGGGATGCGCGACACCGGATCGAGCGCCGCGATGGTCAGGTGGTTGGCGTTGCCCTCGCCGCTCCAGTGGAACGGCACGAAGACGGTGTCCCGCCGGATGTCCCGCGTCAGGCGGGCCGCCATCCGCGCCTGGCCGCGGCGCGTCGTGAGCTGCACCGCGTCCCCGGCCTGGATGCCGTGCTGGCGCGCGGTGTCGGGGTGAATTTCGGCAAAGGCGGCGGGTTCGGCGGCGGCGAGTTCGGGGACGCGCCGGGTCTGGGTGCCGGTCTGATACTGCGCCATCACGCGCCCAGTGGTCAGGACCAGCGGGAACTCGGCGCAGGGCTGCTCGGCGCTTCCGCGATGCTCGACCGGGTGGAAGCGGGCCAGCCCGTCGGAATGGGCAAAGCGCTCGGCGAACAGCCGGGGCGTGCCGGGGTGCGCGGCGTCCGGGCAGGGCCAGAACAGCCCAGCCTCCTCCTGCACCCGGTTCCAGGTCGCGCCGGCGTAGTCAGCCGGGCCGCCCGAGGTCGCGCGGCGGAACTCGGCGCCGGTCGCGGCCGCGTCGCCGGAGAAGTGCGCCCCGGCGCCGAGCCGCGCCGCCAGCCCGGCGATCACCTGCAGATCGGTCCAAACGCCCGGCGGCGGCGGCTTGACCTGGCGGCGCAGCAGCACCCGGCCCTCCAGGTTGGTCATCGTGCCAGACTCCTCCGCCCACTGCGCGACCGGCAGCACCACGTCGGCGATGGCCGCGGTTTCCGACAGGAACGGGTCGGCGACCACGAGCAGGTCCATGGCGTCCAGCCGCTTGCGCAGCGCCGCTGAATCCGGGCTGGACACCAGCAGGTTGCAGGCGAACACCAGCAGCCCGCGTACCTGCGCATCCGCTCCGCCGGTTTGCGCCAGCATCTCGCAGGCCGAAAGGCCCGGCTGCGGCAGGCTTTCAGGGGTGACGCCCCAGACCGCCGCGACCTCCGCGCGGTGCGCCGGGTTGGCGAGCAGGCGGTAGCCCGGCAACTGGTCCGCCTTCTGCCCGTGCTCCCGCCCGCCCTGGCCGTTGCCCTGGCCGGTCATGCAGCCCCAGCCGCTGCCGGGCCGCCCAGGCATGCCCAGGGCGAGCGCCAGGTTGATGAAGGCGAGCGAGTTGTCGACGCCATGGCTCTGCTGCTCGCTGCCGCGTCCGGACAGGATCAGGGCGTGCGCCGCTTCCCCGAGCAGGACCGCCGCGCGCTCGACATCCCGCGCCGGCACGCCGGTGATCCGCTCCACCCGGTCCGGCCAATAGCTCGCGACGACGCGGCGCACCCGGTCCCACCCGGCGGTGCGCGCCTCGATGTAGTCGGTGTCGATCAGCCGCCGGGCGACGGCGACGTGAAGCAGGCCGTTGGCCAGCGCCGCGTCCGTGCCGGGGGTGAGCGGCAGGTGCAGCGTCGCGGCGCGGGCGGTCGCGGTGCGGCGCGGGTCGGAGACGATGACCTGCGCCCCGCGGGCAAGGGCCTCATCGAAGTACTGCATGATCGGCGGCATGGTTTCCGCCGGGTTGCCGCCGCTGATCAGGATGCAGTCGGCACCGGAGATGTCGGCAATCGGGAAGGGCAGGCCGCGATCCATCCCGAAGGCACGCAGCCCGGCGGCGGCGGAGGACGCCATGCAGAACCGGCCGTTGTAGTCGATGTTGGCCGTGCCCAGCGCCACGCGGGCGAACTTGCCGAGCGCGTAGGCCTTCTCGTTGGTCAGCCCGCCGCCGCCGAACACCGCGACCGCGTCCGGCCCGACCGCGCCCTGGATGGCGCGGATGCCGGCGGCGACGCGGTCAAGCGCCTCGTCCCAACTTGCCGGACGCAGCGGCGTGCCCTTGCCGTCCCGCAGCAGCGGGCCGAGCAGCCGGTCGGGGCTGTCGAGCAGGGTCGCGGCGGTCCAGCCCTTGCGGCACAGCCCGCCGCGGTTGGTCGGGAAGTCCCGCGCCTCGATGCCCCAGCCCGCCTCGGTCTCGACGACGTTCATGCCGCATTGCAGGGCGCAATACGGGCAGTGCGTCGCCGTCCCCGTGGTGATCGAAGTGCTGCTGTCCATCAGAGCTGTTGACGGGTCCGCATGGGAATGACCTCGCGCGTGTCTTGGGTTGGATAATGGGCAGAATGTCCGCCGCCTAGTCAGAAACGCAGCAGAACAGTCTCAAAAAGCCAGATGTTCGTGTAGTATGCACAACATATAATCATGTTGTGAGGCGTACGATTAATATGTAGGCAAAGTTGGCGGGTGCAGGCCAAGATAATGCCTGCAGCCCCGTCATCGCCCGGAGCTGCGCCGGAGCCTAAGAAGCGGTGGCCACGCCGGCACCGCCGCCCATGGCCATGCGCCGCTGGGCGAGCGCCTGGTCATAAAGCTGCTGCTCCGTCTGCTTGTGCGAAGCGGAGAACCGTACCGCGGCGGCGCATAGGGCACAGCACAGCACGGTCCAACCGAGGATGTACAGCGCCTGCGGCAGGTTGCCCGCGGCTTTCAGCAGGAAGCCGGCCGCCACCGCGCCGACGTTGCCGCCGGCGCCGATGATGCCCGCGACCCCGCCCAGTGCCTTGCGGTCGATGAACGGCACCAGGGCATAAGTCGAGCCGCACGCCATATGGGTGAACATGCCGAAGGTCAGCATGGCGACGATAGCCGGCAGCACGGACCCCATGGTGGAGAACGCAAGCAGGCCGATGCCCTCGCCGACCATCAGCAGGCAGAGCAGCATGGTGCGGCCATCCAGGCCCCAGGTGCGCGCAACGCGGTCGGACGCGATGCCGCCCAGCGCGCGGGCGAACAGCGCGAGCAGGCCGAAACTGCCAGCGGCCATGCCGGCCGAGGTCAGCGACAGGCCGAAGCGGTCCACGTAGTAGCTGGCCGCCACCGCATGGATGAAGATCTCGACGCCGAAGCAGGCGCCGTAGGTGATCGCCAGCATCCAGACCCGGTAGTTGCCCATGGCCTGCTTGAACACCGCGAGGCCGCCCTTCTTGCCGGAGTCGACCGTGATGCCGCGGGCACGCAGTTCCAGCATGTTGCCTTCCGGCGTGTCCTGCGTGCAGCGCCAATACAGCACGGCCACGACCAGCATCAGCGCGCCGGGCACGAACATGGCGAGCCGCCAGCCCATCGACTGCTCCACGCCGAGGCTGACGATGGCGGCCAGGATCAGCGGCATCACGCTCTGCGTCACGCCGCCGCCGGCGTTGCCCCATCCGCCCACCGTGGCGTTCGCCGTGCCCACCACGTTCGGCGCGAACATGACGGAGGTGTGGAACTGGGTGATGACGAAGCTCGCGCCGATGGCGCCGATGGCCAGGCGGAACACCAGGAAGCTCTCGTAGGACGTCGCGAACGCGATGCCCATCACCGGGACCGCGCCCAGCACCAGGAGCGCGGTGTAGGTGATGCGCGGCCCCCACTTGTCGCACATCGGCCCGACGGCCATCCGCACCAGGATGGTGACGCCGACGGCGGCGATGTTGATGTTGGCGATCTGGTCGGCGGTCAGGTGGAACTCGCCCTTGATCACCGGCATCAGCGGCGCCACGGCGAACCAGGCGAAGAAGCAGACGAAGAACGCCATCCAGCTCAGGTGGAAGGCGCGCATCTGCGGGGTGGAGAAGTTGAAAAGGTCAATCCTCGTGGCTTTTTGGGACATCATGGACGTTGTTCCGGTTTGAAACATGGGATGGGGGACGCTGCGGCGGTCCAGGCGAGGCCTAGAAGCAGGCCATCCAGGCGGCGTCAGGCCGCGACGCCGAGCTTTGCGGCGATGGCCAGCAGCAGTTCATGGTTCGACCGCGTCATCTCGGCGTTCGACTTCAGCAGCCGGCTGTTGGCCTCAAGCAGGGCGTGATTGGATTGCAGCGCCTCGGCGTTGCCGGCCACGGACGCCGCGTTCGACGCGAGCACGGCGTGGTTGCGCGCCATCGACTCGGCGTCCGCGGCCATCGTCCGGGCGTTCGCGCCCAGCAGGTCCTTGTTGCCCTCAAGCAGCCCGTGGTTCGACGTGAGCGTTTCGCTGTTGGCGGCCACCACCGCGCGGTTGTCCGCAAGCGCCGCGGCGTTCCGGGCCAGCATTTCGCTGTTGGCGCCGATCCGTTCCGAGTTCTGCGACAGCGCCTTGCGGTTGCCCTCGGCCACGGCTGCGTTGCCCTTGATGGCTGCCGTGTTGCCGGCCAGCATGTCGCGGTTCTCCGCAACCGTCGCCCGGTTCGCCTCAAGCAGCGCGTGGTTGGACGCGAACTGCGAAGCATTCGCCGAAAGCGTCCTGTTGTTCCCGGCGAGGGTGCTGCTGTTGCCTGCCACGATGTCATGGTTGGCTTCCAGCAACTCGTAGTTGCTTTTCAGCTTCGTGGCGTTTGATTGCAGCAGGACGTTGTTCTTGATCAGCAGGGCGTTGTTCGTCTCGATTGTCATCGTATCGGTCAATTTGACCTCCAAAGGGCTGCCCCGGACAGGCCGGGAGCGGGAGGCACAAGCTGGCCACAACGTTGTGGACATGACGCGCAGTGCGTTCGCGTAAGTCGGGACACTTCGATGTGTCGGCGTCACTGGTATGCACGCGGCATGCCAAGTCCTCCCGACTGGTGCGGAACTTGCGTTGCGACCGGCGGGCCGCCGCTGGAGGATCTCCCGAACATGACGTCTGCTTTGCTGTCCCTGAGCGCCGCGCCGGGTGCGCCGCCGCTCTCCGACGATCTCGATGCCGTCGGAATCAAGGTGCTGCAATCCGAGGACTGCTCAACATTGCTGCAAGAGGTGGTCAGAACATCGCCTGACCTGGTCGTCATCTACGAAGAACGCCCGGAATCTGCTCTATTTTCGAGCACGGTGGCGGTCAATGCCGCAGCGCCCCGGCCAGTGATCGTGTTCACCACCGACCCGGACGCCGAGAAGATCGCGCTCGCGACCCGGTCCTGCGTCCACGCCTACATCGTCAACGGCTATAGCCAGAGCCGGCTGCGCTCAGTGATCCACCTGGCCCAGGCCCGCTTCCACCACGACCAGCTCCTCCGCAAGGAGCTGAGCGAGGTGAGCCAACGCTTCGCCGAGCGGAAGCTGGTGGACCGCGCCAAGGGCATCCTGATGGGCGCGCGCCAACTGCGCGAGGAGGAGGCGTTCCGGGCGTTGCGCAGCACGGCGATGCACACGAAGCAGCGCATCGGCCAGGTGTCGCAGCGGGTCATCGACTCCGCCCGCTATGCGGAGGCGGTCAACCGCGCGGGCCAGCTCCGCATGCTGTCGCAACGCCTGGTGAAGCTTTACGCGCTGACCTGCGCGGGCGTCCGGCCCGAGGAAACCCGGCGGCTGTTCGCGGACTCGCTCGGCCACGCCGATGGCAACCTGGAGATCCTGGGGCGCAGCCTGTCCAAGCCGACCTTCGGCGACCTGCTCGACGCCGTGCTGGCGCCATGGGCGCAACTGCGCCAGGCTCTCGGCACGGCGCCGCGGACCGGGCGGCTGGCGGAGGTGGACCGGCTGGCGGAGCAGGTGCTGCTGCGGGCGGAGCAGTTGACGGCCAACCTGGAGATTGCCGGGTCCGCGGCGGCGCTGCGCGTCATCAACGTCGCGGGCCGGCAGCGCATGCTGTCCCAACGGGTCGCCAAGACGGCGCTCATGGGCGCCCTGCTCGGCGGCGACGCGGGCAGCGCCGCACGGGCCAGCCTGGAGGCGGCGATGGCCGAACTGGTCGACGGGTTCGCGTATTTGGAAGCATTGCCGCTGAGCAACGCCGAGATCGGCCGGGAGGTCGGCCAGGCGGCCCAGGCCTGGTCGGGCCTCCAGACCGCGCTCCCGCAAGCCGGCGCCACGGCCGGCCAGGACAGCATCGCGGGCTGCAGCGAGATCCTGCTCGCCAGCATCGACCGCCTGACGGAACACCTCGAACGCGGGATGCAGGCGATGGTCCGCTGACGGGCGCTTATGCGTTCGGCGTCAAGCCAGTCGCGCCAGCCGTTCGAACAGCAGGCCGAAGAAGCCGTCGGCGTCCGCCTGGTTGAGCCAGTTGGCGTTGATCGGACGGCCCGTGACGCCGGACCAGTCGGCCACCGTCATGCCGAGGGTCAACGGGCTTGCGGCTTCCACCGCCACGTTGATCGCCCGTCCGGCAAACAGGCCCGGCCGCAGCAGGTGCGCGACCACGCAGGGATCGTGCAGCGGGCCGCCCAGTCCCCCGTGCAGCGCCGCACCGTCAGCGCCGGAGAACAGCGCCGCCGCCGCCCGCGCCGCCGCCGTGCCGATCCGCCGCAGCCGGGCGAGCCGTGCCTCGGTGAGCCGGACCTGATGGGTGAGGTCGAGCGGCAGCAGGACCAGCGGGATGCCGCTGTCCAGCACCACACGCGCCGCGTCCGGGTCGGCATGGACGTTGTACTCGGCGGCCGGGGTGACATTGCCGCCCTCGCTGCGCGCGCCGGCCATCCACACCACCTCGGCGATGCGCGGGCCGATGTCGGGCGCCTTGACCAGCGCCATCGCCAGGTTGGTTGCCGGGCCGAGCAGGCACAAGGTGATTTCCCCGGGCTGTCCCGCGCGCAGGGTTTCGATCAGGTAATCCACCCCATGCTCCGGCCGCAGCGGGGCCTGCGGCTCCGGCAGGTCGAGGCCGTGCAGGCCGGTGCCGCCGTGCACGTGCTCGGCGGTGATGGGCGGGCGCACCAGCGGGCGGGCGCACCCGGCATAAACCGGGATGTCCGGGCGTCCGCCCAGTTCCAGCAGGCGGCGCGCGTTGCTTTCCGTCCGGGCGAGCGGCACGTTGCCGGCGACCGCGACCAAGGCGAGCAGTTCAAGCTCCTGCGGCGCCGCCAGGGCCAGCAGGATGGCGACGGCGTCGTCCCGTCCGGGATCGGTGTCGATGATGACCTTGCGGGGCATGCCCTATGCCCGCAGGCGCCGGGCGGCCAGCGCCACGCAGGCCTCGAACACCTCAAGCGAGTCGAACGGCCGGTCCCGCCCGTCATGCGGCAGGATGACAGGCTCGCCGCCGCCCTGCACCGCCGCACCCTGGACCATCAGGTTGTCCGGCAGGCCGAAGCCCTCGACGCTCAGGCCGGGCAGCGGGTCGGGCAGGGCCGCGACCTGCTGGCGGCAGCGCTCGGCGAAGGGGGCGGCGCTGTTGGAATAGCCGAATACCGGGCGTCCGCGGCCGAGGAACCAGCCGACCTCGATCAGCGTGCCGCTGTCGGCGGAGGCGCCGCGGAACGGCGTGAGGTTGGCGATCACCAGGCCGCACGCCTCCATCATCGCGATGTCCTTGCGGTAGATGGTGGCCCAGGCGTCCTCTTGGCTCATGGCTTCCAGGCTGGCCACGTCCTCGTTCAGCGGCGCCATGCCTTCAAAGCCGTGATGCGCGCAGATCTCGATCTTGCGGCGGGCATGGTCGACGGCGCCGGGCAGGAAGACATCCGGGCCGGCGAGGTAGGCTTTCGTGACCATGGAGCGAGCGTCCTATGCAGTTCCGCGGCATGGCGGATGCCAATGCAGCATAGCCGATGCAGCATAGCCGATGCAGCATAGCCGATGCAGCATAGCCGATGCAGCATAGCCGATGCAGCATAGGACGTGTCCGGCGCGTGTTTTGCAAACCTCGCTACATCATGGCCGTTACAGGCCGAACTGGTTCAGCACCGCCGGAATGCCGCGCCCGACCTGACGGACATCCTCGAACAGCGTCGCGACCTCGAAGCTCATGAGGAACGCCAAGCCGTACGCCAGGCCCGGCCTCCGCTCGGTCCAAGCAACAGCCCGGTGCGCCAGCGTATGCGGCCCGAAATGCCCGAGCATGAACACGAGTCCCACGCCGAGCGCCGCCCCGGCGGTCACGTCGCTCAGGTAATGCAAACCGAGGTAAACCCGCGGCAGCACGCCGAACAGGGCGCTCAGCATCGCAAGCAGGCCGAGCCAGCGGGACTGCCGCCAGACGACTGCGGCCAGGGCGAAGAACAGCGCCGCGTGGTCGCTGGGGAAAGACCCCCAATGGCTGGCAAGCGCCGGGTCGATGCCCGGGAGCGGTTGGAACCCGCTGTCCCAGGCGTGCATGGGCCGCAGCCGCAGCGGCAATGACACTTGCAGCAGCCGGCTTGCCACGGCCGCGACCAGGGCGGCGCCAAACCCAAGCAACAGCCGAACCCGCGACTCTGCCGTGTTGCTGCTGAACCAGCAGTAATACAGCAGGGCTACCATCAAGCCGCCGGTCAGGAAGTCGGTCTGGCTTGCGACGTACACCGCGTGGTTGATGACCTCGTTGTGCGAGGCCCATCCGCTGACGGCTGTCGAGACATACCCGTCGGCCTGACGCGAAAGCGCGAACTGGTCCGCGACGGCCCACCAGCAGAGCAACACGCCCAACGAGCCAGCAGCGGCCCATGCACGAATACTGCGGCCTGTCGATGCGGTTTTCGATGCGCGCACGCCCCCGATTTTGTGGATGATGTCGAAGGCCGTGAGGACCGCAGGAGTGGTCTGAGCGGGTTGCGGGGCCTTGACCCGAGCCGTCTGCATGATCGTCGCCTTCGCCATGTGACCATGCCATGACAATACGACTGATCATTTATTATGGAAACTGAACATTACGATCTATGCTTAACGGGTCGCCGTGGGCGGTCGTGCCCGGCAGGATTGCGGCCTTTGCCGCCGGGCTGTTCCCGATGCCGCCGGGATTGCAAGGTTGCGATCAGGCTTGCGGCGCCCCTTCCTGCCGCATCGGGTCGGCCTTGGCAAAAGCTTCAAGCGACTCGCAGAGCGCAGCGATGCGGGTGATCGTCGGCGTGCCCGTGACCTCGATCTTGAACGCGCGGGTCACGACGATGATGCTCATGAGCACGATGTCGGCCATCGTCACCGTGTCGCCATGGCAGAACCGGCCGGTCTGGCCGTCCGATGCGAGCCGCTGCTCCACGGCGTGCAGCCCGGTCGAGAACCATTGGGTCTGCCACGCGCGCCAGGCCGCATCGTCGAAACCGTGATCCGTGAGATAGCGCTTGATCCGCGGCGTGATCAGCGGGTGGGTGTCGGCCGCCAGCATCGCCGCAATGGAACGGACCCGCGCGCGCCCATGCGGGTCGCCCGGCAGCAAGGGCGGGTTCGGCGCGACCTCGTCGAGGTATTCGAGGATCGCCGACGATTGGGTCAGCGGCGGAAGGCCGGGTTCGACCAAGGCGGGAATCGCGCCGAGCGGATTGATCTTGAGGAACGCCTCGCCGCGCTGCTCGCCAGCGTCGAGGTTGACGATGCGCTCCTGCGCGGCCAGGCCCTTGAGGTTGAGCGCGACGCGCACGCGGTAGGTCGCCGAGGTGCGCCAGAAGGCATAAAGCTCGAAATGCGGCTGATCGGCCATGGTGGTCTCCGGGAAGGGGGCGAGTCACTCGGCATCTCGAACCTGCCGTGAAAAACGCGCCGCGATTGGCATAATACTTGCTGACACGTTTCCGTGCGGTCGTGAACAGGCCGGGCAGGGCGGCCGACCAACGATGCACGGAGGTTCACGATGACAGCAAGCAGCGGCGAAGTCCCGACCCTCCTCATCACCGGCGCCCATCCGAAGCTTTACAACCACGACCTCGCGCCGACCGCGCCCGAGGGGCGGACCTGGGGCGTGTTCAGCCTGGTCGCCATGTGGATGTCCGACGTTCACTCGGTGGGCGGCTACACCTTCGCCGCCAGCCTGTTTTTCCTGGGCCTCACGGGCTGGCAGGTGCTCATCTCCATGCTGGTGGGGATCACCGCCGTCTATTTCCTGATGAACCTGATCGGGCGCCCGTCGCTGCGCTACGGCATCCCGTTCCCGGTGGTCGCCCGCATCTCCTTCGGCGTGATGGGCGCCAACCTCGCGGCCATCGTGCGGGGCGTGGTGGGGATCGTATGGTATGGCGTGCAGACCTACTTTGCGTCGAAGGCCGTCCAGGTCCTGGTCCTTACCCTGGCGCCGTCGGCGGCCGACCTGACCCACAACAGCATCCTGGGCCTGTCCACGCTCGCGTGGCTCAGCTTCCTGTTCATGTGGAGCTTCCAGCTCGTCATCTTCCTGAGCGGCATGGAGCGTATCCGCCGCTTCATCGACTTCTGCGGGCCGGTCGTGTACGTCGTCATGTTCGCCATGGCGATCTGGATCCTGTGGCAGAGCGGTTTCTCCAGCCTCGCGCTGCAGCTCAGCCCGCCGGCGGCAAGCAACGCCGCGACCGTGGGCGTGATGGCCAACGCCGCCATGCTGATCGTCGCCTACTTCTCCGCCCTGCTGCTCAACTTCGGCGACTTCGCCCGCTTCGGCAAGGACGAGGCCGCGATGAAGATGGGCAACCTCCTCGGCCTGCCGGTCAACTTCCTGGTGTTCTCGATCATCACCGTGATCGTCACCGCGGGAACCCTCAAGGTATTCGGCGAGGCGATCATGGACCCCGTGCTGATCGTCGAGAAGATCGGCAACCCGGTCGTCGTCGTCATCGGCTCGATCACCTTCATCGTGGCGACCATGGGCATCAACATCGTCGCCAACTTCGTGTCCCCGGCCTACGATATCTCGAACCTCGACCCGGAGCGCATCAACTTCAAGACGGGCGGGCTGATCACCTCCATCCTGTCGGTCCTGGTGTGCCCCTGGCTGTTCGTCGCCAGCCCGTCGGCCATCACGCTGTTCGTCAGCATCTTCGGCTCCGTGCTCGGGCCGATGTTCGGGATCATGATCGCCGACTACTACCTCGTGAAGCGCCAGGTCGTCGCCGTGGAGGACCTCTACACGATGTCGCCGCAGGGGGCGTTCAACTACGACGGCGGCTGGAACCACAAGGCGCTGATCGCGCTGGCCGCGTCCGGCGCCCTGTCGATCGGGCTGTCGCTGCTCGGCGCCTACGGGGTGATCTTCAACGTGGGCGATTGGGGATGGCTGATCGGCGCGAGCGTGGGGGCGCTGGTGTATCGCGGCCTGTCCGGGCAAGGCAGCGCGGTCGCCGCGTTGCCCGCGGGGGAATGATCCGCAGTCCCAAGTTGCGCTGCGGCGCGTCGTCGGGCTATGTTCCCGGCCAACAAACCATAACCCGGGAAACGCCATGATCCGTCCGATGACCCTCGCAGCCTGCGCCACGCTCGCCGTCCTCTCCATCCAACCCGCTGCGGCGGTCGAGGTGACGGAAACCGTGACGACGGCCGCGGCGCCGGCCAAGGTTTGGGGAATGATCGGCAAATTCGACGCCATTGCCACCTGGCTGCCCGGCGCCGAAAGCAGCCCGGCCGACAAGGGCAGCACGGTCGGCTCGGTGCGGGTGATCACGCTCAAGGCGCCGGGCAGCCCGACCGTCACCGAGCAACTGACGGGGAGCGCGGGCGAGAGCTACAGCTATGCCATCCTCAAGGTGGACCCGAAGGTGCTCCCGGTCACGAACTACACCTCGACCATCGGCGTGGCCCCGGCAGGCAGCGGGTCCGTGGTGACATGGCGCGGCAGCTTCCAGCCGGCGGGCGGCGCGGACGATGCGGCCTCGGCCAAGGCGATGAGCGGCGTGTATCGCGCCGGCTTGGACAACATCAAGGCGATGGCGGACCGGTAGCGCCCCAGGTCGCGTCCCGCACGGCGGGGCCGCCGCGCGATCCATTGCAACCTTTGAGGAGGACAGCCCATGCGTGCCTTTGAAGGCCAGCGTTCGGACAACCAGCCGGTGAAGCGGTCCCGGCCGGAGAAGGAGAAACTGCTGCGTGAACTCCGGGAAACGCTGGCCGGGATGAAGTCGCACAGCGCGGCATCGCTGCGGCAGAGCCTGCAGAAGCGAATCGCCGAGTTGGAGGCGGAGCTTGGCGTCTCCGCACGGCGCTGACAGCCTGACCCGGCCTCGAATGCGCCATCGACGCCACGGAAGCAACAGCGTGGCGCGTTTTGGGAAGCATCGGGCCGAAAGCAGCCCCGGTGCCCACGGGAACCTCTGCCGCCCGTTCAGGATTATCCCGTCCAGCCTGTAATCTCGCCTCTCGTGAAAAGCACCGATCTTCCTGATCGGCGCCCACGGGAGCGGCGTCGTGTACGCACTGCGTGACCATGCGGGCACAGTTACCCGCTGGCTGGATCAGCGCCTTTAATTTGCCACCAATCAAGCTTCTTTTTGACGTCATGGTAACGTCAGGGTTGGGTCGTCATGGTGGCTGCGCAGCCGCCGGGCGCCGCGCACGGCCCGACAGCAGTCGCGTGGCGCTCGGCGATGCCGGGCCGCACTGAGGAGTGACATGGCGGAGGTTTATGACTACGTGATCGTCGGCGCCGGTTCGGCCGGGTGCGTCCTGGCGAACCGGCTGACGGAGGACGGCGCGGGCACCGTGCTGTTGCTGGAATACGGCGGTTCCGACGCTTCGGTGCTGATCCAGATGCCCAGCGCGCTGTCCATCCCGATGAACATGCCGAAATACGACTGGTCCTACGAGACCGAGCCGGAGCCGCATTTGGGCGGGCGCCGGCTGCATACGCCGCGGGGCAAGGTGCTGGGCGGGTCGTCGTCGATCAACGGCATGGTGTATGTGCGCGGCAACCCGCTGGACTTCGACCAATGGGAGGAGGAGGGCGCGTCCGGCTGGAGCTACAAGCACGTGCTGCCGTATTTTCGCCGGGCCGAAACGCTGGAGGAGGGGGGCGACGAGTACCGCGGCGACGCCGGGCCGCTGCATACCCGTTACGGCACGCTGGAGAACCCGTTGCACGCCGTCTGGCTCGAAGCGGCGCAGCAGGCCGGCTATCCCGCGACCGCAGACTACAACGGCTACCAGCAGGAGGGGTTCGGCCGAATGGGCATGACGGTGCACAACGGCCGTCGATGGAGCGCCGCCAGCGCCTATCTCAAGCCGGCCCTATCCCGGCAGAACCTGTCCGTCGTCACCCATGCCCTCGCCTCCGCGGTGCTGTTCGAGGGGCGGCGGGCCGTCGGCGTCCGCTACCGTCGCGGCGACACGAACCACATGGTCCGGGCACGGCGCGAGGTGATCCTGTGCGGCGGCCCCATCAACTCGCCGCAATTGCTGAAACTCTCAGGCGTCGGCCCGGCGCAGGAACTGTCGCAACTCGGCATCCCGCTGGTGCACGATCTGCCGGGCGTGGGCGAGAACCTGCAGGACCACCTGGAATTCTACTTCCAGGTCGCGTGCAAAGAGCCGGTGACGCTGTACTCGATCATGAATCCCTGGTCGCAGGCGATGATCGGCGCGCGCTGGGTGCTGCGCCATGACGGGTTGGGCGCCACCAACCATTTTGAAAGCTGCGGCTTCATCCGCAGCCGCGCCGGCATTCGGTCGCCGGACATTCAATATCATTTCCTGCCCGTGGCGGTGACATACGACGGCAAGGTCAAGGCATCCGGCCATGCCTTCCAGGCGCATGTCGGCCCGATGCGGTCAAAGAGCCGCGGCCGCGTATCGCTGATGTCCGTCGACTCACGGGTGAAGCCGAGCATCCGATTCAACTACATGAGCCACCCCGACGATTGGGCGGAGATGCGGGCCTGCGTGCGGCTGACCCGGGAGATCTTCGCCCAGCCGGCGTTCGAGCGGTTCAGCGGCGAGGAATTGCAGCCGGGCGCCGACGTGCAGACAGACGAGCAGATCGACGCCTTCATCGCGCAAAAGGTCGAGAGCGCCTACCACCCCGCCGGCACGTGCAGGATGGGCCGCATGGACGACCCGATGGCGGTGGTGGACTCGGAAACCCGGGTCATCGGGTTGGAGGGGCTGCGGGTGATCGACAGCTCGATCATGCCATTGGTCACGACCGGCAACCTGAACGCGCCGACGATCATGATCGGCGAGAAGGGCGCGGACCACGTCTTGGGCCGCCAGCCGCTCGCTGCGTCCAACAGCCCCGTTTACGTGACGGAGAACTGGGAGGCGGCGCAGCGCTGAGGCTACGCCGCCGCCGCGCGTTCAAGCAGCCCGCATACGTAGGCCGCGAAGGAGCGCCAAACCTCGACGTGAAACCGCTCCGCATCCTGCCGCCAGAGCACGATTTCCGCCTTGCCGAACACGGTCCGGGTGCACATGCCGACCGGGAAGGCCGTCGGGTGCAGGTCGAGCGGGCAACCCGCCGCGAGCGCGTCCATAGCACCCGGCCCTTCCAGCACCAGCCCGACCTGGCGGTGCCCGATGTCCACCACTGCCGCACCCTCGGCTGAAACATCCGCATCCAGCGTGCCCGGCGGCGCCAGCAGAAGCCACTCGTCCGGCCCGAGCCAGAGCGCCGAGCGCCCGTCCGCCCCCGTGGCCCGGCACGGCTGCGTCGGCAGCGCCAAGCCGAACGCCGAACCCAATGCCGAGGCGTCGCCCCGCAACGCCAGCCGTGCCATGTCCGCAGCCGGCTGCAGCAGCAGCCGGCCCGGCACGGCGACCCGGGCCGCACCCTCCAATGGCCCGGATAGGCCAGGCTTCGCGTCCGCCGGCCGAAGAAGGTCCGGCGTGATGGTGTCAGGCATTGAGCCGCACTCCTTCCGGATCGAGGAACACCGGACCCGTGACGCGGACCGGCATGGCCCCGCCCGCCCGCTGCACATACAGGGTTTCGCCCATCCGCGTCCGCCCGTCCGCCAGCATCGCCAACGCGATCGAGTGGCTCAGCGTCGCCTCCCCATAGGACGAGGTGACGTGGCCGAGTGAGCGCGTGCCCACAGGGGCCGCGGCAAACTGGGTCAGTTGCGCGCCTTCTTCCAGCACGCAGCCTGGATCGGCGGTCAACAGCCCGACCAGTTGCCGCCGCCCCGGCGCCGTCATGTCCGGGCGGTCCAGCGACCGCTTGCCGACGAAATCCCGCTTCGTCTTGCCGACCGCCCAACCGAGGCCGAGGTCGCCCAGCGTCGCCGTCCCATCGCTTTCCTGGCCGACGATGATGTAGCCCTTCTCCGCCCGCAGCACGTGCATCGCCTCCGTGCCATAGGCGCAGCCGCCGAGCGCCTCCACCCGGGCGTGCAGGGCCTCCCATACCGCCACGGCATGGCCGGCGGGAACGTTGACCTCGAAGCCCATCTCGCCGGTGAAGCTGACGCGGAACAGCCGCATGGGGACGCCCCCGATGCTGCCCACGGCCACGCTCATATGCGGCATCGCGGCGGCGCCGATGTCCAGCCCGTCCACCAGCGGCGCCAGCACGTCCCGGGCGCGCGGACCCTGCACGGCCAGCACCGCCCATTGCTCGGTGACGCTGGTCAGCCAGACCCGCAGGTCCGGCCATTCCGTTTGCAGGAAGTCCTCCATCAGCGCCAGCACGCGCGGCGCGCCGCCCGTCGTCGTCGTGACGTGGAAGCGGTCGGGCGCCAGGCGGCCGGCGACGCCATCGTCCAGCAGGAAGCCGTTCTCCCCCAGCATCAACCCGTAGCGGCAGCGGCCCGGCGCCAGCTTGGTCCATGGGTTCACGTACATGCGGTTCATGAACTCGGCTGCGTCCGGCCCCACGACCTCGATCTTGCCGAGCGTCGAGGCGTCGAACAGGCCCACGGCGGCGCGCACCGTGCGGCACTCCCGCGCGACGGCCGCGTGCATCCCCTCCGGCCCGTGCGGGAAATAGCGGGCGCGCTTCCATAGCCCGACATCCTCGAACGCCGCGCCGTGCGCCGCCGCCCAGCCGTGGACCGGCGTGGTTCGGACGGGATCGAACAGCACGCCTCGGCTATAGGCGGCGAGCGTGCCGAACGTCACCGGGGTGTAGGGCGGTCGGAAGGTGGTGAGGCCCACGGCCGGAACCGGCCGGCCCAGCTCCGCCGCGATGATCGACAGGGCGTTCATGTTGCTGGTCTTGCCCTGGTCGGTCGCCATGCCGGTCGTGGTGTAGCGCTTGACGTGCTCGATGCTGTGGAAGCCTTCCTGCGTCGCGAGTAGCAAGTCTTTGCTGGTCACATCGTTCTGGAAATCCACGAAGGCGCGGCGCTGCTTGCGCCGGGCCGGCTCCGGCGCGGCCCAACGGGCGGCCATCGCGCCATCCACCCGCCGCCGTGCCAAGGCCGGGGCGTCAAACCCGGCATCATGCGCCGCCGTGCTTCCGGCCATGGCGCCGTCAAGCAACGCGTCCTCCAGCCCATGCACGCCGCGGCACGCCCCCGCGGATCGCTCCGCCGATGCGGATTCGCCCGGCAGGAAGGTTTCCGTCGCCGCGTCGTAGCGCAGCTTGCCGCGCGACTGCGAGAACAGGTGCAAGGAGGGCGTCCAGCCGCCGCTCATGCCGAGCAGGGAGCAGCGCACCCATTCGCGGCCCCGCACCCGGCCTTCGGCATCGACGTGCCCGACGATGGCCGCCCGGACGCCACGCCGCCCGCGGGTCGCCAGCACCTGCATCCCCGTCTCCACCCGGATGCCGGCGGCGCGGGCGGCGGCGGGGAGCGGCCCGTCCACCGCCGGGCGCGCGTCGGCGATCAGCGCCACCTCCACGCCGCACGCCTGGAGGTCGAGCGCCGCGCGGTAGGCGGTGTCGCTGGTGGTGGCAATCACCGCGCGCTGGCCGGGTGCTGCGCGATAGCGCACGGCGTAGGTGCGGGCGGCGTCGGCCAGCATGACGCCTGGCCGGTCGTTGCCGGGAAACACCAGGGGCCGCTCGATGGCGCCGGTGGCGATCACCACCTGCTTGGCGCGCACTTGCCATAACCGTTCCCGCGGCAGCGCCGGGTCGGGGTTGGGCAAGTGGTCGGTCAGCCGCTGGGCCAGGCCGATCATGTTGTCGGGATACCAGCCGAACGCCGTGGTGCGCGTCAGCAGCGTGACATCCGGCCGCGCCGCCAGCGTGCCGACCTGCGCCGCGGTCCAATCCGCCGCTGCCATGCCGTCGATCCGCGCGCTGCGTTCGGACAGCAGGCCGCCGCCGAAGCGGGGCTGCTCGTCGCACAGGATCACCCGGGCGCCGGAGTGGGACGCCGCCACGGCGGCGGCAAGCCCGGCCGGGCCGGAGCCGATCACCAAAACGTCGCAATGCGCGTAGCGGCCGGCGTAGTGGTCCGGGTCCGCCGCATCCGGCGCGCGGCCCAGCCCGGCGGCGCGGCGGATCAGCGGCTCATACAGCTTGGCCCAGGCCCCCTCCGGTGCCATGAACGTTTTGTAGTAAAACCCAGCCGAAAGCACCGGCGCCGCCGCGTCGTTCACCGCTCCTACGTCGAAGCCGAGCGAGGGGAAGCGGTTCTGGCTGCGCGCCACCAGGCCGTCATAAATTTCCACCTGCGTCGCCCGCAGGTTCGGCGTGCACGCGCCGCCGCCGCGGTCCACCTCGACCAGCGCGTTCGGCTCCTCCGACCCGGCCGCCAGCGGGCCGCGCGGGCGGTGGTATTTGAACGAGCGGCCCATCAGCCGAACGCCGTTCGCCAGCAGGGCGGAGGCGAGGGTGTCGCCGGGTTCGCCCTGGTAAGCGCAGCCGTCGAAGCTGAAGCGGATGCTCATGCCTGGCCCCATTGCTCGGTGTCGCTCCGCATGGCCGGCGCGTCCAGGCTCTCGGTGGTGGGCGTGCCGTGCGGACGGGCGGCGCCGGGCAGGGTGCTCGCGGTGAAGCGGTCGGTGTGGGTGTTGCGCAGCGCGTTGAAGAACCGCCCGCAGCCGTGGGTGTGCCGCCACCGCTCGGCATGGTCGCCCTTGGGATTGGTGCGGGCGTACAGGAACTCGCCCCAGGCGTGGTCGTCGAGCGCCGCCGGGTCGGCCGGGCGCGCGATGTGCGCCTCGCCGGCGTAGGTGAACTCAGCCTCCGGCCGGACGCCGCAGATGGGGCAGGGGATCAGCAGCATCTAATGCGCCACCGCCGCCGCGGCGGCCTCGTCGATCAGGTGCCCGGTCCGGAAACGGTCGAGCGCGAAGGGTGCGTTGATCGGATGCGGCGCGTCGTGCGCCATGGTGTGCGCGAACACATGGCCGGAGCCGGGCGTCGCCTTGAACCCGCCGGTGCCCCAGCCGCAGTTCACGTACAGGCCCGGCACCGGCGTCTTGCCGATGATCGGGCTGCGGTCCGGCGTCACATCGACGATGCCGCCCCAGTTGCGCAACATCCGCATGCGCCGGAACTGCGGGAACAGCTCGCAGATGGCGTCGAGCGTGTGGGTCGCGATGTGCAGGCCGCCCTGCTGGCTGTAGCTGGTGTAGGCGTCGGTGCCGGCGCCGATCACCAGCTCGCCCTTGTCGGACTGGCTGATGTAGGCGTGGATCGTGTTGGACATGACGACGCAGGGAAAGCACGGCTTCACGGGTTCGCTGACCAGCGCCTGCAGCGGGTAGCTTTCGAGCGGCATCCGCACCCCGGCCTGCGCCATCACGACGCTGGTGTGCCCGGCCGCGACGACGCCGACGCGCCGGGTCGCGACCGCGCCGCGAGTGGTGTCCACCCCGCAGACCTTGCCGCCCGCGTCCCGCCGGATACCTGTCACCTCGCAGTTCTGCACGATATCGACGCCCAGCGCGCTCGCCGCCCGCGCATAGCCCCAGGCCACCGCGTCGTGCCGCGCCGTGCCGCCCCGGCGCTGCAAGGCCGCACCCAGCACCGGGTAGCGCATGCCGGCGTCGAGGCTCAGCGGGGGGCAATAGGCCTGCGCCTGCTCCGCCGACAGCCAGTCGTTGTCGACGCCGGCCAATTGGTTCGCATACACATGCCGCTTGCCCACCTGCACGTCGTGCACGGTATGCGCCAGCATCATCACGCCGCGCGGCGAGAACATGACGTTGTAGTTCAGCTCCCGCGACAGCCCTTCCCACAGCTTGACCGCGTGGTCATACAGCGCGGCGCTTTCTTCCATCAGGTAGTTGCTGCGGATGATCGTCGTGTTGCGCCCGGTGTTGCCGCCGCCGAGCCAACCCTTCTCCAGCACCGCGACGCGGCGGATGCCGTGCTGCTTCGCCAGGTAGTATGCCGTTGCCAGCCCATGCCCGCCCGCGCCGACGATCACGGCGTCGTAGGCGGGGGCCGGGCGGTCCGGGGAGCGCCAATGCTCGGTCCAACCGGATTGGCCGCGGATGGCCTCGCGGGCCAGGCGGGCAGCGGAGAAATGCTTCATGGCCCATTCTCACTACGGCGGCGGCGGCACGCTTGCCTGGCTGCGACGCGCCGCTTGCCTGATTTCGTCAGGCCCGGCAGTCAGGCCATCCAGGATCTCACCACATCCGGGTGCTGGCTGACCCACTCCGCGGCGGTCTTGGCCGGATCGACGCCGCTCGCCTGGTTCTGCATCATCAGCCCCTGCTCTTCCGGGAGCGACAGCTTGAAGCGGGTCAGGATGGCGTGGACCTCCGGCATGTCCTTGGCGAGATCCTTGCGGACCACATTATTCACCGTCTCGTCGCCGCCGAACACAGACTTCGGATCAGCAAGATACTTCAGCTTGAAGGCGGCCCACATCCAATGCGGCGTCCAGCCGGTGACGACGACCGGCTGCTTGCGCGACACCGCGTCTTTCAGCGCCGCCACCATCGTCGCATCGCTGCCATCGACCAACTGCATCGGCGCCAGGTCGTATTCCTTCATCGCCTTCTCCGACGCGCGCATCAGCCCGGCGCCGGGGTCGATGCCGATGATCTTGCCGCCGAACATCGGGGCGTTCGCCTTGAGGTCGGCAATCGAATCCACCGTCACGTAGTCCGGCACCACCCAGCCGATCTTGGCGCCCTCGATGTTCGGCCCGAGCACGTCCACCTTGTTCTTCAGCTTGGCGTAGTAGGCGGCGTGCGTCGCCGGCAGCCAGGCCGCGACCATCGCGTCCGCGTCGCCGGACGCCACGGCCTCCCACATCGCTGCCCCCGACACCGGGGTCAGCCGAGTGTCGTAGCCGGCTTGCTTGAGCGCCGCCGACAGGATGTTGGTGGCGACGATGGCGTCCGCCCACTCGACATAGACGATCCTGACCGTGCCTTTGCCGGCGGCCTGGGCAGGGCGGCCGAATGCGGCCGATGCGGCGGCGGCGGGAACGGCCGCCAGAACCTGTCGTCTCAGCATGGAGTCCTCCTTCGGTTTATGCGTCCTTCGTTCAGCGCGGCTGTGCCCGGCGCGACACCTGCTGGGTGATCCGGTCGAGGATGATGGCCAGCACCGCGATGGCGACGCCCGCTTGGAAGCCGCGCCCGGCCTCCAGCCGCTGGATCGCGCTCCACACCTCGCGGCCCAAGCCCCCGGCGCCGATCATCGCCGCGATCACCACCATCGACAGCGACAGCATGATCGTCTGGTTGATCCCCGCCATGATGGTCGGCAGCGCCAGCGGCAATTGCACTTTCATAAGTTTCTGCCAGCGCGTCGTGCCGAACGAATCCGCGGCTTCCGTCATCTCGCCCGGCACCTGCAGGATGCCGAGCGCGGTCAGCCGGATGGTCGGCGGCATGGCGAAGATCACGGTGGCGAAGCAGGCCGACACCGGACCCAGGCCGAAGAACGGGATGGCCGGGATCAGGTAGACGAAGCTCGGCATGGTCTGCGCCATGTCCATGCTGGGTGCCACGACCCGCCAAGTCCGCGGGCTGAGCGCGGCGGCGATGCCGAGCGGCAGGCCGATGGCGATGGAGGCCGCGGTCGAGAGCACCACCATGACCAGCGTCGTCACCATGGGGTCCCACAGCCGCAGGTTCCACAGCAGCGCGAAGCCGAGCATCGAGCCGGCCGCGAGCCGCCAGCCCGAAACGCGCCAGGCCAGCAGCCCGAAGGCCAGGATGATCACCGGCGGCGGCACCGCCTGCAGCAGCGCGGTCAGCGCCGCAATCCAGTCCGACACCGAGTGGCTGATGGCGCGGGTCACGCCTGACAGCGCCGTGGTCAGCCAGTCCAGCGCCGCGTCGCACCAGTCGTCGAGCGGGATGCGGGGCACGGACCAGTTCATGGCGCGGCGGTCTCCGGGATGGCCGTGTGCGGCCGTCGCGCCAAGGCGTTGACGATGCCGACGCGGTCAATCGTGCCGCGCAGCAGCCCGGCGTCGTCCACGACCGCGACCGGCTCCGCCTCCGCGGCCACGACCGGGAGCGCCTGCTTGACCGACGCGGAGGCGGGCACGCGGGCGCAGGGCTGAACGGCGCGCCCCAATCCTTGGCCGGCCTGTGCCCGCCGCAGCGCCGCAAGATCGGCCCGGCCCAGCAAGCGCCCGGCCGCATCGGCCACCAACGCATTGCCGCAGCCTGCCGCCTCCATCCGGTCCGCCGCGGCGGCCGGCTCGTCCCCCGACCGCAGCACGAGGGGAGGGGCGGCCACCAACGTGCCGACTTTCAGGACGGAGGCCACGTCGATATGCTCGACGAAGCGCGCGACATAGGGCGTGGCCGGGTTCGCCAGGATCGCTTCGGCGGTGCCCACCTGCACGATGGCGCCATCCTTCATCAGCACGATGCGCCCGCCCAGCGCGATAGCCTCGTCCAAATCGTGCGACACGAACACGATGGTCTTGCGCAGGCGGCGCTGCAATTCCGCCAGCTCCTGCTGCATGTCGCGGCGGATCAGCGGGTCGAGCGCGCTGAACGCCTCGTCCATCAGCAGCACCGCCGCGTCCGCCGCGAGCGCCCGCGCCAGGCCCGCGCGCTGCTTCATGCCGCCCGACAGCTCGCTCGGGTAGCGCGCGTCCCAGCCTTTGAGGCCAACAAGCTCGATGGCGCGCATGGCGCTGTCGCGCCGGGCCGGCTTCGCCATGCCCTGGATTTCAAGGCCGAACTCCACGTTGCCCAGAATGGTCCGGTGCGGGAACAGCGCGAAGTGCTGGAACACCATGCCGAAGGTCTTGCGCCGGAACTCGCGGAGCGCGCCCGGCGCCATCGCGGTCACGTCGGCGCCGCGGACCCGGATCGTGCCGCTGCTCGGCTCGATCAGCCGGTTCAGGCAGCGCAGCATGGTCGATTTGCCGCTGCCGGACAGGCCCATGACTACCAGGATCTCGCCCTCCGCCACGTCGAAGCTGACGTGGTTGAGGCCGACCGCGGTGCCGGTCCGCGCCAGCACGGTCGCCCGGTCCTCGCCGGCGCCGAGCATCGCCAGCGCCTCCGTCCCGCGGTCGCCGAACACCTTGCTGACGTCCTGCACCTCGATCAGCGTGGGCCGGGCGTCCACGGCCGCAACGGTGGGCGCGCTGCCCGGTCCAATTTCGAAGTTGAACGGGGCAAGAGGCGTCATCGGTCGATCACCAAATCTTCGAGGGGACGGCTGCAGCAGATCAGCACCATGCCCTGATCGACCTCCCGCGGACGGATGCCGCCGCCATGCTGCATATCGACCCGGCCGGACAGCATCCGGCTCTTGCAGGTGCCGCAGACGCCGCGCGTGCAGGAGGACGGCAGGCGCAGCCCGGCCGCCTTCGCCGCGGCGAGCACCGTGGTGCCGGGCGGGCAGGCGACCGCCTTGCCGGACTTGGCGAAGGTCACGCTGAACGTCGCCTCCGCCACGGCCTCGGCGGCGGCGACCTCCTCGTGGACAGCCTCGGGCAGCGCCTCGAAGCTGAAGCTTTCCTCGTGGTGGCGGCTCCGGTCGAAGCCCGCCTGGTCCAGCAGCGCGCGCACCCCGGCCATGTAGGGCGCCGGGCCGCAGCAGTACACCTCCCGGTCCATGAAGTCGGGCGCGAGCAGGCCGAGCGCGCGGGCATCGAGCCGCCCGACCAGGCCGGGCCAGCCAGGCTCGTCCTCCGTGCTCTCCACCACATGCGCCACCCGCAGGCGCGGCAGGCGGCGGGCCATCAGCGCAAGCTCCTCCCGGAAGATGATGTCGCGCGGCGAGCGGGCGCTGTGCACGAATATCAGATCTCGGTCTTCGGCTCGGTCGAACAGCGTCCGCGCCATGCTCATCAGCGGCGTCACCCCGCTGCCGCCTGACAGGAACAGCAGCCCGGGCGCCGACGCATGCGGCAGGACAAAGGCGCCGGACGGACCCGTGGCGCGCAGCCGCACGCCGGGCCGCACATGGTCGTGCAGCCAATTGGACACCGGGCCGCCACGCACGCGCTTCGTGGTGATCGACAGGGTTTCCGGCCGCGTCGGCGGGGAGGAGATCGTGTAGCATCGGAACACGGTTTCGCCGCCGACCGGCAGCTCCAACGTCAGGAACTGGCCCGGCTCGAAACGGAAGCGGCAAGGCCGGTCGGTCGCGAAATGGAAGCTCCGCACGTCATGCGTCTCATCCGTCACCGCCCGGCACACGAGGTCGCCGTCACAGTCCATGCCCCAAACCGGGAGCGCGTCGCCAGTGATCTGCGGCGGGCCGCCGATCAGCATGGGACCCGTGTTGATGCATCGATGCGTCGTGCTGCCCTGTCATCCACGCGCATGGACACTCCCGAATTCTGGTCGCATAACGAACATTGACGCAATGCTGTTATGTGCAATCTGCAAACGCTTGTCGACACCCGTCATCAGGCTTGCAGTTGGGCGACGCTCAGGCATATTGGCGCCGCTCTGGCGGCATTAGTCCCGGGTTGATCGGCGCGCGTCCAGGCGCGGGGCCAGCGGCTGCGGCCCGGGCGGAACGGTGCAGGCTGGGCGGGTGGCCGAACGCTCCGCGGAACTGGCGCGAGAAGTGCGCGCCGTCGGCGAACCCGGCCTCCACCGCGACCTCCGTCACGCTGAGCACCGTGTTGTTGAGCAGCCAGCTTGCGTAGCGCAGCCGCAGCTCGCGGTAGGCGGCCGTGGGGCAAAGGCCCAGGACTTGCTGGAACCGCCGCTCCAACTGCCGCGGCGACAGGCCGACCCGGCGCGCAACCTCGTCCATCGGCAGCGGGGCGCCCAGGTTCTGCTCCATCGTCAGCAGGGCGCGGTGAACCTTCTCGTCGGACGGGGCGCCCTCGCTAGCAATGGGCGGGTGCGGCTGCGCGTCGTCGGCGCTGCGGATGCGGCTGAGCAGCATGACATGCTGCGCCTTCTGCGCCTGCGCCGCGCCGACGTGCCGCTTGATGAGATGCACCGCGAGGTCGGCCACGTTGCTGCCGCCGGAGCAGGTGATGCGGTCGCGGTCCACCAGGAACAGCCGGTCGGCCACCGCGTCCTGGTCCGGGAACTCGTCCTTGAAGTCCTGGTAATGGAACCAGCTCACGCAGGCCCGGCGGCCTTGCATCAGGCCCTCCCGGCACAGCAGGAAACTGCCGGTGCACACGCCGATCAGCGGCGTGCCGGCGGCGGCGGCGCGGCGCAGGTAGGCGCGCGCCGCCGGGTCGAGCGCCGGGCCGGGCCGCAACAGGCCGCCGACCACCACGACGTAATCCAGCTCGCCCGGCGGCAGCAGCGCGCTGGTGGGCGTGACCAGCATCCCGCAACTGCTGCGCACCGGGTCCACGCGCGCCGCCATGACCGGCCATTGGCAGCGGATCGGCCGGGACAGGTCGCCCTCGTCCCCAGCCAGCCGCAGCGCGTCGACGAACAGCGAGAACGCCGACAAGGTAAAGCTGTTGGCGAGGATGAAGCCGACCCGCAGCATCGGCCCGCCGCCGTCCGTCATCCGCCCCCCTCTGTCATGTTCCGAGGCCGGCGCGCAGCCGCTCGACATACCAGGTGCAGAAGGCATCGACCATGTATTCGGCCGGGGCGTAGGGGCCGGGTTCGTGCCCCGAACTCGCGGCGCCGGCCTGCGCCATCTCGACGAAGCTCGCGTCCTGCTCGTTGGTCGCCCGCCAGACCTCGGTGAGGCGGTCCACGTCGTAATCGACGCCCTCGACCGCATCCTTGGCCACGAGCCAGGTCGTGCGGACCAGGGTGCGCCCGGGCGCCACGGGGATCGCGGCGAAGGTCACGGCGTGGTCGCCCAGGAAATGGTGCCAACTGTTCGGCTGGGTGTGCAGGTGCAGCGCGCCCATGCGCGGCTGGGTGAACCCGGCGACCAGGCGCCGGGACGCTTGCCGCGCGTCCATCGTATAGCTTTCGCCGGGTCCGTCGAGCGCCAGCCGCTCGGTGCGGAACCCGGTCGGGCGGCCGTGCAGGTCCTCCAGCGCGCGCCAAGGAAGCCCGGCGGCGTTCCAGATGGCCTCGAACTCCGCCTGGGTGCGGAGGAAACGCTGGTAGTCCTCCGCCTGCGCCGGCGTCACGTCGCTTGCCGAGTAGCCGAAGAAGTGGAACAGGCTGCACAGCAATTCCGGATGGCCGCCGCAGTGGTAGCATTCGCGGTTGTTCTCGATGGTCAGCTTCCAGTTGCCGTGCTCGATCAGGTCGATCTGCGCCGCCACCTTGCAATCCTGCAAGCGGTGCGGCGCGAGATACGGGCCGACCTGCGCCGCCATGTCGTCGAAGTCCGCCGGCGGCTCGTCGGCCAGGCAGATGAACAGCAGCCCGGCCAGGCTGCGCACATGCACCGGCTTCAGCCCGTGCTCGGGCGATCCGATGCAGGACGGCATGTTCTCGGCGTGGATCAGCGCGCCCGTGAGGTCGTAGGTCCATTGGTGGTAGGGGCAGACGAGGTTGCCGACAAAACCCTTGCCGTCCCGCAGGATCACCGCGCCGCGGTGCCGGCAGACGTTGTGGAACGCGCGCACCGCCATGTCGTCGTCGCGCACCAGGATCACGGAGGTGCCGCCCAACTGCACCGTCACGTAGTCGCCGGGTTCGGGGATCTCAGGCTCGCTCGCGACGAAGATCCAGTGCCGCCCGAAGATCAGCCGCATGTCGAGGTCGAACACGTCCTGGCTGGTGTAGAACGCGGCTTCCAGGCTGTGGCCGGGCCGGCGCCGGGCCACGAGCGCATCCAGGCCGGAGTGCGGAATGGCGGTCATGTCAAAGGTCCTTGGCGTGGCGCAGCCCGTCGAACACGGCTGCATGGATGTTCCGGCTGGCCACCGCGTCGCCGATCCGCATCAGGCGATAGGCGCCGCCGGGGTTGCGCACCACGGATTGCGGCTGCCCGGCCAGCAGCGCCCGATGATCGACCTCCCCCAAGTTGACCGAGCCGGGCCGGAGCGCGAAGTACAGCTCGTCCAGCGGCAGCGTGCCATGCTCGACGACCACCTGATCCACCAGGCGCTCCTCCGTGCGCGGCCCGTAGTCGCTGCCGAGCGTCGCCGCCAGCTTGTTGCCCTCCCGCCGCACCGACAGCACGCGGCTGTTGATGGTGATGCGTGCCCCGGCGCGCTGCAGCACCCGGGCGAAGCCGGCGTGGTTCAAGCCGCCAAGCTCCGGCGCGAACATCCGCTCCGGCGTCACGATCTCCAGTTCCGACCCGGCGGCGGCGACCAGTTCGGCTGCCTGCATCCCGGGATAGTTGCCGTTGTCGTCGTAGATCAGCACCCGCTCCGCCGGCTTCACCGCGCCGGACACCAAGTCCCAGGTCGAGGTGACAAGCTCGTTGCCAGCAGCGAGGATGTTCGTGTTGGGAACGCCGCCGGTTGCGACGAACACCACGTCCGGCCCCTCCGCCAGCACGTCGCCCGCCTCCGCCCAGGTGGCGAAACGGAGGTCGGCGCCGAAGCGCTCCAATTCGGACAGCCGCCAGTCCACGATGCCGATCAGCTCCCGCCGCCGGGGCGAGCGCGCGACGAGCAGGATTTGGCCGCCCGCCTGCTCCGTCGCCTCGAACAGCGTGACGGCATGGCCGCGTTCCGCCGCGACCCGCGCCGCCTCCAGCCCGGCCGGGCCGGCGCCCACCACCACCACCCGGCGCCGCGGCCCCGCCGTGCGCGTCACCACCTGCGGCATCGACGCTTCGCGTCCCGTCGCCGGGTTGTGGATGCACAGCGCCTCGTTGCCCTCGTAGATGCGGTCGATGCAGTAGCTCGCGCCGACGCAGGGGCGGATGGCGTGCTCCCGGCGCTCCATCACCTTGCGGACGATGTGCGGGTCGGCGATCAAGGCCCGGGTCATGCCGACCATGTCGAGCTTGCCCTCCGCGATGGCGTGGCGCGCGGTGGCGACGTCGTTGATGCGGGCGGCATGGAACACCGGGATGCCGGCCGCCGCCCGAACCTCGCCGGCGAAGTCGAGGTGCGGGGCGGAGCGCATCCCAGCAATCGGGATCACATCGACCAGCGCCGCGTCGGTGTCCATGTGGCCGCGGATGATGTTCAGGAAGTCGGCGAGGCCGGACGCCTTGAAGCGCCGGGCGATCTCGATGCCCTCCTCCCGCGACAAGCCGATCTCCCAGTCCTCGTCCGCCACCATGCGCAGGCCGAGCAGGAAGCCCGGCCCCACCGCGTCCCGCATCGCCTGCATGACGCGGAGCGAGAACGCCATGCGGGCCGCGAGGTCGCCGCCGAACGCGTCGTCCCGGTGATTGGTGGCCGGCGACCAGAACTGGTCCGGCAGGTGGCCGTAGGCGTTGATCTCCAGCCCGTCCAGCCCGGCCGCCTGCATGCGCTGCGCGGCGGCGGCGTAGTCCGCTACGATGCGGTCGATGTCCCAGTCCTCCGCCGCCTTCGGGAAGGCGCGGTGCGCCGGCTCGCGGACCGGGGAAGGCGCCAGCACCGGCAGCCAGTCCGCCTTGTTCCAGGCGGTGCGTCGGCCAAGGTGGGTGATCTGGATCATCACCGCCGAGCCGTGCTCGTGGCACTCGTCAGTGAGGCGACGCAGCCAGGGGACGATCTCGTCCTTGTAGGCCAGCAGGTTGCCGAACACCGGCGGGCTGTCAGGCGACACCACGGCGGACCCGGCGGTCATGGTCAGCGCCACGCCGCCGCGCGCCTTTTCGACGTGATACAGCCGGTAGCGGTCCTTCGGCATGCCGTCTTCGCTGTAGTACGGCTCGTGCGCCGTGCTCATCACCCGGTTGCGCAACGTGAGGTGCCGTAGCTGGTACGGCTGCAATAACGGGTCTTTGGTGCGGTCGAGCACGTCGCCAATGGCGTTCATGGCTGCAGTCCCACGTCAATGCGCCGGGCGCGGGACGGGCCTGCCACGCGCAAGCGGCTTATAGCAGGATGCGTGGCGCGGCACCCGCTTTCTTGAACAGCCTCGTCGACGGCTTGCCCGCAAGCGACATGGCCGGAACGCCCCCGCGGCTCAGCCGCCGATCTCAACCACCACCCGTCCGCGGATACGCCCGGCAAGGATGTCCTCCGCTGCCTGTGGCACGTCGGTCAGTCCAATGGTGCGGGTCATCGCGTCGAGCTTGGCCAGGTCAAGCTCCCGGGCCAGCCGGCCCCACGCCTCGACCCGGCGTGCCTGGGGCGCCATCACGGACTCGATGCCGAGCAGCGCCACGCCGCGCAGGATGAACGGCGCGACCGACCCTGGCAGGTCCATGCCGCCCGCCAGCCCGCACGCCGCAACCGCTCCGCCGTAGCGCGTCATGGACAGCACGTTGGCCAGCGTGGAGGAACCCACGGAATCGACGCCCGCCGCCCAACGCTCCTTGGCAAGCGGCTTCGGGGCGCCGGCCAGGCTGGCGCGGTCGATCACCTCGTCGGCACCCAGCCCGGACAGGTACTCGGCCTCCCCTATCCGCCCGGTGGAGGCGATCACCCGCCAGCCGGCGCGGTGCAGCAGGGCGATTGCGACCGAGCCGACCCCGCCGGCTGCCCCGGTGACAACCGCCGCGCCGGCGTCGGGCGTGAGGCCGTGCCGTTCGATGGCCACCAGCGACAGCATCGCCGTGTAGCCCGCGGTGCCGACCGCCATCGCCTGCGCGGGCGTGAGGCCGTCGGGCAGCGGGACGAGCCACTCGCCCTTGACCCGGCTTCGCTCCGCATAGCCGCCGAGATGCGTCTCCCCGGTGCCCCAGCCGTTCAGCAGCACGGGATCGCCGGGCTTGAAGCCGGGATGCGACGAGGCCTCGACCACGCCCGCGAAGTCGATGCCGGGGATCATCGGGAAGCGGCGCACCACCGGCGCCTTGCCGGTCAGCGCGAGGCCGTCCTTGTAGTTCAGGCAGGAGTGCGAGATGCGGACGGTGACGTCGCCCTCCATCAGCCCGGCCTCGTCGAAGTCGCGCAGGGCCGCCCTCTGGCCGCCCTCGTCCTTGTCGATCACGATTGCCTTCACCGCACTCCTCCTGCTGACGGGCTGGCCGCCCTTTGACAGCGGAGCTGTATGCCGTGCCGCGGCAACCCTCAAGGCCGGCGCCGTGGCGGGGCAGGGAAGTTACGGCCTCACGTCGCAAACCCCTGCACCAAGCTGCCGGACACCAGCCGCCAGCCGTCCACAAGGACAAAAAAGATCAGCTTGAACGGCAGCGACACCGCGTTGGGCGGAAGCATCATCATGCCCAGGCTCATCAGCACGCTGCCGACGACCAGGTCGATGACGAGGAACGGCAGGTAAAGCAAAAATCCCATCTCGAATGCGCGCCGCATCTCGCCGATCATGAAGGCGGGCACCAAAGCGCGCCACTGCGCCTGGCCCGGGGTGGGCGGAGCCTGGATCTGGCCCAAGTCGAGGAAGAGCTGCAGGTCGGCGCCGCGGACGTTGGCGGCCATGAATGTCCGGAACGGCTCCGCGGTCAGCCGCAGCCCCTCCATTTCGCCAACCTGGCCCTGCGTCAGCGGCAGCAGGCCGTTTGTCCAGGCCTGGTCCATCACCGGCTGCATGACGAAGTAGGTGAGGAACAGGGCCAAGCCGATCAGCACGGTGTTGGGCGGCGTGCCTTGCGCGCCGATGGCGCTCCGCAGCAGCGAGAGCACGATGACGATCCGGGTGAACGCTGTGGCCATCACCAGCAGGCTGGGCGCGAGCGACAGCACGGTGACGAGGGCGGTGAGCTGCACGAGCCGGCCCGTTGCGCCCGCCTGTCCGGCGGCGCCCAGGTCGATGTTGACCGACTGCGCATGGGCGAGGCTTGGGACCAGCACCAGGATGAGCAGCGCCGCGCCGGCGAGGAGCCGCGGCGTTTGCCTCACAGGCCGGTCCCCGACGCCACCGGCGGCAGCCAACTGACCACCTGTTCGGAGCTGCTTCCGATCAGCAGAAGCAGTTCGCGTCCGTCGCACGAGACGAGTTGCAGGCGCCGGGTGCGGTCCAGCGCCAAGACCTCTCCCAACACAAGCCGACGCCCGGCGGACGGCCGGGCCAGCCGCAGCATGCGCGCGCCGCGCCCGGCCAGCACGATGATGCCGAGCACCGCGGCCAGCGCCGCCCCAGCCAGCGCGACAGTTTGGATCAAAGCGGACATCGGGCGGCCTTTGCCGTTGAAGGATCGCTACGGGTCCATGGCCCGAAGCGCCACGCCCAGCGCATCAATCTGACTAAGCAACGAAAAAAGCAAGGCGCAAGCTGCGCGGCCCTCGACCGGAGGCAGGTCGAGCGCCTTCGCGCAGAGCAGCCCCACGGACCGGTCAAGCCCGGCCATGTCAACCCGGCGCCCGCCCGCTGCCAATCCCGCGGCGAGGTTCACCGTGTCATGCAAATCCTTGGACAGCCCTGACAGCTCAGCCGCGGCATCATGGGCAGGCGGCGGCCAAGGGCTCAAATCGTGGGAAGCGGTCATGTTCATCATGCCCGCAGCATGACAATAATTGGTTACTAATCCGTTTCGGGTTCGCTTAAAGGTTGCGTTAACCAAACCCGTGCATCCTGCCCAGGACCAACACGACCAAAAAGGGGAATGTGATGGACTCGAACGGAGTCGGCTCGACCGATATCGGCTTGTTCCGCCTGGCGGAGCAGCGCCTCGCCTGGGTTGGACGGCGGCAGGAGCTGCTCGCCCAAAACGTGGCCAACGCCAACACGCCAGGCTACCAGCCGCGCGACCTGCCGCCGTTCGCCAAGGCCCTGGCGCACGCCGACCCGGGCGGGGCGCTGGTGCGGACCGATCCCAAGCACATCGCCGTCACCGGCACCTTGCAATCCGACCGGCCGACCCGGCCGCGGGAGCATTCGCCGGACGGCAACGGCGTTTCGATGGAGGATCAATTGACCAAGGTGGCCGACACGTCCAACACGCAGGAACTGGTGGCGAACCTGTATCGCAAGTACCAGGGCATGTTCCGCACCGCGCTGGGCCGGGCGGGGTAGGGATCATGGACATCACGAAGGCCCTCACCATCTCGGCCCGCGGCATGGACGTGCAGACCGCCCGCCTGCGCACCATCGCGGAAAACCTCGCCAACCAGGACACCACCGGCTCCACGCCCGGCGCAGACCCTTACCGCCGCAAGGTCATCACGTTCGAAAACCGGATGGACGAGGCGGTGGGCGCCCCAACGGTCCGCGTCAAGAACATCGCGCCCGACAAGAGCGAGCTGCCCACGCGCTATGACCCGTCCCACCCGGCGGCCGATGCGAAGGGCTATGTCCGCACGCCCAACGTCAACAGCTTCATCGAGGTCATGGACATGCGCGAGGCGCAGCGCGGCTACAGCGCGAACATGAACGTGATGGAAGTGACCCGGTCCATGCTGACCCGCACGATCGAGATGCTGAAGTGACGGTCCCGGTCGTCACCGTCACCCCGGCCGGCGCCGCGGGCGCCTATGCGCGGGTGCAGAACGGCGTCGGGCCAGGGGAGGAGGCCGGGCCGGCTGCGCCGGGCTTCGGCGACATGCTGACCCGGGCGCTCGGCTCCGTCGTCGATGCCGGGCACCAGGCGGACGCGCAATCGGTGCAGGCGATCACCGGGGGCGGCAACCTGACGGAGGTGGTCACGGCCGTGTCCCGCGCGGAGCTGGCGCTGCAATCCGCCGTCACCATCCGCGACCGCGTGGTGCAGGCGTATCAAGACGTGATGCGGATGCCGATCTGACATGGACGACGTCGAGGTCGCGGCTTCCCTCCGGGAAACGCTGTGGATCGTGCTGAAGCTCGGCGGGCCGCTGCTGGTCGCGGCGCTCGCGGTGGGGCTGGTGGTGTCGCTGATCCAGGCGGTCACGCAGATCAACGAGGCCACCCTCGTCTTCCTGCCGAAGCTGCTGGTGCTGGGCGGCGCGCTGGCGCTGCTCGGGCCGTTCATGGCTTCCAGCCTGGCGGACTACACCCACGTGCTGATGGACCGCCTGATCACCGTCGGCGGCCAGTGACCGCAGTCCCGCAGGGGTTGGGCAGTGGATGACGCGGCGCTGCTGGCGGCGCTGCCGGGTTGGGCGTTCGCCTTTGCCTTGGTGCTGTCCCGCACCGGCATGGCGGTGATGCTGCTGCCCGGCTTGGGAGAGGCCGAGCCGCCGGCCATGGTGCGCGCCGGGTTGGCGCTGGCGATCACGCTCCTGCTGGTCCCCGTCGTCGCGCCGTCGATGCCCGCCGTGCCCGAAATCGGCATGGGCGGGGCCGCGATGGTCGCCACGGAACTGCTGGTCGGCGCCTTGCTCGGCTGGATGGCGCGGCTGCCGGCCTTGGCGCTCGGCATGGCGGGGGCGGTCATGTCCTACATGCTCGGCCTGTCGAGCGTCGTGCAGCAGGACCCGGCGCTAGGCGGCCAATCCGCCGCCATGTCCCGGCTGTTCGGCCTGGCGGCGCCCGTCCTGATCCTTTCGACCGGGTTGTATGCCCTGCCGCTGACCGCGCTGGCCGGAAGCTACCAGCTCATGCCGCCAGGCTCGGTCCTGCCGGCGGGGCCGCTGGCCGAAAGCGTCACGGGTGCGCTGGTGGCCTGCTTCGGCCTGGCGCTCCGGCTTTCGGCGCCGTTCCTTTTGGCGGGGCTGGTGTTCCAGGTGGCGCTCGGCCTGCTGGCCCGCCTGGTCCCGCAGTTGCAGGTTTATACCGCGGCCACGCCGGGGCAGATCCTGGGCGGGATCGTGCTGCTGGGCGTCCTGGCGTCGCACATCCTGGGGGCGTGGACCGAGGCGGTGAGCACCGCATGGTCCGGCCTTCCTGGCCTGTAAGGCCAAGGCCGCGCCGTGGCGGAAGGGGCGGAGGGCGAGGACCGCGACAAGCCGGCCACCGAAACCCGGCTTCGGCGTGCCCGGGAGTCCGGCGAGGCGCCGCTGTCGCGGGAATTGCCCGTCCTCGCCGGGCTGGGGGCCGCGACGCTGGTGCTGGCGATGGCCGGTCCCGGGTTGACCCGCGGCCTCTCGACGCGGCTGGTCCGCATGCTGGCCATGGACGCGGCGCCCGGGGCGGCGCTGGAGGACGCCGGCTGGGCGCTGCTGGCGACCACCGGGCCGTTGATCGGCGCGGTGTTGCTGGCGGGCGGGGCGTCGGTCCTGCTGCAAACCGGCGGCTTGATGCACGGCAAGGCCCTGGTCCCCGACCTGGCCCGGCTCAGCCCGAAGCGCGGCCTGTCGCGCTTGTTCGGCTTGAACAACCTGATCGAGGCGTTGAAGGCGCTGGCGAAGATCGGCGTCCTCGCCTGGGCGGCGTGGCGTGCCCTGTCGGACGCGCTGCCCGGCGCCACCGCCTCGGTCATGTGGCCGCCTGAGCGCCTGGTGGAGCGGCTGACCCGCGACCTGATCCATCTTTGCGTGCTGGTCCTTGCCTGCCAGGCGGGCATCACGCTGCTCGACGTGGGCTGGGTGCGCTTCCGCTTCGCCAAGCGCATGCGGATGACCGCGCAGGAGATCAAGGACGAGCACCGGGACAGCGAGGGCGACCCGCGCCTCAAGGCCAAGCTGCGCCAGATGCGCCTGGCCCGCGCCAGGAAGCGGATGATGGCGGCGGTTCCCGCGGCGACCGTGGTGATCACCAACCCGACCCACTACGCCGTGGCGCTCGCCTACGACCGCGCCAAGCAGTCCGCGCCGCGCGTGGTGGCGAAGGGGATGGACGAGGTCGCCGCACGCATTCGTGCGATGGCGGCCCAGCACGGCGTGCCATTGATGGCAAACCCCCCGCTGGCCCGGGCGCTGCACACGCTGGAGCTGGAAGCCGAGGTGCCGGCCGAGCATTTCCAGGCGGTTGCCGAGATCATCGCCTATGTCTGGCGGCTGCGCGGCCAAGCGAGGGGCCGTCCGTGAAGTTCGCTTTTTGTTCTTGTATTGAGGCACGCCGCCGCTTATCTCAGCTCGACTTTGGCCATTTTCGGTCATGCGTTGATCCAGAAGTGCGGCTCTGAGGCGATATGGTCGAGGGCTTCGTCGAGCGGCATGGTTTCGATGCCGAACGGCCCTGAGGCGCCCCAGCGC
>JAABUQ010001194.1_pt1 | contig 57334 bp, 58 predicted proteins | sample 5560001 | NCBI WGS metagenome assembly JAABUQ01 (sample SAMN10711888, study PRJNA513371) | rock metagenome | isolation source: Antarctica rocks | place: Antarctica: Victoria Land, Finger Mt nord | collected 2015-12-18
ATTACTATAAGTAGTTTAGCGCGCTTCGCGCTAAACTACTTTGAGCGATTCGATTCCAAAAAATCGTCACGACCCGGTCTTGGCGCCGGGTCGGGCCAGAGGGGTGGTATCATAACCCGGCCCGACGGTCAGTCTATTCATAACTATTTATCGTCGTCAAGCATTAGATATACTATTAATAGGACACCCTTCTACTAGTACGTTATTGACAGTAAATAACGATCTTCATTTACCGTCCATTACGGTAATTACCGCTAGTAAGCGATGCGGTAAATGATGGATGTGCATCACTAATCAAGGGGTCTTTTCGCGAAACTAAGGTAGGGAAGGAACAGATATTTCAGTCGTCACATCGTCATTGCGTTCTTTTGCCCTTGAGGAAGGAGCGATCGATCACCAGGTTCAGCGACCGGTCATGATGCTGTAAACTAGCCTATTTGTTCCTCGAAAGCTACGAACACGGCCACAGGGCAATCGCTCCAAGGAGCGGCGTTTGAAGATGCTGGACAGACTGTTCATGCTGCTCACGCTGAGCACGTTGATGGCCATTGCGTGAGTTCACCAGTCTGTTGAAATACACAAGAGCTTATCAAACGTAGGTCCTTCCTCGCTGGCTCTTTACCACTTTCCTTCTCCCTCTCCCCGTCACGGCTTCGTCTGATCTCCACGATTGGCATGGGCGTTTTAGTAGGAACAGCTCTAATTGTGATCATCCCTGAAGGCGTCGAGACGTTATACAGCGCCAATGGAGCTTCTCCACATGCACATCGACGAAGAGGCGATCTCTCAGCACCTCCGAGCGAACGCATGGGATTGGAAGCAAGGGCAAGCCCTCTATTACACCTCCACGAACACCCTTTCACATCTCAATGGCACACCAAACGCCTCGACCTCATCGACGACACCCCTAACCCTGCCGCGCACGCCATCGAAGCCCTGCCCGGCCCCGTAATCCCCGAGTCAGCCGCCACAGACTCCACCTTCTCGGACCCCCCCAAAACCCCCACCGAGCCCGGCAAAATCTCAATTCTCGAAACCGATACCTCCAAACCCCCATCCTCGTTTCCTTCACCAGAAATTCACCAACGCACTCCCCACGCCTGGATCGGCCTCTCCCTAATCCTCGGCTTCATCCTCATGTACCTCATCGATGCCCTTCCCCACCTCGCCTCCCCCGCCCGCGCCTCCCCCCGCCAAAACATCTACTCCCTCTCCGACCTCTCGACCGCTTCCTCGCCCACGGAGCGCACACCCTCACCTTCCCGATCCCTCTCCACGACTCTAGGCCTTTGCATCCACGCCGCAGCCGACGGCATAGCGTTGGGCGCATCGTCTTCGTCATCCACGACGAAAGGTCTCTCATTTATTATCTTTCTCGCAATCATGGTGCACAAAGCACCCGCGGCGTTTGGCCTGACGGCTGTGCTGCTGAAGCAAGGGCTGGGGAAAAGAGCGGCGAGGGCGCATCTGGTGGCTTTCAGTCTTGCGGCGCCGGCGGGAGCGCTGGCCACGTGGATGGTTGTGCGGACGTTGGGGGCAGGGGGCCCAGAGGCAGGGGAGGAGACTATGAGGTGGTGGACAGGGCTGTTGCTGTTGTTTAGTGGGGGTACTTTTCTGTAAGTTTGTCGGTCGTTGGGGTTGTGAGTGGGTGTGGGCTAACGGTGGGGAATAGGTATGTGGCTATGCATACGATGCAGGAAGAGGATGGAAAGGGCAGTGGCGCTCTAGAAGATTTAGGGAACAATGGTTATATAGATGGAAGTCACTTGCGGCAGCGAGAGCAGGCGTCGGATGGGAGGAGTATGAAACTTGTTTTGGCTGCTGTGGGGGGGATGTTGTTGCCATTGATAACGCAAGTTGGGCATGCCCATTGAGGGTTTGTAGAGATTATTTTGAAGATAGCACAGAGTCGCAATGTCACACGTATGTAGAATACAGGTGACCGCAACTGAGAGCTAGGACTCCACCACCTGACTGACCTTGTTATAGACGTAACGCAATAGGCATGCCGATATCATAGCACTCAACATCCCGAACTCCTTCTAGGCTCCCGTTGATTACTCCTCCGTATCCTCTAATAGTAATAATTCTCATCCGGCGTCCTCCCCCTCATCCAAGCCGGCTCACTCCCTCTCACATAGATATCCTCATACAGGATCTGCGGCGTATTGTCCGGCTCCGGCATCTTCTCCGCCTCCGCAACCTGCTCGTCCACAAACTGCCTCGCCTCCTTATCAAGCCCCTTCAATTCCTCCTCCGTCGTGACCTCCCAATCCAACAGCTTCTGCTTCAAGCCTGCAATCGGGTCATTCGTACTTCTCATGCGCTGGATCTCCTCGCGCGTACGGTAGGTCGTTCCGGGATCGGACATCGAGTGCCCGCCGTAGCGGTAGGTTACGTATTCGAGGACGAGGGGCCCGTGGCCGGCGGTGGTGTATTCTTTGCCGTATTGAACGGCGGCTTTGACGGCGAGGATGTCCATTCCGTTGACTTTGAGACCGGGGATATATTGCCCGCGCTTGTAGTACTCGGTCAGAGCGGCGGCGCGGTTGGCGGCGGTGCCCATGCCGTATTTGTTATCTGGCGACGTAGGTTAGCTTTTGCACTGGGAAGCGCCAATCGGATAGCTTAGAGCATACTCTCGCAACCAAATAGGATAGGCAAGTTCCAGAGCTTAGCCATATTGAAGGCCTCGAAGACTTGACCTTGGTTACTGGCGCCGTCTCCATAAAGACAGATCGTGGTGTTGTGTTGGTCGTTGTATTGATTCGCAAAGGCAATGCCCGCCCCAACAGGTACTTGGGCACCGACAATACCGTTGCCTCCGTAGAAGCCCTTGGAAAACATGTGCATCGAGCCCCCTTTGCCGTGAGCAATGCCTTCTCGTCGACCGAGGAGCTCTCCGATAATTGACTTGACGGTACCGCCACGCAACAGAGCGAAGCCGTGGCAGCGATAGGCGGTGATGACATGGTCTTCTTTGGTGATGGCATGTTCTATGCCTGCGGCGACCGCTTCTTGACCGGTTGAGAGATGGCAGAAACCGCGGATCTTCTTCTCTTTGTATAGCCTATCTGCAGCCGTTTCCGTACGTCTAGGGATACCGTCAATGCCCGCTTGAGCTTGGGACCGTGAGTGGATTGGGTTACCGAATCTTGACCATATCAGAGTACATCCCTTTCAGCTCCTTTTTCGTCGTGTTGAGTGTATATGGGGGAGGGTCGAGTTCGTAGGTTTCGAAACTCTCGTCAGAGAGCCGAACTTGGAAAGGCTTGTCATCTTCCTATACATATGATTCAGGTGAGCTCACAATCCGATGGTCCCACGCGAAGACAGCTGATCATACCGAAGGGACATGCTCCTTCTCGGCATGAGAGGAAGCCGCATCGGTGGTTACAGCTCGCTGTGCAGCCCGCCTTGAGAGAGACACAGCTGCCTTCTGTCGGAGCGGTGCTATACACCGTGTTGCTCTCAAGGCTCGACTCATCATGGCGATAGCGGTGGTGCTGTATGAAAGAAGCTGAAAAAGATCACAGCTCTTCTCGGGCTTCGGCGATTGTTGAACTTCTTGAACTGACGCTAGTACTAAAATAGAATAGCGCCTCACTCCATTTTTCAACTTATGTGATAGATCGTCTGACCTGCGCGCTCTCCATGGACCGAATGTTTAAGTAAACCACGGCAATCTCGTCGCTTCCCAGACAAGTGCCCCTAAAGCGACGCTGTTAATTACCACATGCGCCCAGGCCCCACCTGCACCCTCCCAAATGCCCATCTTCTCCCCGTTGCGGATCTTCAGTGCCGCTCTCATAAGTGGACCCAGATGATAAGCGCAAGTGCGCCAGCTACTCGGTAAGAGATGCTACTTGGATGCTCCTGGAACAGGAAGTTGGCCGCGATCAGATGGGTTGATATCAATAACAAGGCGTATTGACGGATGACTGGATGTGCGTATGGCTGCAGCTCGAGCAGGGTGGAAGATGGGCGCACACAAAACCCGTACGACGCACCAAAGTCGCCGAGAAAGTGTATCAAGAACGGAATGTTGAAATGTGACATCTCTGATGATGGATTCAGGGATCTTATGCGGAGTTGCAGTTTATGTGGAAATTGGGAAGCCGGTCAGAGATAGGTATCTATGCTTTACCTTTCACGTATGCATTACCATGCTCTGATGGACTTGAAGAATCTACTACCTCTCACCAATTATGCTCCTTGTAACTGTACTTGTGCTTTGCTTCATTTGTCTTCCAAGTCGTTGTTCAGACTGGAATACTCTAGCTTCCTCTACTGATATTTCCACGTGTTGGAGACTTCTTCAAGAAAGACGACCACTACGAACACAACATCATGGTTTTCTGGACAAGATATATTGCGGGAAATTACTAACGGACTGTTCTCGAACATTGATGCATCACCTTGTATCTGGAGACACCGATCGGTGCTCACTCAGAGAACGGAGGTATCGAAACAACTCGAGCAAGATAGGTCGAGAGAGTGTACGACAAGGGTAACAGGGCATTGCGTCTGTTACCACCACCTTGTCATCTTACGCAACCCTATGACATAGTGCACCAGTGTTAACAAGGCCAGATACCTTCAGATTCTTGACGACCCCACCTCCGCTTTGCACAACATCATACAATGCGGAACTAAAGAGAAAAGCATTAGTAGGCTTGCCAAAGTAAAAGAAGGATGCTACGTGATGTAGCTGTAAGACTTCACATGCTTCATGCATGGTGCTCGAAAGTGGACCTGTCAAATCTCTCTCGATACTGCAGTGTGAGATCGGAAGCATGACCTTTACAGGCATCCGCTCTGCAGCGCTTCGTCTTGGGGCCTCTGCATGACTAGTCTCACATGAGAGATGTCGCCAAAGCAGGTTTGACAGCTCTGAGATCCCTAGTGTGGGGACACCTGCATACAATAGTTCGCGACAATGGACACTTTCCAGCTTATGCTGACTATAGAACGAGTCTTGCGAGCTAGTCAGGGTCTGATTGGAAATGCTGCTGGCACTTGCGATTATCAGATCCATGTTGACTGTAGCTTTCGATCGCTAGTATCAGATGACAGGTTTGCAGTAGCAAGCTTCAAAACAAACTCACTATGTGCATCGAGTGACGGATTACCATGCCTAAAGTCGTACATGGGCCCACAATGTAGCAGTCGCGTGGGTATGCAGCCACCACAACGTTTTCTGGCCTTACATACGGGACCAAAATCGCAATTAAGCGACTTGTCGTAGTCCACAGCTGACGTGCCTTGGACGAGCAAAATACAAGTGGCTGAGGCGCAATGGTGGCCTGTTCATTGGACCCGACAGCGAACGGAGAGTTGCAGGGACAGTCCGCTACCGTGGTTGCATCAACGCAAGCCAGCGGCTTGAAGCGTTGAGCCTAGCTGTCTTTCGTAACGCCTTCCACGCGCGGACGCTTCTCCCATCCAGCACATGACTGGATTAGAAATAGGTGCTTCGATGGGTTCCAGAGAGCAGATCCTTTGCCCATTCCGGACGAGGTCACAAGCAGTGTGTGCTGCTTTCCCTTCCCCGGTTTTGCCTCGGTCGAAGCTCGAAACCCAAAATACTTCTAGCAGACGGATTGACGTTGAAGGCGGCTAGAAGAACCAGTAACGCTATTTCTGCTCTGACAGCGGGGTCGCGTCAGCCCTGTTCGGAATCAGCATTAACCTTCCCTGGTATCGGTGCTGCATGCTGCATGAGCTTACCTTAGGGTGTGACTGTCGCTCAATCTATCTTTGGCCTACAGTTGTGTCCAGGAACAATGATTATCAGCATCTCCACCATCAAAGTCGTTGGATACGTCATTCGACTGATCGCCTGTCTGAACTGGCCCAGACAGCTCTTCGACGATGGTGGCTGCCACTGACCGTAGTGCTGAGCTTCGGTGACCCAGACCGTACATCAAAAAGGCTGTCGACCGTCGTCTTAGGAGAAACGTTGGTCTCGCCAGAGCGATGGGTTCTTCCTTGATCGACGTCGGGCCTTGTCCGCCGGGCGAGAAGCTCTGCTCGGATCTCGAATCCTCTAGCCGTATGGAGAGTTTGATAGGGTGGGCAATCGATCTTGGCTGGGAGGGAGGAACGGGCAGCTCGGCAGTGAAGGTGCTGTAAATCACCGCATTGATCTGCAACGATATCCGATCCGGATTCTGGGTTCCAGGGTTTGCACACCGAGATCCCATCACCCTCCGCAGCGAGGGAGTCAACATCGAAGATGGACTTGTAAAATTGTACATTAATTTTCTTGAGTCCGGCTGGTCGGAATTGCAGCCATTGGACCAACGCTAGTGCAATAAGCTAAGATGTGCAATGTGCATCTCACTGCCCTTTCATCGTTCCCCTCTCTCCAGACTTCCTTCTAGACATCTCGAAACACTCGCATATTTCGTTGCCGGAACAGTTGCTCTCTTATCTCCTGATCCTACTTATTAGCCAAGTTGCCCCTTGGACTCATGTATACCTCACGCCTACCTTCTTTTTTTTCTCTCCTTGGTCGTGGCCATGATCCCAACGTGTCCATCAGGGAACGACGACGAGAGCTTCAATGCTGTCAATCGCATCGCATTTGTGTCTCAGACCTCCTAGGCATCAAGATTGATAACATATGTCCGCGCAACGGAAACCCCCTTCGCCCTCAGACCAAAGACGGCCGCCACTTGATTCCTCGTCAAGCTCTGGAGCCAGGATGGCAGCAACGCAGCTTTCTCCCATTGGACCTCATCATCTAGGACCACCCTCCAGCATAGCATATCCAATGCGGCCAGTGCTGCCTCCACTTCACCCACACTCTTCTTCACGGCCGGATCCTGTCCAGTATTCCAGCTACCCCAGGTCACTTGGCATAGCAGAACCCAATTTCCCAACGCCGGAAGCGCACCGTCGGGGGTTACAACAGCCATCCAATATACCATGGCACATCATGCCGCCTGTGGAACGGCCACCTCGATCCGAATTGGGTAATCCATTATATTTGCGCTCGCCTTCCGGCCCGGTGTATGTAGCCTCTAGGGACGCTGCACGTCCTCTCTCAGACCGGAGAAGCTCAGCTGAGACGATGTCCGAGGTCCCACCCACCCCCACGTCTCTTGGGAGGGGTCACAGGCCAACAGCGGATGAGGAACCCAGATATAGCTTTGCGCCACTCACTGAACAGCCTGGACGCCGGGAATCTGGGAGCTCACATCGCGGCTCTGCGACGTCTTCTAGTCCTTATGGCTCTGCTCTGTCGTATATATCACAGCCACAAGTATTGACCGCGTTCCAGCAAAGCCCGCAAGACATGTGAGGATTACCAGGGCTCCAACAGGAGTCATGTCAATTGATTGCTGACTCTCCGTCAGCACGAGCCGTTATGTCCTCTGTGTCAGGCAACAGCCCATCGCTGCCCGCGCTTGTGGCTTTGGTGAGCGGGATCGTCGGGTCATTGACCCCCCACCAATAGTGCAGTTATCGCTTGCGGGCTATGATCCCACGTCACAAGCTGATGTGGCGGAGCTCAAGACCCCTTTCCTTGTCGTTCATTGTACTCTACTTTCTGTTTCTGCCCAGCCCTCTCCGTACGAGAAGGGTGATGATGTCACCGCTATCCCGGAACCTAACAATACCGAGAGGATGACTCGCAGGCTTACCGGTACGCTCGTGGCTTCTCCATTTGCGGGTACGGACTTGGATGCCCCTGCATCCCGGAATGATAATGCTAGGCTTGGGTGTTTCTTCGTCTTCTCGGACCTATCATGCCGTCAAGTAGGACGCTACAGGCTGCGTTTCCAGATCATGAAAATTGGCCCGGAGATCCTGAACGTAGGTGGCCGTACCAGTGTTGTCAGGATCGTCGAGAGTGATGTCTTCGAGGTTTTTAGCGCCAAGGACTTCCCGGGCATGAGAGCGAGTACAGCTTTGACCAGAGACCTCAAGCGACAAGGTGCCGCGGTGAGTGTAAAGAAAGGCAATGAGGGTTCGGCAAGGCAAGTCAACAAGAAAAGAGGCAGCACAGCCAGCGACCGAAGTGCCAGTGATGAGCCAGGAGAGCCCAGCGCGAAAACCGGAGGAAAACCCAGGAAGACCAGGAAGTAGAGGATTTTGTCAGGTTGTTCTATATGGTTCGATTTTCAAGACTTCACTTTTCATGAGCGTACCGACATCCTTCCCCCAGGCTGGTTTTTGATGGATAGGCCATTCCCACAACGGAAGGTCCCATCGAAGGGTTCGTGCCCAGTGAAGTTTGGGACGGCACTCGAATTTATCAAAGGCTAGCCCCGAGTGGGCCCTACCGCAAATTCTGAGCAAGATTGGCGTTGACTGTTCTTGGACGACCCCTTTTTGGTTATACATATACCCTTTCTCGCCCATTGTTTTGAATGGCTCCACTATTCCTTTGGTCCTCTTTCCGCGGTATTTCCGGCCCTATTTTCATGGATTGCCTGCTTCACGGATCGTATCCAATCTTTCAACACGGATGTACGAATAGAGGACTATCACATTACAGCTGTCCCCGGCCTCCAAAGAAGAGGTGATCTATGTGGAACAGTCCTCCATAAGCCGACAGAATTATCTAGATAAAGCGTTATAGTATCTTCGTTGCCATGTCCGCGCTAGATGATCATATTAACACTTGACATATACCTGACTCTTTGATATCCTTGGTGAGATTGGGACACAATTCTTTATACACATCAAGGAAACCAACCACAGACCGTCTCATAGTATTTCCTCTGCATTTCTAGCTATCTTCAGTCACGTTAAGATTCAGCATATGCGGTATTGCGCTGTCAGTGAGCTTCGCCAGCCGCGCCAGTGTACATCGAGATAAATTTCCTCACAGCGTGCACGTTGTCCAGCTCGCTGCAAGTCAGTACTTGAACACACGAGACCAGGAGGCTAGCATGTATACTTTCTCAATTGTTTTCCGTCGGGTAAGAATTTCCGAGGGCAAGCACGGAAATTGAAATATATGCTGTCTGCATTTAAAACTCCGCTTATAGCTCTTAAAGTTTCGTTTAACACAGCCATCACAAGCACACTACCAAAATATCAGCCCTGAGAGTAATGCTAGGATTTTCGAAAGATGACATGCCCGATTCGATGCCCTGGCAATATATCCCTATCTAGCTGCTTGCTGCTCATCTATCCTATCAGCATGCTTGCACCCACTGAGAGAGTGAAGAAGGAGACAGCCAGCCCTCACCATCCCCGAGAAACCGTCTTGCGAGAGATTGGATCGAGCCATGGCGTGCCCGAGCTAAAGCCAGAACTAGCATGTTCGTATTGCGGTCTTGGTCATGTCAACCCAGGGAGAAGGACCTTGAGAGGAAGGCAACAAGATCTCGAAATGTCTATCAGGGGTCTATCTAGCAGACATAGTGCGCCCATTCCTGCTGGCCCATATGATAACATGCACGTATCCCCATCTACGCCCCACCCGAGCGAGCAGAGTGTCCCCTAGCTCCAATACCCCAATGCAGACGCCCACCATGCATTGCTTCCTCGCTAATCATTTCCGAGCATCATTCGAATTGAGCCTCCTTTTACCCAATGACCCATGCACCTCACGCAGACCATCTCTCATATCCCCACTCCCTCCAACCTATCTGCAGAAACTCCTATCCCATTCACACTCGCACCCCTTCCCCTCCCCGTCACCTCTTCCAGACACCCGCTTGCCGCCGCCACAAACCCCAGATACGGCTTACTCGGCCGCAGCACGCGCGACAGGTACTCTGGATGGTACTGCACGCCGACATACCACGGGTGCTCTTTCAGTTCCATAATCTCCATCCGCCGCCCGGAATCGTCTTTGCCCACGAAGTTCAGGCCGTGCTGCGTCAGGGTGTCGATGCAGGCGGGGTTGACTTCGTAGCGGTGGCGGTGACGTTCATGGATGATCAAGGCATCCGAGGCTGGCGGTTTAGTGGTTGTGGGGCCGTTGGCTGTGGTTGCGTTGGGAGTGTTGGGGTCGCCGTTGGGGATGGCTGGTGTGCCGTTAGAGATGCTAGGTGTATTGTCCGGTGTGCCGTTGGGCAAGGCTGGCGTACCATTAGGTAAAGCTGACTTGTCGGTGGTGGCGGCGGTGTCGTCGCCGTAGAGTACACGGAGTTTCGACCATTCGCTGCCGGGCTGGAAGTATGTCGGGCGGAGGCCGAGACGCATTGTGCCGCCCTTTTTCTGTGACGAGGCGTAAGTCCGGTTTTGGTAGGCTGGTGGGCAAAGGATGAAATTACCACTTGGTCAATCTCCGGCATCTCAACTATAACGCGATCTGGAGATTTCTTATCGATCTCCTCAGATGTTGCTAAGGGAATGTTGCAGACGTGGCGGGCATACTCAATGACTGCGATCTGCATGCCGAGACATATTCCTGTGCTAGATGTTAACTCGGATGCAAGAATTGGGTTATAGATGCTTACCTAGGTAGGGTTTAGATGTTGTCCGAGCGTATTTCGCCTAGCTCAATTGTCATAAGTTGTCGTTTACATACAGTCATAACTGACACCTCACTTACCGCAGCAATCATGCCTTCCGTACCTCGTGTGCCAAAGCCGCCGGGAACCAGAATGCCATTAGCTGTACAAATCTCGTGCCATGCCTTGTGATAATCCCCTGGCGAGGCCAGCTCCGTAGCTGTCTCTAGGTGAGAGGCGTCGACCCATATCAGGTCCAGCTTCCGAGAGCATGCCATCGCAGCGTGCTCCAAAGACTTGATGACGGACAGATAGGAGTCATGTAACTTCGTGTACTTTCCCACGAGGGCTATAGAGACCGATTCGTGTAAGTGGTCTTGTGATTGAGTCAAGCGTCTCCAGGAGGTCCATGTTTGGGAGCCTTTGTGAAGCAGCGACTTCGAAATATTGAGTTCACCGAGGCGGAGAAGGGTTCGGAGCGTTTCTAACATGCCTTGGGACTCGAGCAGGACTGGGACATGATAGGTTGTGAGGACATCATGGACGGCGACGACTTGGCTGGGATTCACCTGCACACACTGTCAACCATCTGGGTTTGCCTGCGTGGATATCAGAGAGCCACCTGACAGTACTGTGCAATTTTAGCCACAGTTGAATCCTCGAGCACTCGTTCACACCGGCAGGCGATGAGATCTGGGAACAATCCTGCGCTTCGCACATCGCGAATCGCCTGTTGAACCAATTTGGTCTTTTGTTCGCCGTGAATCACTGGAACGTATGTAACGTGGATATGTAGCTATAGAATAATCAGCGGCGGAGCTCTGCGACCCTAGGACCATACTGACAAAGTTCTCCTTGTTACCAGCTCTCATTCGCAGCTGTCGCATTGACTCAATAAAGGGGGCCGATTCAATATCTCCAACAGTACCACCCAGTTCGATTATGCAGATATCAGGTTCTTCTTTGCTGTCATCCACCGGAACCGAAGCCACACGTTGGATCCAGTCTTGGGTAGCATCGGTTATGTGGGGTACCACCTGGACTGTCTGACCCAGGTATCCACCAATTCGCTCTCGCGCAATGACGAACTGATAGATCTTGCCGGTAGTTATGTTGTTTTCTCTTCTCAGGGATATTTGCAGATAGCGCTCATAGTTCCCTGATTTGAAATATGAGTGATTGTGTCTTAGGCAAGGAGTTTGACTATACCAAGATCGAGATCGACTTCCCCCCCGTCGTCAAGAACAAAGACTTCCCCATGTTGCAGAGGACTCATGGTCCCGGCGTCTAGACAAAGCAATCAGCATCCGACCAAGACATTGGGCGCACTAGAGAAGCTTACCGATGTTCAGGTAGGGATCAATCTTTATGGCGGTGGCCTTTAGCCCCATAGTCTTGAGCAGCAAGCCGGTGGAAGATGCAATGATCCCCTTCCCGATGCCGCTCATACCGCCCCCGGATACCAGTACATACTTCATGGCGGCAGTGGGTGCCAAACCTGGCTTCTGCCAAGCGGGAAGAAGAGAAGTCGGAAACAGTCACGAAATGTGAGAAATAAATCCAAAACCGCGTAAAATAGCCGAGCGCGTTCGTGATCACATGCTTCTCAACACGCACTAAGATGAAGTGAAGTAGTTTTTCGTTTGCAACATCTATCTAGAAAGGCACAGATACAGATGCTGAAGGAAGTAACAATGCAAGCAATTCCACATACTGAACTTAGATAGACACTATGTCCTAAGTCTTCAAGCCACATGGTTCTACGACCACACACCCCTTACACCCCTCGTAGAGGCAGAGGACCACTTTGAGGTCCATTCATGGTACACGTATAAGCCCAGCATCTACGTCTATCCTGTAGATCTGTCCCGTGCGATGCCCATTACTGGCCAATTCTAGCCCCACCTAGAGGCCTCGCGTTCGCTCTCGACTCTGGAGGTCCTAGCCTCGCTGCTCTCCTCGTCTTCGTACTTGTAGCTCACACGTCTTCCTCCTGGCCCTACTCCACTCATCTTCCGTTTCGGACCCGAGCTTTTAGTATCCGCGGCTGATCTTCTCTGCATCTCTTTCTGCATACGCTCTCGGTTGCGCGCTTCGCGCTCTAATGCGTGCGGATTCGGGGCTGACTTTGGCGTTGGCGGTGGTTGGGGCTTCTCAGGAGCCACGTCCTGGATCGCCTGCGAAGCCTTGTAAGAAGACTTGGCTGTATCTTCGCGGTGGGCTCGCTTCGTGCCCCGATGGTCATCCCTATTTTCAAATGACTCGGAATGATCGGGCTTCGAGCGTTTCCGATCACTAACAAAGTCATCGTCCTCCTCTCTCTCGCGCTTCTTACGACCAGAGTGAGTCAATTCTTCCTCTCTCTTCCTCTCGCGATCGGCCTTTGGTCCAGTGGGCGGGACGCCACTGACATGGGAAGCGCCATTAATTTGTGTAGCCCCATTAACATGATTGGACCCATACAAGTCGTCCTCGGGCGACCGTGAACGCTTCCTCGAAGAACGGTGGTTGCCATCACGCTCTTTGCTCCTATCTCGGTGCGATCGATGAGACCGACGGCTACTTCGTCCCGAATCCTTTTCCTTGTCATCATCTCGATGACGGTGCGATGAGCGTCGCGACAATGAACCCACAGCTCTCGAACCGTAATCGTCTTCCTCGTCCTTGTGTTCATCATCATGTTTCCGTGAGCGATGGTGGTGACGATCTCGCTTCTTATCTCGCCCGCTGCTATGCGAGCTATCTGTAGAACGATGGCGATGGTGCCGATGGCGATGAGAGCGGGTTGGCGAACGTGAGCGCGAGCGTGTAGGCGATGGACTTGACCAGGTAAGTTAGCAACAGAGACTGACTAGTAGTCCCAAGAGCACGTACCTCTTCAACTTAATATGCCCATGGGCATGAGCTTGGGCAGCCGCCGACGCACGGCCTACGATGGAGAAGCCTTTGCCGCCGTTAACACCGTTACTGGACAAAGTCTCTCTCATAGCTTTGGGTCCAGTAGGAGCCCCTACTACGCCAAGGCCCTTGGGCTCCTTGGGAACAATAGGAGATACTGCAGGGGTTGAAGACGACTGTGCGCTCGGTGCGTGGACGGAAATCCCGTTGGGAAGAAAGCCTGAGCCACGACCACGTGATCCACCACGAGACCCTACACCTACAACGTGGTAGCCGCGACCTCGACCTCTCGGACTATAGTCTTGCACTTGCGTCTGGTCAGCTGAGGAGAGTGCGGCAGGTCCAGTGGGGACCACAGGGCTAGGTGGAGGCAGCATCGCTGTAGTAGCAGGCGTGCTGTCAGATCTAGAAGGTTCCGACGCCGGTAGCTCGGAAGAAACGAGAGTCTCAATTGGGGAGGGATCCTCGTGCGTTTTCTCTTCAAGATCAGTGTCTATGGCCGATGGCTGTTCGGTCTTCAACAGAGACGCGCTGGCTTCAGCTGCAGCATTGCTTGGTTCTTCCTCCGTTGTGGGAGCATTGGGGACTTCCACATGGTCTTCAGCATCTCCTGGTTCCAGCGACTTGGAGAAATCATCGGCCACCTTCTGGGCTTCCGCGGTTTCGGTCTCTGCATCTTGCGGAGTTACTACTTTCGCTTGTGACTGATCTTCCTGCTGTTGCTGGTGTGGAGTCGCTTGGTGATCGGGTTCTTGATGTGTAAATTGGGATGGCAATTGTTGGTGGAATGCCTCATTGTTAGCTTGATGACCTGGATTTACCTGATTATAGGCTCCTCGACCACGACTGTAATTCTGGTACCCGCGTCCGCGTCCACGGCCGCGATTCTGATAGCCTTGTCCATGATAGCCATTCTGAAATTCATTGTTAGGAAAGTTGCGGTGATTCATCTGGTTGAAGTTTCCTTGATGTGGAGGCATATTATATCCACCGTAACCAGCGTTGGAGCCATAATCACCAACCATACCACTCGCATGACCGCCATATGCATTTTGATTGTAATTATGTTGACCTCCGTTCCATGCCGCGTTGTATCCTCCATACGTTCCTTGTCCGTTGGAGTAGCCCATGCCAGAGTTCATCCCATTCATTCCCATGCCTTGCCCGTTGTAACCGCCATACATACCCTGAGCCATGGCCATTGGGTTGATACCCATATCGGGCATAGCTATGAGATGCGGTCAGCACAGAATTTAGGATTGCCTTTGAAAAGACTTACTCATCATGCCTGCAAATGTACCAGGTACACCGTTCTGCATGCCGTTCATGTACTGCATCATCTGTGCGTAATCGGCTGGATTGTTGAACGCCATGTTCGGGAAGCCACCGAGCATACCATCGTATCCGTAACCACCATTCATGGACCCGTTCATAGCCGCCCATTGCTCTTGCATCTTTTTCATTTCTTCCTGACTTGGTTGACCGCCCGGGCCACCTAAATCCTGCTGTGCCTGCGCCTCTTTCCCCACGTGATCCTGCTGCTCCTTTGTACGGTCAGCTTGTTCACTACCGTTGGTAGCTGGCGTATCCGCGTTCCTAGACTAAGCACAGTCAGCACGATATCTAAAGAAATCGATACATGTTGATGCCTACCTCAATAGAAGGTCTTGGGATGTCCATTTGTGCTTCAGATGGCGAATCCCGTCCGTCTGGCTTTTGTTCGAGACCATCAGCCGATCTGGATATTTCACAAGCGTCTGATGGAGGTTGAATGTTTAGTTCGACTGGATGTTCAGCCACAGCTGCGGAAGCTCGAGAAGCTTCGTGATTCGAAGTATCGTTGAGGGTGATGTTATCTGAAGTCGCTGGCGTAGCAGGAGCGCGGCTCGCCAACTCCTTTTTCAGTGCCTGATCTCGTTCGATGCCCTTCTTCCGAAGGAATGCCTTTATAGTGTTGCGTAGCGCTTTGTTGATCTTGCAATCATCGCCTTTAACAGGCTCGTGCAGGCATATAGGGCAAGCCTCATCCAGAGACTGCTGACCTATCGAAACATCAGTATCATATTCTAGCAGACGGCTACTAAATCTAACTCACAAGACTCGCAAATAGACTGGTCACAGCATGGCATTTTGTATGCATTGTTGGCTAGCTGAGAGCATGCTGCACAGCGAAGCTTTACGGGGATCTGATCCACCGTGAGCGACCTGATGTTCGGTCAGCTCGATGTGTTGGGGAGAAAGTGGGTCGACCTACGCTGCAATCTCGGCAGCAACAGCCGCATCCGCCATGATGGCGGCTTTCGTAGTGGTTGGATTCAGAAGGCAAAGATCAATGAAGGATGAGGTGGGCTGGTGCACGATCACAAGCTCTAAGCTAGGAAGGGGTGCGATATGCTGTGAGATAGGCTAGGTCGATGGAGGAGGATCAAAGGCGGATTACTTATGGATGACATGAAGAAGTTTGTTGTCGACCCGCAAACACAGTGGTGGTGTTGGAAAGATATTGCTGTCATTGGGGTGAAGTGATGTTGCTCTCTAAAGTATGTTATCGTCGTGTGAAACTCCAGGCCGAAGACCACTAGGAGAATCGTTCCGCTACGCCGCTAGCCTCACGCTAAGCCTTCGTTCAATGCCTTCATCAGCAATAATACCACACTGTTCTAGTCATCTCCTACTTGCTCCCATTCCCATGGATACTTTTGGTTTCCCATTGCTGTGAATTATTCTTGCATCGCCCTTGCCCCTCTTCTTTTGGTCGCCCAGGCGCTGCACCCTGCACTTCCTCCAGCCAAGGATGATCTTGGGCCAGATTGCCTACGTCGACTGTATCGCATTCTTAGTATTTCTAATACCTCAGTTGCTACTGCGGGTAAGCATATTTGAGCTACTCGTGGTCGGACTGAAAGCGCTGCCATTCTTGTGTAAGGCCATATAAGTGTCACCTCCAGTGCAATGTCTGACGGGTAGTCAGTAATACACCTACCTTATCAATTCATCACAGAGCGTTTCATTGTTCGCACGTCTGCAAGGTCTCCTTTCACTCAGCAAGCAACTCCATTCGAAGATTTTGTTATCCGTATCGTTCGTTATGCTTTCGCCAAAGTTCCTGCCAACATAGGTATTGCAGCTTTCGTAGGTTTCTACGTATTGGTGTTGACAAGCTGTAGGTCGAGTCTTCTTCTCAAAAGGGGTTGCGTTGCCTTTCTTCAGATTCCGTCTATTACGCAACGGTTTTATAAGGTCGCCAGTAGCGTGGCGTGAAGTCTCGTTGGTAAGGCGTCTGAACTGTATTTGTTACACATTTTGATTCGAGTCCAGGAGGATAATGGTATTGAGATACGAGGTCTTTGGATTATAGACGATGACTCGCAGAAATCCGATTTAGTTTTGTATTATTGTCATGGTACGTCCTCCAAGGTTAAGATGGTTGGTATAATACATTAATGCGGCTTTACAGGTGGTGGTTTCTCCATGGGCTCCAGCTATTTCTACCTCGAGTACCTCATAGCATTTATGAGCCTGCTGAAGGAGGCTGGGTACCGCAACCCTGCTGTCTTCGCACTGGAATACGATCTCGTGCCGGATGCTCAATTTCCAACACAGTTGGATCAAACAGTGACGGGATACAAATACGTCGAGTCAATCACACGGGACCCTTCACGCATCTGCGTTGGTGGCGATTCTGCAGGTGCTACTCTGATCTTAAGCCTGTTGCTAGTCATTGCAGGCTTGCCAGATTCCGAGAAGCACCGGCCCGGTTTCGCGTGTCTGATCTCAGCTTGGCCGACATTGATCAGCGGAAACAATAGGAACACTCGGAGTGATTTCTTAGATGCAGAAGCTTTGCATCTGTACGGCCGTCAGTATGCCGGAGCCAAGGGAGATCATCAGGACCCCCTTGTATCTCCTGGGGTTTGCAAAGACACCGAGTGGTGGTCTAAAGCATCACCTGCTGGAGGGTTTTGCTTCATGTACGGATCAGAAGAGGTATTTGGTCCAGAGATCAGAATTTTGATAGCACTGTTGCGCAGGAGTGGATGTCATGTGAGTGTGAGAGAAGAACCTGGATCAATACATGCCTGGCCCGTCGCAGCATACTTCCTCGCCGAGTCCGCAGCGAAGAGGCAGAAAGGGACAAGAGACGTTGTAAAGATGATTCGACGAGCCATAGATGTCAAGTACAAGAGATGATGTCTAATACCTGTCCAATCAATACTTAAAAGGAATTATCTGCCCCAGTAGTGATTTCTCCATCGAGCTTTCACTGTCTCAAGTTCTACCTCAGTAAGGTAAAGGTACCTTGAGGGACAGGTTACAGAAGCACGTGACTCTACAGCCCTTATCGTGTCTTATCGCGCTTCGGCCGCGAATGCCGAAGATGCCGGATGACGGCGGAGTGCTTGCGCATCAGATTGAGCTTCACATCCCAGCCTCCACAAAGTCATCGAACGGCCGGCTGGACCGTGAGATACTTTCCACATTCAACTTCAGCTAACGAAGTACCCTAGTCAGCTTCCCACGGTACACTTCAGCCATGGCAGTAACGAAGACGCAGGGGAGAGCCCCATCCAAGATTGAGCTCTATTCACCTCAATACTTTGCTGCTTGTATGGCGGGAGGCGTCATTGCCTGTGGACCAACTCATGCTTGTACGACTTGTCTCTTGGTACCAAAGATGAGTACTGACCGTCAACAGCTGTTACGCCTCTCGATCTCGTAAGCTTACAGCGGAGCTTACTGCTGATTGCAATACCAGTACCTAGCTGGGGTCGCTGAACCAAAATCTAGGTCAAATGCCGTCGTCAAGTGGATCCGAGCATCTACAAAAGCAATTTCTCTGCATGGCGTAGTATTTACGCCAAAGAGGGGGTCCGGGGCGTGTTCTTTGGCTGGTCGCCCACATTCGTTGGGTACTCATTCCAGGGTTTTGGGAAGTACGGCTTCTATGAGATCTTCAAGTATCTCTATGGCGAGAAGGTACGTGCCGGCACATTTGGGTCTTGAAAGTCAATACTTATTCGTGGCAGACGTTCCCGAATGCGAACAAAACCTTGGTGTACCTAGGAGCATCAGCGTCGGCTGAATTCTTAGCAGACATATTTCTGTGCCCCTTTGAAGCCATCAAAGTACGAATGCAAACGACTCTGCCTCCCTATGCAAACAATATGCGAGACGGGTGGACCAAAGTCACTGCGAAAGAAGGCATCGGAGGCCTCTACAAGGGTCTCCAGCCGCTCTGGGGTCGTCAAATCCCATATACGATGGTGAAGTTTGCCACTTTTGAGACAACCGTAGCCCAGATCTATAAGACTCTCGGCAAGCCGAAGGAAGCCTACAACACTCTACAGCAGACAGGCGTGTCGTTTTTGGGCGGTTACATCGCTGGGATTGGCTGCGCTGTTGTCAGCCATCCCGCGGATGTCATGGTCAGCAAGTTGAACGCCGACAGGCAACGTGGGTGCCCATTTCGCATTTATGAATTGTGATCTAACAATTGCATAGCTGGTGAAAGCTCCGGCAAAGCGATGTCGAGAATCTACGGCAACATTGGATTCAAAGGACTATGGAATGGACTGCCTGTCAGGATTGCCATGGTCAGTGCACCTACTTCCTTTGAATATATTCTGATCAATGCTGACCGCTTTCACAGATCGGGACCTTGGTACAGTCTCCTTATGAAAGTTGGAGATGGGATCTGCTAACCTTCTTCTAGACTGCCTTTCAATGGCTTATTTACGACTCATTCAAGGTCAGCCTTGGCCTACCAACAACCGGCGGCCACTAGAGCTAGGTACAACGAGTATGAAACCCGTAAGCTTATGTACCCACGGTTACAGTGAGCGCGCAGCATCCGGCGAGATCGTGTAGATAAGAAACTCGATCGAACAATGATCAGACCGTTTGCGCACGCTGATATTACATTAATTCGGGATCTCATATAGCTTCAAGCCCTGCTGTAAGGTATCCTAGTCGGCAACGCGGCTCAACGGTTTGTCGCTTCAATTATGGCCCTTCACTGTTCCATCTTTTTATGATCTATGGGTTAATCTGCTCTTTCAACGGACGAGGATAAGGGGATAGTGCATCTCAGCTCGCCAGGGCATGGGATGGTTTTCTAAGCGCAACGCGCTCACGAAGGCTCTGGGGCCAATATGTCATGGACCAGCTATATGATTGATCATACAATGATTGAATGAATTCTAGCAGATAGGGGTATCAGACGAAACGAAGAATTTGCAAGCATAAGAGAGATAGATTATTAGTGTCCAGGTGCTCAATCATTGTTCTCTCCCTCGAAGCGATTTGGTCGATCAGCATCATCATGGATGCAAAGTCCAAGCAAATCATATCAGTCACTCAAGACCTTAATCACAATCTCGGTCACATTTTCCGCATACTACTTTACTTCTTACTGATATTTACCCCGTTCTCCAACCCCACAACATCGCTCTCTCACCTTCTCCCATCCATCGCGAAAAGCCCCCAACATAAACCTTCCGAACCCCAACACTAAAACCCAATAGCACCCATACTAAACCAGCCAATACCCTTGTGCTTGAAAATACTTGTTTTTGAATCAAGAATCCATACCGAGTGGAAGACACTCAGCTCACCGGTGGCTAAAATATGCTGCGTTGCACCGGCTTGAATTACCACGCCGAGATCGCTATCAGCCATGTAAGCTCCTCGAAGACGACGGCGCGGGCGCGGAACGCGACGGCGCAGCTTTCTGAGTAGGAGTAGTTGCCGTGACGGCCGAGAGCGCCGTTATATTCAATAATCTAGAATAAGGTCGCCTGATATTCGCTTCTAGGCGCATTTCATATTCATCGTCCATCATCCTCTGATTCGCAGTGAGGGAACAATGAGAGCGGCGAAGTTCTTACAAGTCGGCGCTTCCGGTGTAAACGAGAGGAGGCAGTCGATTTGGCCTTTATGTTGAGCTGGTTCCCTCAGCTTCAATGAAACTATTGGAGCAAAGCTTGACTCACACTTTACCATTGAGAGCAGTGATCTATGTCTGCTCCCCATTTCTCAAGACTGTGGGTTCGCCTGAGGGGTTTTCGCTATGTTCATGCCTTGGAACCACTCTCAAGATATATAAAACGGTAATAGTCTTCCATACCCAAGCGGCACCTAAGATTCTCTCGGATACCCAGCGGGCCGACGCAATCACGCATTGCCTGCCCACCAACGCGATCAGGGAAGGTACATGGCTTAATCAATAGACGCCACCAACAATGATGTATCTTCCCCAATTATTAATGTCTGCATCACTGCGCCTAATCGAGAAGCGAGATAGCCTCGTGTTTACGCGAGATTATGTAACGTTCTTCGACAATAGAAGGCGATAGAAGATACACACAGTATTATCAGGATGCCACTAGATTTAATGTATATATTATCTGCCTTTCTAGAGCATTGCAAATTTGAAACATATCTTTTAAGACTTCAAGTGGAGATTCAAATCGATCGCGCAAACAACCGTTTTAATCTATAGTGGATCGAAGAAGCTACGCAATCAAAAATTACATCGCCACATTCTTGATTATCACGGTAGATCTTACTGTAGTATATGCGACGAAATAAGGCATTATAGAAAAACGTATAGACGACCTTACAATTAGAAAGCAACGATAAATATACAGAGGATTTCTCAATTAGAAGAGGTAACCGTGCGGGGAAGGTACGTTAAATTTGGTGGCGTCTGTTAGTCAATCGAAGTATATCGTCAATTGCGCAGTCCAAGAGCAATGCGTAATTGCGTCGGCCCGCTGGGTATCCCAGAGAATTTTAGGTGCCGCTTGGGTATAGGAGACTATTACCGTATATGAAAAGGGAGCCCCTACGTGTACAAAACGAAATTCTATGCTTTTGGCGGGTCTATAATGAGATTTACACGTTTCAGAAAATGGCTCAAGAGGTGTAGGGAAAGCTAATTAATGTAAAAAGAGGGACTCTCTATGCAAAGGTGCTTCTTTATAAAATGAACCTCGAGGGTAAAGTAGAATAAAGCTCGGTACGGTACGGCGGGCCACAAGCGCGCAGCCTCGCGTAGCGTAGCGCGTCTTCACGATAACAATTTTTGGCCCGATATGTGAGACTCTCTAAACAGTATACCAGGATCAATGAGCTACCTTCGGTCTGCCCTCTACGAAGCTCAAGATGTCACTCTCTATGCCAAGTGCGCCGAACAGCGGCCTGTTCAAGCAAGGCTATCAAAAGTGTGTTTTAGGCTTTGTTCCTCATATCTCAAGCTTGGCTGATATCCTGTAGCTACGAGTCCGAAGACGGCGCCGTAATACGCAACATTGAAGCATGTCGCGCAATCGCCCAGACCGTACAGACCTCCCTAGGCCCCTATGGCCGCAACAAGATTGTCATCAACCACCTCCAGAAAATGATCCTAACCTCCGACGCTGCCTCCATATTACGAGAACTCGACGTTGTGCATCCCGCGGCGAAGCTCATAGTCATGGCTAGCCAGCAGCAAGAGGCAGAAATGGGAGATGCTACGAACATGGTCATAGTGCTTGCAGGAGAGCTGCTGAAGAAAGCGGAGGAGCTGATACGGATGGGCTTGAAGACAAGTGACATTGTGCAGGGTTACGAGAGGGCGCAGACGGAGGCTCTAAAAATCCTAGATCGTAAGTTCAGCATCGAGTTGATCGGAAATCGGACTATGGGATATGGTGCTGACGAGGAGTAGAATTAGTAGTAGACAAAGTCTCAGACATCCGCTCTCACCCCGAACTCGCCAAGGCTATTCGCACCGTCGTCGCCTCAAAACAAAGCGGCAACGAAGACTTTCTCGCCGACATGGTCGCCGAAGCTGTCCTCGCCGTCCTCCCAAAACAACCCATAAACTTCAATGTCGACAATATCCGCGTCGTGAAAATCATGGGCGGCAGCCTAGAACAAAGCAAAGTCGTCAAGGGCATGGTCTTCGGCCGCGAACCAGATGGCTCCGTCAAGAAAGCCAAATCAGCAAAGGTCGGGGTGTTCTCATGTCCCATCGACACCTCGCAGACGGAAACCAAGGGCACGGTCGTCCTCCACAACGCCAAAGAAATGCTAGATTTTACCAAGGGCGAGGAAAATCAGCTCGAAACCATCATCAAAGAGCTCCACGACTCCGGTCTCCGAGTTGTAGTCGCCGGCTCCACAGTCGGCGAACTAGCCCTCCACTACCTCAACCGCTTCGGCATCCTCGTCGTCAAAGTCCTCTCGAAATTCGAACTCCGCCGCTTGTGCCGCGTAGTTGGCGCAACACCCTTAGCACGTCTCGGCGCCCCCATGCCAGATGAAATGGGCAAAGTGGACGTCGTCGAAACGCTCGAGATCGGCGGCGACAGAGTCACCGTCTTTCGGCAAGAGGATGACGCTACGCGCACCGCTACGCTCGTCATCCGGGGCGCAACACAAAATCACCTGGATGACATCGAGCGCGCTGTGGACGACGGCGTGAATGTCGTCAAAGCTATCACTCGAGACGCAAGGCTACTGCCCGGTGCTGGAGCAACAGAGATGCAACTCATAGAGCGGATATCGGCTTTTGGCGAGAAAACACCGGAACTCTCACAATACTCCATCAAGAAATACGCCGAAGCCTTCGAAGTCGTCCCCCGCACACTTGCTGAGTCTGCAGGTCTTGACGCCACGGAGGTCTTGGCTACCCTCTACGCCGCCCACCATAAATCCTCTGCCAAAGCCGCTTCGTCATCCTCTTCCTCATCTTCGAGTTCCTCTTCGTCCTCAGAGTCATCAGAAGCTGAAGATGAGTGGACGACGGGCGTAGATATAGAGAATGAAGACGGGACGGGCACGCTGGATGCGAAGGAGGAAGGAATCTTAGATCTGCTGGTCAGCAAGCAGTGGGCGATACGGTTGGCCACGGAGGCAGCGAGGACGGTGCTGAGCGTAGATCAGATCATTGTGGCGAGGCAGGCTGGCGGGCCCAAACCGCCGGGGCCGAATCCGAACTGGGATGAGGATTAGTAGCACTTGAGATAGAAAACGAAAGACTTCTCTGGCGCTAGTAAATCGTTCTCGGACTGGCAGCCGCATGAAACGAAAACGGGAAATGACGTAACACCGATGGAGCATATGATGAAGGCCCATAAGGTAGCGAACAACTGCTCGCTCCGGCAGGGCACCCAGAGAAGAGCTGATTGGGAACGTGGAGTAGGACTACGCCTCACATGGAGGATTGGAGCAGTCAACTCGGTAAAGGCACTATGTATTACGTACAGGCCCTTAATCGTGGCCAAGAGAAAACACCGGTGCCCTTCGCATTCCACATCCATCCCAACCAGTCCTCCACCCTAGCATCCCTCAATATCTCCAACCCATACCAGCCGAGCAAAGTTTCACTTGTCGCGAGAGATACGATAAGCCGAGGCGCCAAAGCTAGCACTGCCGAATGTCAGACCAGCATGAACTGGACAAGCATATGACCTACCATACAAAAAGGCTGAAGAGGGCCGCGAAATACCAGGCATAATACGGCGGCACCTCGAACAAGTGCCTGTAGTCCTTGCCCTTGGGCATACACACTACAAAGTTTTAGATTCAGCAAAAGACTGATAAGGCTCAGAAATTAAGACTTACTGGAGATGCAAGTGACGCCCCAGAGCACAAAGAGCATGGCATCGATCAGACAGGCGAACTTCCAGGTGAAGATGCGGCGTTCGGTATAACCAAAGCTGCGGAATGCTGTGAAGGCCATGGAGAAGTATGCGGCTACACATGCAGTGACTGCCATGACGTTACTTGAATGCCTGAGATCAAAGAGGTCGAATCCTTACAACCAAAGCCCAGGGGTATGTTGACGTAGAGCCACCAGCCTTTGTTGAGCACGGCATGGATGAGCAGAGCTAAGTAGATGCTGACAATTACGACCTGGACTAAGCGATAGGAGAAGATGTAGGAACGCCTATGGCTGGCGCCCTCTAAATTTATTCTCAAGCTGGCACCATCATCCTGATGTACTGCTGTGTTGGAAGAGCTGATGTGGTTGAGTGGACGGCCCATGCTATCCACCGTGGTCATCTCGATAAATGCCCGGTCTGTAGGCATGTTTTTCAAAGTTCGTTGATGGAAGATCGTACACTCGAGCTTGCAGTGGAGCAACGCGTACAAACTGTGATATGAAGATGTTGATCGTGGCCGTTTTCTAAGTGAGCTTTGTCACGTGCTTACGTAGCGAGTGTGGACGAATTTTGCCTATATATGATGAGACATGTCAAAGTCTAGTGTCAAGAGCTCCTCATAATCACACTGTCTCAAGCACACTGTAAGATCAGGCCCTCTACAGGTAGCAGACCCCGTTATCTAACCACACCTAATCATAGCAGCTCATTTCAGTATATCCCCCGGAAGGTGCACAGTCCAGTCTTGAGAGTCCGCTGTGCTCAGTGACTGACTCTGAAGGAGAGGACGTTGTTGATGGCTGCATCGACCAACACTTTTGGCTAGGAGATCACCTCTCCAGAGGCCGTGTACCGCACATGGGCTGTAGTATGGGTCCGCCAAAGCGCCAAACCCATACCCTTCCAGAAGAGGAGCTAGGAGACAGCCTTCCCTTGACCATGAATACCTACAGATCTGGTGATAGCCACGGCAATGGGAAGAAACGGTAGCTACTATAGAGTATCTCCATCCCTTAGACACCCCTATTTTCTAAAATTCCTGGGGTTAGTGATATGGAATAGTGTCACAGGAGGTCGCCTGCTCCTCACACAGCAATGCTTCTCCATCCCGAATATGCATTCTCGGCGGGTGTATAATCAGTCACTGATAGGTGAGGGCGCGAAAAGAGACAACTTTACGAATAGCCGTCCCCAATGGGCACTCTTGTCAATATAAGTTGGTCTGCAACGTCCTCAGTGGCCGGTTGAAAAGTTCAGTGGAATATGATTGCAAAAGCACAACATCCAGCAACATCCATTAGCGAAGTACGGGGCATTGCACCTATGCAGAAAGCAAGGGCAGTAATTGCATTGGTGAGCTGCAGTGAAAGAAGTAGAAGGAGTGACGACGAGCGACGGGAGCGAGCCACGGAATGGCGTTTGCGGAGAACAGGGCCGAGAGACGACTAGACTCTAGAGTACATGTAGGTAGAGCCGATTAACTTATGCAACCCATGTTCCATCTTCTACAGAGTACCCGCAAAGCCTCCACCATCTCCCCGCGTACTGAAAGCTTCGTAAGTCTTGATTGTCTGGCAGGAACAAGAAAGTGTGTTCGTCGTGCTGAGCACTGTTGCCCACGCTCCGCGTCCTGGAGACGGTCATCAAGCTTCTGCGACGCCAATCCTGTCGGTCTTTTGGAAACTGCCTTGACAAGTCAACAGCCCCCCTAGACAGGACCGGGTGAAATTCTAAAGTGATTCCTTTGGATCTTGGATACCAAATTGCTAGTCACCAGAGCCAGTGCAGCATTTGGTCTGGCAAAGCGCACCGGCAAGCTTCAACCACCGGCGAATTACTCGGTCATTGCACGTGTGCCCTCCGCATTCGGTCAAGAGATCACATCATATCACGAACACCTTCTGATCACTCTTCCTACTGAGCTGAGAAAACGCAACACATTCACGCGGGTGCCGGAGCAAACATAGGTTGTCTATGCTTGGATGACACATGAGCCAAAGGAACAGTCAAGATCGCTCAAGGCATGTAGCGCTCGACATGAGCAATGAGCTTCCCCCAAATGTCTACAATCGTCAGCCACCCTCACCCGTGAACATCGGACACCGCGTATCGAGGAGGAAAGACTCGGTTCAGCACCCTAAGCCGCCATTGACACCAAACACTGCAGTGCCTTCCTCGATGCCTCGACCGATGCCCAATCCACTCCTTCCGTCTGCTCCAGCCTCGCCACCTACGCCTGCGCCGAGTCCGACACCACACCAGCATGCCCCAGTGTGGCATGCTGCCAATGAGGACGGAGAAGACCCGATACTCAGGGATGCTCGGCTAGTATTCGGCCAACTCGACATCGCCGCGAAGGATAAGTGGCTGGCATCGATAGTGGACGCTTGCGATAATCACTCGCTGAGCTTCCTACACCACTTGATCAGCCCGAAGCTGAAAAAGGACCCTTTCAAGGTGTTCCCGAATGAGATATGTTTCAAAGTACGACTCTCTGTGAGCCCTTCGTACAGCTTCGCCAGCGCTAACGTTGCAGCGTCAGATCCTTGACTTTGTCGATGACCCAACAACCTTTGCTCGAGCTTCACAAGTTTCCAAAAGATGGCGGGAGATTACCAGCGACGACCAGGCGTGGAAAGCACTTTCGGATAAACTCGGTTACAGAAGGATGTCCAGTGATTCGGTCGGCTCTAGCTTCAATACGGCATCGACCCCGGGCCAGATGCTGTTCAGCCAGTTCCCACGATCATTGTCCCCAACTCGAAACCATGATAGCATGAGCGCTATTGCAGAGTCCTCCGACGCCGAATCATCAAACCCGCTGACCGTCAAGTCGTCATCGCGAAAGAGCAAGAGAGCCAGGCCAAAATCGACACACAGGTCGCATTTCAAACATCGTTACCTGGTCGAGGCTGCATGGAGAAAAGGAGGCCACATGACTGCAAGACATATCACGCCCGACCAAGGGGTGGTCACTAGTCTACATCTGACGAAGAAATATATTGTGGTTGCCTTGGACAACGCCAAAATACATGTCTTCAACACCAAGGGAGATCACCAAAGGACGCTGCAGGGTCATGTAATGGGGGTCTGGGCCATGGTCCCTTGGGACGATGTACTTGTCAGCGGCGGCTGCGACCGAGATGTGCGGGTTTGGAATATGGCTACTGGGTAATGTCCGGAAAGGTTCTTGCGCCACCAGCATACTGACAAGTTGGCAGAGCTGGTATATACACATTAAGAGGCCACACCTCCACAGTCCGATGCCTGAAGATGTCCGATTCGCGGACTGCGATATCCGGCTCTAGAGACACAACGCTTCGAGTGTGGGATCTTAGATTAGGAGTATGCACCAACGTTCTGATGGGTCACCAAGCTAGTGTTCGCTGCTTAGAGATCCACGGTGACCTGGTTGTTTCCGGAAGCTACGACACCACAGCCAAGATCTGGAGCATCTCGACAGGTCAATGCTTGCGGACACTCCAAGGGCATTTCAGTCAAATCTACGCCATCGCGTTTGATGGCAACAGGATCGCCACAGGCAGTTTGGATACAAGCGTCAGGATATGGAATCCTGTTGACGGGTAAGCTTCCAATCTTAGGCTTAGCATTCTCAACAGAATTAATGCTCCATGATACAGACAATGTCTGGCGATCCTCCAAGGCCATACATCCCTCGTCGGCCAACTTCAGATGTCATCCACCACACTCGTGACCGGCGGATCCGATGGTTCTGTCCGCGTCTGGTCCCTCGACACGTTCTCTCCCATCCACCGCCTCGCCGCCCACGATAACAGCGTCACGAGCCTCCAATTCGACGAGTCCAGAATCGTATCCGGTGGCTCCGACGGCCGAGTCAAGGTGTGGGATTTGAATACCGGCCAGCTGATCCGAGAATTGAGCCAGCCGGCAGAAGCTGTCTGGAGAGTTGCATTCGAGAGCGAGACGGCGGTGGTGATGGCCAGCCGGGGTGGAAGAACAATCATGGAGGTTTGGGACTTCCGACCACAGGAAGAGACCGCAGGCGAGGACGCCGGAGCCAGAGAGATGGGAGATCACGTCATGATCGATGTCGGTGAAGCAGTCGCAGCGGAGAGCATGGCGTCTCGGGAAAGCCCCCATGGCAGGACGACTTTCTGGGGGGAGACGATAGAAGAGGACGACCGGATGGGCGATGGGGACATCGCACTGGAGCCGGGTGGGAATTCGAGATGAAGTCTATAGAAGTAGGATATCATACGGAAGCAGTGAAGATGACGAGACCATGATTATGGACAAGGTGGTAAAGGGAGCAAGTGTTACCTCGTTTTAGTCCTTAATATGAAGGGCATCATAGCGAAACCTGGCATTTTCGGAAAGCGGAGAGATAGGGCCTTTGGAGATAGGGCCTTTGATATAGCAGTGTCTTCTTCCAGGAAAATTGAATACAGGATGTGAACGCCATCCATGTGTTCTAAGCTGGCTCAAATACTGCCTGAGTTTCGATGCGAATGATATCCTGGCTTTGGCCATTTGTTAAGTAAATCTCCAAGATTGGATATCTTATAGATCTGCTTCCACGCTTCCACGACTTCACGACGCCATCATGAGCACAGCGCTCGTTACCAAGCGCCCCACCCATCATCTTACATGATATGTCCCAAGCTGACTCGACTCGACTCTCCATGACCTCCACCCGAGTCTCCCCTCCCCAAGCAATTGCGCCCACCGAAAAATCGTACTGCCATAGTCTCAAAGCTTCGCTTCACGCTCCTGTGTTCAGTAACATGTATCAGCCCGCCGCCAGCCGTCTTGTCTCTTCCTCCCTCCTAAAGATCTTTTGCTTCAACTCCGTTTTTCTAATCCGCTCCTCGTCTCTGCGTGTTAGCTCGCATTGTTTCCTTTCCCCACCCCCTCTCCCCCTCTGCACCTTTGTCTTATTCCTCCCAGAGCGCGATCTTACTCTGTGCCCGACCGGAGTCTGTGCGCTGGGTGTAGGTCTGTGGAAGATGCTGCAGGTGGCCAAGTACGGGACTGGCGCAGTCTCGGAGGCGGGGATTATGGACTGTGAGGGTGAGGGTGGTGGAAGGAGTCTACCGAAGGTGCTGGATCTCGCGGATTGCTGTCCCGATATCGAGAAAGAAGAACCAACTCGGAGTATCTTTTGAAGAGGTTGGGTTGTATTGCTGTACCGTAATCGAACGGCTGGGTGGTGAGGAGAAAGATGGGTGTTGGGGTTTGGGTCGGGTTTGGGGGATTGTGCTCATACGTTTCTGATGGAGAGGAAAGGAGTGGTAGGATGGTCACACGGGTGAAGGGTTGGAGGGTGGGATTTGTGGTTCTGGAGGCGACACAGGATTGAGGTTTGCTTTGGACTTGACGCTGTCGATGTTGGAGTGCTTTAGGGACAGGATCTGTCAAGTCGTATATCCTGCTTGTGTTCGAAGCTGAGGTTTCGCGTTCTGGTGGTGGTTTGGTATGCAGAAAAGGGAAGTCAGTAGCTAAACGATCGAGCCGTCAATTCGTCAATTCTTCAACTCGTCAGATTGTTGTATTGTCAAAAATGTCAGGTAGTTTTCAACAATGTATGTACACATCATTGAGCATAAAGATCTTGTTTAACTTGAGATTCTCCGCAGTAGCAGCCAGGAGAGCATGGACGAACTGCGAGCAGAAAAGTCTACATCTGATAACTAGAGATGTAGTAGGATGTTTTGAGTTGAGAGAGGTAACGGAGACTTCCTTGATAATTTGAGAACTTCGGAATTAACGCTGTCGCTGCAGATCAACCGCAGTTGTAGATTCCTCCATAGTTTGGGAACCATAAGCAAATCTGTCCAATAACTATGTGGCGGCAGTGCTGAAATTCATCAAACTGAGGCAGATCTCGAGAACATCTACATCCTGGCGAGAAGCCTTACTTCCACTCTGAACGGATCTTGAGTTTGCAGTAATAGCAATCTAACGATGCAGCTGCACATATCAAAGTGAGTGACTTTCAACACTCCATGTCCGCCCTCACACTGAGCGGACCTGAAAGCTATTGCTGCAATCTTCTCTGTTCGAGTGTTCCCCCAGAAGCACCGGCACCACCGGGCTGGTAGCTCGCATTGAGTGAATTCCGAGCTTTGCAACCATCCGCGTTCTTCATGCTGGCTGGCGAGCTAGTCACTGCAGCGTCCCGCTCGAATTATTCTAGTCGGAACGGGGAGGATGAATGCCGTGGAAAGCTTCAACTCCCAAACCTTAAGGTAATGGTTGCAAGGCGCACTCTTACTCGTATGACTAGGTACTGAGCAAACGAAGACATCGGGACTAAATGACTAGGTATCAAAACAATCTTGTCATACCCCATGGATGTCGGAACATGGAGAAGGAGGGAGAGCTGCGGATAGGCTGCGAAAGCATTGTCTAACTTACCAGAGCTCACTCATCGCGCAGTATGGTAGCCAACGTCATTGGCCAGCCTGACAAATGGTGCGGGAGATAAAGTAGGTGGGATAGTAGGTGGGATTATTTTGTCCGTGCCGTCTGCAGGCAACGGGACGGGTCGTACAGGTCTGGGAGCAGCAGCGGCCGAGTGACCGAGTTGGTACCGAGTGATAACACAGAGACTAAGCGAATGGTAGGAGTACTACGCAGGGTGGCTGGAAGCATTTGCTTGTGATTCATTCTTGGTCTCTTGAGTGGGTGTCCCTGGCCACATCAAGAGTGTGGCTGCATTCGACGACACGCAAAGGAATATGGTGCTCTTGCCCTATGGAAAGAATTGGGACCAACCTGTTTTACGGATGGCCAGTGTGGGAACAGTCATCGTCGACATGTCCCAGGTCGGTCCTCTCGGATCGCAGACCGGAGCGAATTCGGACATCATGTTCCACGTTCGATCTGGGCCACCAAGGCTCTATAACGATTGCCTACCGGTCTGGAGTGGTCGATGTGCGCAGAGCAATGTCGTATAAATTTTGGCCTCTTTCGAAGCCCCTATGTTTTTGACAGATATTTTGACTCGTTCTGTCGCGACGTTGAGCGATGATACCGGCCTAAGTTGCGGGAACGAATAGATCCCTTGCGATGATTGGATTCCATCGGAGGTTTCGCAGCGGATCTTAGGGCTCCCTCGTGACGAAAGCGTAACATCTTCGTTTTTCCGGCAGCCTTGGAGAAGAGGTCGATCAATCTTTATTATGACGGAAGCCGGCTGCGACTCTCTGAGTTTAATGCCAACGTGTGAAAGACAGAGTGGTCAGCGGCACTCGCTCAAGACAGTCTGAACCTAAATGCTGATGTGCTTCTATGGCTTCGAGAGCTTGACAAGGCCAAGTCACAGACTCTGCCCCCGGACGTGGTCGAGATGCTCCACGAGACGACTACTCTAGCTAATCTGATTTCAAAGCTGCCGGAGAAGCGCAGATACGCCATGTGTGAGGCGCCGAACTCAGTCCTGGGTCTTTGAATTTGTCGTATTCCGCAAGCTTTGAGGCATGTTATAGACTTTTTCACCATGCAGAAACCATGATCAAACCGCTGGAGTGAGCGCGTGCTCACGCCACTCGTAGCTAATGATCTGGATCCTTTCTGTGCGAAATCGAGAAGCGTGGCAAAAGTCTTCGCGAGCGTCACCACATGCTATGTTTGAACTTCCACGGCTCACACCTATTGCCCTCGAGGATGCCTTTCCTTCGACCGGTCGGCGATTCCAGCAACTCCTCCAGATCTGAGACCTGCCTTGTGAGACAGACATCGTGTGGCCTGGGCGAGGATGACGTTGGCATCCACTAACGCCCTCTGCGCCGTACTCGTACTGCAGCTCCGTCACTGAAGCCGGCAGCGAGTGGAACGATGTGAGCATTATGCATTTGATCTTCAACAGTTAGGGAAAGTTCGAAACACGAATGGGAAGACTAAGGCGCAGACAGCGAGCTCGATGTTGAAAGGTTCAACAGAGTCCCGAGTCCCGACAATTTCTTTTGACAGATTTCGCTGCGATCCGAACCGCAGTACGGGGATGCGTGACGGAAGCTGCAATGCGCAGGTCCCATAGGATCCTAGCACATCCTGTCACACTAAAGTAGTTACACCTGGTTAGGTCCATGTACGTCTCAAACCTCAGACGATAACCCGTCGAAAGGCAGATAGAGGGCCAAGTACGGTTCAAGAGATGGTCCCGAGCCTGGCAAGATACTTGAAATGATGCAAGCGGCATGCGCCATGCGGCGTGCTGACAATGTCGTTGCGAGGTAATGTGATACAGGTACCGAAGTGCTGGGAAGTTGGAAAGGTTGTTCGAGGTTTCAAGTCAGCCGAGTGACGGGGCGACATCAGGTGATCCATGGGCGGATGTTGTACCACAATGACCGACAAGAAGGATTTGGATCTTTATGTTTTTACTGCCTTGCATCCGTCTTACAGCAGATGGCGCAGGTATGACATGCATGCGCCAGCTCTTCCTCACCGCGCGATAGACTTAGTAGTGAGACGAAAGAACGTCTTCGCGTGGTCTCTTCTGCTTCGTATCATGGTGTGTCAGCTTCGGAACGATCAGCCCTTCTTCGCCCATGCCCCATGCTGCATCTCGACGCTGCTATCCAATCACTGCAGGCACACGGCCATGGTACTGCTAGTCGATGGTCCAGCAAATGCTAAATGCGAATCCTCGTTGGCCATGCTAAAGTAAGCAGGACGACGAAGGACGCAGTAACAGCCACCACGCGCTCTTCCTGCCCCCCCTCCTCAATAGAGTTCGGGGCCCCATCCCCCGGCAGTCGCAGGGGTCTGGGCGCACATTAGCCCGCTCGAACCGCACCGCATCTCTCCTAGGCCCGAAGCCAAGTGCGCCAGCCCGAGTGAGAGGAGAGATTGCCTGGGGATCCCAGGGGAGCGAGGATAGCGTCACGCGTGCGAGGTGAAATAGTGCAGCCAGCTGAGTTCAGGCATCTCGAATGCTTCTAGCTGGCCCACGCTCGAACAAAAGCAGAACTCTACCAAGACGCAGACCCGCCCCCGAAACGCAATCCTCCCTCCCTCCCTCCGAAAGCGTCTTCATTCGATGCAAGTGCCACCTTACATCTGGGCCTTTGGCATCGTGGGAGCCGCAGCATAATCACTTCCCTCTGTACTTCGATGGTACTTCTAGGTCGGACTCTCGGTCGACTACTGGCATAGGTGGTTAGTACGTAGTGGATTGGACCGTTGCGGTTGGCGTGGGTCGGCTGCAGCGAGATTACTGCTTATAGTACTCCGTACCTACTCCTACCTTACATTACCTTAAGTACACCTTACCTGGACGCTCGCTCTCCGCTATTCGCCCTGCCTTGCATGCCATCAGCAGACGCAGTACAGATCCTTTTCTGTGCACTCTCCTAGATATAACCCTGCCTGCTTTCTGCTGTCCATGTCGTCGACCACAAGCACCACACACCCTCACCGTCCCGCCATCTCCTCCAGGCAAGCTTCCAGGCAGGGAAGCAACCTCCAGACCCAGAAGGTCGTCAACTTGAGCGACCTGGGTCTTCTACCGCGCAAAGCTGCTGAACGACCACTGAACCGCCGACGTACGTCCCTCACTCCTGTCGCGGCAATTTATTCCCTTTCTTCCTGGAGACATTTTCCAGAAAACACCGTCATTTGCTTTCTCCTGCTGACAATATGTCTTGTTCCACGCGTTAGACAACTCGTCGCAAGCAACTACCCGTCCTCCCTTCCACTCGGAGAGCTCCACTGCTGCCCCGCTCCCAAGACCGGGTTTCAATCGCCAGATCTCTACTCTCTCCACCCACTCTGGTTCTGGAAGACCTCATCCTCCTCCGGTAGCTGAAGGTCGCATCGAGGGGACCAAACCCAACAAATCAAAGCCGAAAGGCAGATCGCTACTGAATCGCATCGCGAATCAACAGGCGGAGCGCACTCCAAATCCCATCTACAGCAACGGGACACAGACCTCCTTCAATTGGCGATCGGGACGTCCGATGGCTGGCATGCTAGAATTGGAGCGATCACGGACGCGGCGAGAACGAACCTTCATTGGGAGCGAGTGCGCGGTCTGCGAAGAGCCCCTGGAGCACACACTTCGAGGCGAGCGGATTCTACAAATTTCGTGTGGTCACGTTTCCCATGAAGCATGCTTCTACGAATACATCAAAGAGTTCGATGCGCAGCAATGTCCGACATGTAACGCACCTTTAGGGCTTGATACCAGTCGTGGGGGAAATGTTCTAGATCTCGGTAGATTGCGCTCGCGGTCTACGAGATGCATTTCGCTAACCTTACACAGAAAAACTGAGCAGTATTGTTCGCTCGGTATCGCAAAATAACCAGGCTAAAGAACAACGTAATGCTCGTAGTGCGCAAAACACTCCAGTATCCTGGGACGCCCAGACCCGGGAAAGAAACAGAAGCAGAGAGTCCAACAACCGTGAATCCACCCGGGATAGCAAGGAGACGACTCGAGAGCCAACTTCCGAGCGGGTGCGGGAAAGGGAAAGTAGAGAAAACGGGCAAAGGGAAAGAGTCGAGAAATACGGCGCTCCGCGACAACAGCACTCAAGAGACGGAAGTGGAGGCACTGGTCAGGCACTGTCAAACGAATATGGGGACCATCATGGTTCAAACGGCGGCAGAAGACACGATTACGACGTGCAATCAATGGAGACAGCGATCAGCAGCCCACGAGCCAGCATCACAAAGAACCCAATCCCCGCGCCTACAGTCACCGTTAGGAGCGAATTCCCTACCCTCAGTCGCTCCAGACAGCAACAAAGTCTTACATGCCTGGTCACCATCGAGGTGCCCGAAGGCAAATGGTGCCCTGATCCAGCAGACATTCGAGGAGCGCCAATCTTGCCGTCAATGCAGCAGCAGGGTAACGACACGTATAGCCGGCCTAAGTCGCCTGCGCAGAGCCGGCAGCAGGTCGACTGGCCGTTCGAGTCGTCGGAGGTTTTGGAAGAAATCACCGAAGACCTTAGAGTACGGGTCGATAACTGGCATGGGCTTGACTTTTCAAGGCACGACTCTCCTCGACCCACGCCTCTACACACCTTACTGACTTAGACTAGATTTGGAAGACTTCGACTTTACGGCACAGTGCGAGTCGGCAAGGACCGCCAATCATGGCAAGAACTGGAGTGCTTCCTCTTTGCGGAAATGCTCATATGCGTCAAAGAGAAGAAAGGCGCCCCACCACAGTACGCAGACGGAGACTCTAAGCGCAAACTAACAAGATGCACGCTTAAAGGCTCCATCCTTATCAAGAAGCATCTGAAGCATGTCGAGTCGAGTCCTGGTTCGTATCTGCAGCATCCCTGCACGACCGTTACTGACGCATCGTGCCGCAGATGAGCCGGTCCTTACATTGAGCCTCTCCGTACAAGACCTGCAGCAGTTCCATTTACAGTTTCAGAGCCGAAGTCAAGTAGAGCAATGGAAACGTGCATTGCTCGATTTAGATGCTGTGGAGCCACCACGTGCCAGTCCCGACTACGACCAGGAGAACTCTGGTACCGACGAGGACGACTACAGGACCATGAAAACCAAGAGACAATCATCGGTCAATTCCTCATACGGTGGCGCCAAGTCCATCAACACAGCACCCACAGAGTACACCGCTTCTGGCGGAGTAATGGCAATGCAAGAGACGCGCATGCCCTTGTCTGTACATGTACCGCTCGACATCGTGGTGGTGATTCCGGTTTCTTCGTCTATGCAAGGTCTCAAGATTACGCTGCTGCGTGATGCGCTCAAGTTCCTGGTTCAGAACCTCGGTGAACGTGATCGGATGGGCCTGGTTACGTTCGGATCGAGTGGCGGCGGCGTCCCTCTTGTGGGAATGACCACCAAAGCCTGGACCGGTTGGACCAAGATTCTCAACTCCATCCGTCCTGTTGGTCAAAAGAGCCTCCGAGCCGATGTCGTGGAAGGGGCGAACGTTGCTATGGATTTGCTCATGCAGCGCAAAGCCAACAACCCAATTGCAACAATACTCCTCATCAGCGACTCGTCCACCTCCGACGCGGAAAGTGTCGACTTTGTGGTTTCCAGGGCAGAGGCAGCTAAGTCCGTGATCCCTTCTCCAACTATTTGTCCGGGTCGTTTGAAGCGCAATTTTACTGACAATTACGGCAGAGTCGCAATCCACTCTTTCGGCCTGGGATTGACGCATAAGCCGGATACGATGATCGAGCTCTCGACGCGAACCAAGGCCTCGTATACCTACGTCAAGGATTGGATGATGCTCCGCGAATGCGTAGCGGGGTGTCTGGGATCGCTGCAGACAACGTCCCACCAAAACGTCAAACTAAAGCTGCGACTTCCAGAAGGGTCCCCAGCCAAGTTTGTCAAAATCTCGGGCGCACTTCAGATCACCAAGCGCGCCACTGGGAAGGATGCCGAAGCGGCGCTAGGCGATTTACGCTTCGGCGACAAGAGAGGTGAGCCCCATGATTTCCTGATCGTGGAGATTGGTCGGTTCACGGGGCTGGGCGCTAACATTTAATGTCCCTTCGCGTAGATATTCTTGTCCAATTGGTCATAGCCCCAGACAACAGCTACCAAGATCACGTTCCCCAGGATCCATGGGAGACCATCGTCTCTGGCCTTGAAGCCCTTGGTGGCCCCTTCGACTCGGACGAGCAACGAACACTAAGCGTCGAAGAGGTTCCCCTAATCCAAGCCGACCTGACCTATGGCGATATTCTTCGCGAAGGCACACTAACCCACCCTCCTCGACCGTCACTCCTCGCCATCACCATGCTTCCCGCCAGCCCTCGCGTTAGATCCTCCGCCCGTCCTCTAACCCCACCAATCCCACCTCATCCCAGCATTGTCCAACGCCGTATGGAACTCCTTACTTCTGATATGCTAACACGTGCTCTGACCCTCGTATCACGCGGCCAGCATGACCGTGCCCACCACCTCCTCAAGGAGACTCGTTCAATACTCAAGGGTCTTGGGAAGGGTGGTTTGCCTCCATTGCCACAAGGCGGCGCTACCCCTAAATCTCCCGTCGATGTGAGGAATGGTACATCTGAGCCCAACAATGCATCTGGATCACCCGAGCGCCATTCTTCGCCATCTTCGGACAATGGTCTAGCGCCCGCCTCCGGTATCGATGCCATAACCCTCAATGCGTTGGACACCGAGCTTGAAGCGAGCCTCGAATGGATCGACCATCCTGCAGTCTTTGGACGAGATAGCAGGAAGGCGGTCCTACAAGCTATTGGTGTTGTGGCCAGCCAGAGGGGATACACGTTCCGAACGCCCGCTGAGACCCTATGGGCTGGCCGCGTCGCAGGTGTCAAAAGACTAACCAAGGCCTCGAGAGAATGGAGAGATGCCGGTGATGAGGCGCTGATGGAAGAAGCTTGACTTTCAGAGCACTCGACGCTCTGAAACCAAGCGCCCACTTCATGATCTAGGGGATCGTGTCATCCGTCGTCTTAGCACATCCGCCTTTGCGTTACCGGGGCCTGCCCGATACAACCGAAGGAGATGCGTCCCATGCGCATCGACAATGCACCAAACACCAAATTTGATGACATTTTGGACAGGGCACGGCAGATCTTGCGAATGGGAGAAACCAGTCCTTGCTCCCTGCCATGTTTGAGCACGGCAACCATGTGCTTGCTTCTCGCTATCTCCGAGCATGAGGACTTCCTCCCTCATGACAGGGCCACACGGATTTCAACGATGCACGAACTCGACCCACGATTGGCTCCCAGCCATGACCCTTCTCACAAAGACTTGGCCATCAAACCATGGCCAGCCCCTGCAACACTCCTATTCGTGGTTACATCTACAGCATTATATATCTGAACATACTTCACGCCACATTCCCTCGCCTCATTCCGCGCGGCATAGCGCTTTCGATCTTCGCATTCATATCATTCCACTTTATACAAACGTCCGCATTCTTTCGCCAATCATCCGTTTTTGGAATTATATTGATACCCTCGCTGAGCTGGGAACGTTGGACATCTGACGCCTGCTATCTTTCTGCATTCTATAGTATTGAGTATCTGAACCTACTTCTCGCTTGTGTTTTCTCGACACTTTGGGTATATCCAATTATTTGGGGGGGGGGGGGGGGGCTACTATATTGAGGCTTGAGCGTCTGGAGGCTATCTGTTGGAAAATCTAATGAGGCAGCCGAGACGAATCGATAGCCAGAAAAGAATCATGTCTTGAACGCTCCTGAGCGTTTGGCGGCTATCTGTGGGGTATTTAATGAGCAGCCGAGACGAGTAGATAGTTAGGACAGATGATGAGATGTATGAGTATTATCCTTCGCAACTTGTTTCCTTCCGTGTGATATACAATGCAAAACGACGAATCTTGTCTCTTGCTGTTGAGTCCAGAATAGGTCTCAAAAGGGACACGCAAACGACATCTCAAAGACTCGAAACCGATGGATCTACACTTTCGTGAGGGCAGATCTGTTCACACAATCAAGTACTTCTGTGCAGGCACACCTTCTCTAACGTAGACACATAACAGACCCGATTTCCCATTCTACGCTCATGATCGCTACAAGGAATGAAGACCGTGAAGAACCATCGTCCGCCCCTGGAGTTGGGACTTCCCGTCCTTGGCCATCCCCCCCCAAATCCCCCTTTATTGCCTGCCAACAGCCAGCGTAAATCCTGCCTGAGCAAGGGAAACGGGCGCGAAAAAATCGACACTGAAAACCACTTTTCACGCACTCCTATCGTGCAACGCCCCGCTGTCTGTCTGTCGCATATGTATGGGGAGAGAAGGTAGATATTTAGCGAACATGTTGCTGCGAGATAGGATGAATTGAGTGGCGGGCTAGAATACAGGGAATTTTGTTTTTCTGAATTGCATCCCGAGGTTCATTCCCCGGTTCCTGGACGATATGAACCAACGCCCAGCTTGTTTAGCGTGGCTGGGTTTTGCGTGGCAGGCAAGACGAAGGAGGGAATGCCTTGGCTCGGTTTGTGTGGAGGTTCTTTTTGGGAAGGGTATTGTATGCGTTGGACAAGGAAGCGGTGTGGTGCGACTCGCCCCTGACATTCATGACATGAAAGCCTGGCCTTCGGTGGCTTCTCATAGCCAGTTGACCCAGGCTTCGTCGTCCGTCACGTTCAATAGCCTTCCCACAGCAGGAGCCGCAGAGGCAGCCTTGTCGGACAGCTCCAGGACGATATTCTGATGCGCACCTTTTTATTTCAACCGATATATGAGTAAAGTCCCTAGCCAGAACAGAGCTGCAAGGGACACTCACCGAGCCCACGGGCTTTGCCGCCCTTAGCTTTCTCCCGCGTGCACATACTCGTGATGGCGGCCACGGCGGCCCAGATCTCGTACCAGCTTGAGAGCGTGGATGTGTGGCCGGTGATGGTGATCTCGACCTGGCATCTGCCGTCCCCTGGCAAAAGAGGTGCTCAGCGTTACCGTGAAGATGTGAGACAGCGTTTCTTTCATACTCACCGGCTTCTAGTACGAGCGGTAAGCCTTCTTCGATGTTGGGCTGGTCGTAGGATCCAAAGACCCGGTATTGCTTGCTGGCGCGCATGTTCGAGAACACAGTGACACAGGAAAGCCACGGCGGGCCGGGCTTGGAAGAGGTGTCGCATTTGATGTTTGGTTCGTATTTGGCGAGTTCGACTTGCACTTTATTGTCGCCGCCTGCCGATGTTTTTGTTTTAGCCAAGCGGGTCAAGGCTTGAAAAGTGAAGGAACGCCGGTGTCCCCATCATCGTCCTCCGTATATTCGGTTGTTCGTGCTCAGCTATAAGAAAGGCCAATCCACCCATCCCTCGTTCGATGACACAAGTCCGCAACAACTGGGCTGCAGCTCGGGCAATCTCTTGGGGGCTTGCGTGTCCCACCATGGCACCGTCCCTCAGGCTGGGTTGTAGAAAGCAGACTCCGTCGTCTATAGCTCTTTGTCAGCTCTTGCACCTCCCCTAAGACTGGGCGCCTGCAGTAAAAGGGACATACTGCTATACGTCCTCAGAGGAAGACCGACGTCATGCGATATGCCGCTGTCACGCTCGGAAAATGTGATTTGCTCGTTCTCATACTTAACGTAGCGAAATACATCGCGGCAGCTTTTGACTTTCAAGTCTCGGCCATATCGGCGCGAGTCACAGCCGATCTTTAAGACATTGGTCGTGGACAAGGGTCCATTGCTCAGTAACGTGGAGTTCGTCGGAGGAAGTGGCAGACCTAATGATGCTGACAAAGCTGCTAAAAGGCTACCATCAGTCTGGGGAAGGTTTGGTACATGCGCCGAGAGTGTGGGGGCGGTGTATAGGAGAAAAGTATGTAAAATAGCTTTCAACATACTCTCCAGGACGATTACGAACACACTGCATAGAGCATAGCGGACGGCTAGTATCCACCAAGGCAGCGCTCATCACTTTAGAGATATATGAATTCATCGGTGACCTGCACGTGAAAGCCATATCGCGTGTCGGCACGTCAAGACTTTCCCCAGAGGGTTATCGATTCTCCGTGTGCACCTTCTTTCATATCTTTCCTGCGAGGCATGTCGTTCGCCTCTAAGAATCCCACGCCTTCGATCATCCGCCTGGCGGCTGTTCCGTTCCGCTGGATTTCCCTCATGTGGCTGACATGGTATTCATACGCGCTAGCCAGTGATCTCCATGATAAAGGTGCAATGCTGATAGCGGTTTTCACATATCCTGGCTAGCTATCCGACCATCAAACATTCGCGAATCGCACCGTTGCGATCAGTCTTTCTCTCACAATCGTAGTTCTGCCATTCGTGAATTCCCTTCCCTGGTTTGATCTTGACACTATTTTGCTTTCCAATGGGTCCGATGCTTCATCGCACGGACGAGGTCCGGTGTTATACCGCTTATCAAACGACACCGTTCCAATGTGCAGGCGTAGAGTCGATCTCCAGTGAAGTGGCCACTTATCTGAGACATGTAGAGTGGCTGTAACCACTCCAGTTCATCGCGAGGCGCGAATAGGCTGTACCAAGGTCCGGCATCCGTAGAGAAATGGCGTGCTGGAGATCAAAGGTAATGAAATATCAGAGGTTTCATGTGACTTCAGATACATTGCAGAAGGCTAACAGTATCAGAAAGTCGGCCTTTAAGTGAAGTAACAAATCACAAGTTTTAGAGAAAGAGTAGAGCCCCGATCCAAAGAATTGACCAAAGTATAGAAGCTGGACGTTCACAGTACTGGAGACATAGGTACTTACTACAAGAAGTTCATGAATCCTGATTGGCGCCTTGAGTGGATCTACGGATAGCTGAGAGCACGGTTTCCCCTATCGTCTGTTCAGACAACCGAACGTAAGCTGCTATTGCTTAGACTCGTCCTCATCGAGTCGTGACTGATTTCCAATCAGCTAGGATTGCCCTTGGCCCAGATCTATTGGGCGGATCCATGTCGGCCTTCGTTTTTTAGTACCAACTACCCTTCAGAAAAATTCATCATCATTATCACTTCTTACGCCTCCATAAGTAGACGGCTCCTCCAACACCGGTGCTCTCCTTGTCCGAGACGGATCTTGCTGGAATGCTCCCCTGAAATCTTCCATGAAACCCCCCGTCATCCCACATCCACTGTTTTGCCTCGCCTGCTCCGCCTCAGGAATCCAATTTTGAATCGCCCGTATTCGGTTTCTGCTGCTTGGGTGCGTGCTCGCCCATTGGGGCGGTGCATACTGTTCGGCCTTCGCCATGCGCTCCCAGAATTCGACCGCCTTCTGCGGATCATAGCAACTCTTCGCCATCATCAGCAGCCCCAGCTGATCAGCCTCCGTCTCCATCTTCCTGCTCCCAGGTCTCGAAACCGCAAAATCGAGGAGAGGCGATATCAGATTAGGGTCAATTCCAGATAGTAGTGCCAAACCAGACATAGCCGCGATCACGATGAAATACTGGCTCATCTTCTCTGCCGAGTGATGGGCCTGATTATGGGCAATTTCATGACCCAATACGGCCGCCAACCCTTCCTCCGTCTTACATATCGGTAGGATACCGCTGAAGACAAACACCTTCCCCCCAGGCAGCACAAACGCATTCTGCTGCTCGGGATCCGCGATCACCCTGACCTCCCATCCTTCACTCCCCAACCCACTCGCGGGAATCAGCCTTTTCATCACCCGCTCCACCGCGAGACTATCAGGGTGGTTCGGGGGTAGGATCTGCTTTCCAAATTGGCCCATCACCTGCCGGAAGGCAGCTTGGGATTGCTGCTTCTCCCATCTCTCGGACACGCAATTGAAGCGGCGCCGTTCCGAGATAGGCACCTTTTCGAGATTGGAGACGTAAAAGACTCCGCCGCCGGCACCGAGGACGAGGACACCATTTCGGAAGCCAGGGGAGGTGTGCCAGAGCGTGCGGACCTGACGTGCGCGGTCGAAGCGGTTGTAGTTGGGCCGCCGGCCACCGAATTGTGAGGCTAGCCGGCAAGGTGGGCGAGGGAGGGGACTGGTGTGCGAGATGCGAGGTTTTGGGGGGCGGAGGGTGGGGAAGCCAAAAGGGTGGATTCGTGGTGGCATGCTAATGACTCGTGAATGTGCACTGTGGGTAGTCGATTGGAATTGCAGTGAGGTCGCTAGGTTTATGGACTATAGGTGTCGAAAGCGCGAAGCCATGATGGTGACGGAGTTGAAGAGGTATTTTGGATACCGTTCGGGGCGGCGGCAATGGGGCTCTAACGGTCCAAGCTTAAGGCGTGCAAAGGAACATGTTTGACGGCGATATCAGGATTCTTAGATACTTTATCTCAATTAATGTTTTTTCAAGGTCGAAATCGAAAAGTAGGGAAGACGTTGAATCGTCCCTTGCTTGTCTTCGGGGAAGGGATGCTGCACGTACGGGCCGGCATTGATGCGAACCTCGCAGCATTGAAGAAATGGAAGGCTTGTTGGTATCGAGGTCGTCTGTCGATGTTGCAAACAATCCTTGTCAGAGTCCTCCGTCTCCAATAATGTCTTCTATTCCATTTTCATGATAACCTACGCCGCTATCAGTTATCTACTACCAAATCATCCCGCTCTCCTCCGCCCACCACGATGCGACTCCCCATTGCCCGCCATCACTGGTTTGAAATCTGTGACCAGTCATGGTACCTCGGTCTAAGGAATTTCCTCATTCCCAACGAGCCCTGACCGAATCGCAGGTTCCCTTCCTTCCTCCGCCTCCACGTCCAAGCGGCCCTGACCCAGCTCTGGACTTTTCAAGTGCCCCTGCTCCAATCGGCCGCCGCTTCCTCAACCTTTGCCTCCACGCTCCGCTCTCTCCTCGGTCCCTCCCTGACATCCTACACCTTCGTTGACTTCTGCTCCGGCGCCGGCGGGCCCACTCCCTCCGTCGAACAAAGCATCAATCTCAAGCTTCGTGGCAATGCCGAGTGGAGTAAGAATAAGAGCACCAGCAATGATATAGAGCTCGTGCGCCTCAACGGCGCTGGCAAAGAGCCTATAGACGCTAGCGTCGACTTCGTCCTCACGGATATCCACCCTCATCTGGAGGCATGGGAGAAAGCAGCGAAGCGGAGCGACCACCTGCGGTTCGTGCGCGAAGGCGTAGATGCTGGCAACGCGCCTCTGGATCTGCTGGCCAGAGTCGAAGGCCTGAGCAGAGAGCAGCAGCAGAAGAAAGTGTTCCGGCTCTTCTCTCTCGCTTTCCACCATTTCGATGACCCGGCCGCGACACAGATCCTGCGCAACACGCTGCAGACATCGTCTGGGTTTGGGATCTTCGAATTACAAGAGCGGACGTTTGAGGGGCTTCTGACGGCATTCGTCATTGGGCCGGCGCTGTGGTTGGGGAGCTGGTATTGGTTTTGGGGTGACTGGACGCATCTGTTCTGGACGTATGTGATCCCGGTGGTTCCGATAGTGGTGATGTTGGATGGGTGGGTGAGTGCTGTCAGGACGAGGAGCGGAGAGGAGATCTTGGCCTTGATGAAGAAGGGCGGCATGGAGGAAGAGATGCAGGGCTGGAGGTTTGAGGATGGACATAGGTTGCATACCTGGCCGACGGGGGTGATGCGTTACTTTGTGGGAATTAAGGAGAGCTGAAGTGACGCTGGGTTGAGGCGTCAAGCATAGCTCCATTGTAGATACGTGCCTAGATCGTAGATTACATACATGTATGTTAGGCAACGACTGGTAGAGTCAAAAGCCCAGAGAGCACAATTGGTCTATGGCTCAATTAATGTATCTAATTGTCTATGATTACAAGCCTTATACCCTGCTCTAAGGCCTGATTGACAGCAGAATGCCTATCCCGATTGAAACGCCTTTGATGCCTTCTCATGCATGTATCTCGTCAATCCACGTCTTCCTGTGGTAGGTTGTCTAAAAACTGGTTCGGCCTCTTCAAAGCCATCATCTCCAGAGATATGCCGGGACCGAAGGCGCACGCAATCACGTTTTCCCTGCCATCACTCTTTCTCAGTTGGTTCATAACGCTCATGATCGTCGCTGAGGAGCTGTTGCCATAGTTCATGTAGATTTCGTAACTTGCTCTGAGATGCTCGGGTGTTAATCCCATGGCTTTCTCGACACCAGTGATTATGGTTGAGCCTCCCGGATGTAATGCCCAGTCGAAGTCGACAGAACTGAGTTTCTTCCCCTTATCGTGCAGTTGGGGTAGTGACTGGATTAAATCTTCGAATGCGGGTGCCACTGCTGCGGTGGCCATCTTGGGCACGCGCGACGTTAGAACAACTTTCCAGCCTAGCGTCCAATTAACCTCGCCAGAACGTAGGAACAGCTTTCAGGTTATACCTAGCGGGTCAACGTCAAAACCTAGGTCGTTCTCCGTATCCGCCACGATGTCATGTTTCCACCCGAGTATTTCGTATATAGGATCTGCAAGCTCATCCGCGAGCGCAACCCCATTACTGAGGATCGCGGACGAAGCGCCATCGCTGAATAGACATGCGCCAATCCGGACAGTCTGGTCCTTGTCTATGGAATCCAATTCCGATCTCACAAGAAGGGTCGAAATTTCGCAAGCTAGCACCAAGATCCTTGCAGGCTTCTTTCTGAACGTCGAGCCGAGAGCCAGATTCGCAGCCGTACGAATGGCTGCCAAACCCCCGCTACAGCCAATGCCATGTAATAGTACCTTTTCAGCACTGGTCTTTATCCCCAACTGCTTCGTCACATAATGATCGAACCCTGGGTTTGCGGAATTGGTGCACGTCGTTGAGACTACGTGTGTGATATCCTCGGGCCTCCCTCCCCATTCTGCGATGGCTTTCTTACACGCATTGACCGAAAGAGGAACACCTTCCTTACGAAAAATCTCGTTGAGCTGAGTGATACTTGGAGCAGTTGCTTGGTTAACAAGTGGATGGTCGACCTCTGCTACAGACGCACGGGTATCGATTCCAGTGTAACGGTTGATTGACAGGACTTTGGTAAGCCTGCACAGGCGATTAGTACTCGTGTGAAAGGGAATCGATCAGAGACATGATCAAAACTGGGTACAATGAAATTTAAAGAGCGTACTGGAAAGTTCCACATACGCTGGTGACGGGGGGTAGAATCGTTCGGCAAGAGTCTGAACAGCCTCGGGTCCAACGCGGAAGGGAGGATATTCGACACCAAGTCCCAGGATCGAAAGATTCAGATCATTGGTGAAGTGACCGTCAGCAGTACCATTGGAAGTACCACTACTGTGACCATTTGGCAGCATGGAAGGAGACATCGCTTGTGACCAAGTTTCAATCCAACGGGCACACTCTTATGTGTAGCGACAGTCGGAGGATGCACAGCTATCGAGGTAAGCCGGTCAGGTCATGGAAAAAGCCATTGAAAAGGTCAGTCTAGCGAGCGGCAAAATGACATCGTCAATATGCCCTGCATTAAGGTACGAAGTGTTGCGACGAGTGAATGATTGGACTGAAGATGTTCGGGTCAGAGCCTGCAACCTCGGTGACAGCACGAAAGATAACCGGGATTCTGTGCCGTCTCGCCTCCTGCGGACTTGCTTCCGCGTCATCGGATCCTCGGCGAACCCTGGGGCCTGAAGCACCCACCATCCAAAATTCAAATAGAATAGATGACCAACAAGACTTCGAAGCAACCCGATTGGTTAGCTTGAATCAATGAATCAAATAGAGCCATCATAATTCTTCACTTGAGAAACTGAGGATCAGGTGAGCTCCCAGATACAATAAAAGCCTTGCTTGAGTCTCCGGTGACCCGGCAGTTGCAAATGCAATCGAATGACATTTTCGAGCATGTATCTTGTTATCCTAGCTCTGTTGCTTCTGACGGCGCTATGGTTTTTGCAAGGCGAACGGTCGAGCATCAGACGCAACGGAGAGAGGCTACCGTAAAACACAGCCCTGTCACCCAGAATTGGTAGACAGCTTTTACTAACTTCGTCACAGACGACCCCCAGGTACCCTGCCCTTCGCTGGTAATGGATTCTGGTTCTTGCAACCAAGGCACAAGCTGCTCAACTGGTTCAGCGAGTGCGAGCGACAAGTTGGCTTTAGCACGTTTGAGATCTCGGTGCCTTCGCTGCCGCCTGCCATCGTCATCAACAGCCCACAAAACGTCGAGCATGTGCTGAAGAACAACGACATCTTCATCAAGGGAGATTTCTTCAAGCTCAGATCCTGGGATCTTTTCGGTAGGTCGGAGAAAAGCGTCTATGAATGGGCCCGAACGGCCCAATACTGATGGTGATTCCAGGTAATGGCATCATTAATGCTGACGGTGATCTATGGAAGGTTCAGAGAAAAGCTGGACTCCGCTTCTTCAGCAATTCTCAGCTCAAGTCATTCATAGACGACGTGCTGCCGCCGCTCCTGCAGGACACCAAGCAAGGCCTTGACAAAGCATCAAAGGAACGCACCGTCGTCGACATGCAGCAGACCTTTCTGGAGTTAACCACGAGACTTATGGGAAGTGTAGCTTATGACGTATGCCTCTCAAAATCTTGCGTGTGGAGGCCCTCCTGTTGACTGCTAATTCCATAGATGGATATTCCAGGCTCTCTGCCCTTCTCCAAAGCCTTCGACTTTGCTTCCGGAGCCATCGGAGAGCGCTTCCAGAATCCCTTCTGGAAGCTGAAGGAACTGTTCTTTGGTGGCCGCTTGCGCAGAGCGGTCTCAGAGGTGAAGAATTTCGGGCAGATGATAGTCTTCAATGCAGTCCAGCAAAGGCAAACGAGAACCAAATCTGCGGAAAGCCAATCAACCAAGGATTCTGATACCTCACGACACAATCTCATTGACTCTTTGCTTGATCACCTAGACGATCATCAGATCGTTGCTGATGCCGCCATGAATTACCTTTCAGCAGGTCGAGACACCACAGCCCAATCGCTGACTTGGACCTTGTATCTCCTGCTTCGCAATCCAGAATCTGTCGCGACGATTTTGGCAGAACTCACGGAGCGGTTCTCTACTCCGACGCCCACTAACGCACTTTCATTCTCAACCGTGCAGCCAGGGTCGCTACCCTATATTACTGCGACTTTTAATGAGGCTCTGCGTCTGTACCCGCCAGTGCCTGTAGAGCTTAAGGAATGTACCGCGGACACCACCTTCCCAGACGGGACGTGGCTGCCCAAAGGCGCTGTCGTAATGTGGGTACCCTGGGCAATGGGACGCTCAAGGCAAATATGGGGTCAAGATGCCGATGATTTTCACCCAGAAAGATGGCTTGGCTCAGCATCCGACCAACCAATGACCAAGTCGGCCTTTGAGTTCCCCGTCTTCAACGGTGGTCCTAGGGCATGCCTCGGAAAGAAGATGGCCGAGTTGTTAGCAGTCTACGTAATTTCTGCATTGATACGGGAGTACGAGTTTGAGGAGGTTTTGGATGAGAAGCACGGTTCCCACAAGATGGTGAATGAAAGGAAAAGCCAGAACAGTCTGACTTTACCGATGGCAGGAGGTTTACCAGTGATCGTGAAGAGACGCCAGGGCGCTGACTGCGGTAGCTGACCGTTTGATCACATCCTACGCTGATCCATCACACCTTTCTGTAATCGAGCGATTATGCGATCAAAATCAGGAAATTCCTGGGTAGCCTCTACGGAAGCCTTTCTCTTCTTGCATCCTCTGGGTCGTCCGAATGTGTCACGAGTACTTTAATCCATGGCATATTGCCGCTTTGGCAATTGGCCAGGATTGGTTGATCACTCCATCGCTAATTAGTCAAAATGTTGTTCAAGAGTGCCGTGGACCGGATGTTAAGTCGGTCCTGCATACAGCTCGTGCCTGCTCATTGAGAACGGAGTGGGAGTGCAAGGATCGAGCTGTATGTGGTGGTGGCGACAGTATCCTTGCTGGCACAACGTGGCTTGCAACTTCCGCAGCATCCGAATAGTGATGTATGACTGGGAGGAGCCATATTCCCGGAAGGCTGCGCATCGAAGACATCGCGTGATATTCGGAATCATTAAGATATGCGAGACTTCCCATGAGGTAACTTCAGCATCGTGTTCCATTCTCGAGATTCGCAACGAACTTTAGCGATGAACGGACCTAAGTCATTGACAACACAATGTCAAAGTAGGAACGCTATCACCTTCAATGGTCAATCGATTGGGATAACTTGCTCAGCGAACCACTGGTACATTCGGTCTTCGCAGGGATAGAGCACCGACAAAAGAGCGAAAAACTCTCCACAAGGGAGGCTGTGCAGCGAGGGCGTTGAGTGAAATCACATCTTGGAGACTATTGGAGATATAACTTGCAACAGCCGCAGATCTTCAGATCCATCATCAAACTTCGTCGATACTAGTCCAGCGCTTTGGTCGCTAATCTACTCAAGATGGACTGCAGCACTTACAGTTCGCCGCTACACTACGCAGATTGCAAGCTCATCGAATATCATGTACCTGAGGCGAGCATCCTGATCGTTGTGATCTCCTTCATCTTGGCGGCGTGGAAGATGGTCGATAGGGATACGGATAAATCGAAGATTAAGACCGAGGCACCCTGGATGTGGAGGTTGGCGGCCTGGACAGTCCTCCTTCCAGGCACTTACTTCAACATAACGACATTCAGATTCACGGTTAAATGGACGTCAGAATCTTGGGAGGAGCCTACACCCAAGGATGACCCAGCCTGGCCATTGTGAGTTGGACGTCCATGCCAGTTTTTCGATTGCGAAACTAATCGTTACCAGTCTGCTGTTCCTCTCTATTGTCCTCGCCTATGTCGCGACGATAGCGCTCGCTATTGGCCTCTTCTGCCTCTGGGTGGACTTCTTGGACGCCCTTGGGAACGCTCCTACGCAAGCTCTAAAGGCCAAAGATGAGGAACAGGGCATTCCGTTACCGGAAATATCTGGAGGAATCGATGAAGATGCTGCAGCTCCTCCGTATGCACCAAAAACCGCAGCAGAAGCTCCGGCTGCGGTATTTTCGGAAGAGGCTGCTGAGTGGGCTCTTTCTCCCAATGAAGAGGGGGGTGAAGACGGTAGCAAGGGAGCTACGCTTATGAATACATCAAGCTCAGAGAGCCAGCCGACCAAAGGTGAGGAACACTTTAACCTAGCATCGCAGACCTCAAGACCTGTCGACGAACATGCTGCAGCTCTTCCGGATGAATCGAGCACCCCTTGGGCTGCTGTAGTCGCTGAGACTGCCGAGTATGCTCTCTCCTCGGATTCGGATGAAGAGGACGATAACAGCGACAGCTATGACTACGCTACTGCTTCTCCGGGTGAACCAAGCACTGGACAAGACCCGTGGGCTGCGGTAGTCTATGAGGCTGCTGACCTTGCTCTTGCTTCAGATGAGAAAAAGCAGCAGGAGAAAGAGGGGGACGATAGCAGCGAAGCCAATAAACATGCTGCAACGCCGCACGAGGAACCAAGTGCCCAAGAAGAGCCTTCAAGTGCGGTTATGTTCGAGGCTACCGAGTATCATGTTCCTTGCGTGGGAGAGGAGGAAGCGGATGATAGCAGCGACGCTACGCTTCTAACTCCGTCGAGCTCAGAGAGGGAATGGGCTGCAGAGGAGTCAAATGCAAGAAGTGCGGTAAGGGAGGATGAAACCGCAAAGGCCAGTGGCGACAGCTCGAACGAAAGAACTTCGGTTCGAGGCCCAAACAACCAAAGCCGCAGGGCTGGACACCTCAGAGTTGTTGCTCCGAGTCAAAATTCAACTAGCCAAAGCCGCAAAACTCGACAAGAAGACCGTATCTGTGCCCAGCAGTAAGCGCTATACAAGATCATTGGATCATCGAGTCTTCCTGAGATTTTTCCGGTCCATTCGATCACGATGTTGAATGTTTGGACCTGGTGCTGGAAATGCGCATATGGACGAAATTGAGAAGGGGAAATGCGATGTCGAGATGAATATGCTGGCGCTGGAAGAGACGTGTGGGACCTATAGAAGGTAGAGGCAGATTTCGATTCGTCGACAGAATCCAGAACAGTTCGACACAACCAATAAAAGGATGTGTGCCTGCACGAGTCGAGACAGGCTAGGATGCTCGTCCTTGAATCGATATTTCTTATGGGGTTCTGCTTTACACGACAGGGTATCTAACGAGGTGGTACCGATGGGTGCTACGAGTACTTCCAGTCGCTAGAGAAACCTGTACAAGTATTCTGCTCTTGCCTCTTCTCGACTAGGTCTTCGACAATATTACTTCGTTTCTTCGGTATTTCTCCGTGTAACGAATGGGCCATGGTTGGTTCAACCAGTCCTCATCTCCTCCTTGTTGAGGGAGTAAAGCAATGGGCTGTTGTCCATCGAACTTTCAGAAGTAGGCCCTGCCAGCCCTGCGGGACAGCCGTCTACAGGGCCTGGACCAAGCTCACAAATGGGCTCATACCGTCGTGGCATTTCCTGCCAGGCCTCTCTTGATCTTGAAAACGCTCATCGAATCCCTTCAATATCCACGTGCGAGAAATCGGAGTCAGCCAGGTCCCAATGTTCGCGTAGATGATTTATCACTTTGACCCAAGTCTGGGAATCTTTGCTATTCCTGGCCGCTTGCAGCCACTTTAAGCCTTCTTCAAGCTTACCAAGCTTGTGCAGCAAGGCAGCCAGATAGACCTGACTGCCCGTGAGGCCGGCGTCAGCGCCTAGAGCGAACCATTGCCTTGCGAGTTTGCGCTTCTTTATCGCGGCTTTCGAATCCACGGCCAGCATCTCCTCCCGCCCTGGTGTTTCTTCTCCCGTCTTGCCCTTCACGCCCACGACTTTCGTGTTTGAGGCCCCACGATCATCAACGGGAACTCTTCCCTGTGACTGGCTAAAGTACAGCACCCCCAACTCGTGAGCCGCCCTGACCTCGCCCGAAGCCGCCGCCTTGAGCAGGAAACCCTCATACTCCGCAGTGGAAGGACTAGTGAAGACCTTGGCCAGCTGATAGTACGCAGCTGGGTTCTCAAACCGAAAAGCAGCTCTCTCAATCGCTTTCCCCACCCCAGCGCGGTCTCCTTTTCGAGCTCTCAGCTTGCTGATTGCCATCCAAGCAGTGCCGTAATCGACGTCGTTCTCACTGCTTGCGTCCTCCGTGTCGCGCGCGACTAGCTTCTCGTATAGAGCCAATGCTCGGTCGTTGTTGCCTTGGCGCTCGCATAGCTGCGCTTCTAGATATAGAGCTTTGGGATGGCTTTTTTCGACTAGGGTTTTGAAGGTGGTTCTGTATATGAAATCCACCCCGGGGGCGCCCAGGCTGCCTCGTCGTAGAGCTTCTTGGATTACGAGGAAGATGGCTGGTTCATCTCTGAGCTTGGCGGCTGCGAGGAGCAGATCTCGGGCTGTTGTTGTGTGGCTTGTACGGAGAAGGATGCGGGCGAGTAGTGTGACGTCGCTGGGCTTGAGATCGTGTTCTGGGGGGAAGGTATAGTTAGCGATGATGGGATGGGGTATCGTATGAGACAACTTTTGAAGATCTGTTCTGGCGATGATTGATGTCTTTTCTCAAAATCACGCATGACTTCCACCGCCTTTTCGGCTGTGATTGTCAGGAGTCCTAATCGATTGGCATCTCTTAGTATTGCTGTCGGCCATAGATCTTTGGCGTCTGAGGGGGGTGGGTTCGCGTGGACAGGCGCTCTGACTCGATTAGGCACCGATTGCCTCTGCTTCTCTGCGCTTCTGGCTATAGGAGGGCGTGCTACCCTCGTAGCTGGATGAATACTGCTGGTCGAGAAGCGTTGCAATGGTCGCGGAGCCCATGTTGAGCTCCGAGTAAATCCAATGTGGACGCGCCTTGTGGCGGGAGAGATGTCCATGACTACCTTGTCAGGATGCAGTCACCTGCTCGGTCTCACACATGAACCAATAAGGGGTTCTTTCAGTTGTTGCCCATGACGAATCGCAGAAGGAGTCTCTTGGCAAGTTTCGGCACCCTTCCCTCATTGGGATTGATCTTGGCATACCCCCAAAAATTTTGCCGTGACCCACAGCTAGAAGGGTACCGTCAAATCAATGCTTTCCCGGCTCTTCATCAACATTCTCCCTCCTCTACTCCGACTCAGATCTACTAGTGCTGCATCTTGCAAACCGGATCCTGAACAGCAGATACTAGCAGAGCTCGCTGCGGCAGCCGAGCAAGCAATGGTCGCCACAAGGAGCCAGGATCATACTCCAAGGAGTCCGCCAAAGAAGGGTAAGAGTCCTGCAGTAGGTGAAGATACACCATCGGGAAAGCTCTCCAGGGCATCGCAGAAGCGGAAGTACGAGCAAGAAGCAATTGTTGATGGCGGACATCAAAGTACGAAGCGAAAGCGTTCGAGTGCGGCGTTGGAACAATCAGACACTCGTGATTACAGCCATTCGAACTCTGAAAAACGCCGGACTGTGTTTCAACAATCCAATGGACATGAGCAATTGACGGTGCCAATTGCGTCCCCAACGGATGCACCTGGGTTGCCAAATGACGGTATTGAAGTACGTGTAGTTGTCAATAAACGACCGTCGAAGACCGCGTCTCCAGAGGATGATAAGGCAGCGCTACCAAATTCTTCACCAAACTTAGATGCTCAGGATTCTAGCATAAGGAACGGCCAAGCGAACAAGGGAGAGCCTTGGAAAGCCATCAAAAAGCCCAGTGACCTCCTCAAACCTCCGGGTCTTCAAATCTCATACAGTCCGAGCAAAGCTAGGCACAAGAGGTTTGATGATGAAGAGCCCATGACAGAGGGCTTGCCTACCCCTCCAGATGTAGCCCGTGATGATGCCGAGCAGATGGTTCATCGTGGGAAAGAAGATGAAGCGGAGAGTGACGACGAGGCGCCGGAGACCATTACAGCGTCAACAGGCCTTGATCAGGCCTGGCATGCTACCGAGGAGGTTGATAGGGCTATGAAGAGGTGACATATCCTGCGTATGCTGACTCTTTTGCAGTCCGTGCGTGCTGACGCAAAGTAGGGAGAAAGCAGAAGAGAAGCGTAAACGGAGAGAGCGCGACCTCCGCCTCAAGATTCAAGCCAAAGCTACCAAGAGGGATTTGGGACAGGGCTCGGTAGACAGCACGCCCGAGCTGAAGACTCCGATATCGCCAGATACGCTCGTTGGCAGCTTTGATACGCTGGGTCCACATGACCAGTCGAGTAAGAAACAGCCCGAGAAAGACCGTCTGCCATTGCTTCTCCCTGATGAGCTACTCAACGCCAAACCAGTTGTACGACCTCCAACGCCTCCGCCTCTCATGTCTCAAGTGAGACTTGATGTCTCTCGAAAACGGAAGCTTCTTGACATAGATTCAAGGTCTCCAAAGGATGTTCAGCGGGGTGGATTGAAGATACGGGTATTATCGACTGACGGAGGACACCTACCACCTAGACCGTCGAAAGAAGGCAGGACGTTGAGAGAAACGTGGCTTACGGGGCAACGTGGGCCGAAAGGCGGAATTCAAAGGCGAAAGATAGGTGGTGGCTTTGTACGAGCAAGATAATCTCTGAATGACGGAGTAGAAAAGATTTTCAATTATCACAGTGTATATACACCATACAAGGGGTGCACTCATTCTTGGCATTGATGGGAGAGCTCAACGACGGAATGTCGATGGACTGAATAACCGGTCAGGACCTATAGCTAAACAAGGAAGTCGCCAAAGTGTTTGTTGCACTCAGTCAGAAGCCCCAACGCCAGGGTTTGAAGTAGACATGCCTAGACATCAATGTAATTCCTTGGGCCTTTGAAAAGTGCATCATACTTGGGCGTAGGGTGTTGTTCTCACTTGCAGATATACCCAGAGCCTTAAGCTATAGTCCTTAACTCTTCTAAGTGCGTAAAACGTATTTGTGCATGCACAAAAAAAAGCGGCAATAGTCTCCCATACCCAAGCGGCAACTAAGATCATCTCGGATTCCTTACTCAACAGGTTGACGCAATCACGTATTGCCCACCACCAATGCGATCAAGGAAGGAACATGGCTTTACTAAAGCAGTAAATGTCGTTAACAAGAATATATCGTTCTCGGTGTTTAGACGAGATTGTATGACGTTCTTCGACAATAAAAGATATAAATAGCATTATCAAGATGCAAGCGCAAGCGCAAGCGATGGTTTTTCAACTATTGTCGACGAAGAAAGTAAAGAAGCTACGCAAGCAAGATTCACAAAACTAGATAGGCTCCATAAAGATCATATCTGAATAACGCAAAGAATCTCTTGCTGTCGTAAAGAGTACAAAGGAATTCGATCTAAACGAATAATCAAGCAAAGAAGATATACCTTAGTAGGTTTGGTAACATTTACTAGTGAAGCCTATGTTTTTTTTATGATCGCGTTGGTGACAGACAATGCATGATTGCGTCGACCTGTTGGATATGCGAGATGATATCAACTGCCACTTGGGTATGGGAGACTATTACCGTAAACAAAGACAGTCGTCCGTGCATGAGGTGTAAGGCTGACATATCCCAATGCGGTAAGTAGAAAGTTTAGCGGGGATCATGGAGCTTGGATGAGCTTGTTTCTATGCGTAACTCAGAAAAGCTTGGTGGGACAAAGTGTTTAACAGTACCATAGCTTAAAGATGCAATCCACCATCATGCATTCCATTTTCTTTTAGACCCGAACCGTCACCGTCCTCATCGCTCTCCAATGGCTTCTTCGAACACAGAGGCATCTCTGCTACTACCTCCGTCAACGCCTACAATTGCCAATCCCCCTTCTCGACCCCAAAGAACCGTAACTTTCAATCCACAGGCCACCATCAACCACCCAGACAGCGCTGCAACAACCTCTCCCCTCCGCGCCGCTCATCCTTCTCAATATGGCCCTCCAATTCTACAGCACGGCACAACGGGCCAGCCTATGCTCTCGACGCTCAACAGCAAGCTACGTAGAAGAAACAGCCATGGCGCTCCCCTCGCAACACCCACTCTCAATTTGTCAGCTTCGAAGATCGGCCCGCAAAGGACGACAAAGAACGCACAGAAATTGAAGCTGTTACCCAACCCGGATCCTGGCGATGAGGGACCAGACGAAGAGAGCGGACGAGATGTCTACTCCCAGTTCACGCGGATCAAGGACCCAACAGCTCGTCGAGACGCAGCAAGACTTGGAAAAGCAGACAGAGAACGGTTGCCTCGAGTAACAGCCTACTGCACCGCCAGCGCCTACCGCCTGGAGAGTCTCATGAAGTTCCTCAAAGGTCGCGGTCGTACCCGAGGTACAAATCCCAAACTCTTCGACGAATGTATTTACACCCCTTACACCTACCGTAACTCCAAACAATCATCAATAGCCGCAGACGCCGAGTCAGCTGTGATCGACACCCCCGAAGACATCGATACGCTGCGGTCCAACCCAGAGCGCCGCTTCTCCGACAGCGCTGTCGAAGTTGAAGCCAACCGCCAGCAAACCCGCGAAGAGCTCATAGACCTGCACACCGAAGTCGGCGACACATCGCTCGGACACGGCGAAACCTCCCTCCCAAACCACACCTCCGACTTCCACCCAAGCTCCCTCGACTTCCCACATACCCCCCGCCCGGACACACTCGACTTCGACACCCAAGTCCACACCCCCGAAGTCTTCCTCTTCGAATACGGCACCGTCGTCATCTGGGGCATGACACCCACCCAAGAAGAGCGCTTCCTGAAAGACATCTCCAAATTCGCGACCGAGAAACTCTCTCCCGACGACGTGCAGGTCGAGAACTTCAACTTCTACTACACGCGCGAATACCAAGCGCGCATCTACAACGACTTCATCAGCCTCCGCGAGAAGAAGAACTACATGACCAAACTCGCCATCTCGCACGCCCTGTCCCAAAGCGTCAAGACCTCCCTCTTCGAAGACCTCCTTAGCACCACCATCGCCCTCACGCACCCCCTCCCCGCGCAGCTCGCCCTCACTGGCTCAATCGCATTGACGAGACGGCAGATCACGATGCAGATCGGGCAGCTCTTCATACTGCGCATCAACATCCATCTGCAAGGTTCCGTGCTCGATAGCCCCGAGCTTATGTGGGCGGAGCCGCAGCTCGAGCCGGTATACGGTGCGGTGAGGAGCTATCTGGAGATGGACCAGCGGGTGGGGCTGTTGACGGAGCGGCTGGATGTGATAGCGGATCTGCTGGCTGTGCTCAAGGACCAGGTAGGCACGAAGCATGGGGAGTATTTGGAGTGGATCGGTGAGCTTTCTTGAGCCCCTGGTGCTTGCCTTGGCGAGATTTTATTCAGGGGGAGATGCTAATGGCATGATAATAGTGATCGTGCTTATTGCAGCGGAGATCGTCGTTGCGGCGATCAATATCGTAGTCGATCTGTACGCCGGCGTGGATTGAGACAGTGTCGCTGCAATCACACAGACCGGGCACGGCGGGCAGTCGTATTCAGCATTTGTAAGGCGCTTGAGCGAAGTTGTTCCCGGAGGAAGGGGGCTTGCGGGCGATAGAGAAGACTTTAGAATTGGCTAGTGATCGCAAGGGCGGGTATCCATATATCTGAAGGACGTCAGAGACGGAGGACGAGGGCGGATGCACATATGGTAGACAAGCAGAGGGGCTGATCAGTCGAACTGCTTCGCTGGTTGTACATAGGATAGAAGAAACACTTTTGGACAAACCTCGATATGGATATGAAAGGTTCTGAATTGAGGGGTTTCTTTACGACTGATCTCTGCCTCGGCTTAGCAAGTCTGTCAATGGAGGCTCATTCAGGGCAGAAAGGTTTCGTTGTCATGGTGTAGCTACAATATACAAATATACAACTATCATGGTCGGCTGATTTTCGCAGCAATGAGCCGGCCTGAACGGCAAAGGGGAAAGAATTAAGGAAGGAGTCTAGTTAGAAGTACCGTCAGCCTCCAAGATCCTAATGATACATCCACGAGACCTATGCCTCCACCGAGCCATCAAAGCACCAACGAGCACAGAGCGCCCCTCGTGGCAGCCAACCCCATCCCATCTTCCCAATCCACCGCCTGAAAATCCCATCATCCCCCCATCACCCATTAATCGAAGTAAACCCCCCACTCC
>JAABUQ010001196.1_pt1 | contig 57276 bp, 38 predicted proteins | sample 5560001 | NCBI WGS metagenome assembly JAABUQ01 (sample SAMN10711888, study PRJNA513371) | rock metagenome | isolation source: Antarctica rocks | place: Antarctica: Victoria Land, Finger Mt nord | collected 2015-12-18
GGTTCGGAATCGTCAGGCCCGTCCGCTCATCGGCACCGATCGACGCTTTGCCGAAGTACGCCGCTTGCGAAGCCCGAATCGACGAATAGCCATCATTGTTCAGCACGAAGAACTTAATCGGCAGCTGCAAACGGTGAATCGTCTCGAGCTCCTGAATGTTGAACTGGAACCCGCCATCACCGTCGACCGCGATCACCTCGCGGCCAGGATTCGCGATCGCAACCGCAATCGCCATCGGGATCGCGTACCCCATCGATCCCAGCCCGGCCGTATGGTACAGCCGCTGCGAGTGCAACGTCGGGCACGCCAGCAGATAAATCTCAATACCCGATCCGGAGTTTCCGACCACCAACCTATCTTCCGGCTTTACCTCCGTTCCCAGCACCTCCGCCAGGTTGAAGATCGACACTAGACCCTCGGCCTTTCTGTGCTCGTCCGTGACCACCGGATACCGCGTCTTCCACTCCGCGCATCGATCTAGCCATGGCTTCAGATCGCGTGGCTTCAGCTTGTTCTTGTGCTTCAACAACTCCGTCAGGAAGACCTTGGCATCTGCGCAGATCGGCTGCTGCAGGTACGGGTGCAGCTTTTGTAACTCCGCCGGGTCAATATCGACCGCCACCTTATGCGCCTCACGCGCCAGGTTCTGCGGCGCATACCCGGTAATCGCGAAGTCCAGCCGAACCCCGATCGCAAGCAGAAAGTCCGAGTTCTGCAGCGCAAAATTCGCCCCGCGTGCCGCTACCGATCCTGGCCGCCCCACATATGTCGGATCATCGGACGGCACCAGGTCGGCCGCACACCACGTCGCCACCGTCGGCACGCCCAGATACTGCCGTAACTCTTCGAACTCAGCCTCCGCCCGCGCCAGCCGGATGCCATTACCCGCAAACAGCAGTGGCCGCTCGCAGTTGTTGAAGGCTTCGATCACCTTCGCTACCTCGGCCGGCACATCGGACGTCCCCGTGAGATTGCCGAGCGAGGCCTTCTCCGCTGGATCATTCGGATCAAACCCGCGCAGCTCACTTTCCTCAATCGGCGACGCCTGTACATCGAGCGGAATATCGATCCACACCGGTCCCGGTCGACCATGCATCGCCAGGTAGACCGCCTTCTCCAGGTAATAGCGAATATCCTTCGGCTCAAGAATCGTCTCGGCATATTTCGTAATCGGCCGCACGATCGAGCAGATATCCACCTCTTGGACACCCAGCTGCCGCATACCCAGCGGCTTGCCCGTCGTCGCGTCGAACATTCGGTCCGGCCGCTTCACCTGCCCGGAGATGTAGAGCGTCGGCGTCGAATCCAGCCACGCGCCCGCAACGCCCGTAACCGCGTTGGTTCCGCCCGGCCCGGTTGTCACCATGCAAACGCCGAGACCGTTCGTCGCCTTCGCGTAGCCCTCGGCACAGATCGCCGACGCCTGCTCATGCGAGTTGCAGACCGGCCGAATGCGCGTCTCCGCACCGAGCGAGGCGTTCAGGTGCATCGCTCCACCACCGGTCACAAGAAACAGGTCCTTGATGCCGAGATCGGCAACAAACTTCAGCACGTAATCAGAGAGCTTCATATCGGGTCCTATGCTACTCGGTTGAGGAAGGGAATCGAAAGCTTCGTCCTGCACGCATCCACGCAGTCACATTCACAGCAAAGGGCAGATCTACTCTGGTGCCCGCAGCAGAAACACATCCTGGCCCCGCATCCCACGTGCCCGCAGGATCGCATCGACAAACTCGCGAACTGCCCCGTGCCCGCCATGCTGCGATGCAACGAATCCTCGCTCGCCAACGTACTCCAGAACCTCGCCTGCCGCGTTTCTCGGGCACGCACACACACCGGCGATCTCCATAGCAAACAGGTCGTTCACGTCGTCGCCAAAGAAGCACGTTCGCTCGAGCGGTATCGAGAACTTCTCGGCGAATTCGCGCAGCGCCGTTGCCTTGTCACGACAGCCCTTCACCACATGCGGAATCTTCAGCTTCTCGGCGTACCGGGTCACATGCGGCGAGTCCTCCCCCGAGATCAACGCCATCTTGATCCCAAGCCGCCGGGCCAGAGACACGCCCATAATGTCCGAGAACGCAAACGTCTTCGACTCCTCGCCGTTCGGTCCCCACGTCAGCTTGCCGTCTGTCAGCACGCCATCCACATCAAAGGCGATGGCCTGGAGCGTCTCCAGGCCATCGATCGTTACAGAAGGGGTCGGCATGCGTTAAACAGCCGCTCCCACACGACGCAACTTCTTCATCACCGGAACCTCTTCCTCGTACACGCGCTTCACGCCGTCACCCAGAGACTGCTCGACCAGCCGAATATCCCGCACCAGCCGGCTGATGCCGTTCGGCTCAAGCGACGCCGATTGATCCGAGCCCCACATCGCGCGGTCCATTGTGATATGCCGCTCTACCGCGCACGCGCCCAGAACCGCCGCCGCTACCGTCGTCGGAATACCCGTCTCGTGGCCCGAGTAACCGATTGGCACGCCATACCGCGCCTGCATCTCCGGAATCGCCCGCAGATTCAGCTGCTCGTACTTCGCCGGATACGTCGACGTCGTGTGCATCAGGATCAGATCCTTCTTGCCCAGCACCTCGACCGCGTGATCGATCTCCTCATACGTGCTCATGCCGGTCGAGGCAAAGATCGGCTTGCCGGTCGACCGCACATGTTTCAGCAGGTGGTCGTCCGTCAGCGATGCCGACGCGATCTTGTACACCGGCGTATCGAACTTCTCCATGAAGTCCACCGCCTGCTCATCCCAGGGCGACACCAGCCACGGAATCTTCAGCGACTTGCAGAAGTTCGCGATCTCTTCATAATCTTCCTGGCCAAACTCGAGCCCGCGCTTCAGATCGCCGTTTGTCTCGCCAAAGGGATTCGCCCGCGGTGTCGAAAGCTCTTTCTCCGTGTATACCACCTCAACCGTGCGCTTTTGGAACTTCACGGCATCGCAGCCCGCGGCCGCCGCAACCGAAATCAATCGCTTGGCAAGATCAATGTCGCCATTGTGGTTAATGCCGACCTCGGCGATGACGTAACAGGGCTGACCATCGCCAACCTGCTTGCTTCCAATTTGTACTGTGCTCATGAACGCTCCAGGGGAGAACAATCGTTTCGCGCCTCGCACATATTTGTCGCGCGAGAGTCGAGTGCTCGTTCATTGTTGCAGACCAGAGCCGCGGGCGTCCATACGAGCTACGCCTTGCAACCGGATGTTAACCGTCCCGAGCCGCGGTCTTCACCCTTCCCCGAACGTCCCATAAGGCCGGCCGCCGCCTCGATAATCTGGCGTGAAAGTGAGAGGATGAAACCTCATGCTGCCAGATCTTCACATCCTCCTCGGCCTTCTCGAAGGCGGCTTCCGCGACGTTCGCATCCTCGTCATCGGGGACGTCATGCTCGACCGCTACATCCAGGGCGAGGTCGACCGCATCTCCCCCGAAGCCCCCGTTCCCGTCCTCCGCCACGCCCAGCGCTACGACCGTGCCGGCGGCGCCGCCAACGTCGCCCTCAACCTCGCCGGCCTTGGCTGCCAGACCTTTCTCGCCGGCCTGTGGGGCGACGACGCCGAGCAAAAGCAGCTTGCCAGCCTGCTTGAAGCCGCCCACGTGGACACCCTTGGCATGGTCTCCTCCTCCCTCCCCACCGCCTCCAAAACCCGCATCATCGGCCGCCGCCAGCAGCTTCTCCGTCTCGATATCGAATCCTCCGACCCCATCCCCGCTGTCGAACTCGACCGCCTCGAGCAACGCACTATCGAGCTCACCGCCAAGGTCCACGCCGTCATCCTTTCCGACTACGCCAAAGGCGCCCTCACCCCGGAGCTCTGCGCCGCCGTCATCCGCGCCGCTCGTCAGCACGGCATCCCCATCCTCGCCGACCCCAAAACCCCCGACTTCTCGAAGTACACCGGCGCCACCACTGTTTGCCCCAACCTCGCCGAGCTCGCCCTCGCGACCCGCCTTCCCGCCGCCGACACCCCCGCTCTCCTCGCTGCCGGCCAGGCCCTCGTCCGCGAGCACGATCTCCAGTTCCTCACCGTCACCCGCTCCGAAAAGGGAATCGCCATTCTTCGTGCGCCCGCCGCGCCCGATCCCGCCGTTCCTGGCCAAACCAGCTCCGCCATCGAGGAACACCCCGCCCGCGCCCGCGAGGTCTTCGACGTCTCCGGAGCCGGTGACACCGTCATCGCGACCCTCGCTGCTTGCCTGGCTGCTGCTCTGCCGGTCAGTACGTCCGTCGAGCTCGCCAACCTCGCCGCCAGCGTGGTCGTCGGCAAGATGGGCACCGTCCCCGTCTCCGCCGCCGAGCTCGTCGCCCTCCTCACCCCTTCCTCCGGCGTCGTCTCCGCCGAGAAGATCCTCTCGCTCGAAGGCGCCCGCGCCCGCGTCGCCGAGTGGCGCGCCACCGGCGAAACCATCGTTTTTACCAACGGCTGCTTCGACCTCCTCCACGTTGGCCACATCACCCTGCTCGAAGATTGCCATCGCTTCGGCTCAAAACTCATCCTCGGCCTCAACGCCGACGCCTCCGTCGGTCGCCTCAAAGGCCCCTCCCGCCCCATCGTCGGCGAACGCGAACGCGCCCGCGTCATGGCCGCTCTCGCCGCGGTCGATGCCGTCGTCCTCTTCGAGGAGGACACCCCCCTCGACCTCATCCAAACGCTCCGCCCCGACGTATTGGTGAAGGGTGGCGACTACACCATCGACACCGTCATTGGCCATGAACTCGTTCAAGCTAACGGCGGCCGCGTCGAAATCATCCCGACCATCGAGGGTTTCTCCACCACCAACATCGTTAAAAAACTCAGTGTCGCACCGGCTCTCGGCGATCGGCTCTAAACTACCGTTAGCTCGCGAGTTACATCAGACTAGACGGACGTCGCGAACCTCAAGCGGCGCACCCACCGAGTCAGCCTGTCCAGGAGCAGGGCGCATGCCCCATGTTGATCTGCAGTCTGTTCTTACCCCATCTGCTCTCGACTGCGACGTTTGCATCATCGGAACCGGGCCAGCGGGCTGCACCCTTGCCCGTGAGCTCTCGAACACAGATCTTCGCGTCCTGCTTCTTGAAAGCGGCGGCTTCGATCGGCAGGAGCGCGCGGACGCTCTCAATGAGATCAAAAGCGTCGGCCGAAATCGCGTGCTCAATCAATGGGAGGTCCGCAATCGCATCGTAGGCGGCAGCTCACATACCTGGACCGGTCGCTGCGCCGCCTTTGACGAGATCGACTTCGAACGCCGGGACTGGCTGTCACACACCGGCTGGCCCCTCACGCTGGACCACCTCACGCCCTATCTCGAGCGCTCCCGAAGCTACCTCGGGCTCGGCTTCGGCACCGGCTTCAGCGACGATCGGTTCTGGAAGCTAGCTGGTCAGGCACCGCCCGCCAACCGGCCTGACCCCAATCACCTTCTGCCTTTCTTCTGGCAGCTCAGCCGCGATGAGCTCTCCCGACGAGACTTTATGCGCTTCGGCCAGCATCTGCTCCGCCATCTCGGGGAGAACGTCACCCTCGTCACGCATGCAACCGTGCTTCGCATCCACACCAACGATGCCGGCTCGATGGTTACTTCGCTCGACGTCATCTCTCCTGATAAGCGGTCGCATCGCATCAAGGCTCGAACAATCGTCGTCTGCGCCGGCGGCATTGAAAACGCCCGGCTGCTTCTGGCGTCCGATGCGCGCGTTCGTGGTGGACTCGGAAACGCGAACGATCTGGTCGGCCGCTTCCTCATGGATCATCCCCGCGATACCGTCGGTGTCTTCCCCGGCGTATCGCGGCGCCTCCGAAAGCGGTTCCTCCTGTACAAGGTGAAGAGTGCCACAGGAGAGAATCGCTTCCTTCGCGGCTTCCGCCTCAGCCCCGAGCTCCAACGTGCCGAGCACCTAGTGAACTGCTCCGCCTTCGTCCGTGAGGTCATCGCCCCGGACGATCCCTGGAGCGCCTTCATCCGCCTGTTGAACCGCAAAGGACACCTGCGCCGCGATTCGCTGACCATCGCCTCCCATCCGCGCCTTTTCAGCCGCGGCCTGTACAACTACTTCCTCGCCCGCAAGGGAACGCCGCACAAACTCAAGCGCCTGGAGCTGGTGTGCATGTGCGAGCAGGCGCCGGATCCGGATAGTCGCATCACCCTGTCCGACCAGCGAGACAGCTTCGGCAAACGCATCTCACAGATTGATTGGCGCACCCACGAGGTCGAGGCGCGCACCATCCGCCGCATGGCGACGCTCGTCTCCGCCCACTTCGCCAGTCTTGGGGAAGTGCCACCGCGACTCGATGCGTGGATCGCCCGTGGCGAGCCCTTTCCCCCCAACTCCTTCCCCGATGTCGCTCATCCCATGGGAACCACGCGCATGGCCGACAGCCCCTGCCATGGCGTCGTCGACCGCCACTGCCAGGTGTATGGCACGCGTGGCCTCTACATCGCCGGCAGTTCCACCTTCCCCACTGGCGGCCATTGCAACCCGACGCAGATGATCGTAGCTCTCGCCATCCGGCTCGCCGACACCCTCAAACAGCGCCTGCTCGGTCGCCTTCCCTTCGAGATCGACGCCGCCACGGGCACCGACGGCTGAGATGTAAACCAGATCGGCGTGCCATATCAGGCGACGCCGCTCACCATCCACGGAATCCCGAACCGATCCGTAAACATGCCGAAGCGCTTCGCCCAGAAGGTCTCCCCCATCGGCATCGTGATCTGCTGTGCCCCCTCGCTCAACGCCGCAAAGATCCGCTCCGCTTCCGCCGCCGTGTCGATGGTGAGCGACACACTGAAACCTCCTGCCTTCTCCTGATGTCCCGGAGGCGCGTCTGACGCCATCAGCGCCTGATCGCCCAACTCCAGACGTGCATGCAGGATCTTCTCCTTCCACTCTTCAGGTACGCCACCCTCGGCCGGCGATCCCGCATGCGGCATCATGGTCACCATTGTCCCTCCCAGCACGCGCTGGTAAAACTCGAACGCCTCCCGGCAGCTCCCAGGAAACAGCAGATACGTTTCAACCTTCATTGCATCCCTCCGATCGCATCGCAGCCCTTGTATACGCTCCAACCCATTTACTGCAAACTCTTTTCGATCGAGCAGTCCACAAGAGACCGACCGGCTAAACTACCTGCAGGGAGAACCCAAGACAGTGATCATCGTTACCGGCGGCGCAGGCTTCATTGGCTCCAACCTTGTCCACGAGCTCAACCGCGCAGGCCACACCGACATCCTTGTCGTCGACAACCTCGCGCCCGCCCCCACTCTCTCCGGCCCCCCCAGTGGATACAAGTTCCTCAACCTCCAGGGCGCGCAGTACTCGGACTACATGGATAAGCTCGACTTCCTCGAGTCCCTCATCGAGGGCGACTTTGACGACGAGCCCATCGAGGCCATCCTCCATCAGGGCGCCTGCTCCAACACCCTCGAAGACGACGGCCAGTACATGATGCGGAACAACTTCGACTATTCGAAGGTGCTCCTGCACTTCGCAACCGAACGTGAGATCCCCTTGGTCTACGCCTCCACCGCCGCCATCTATGGTGCATCGGCCATCTTCGCCGTAGACCCAGCAAACGAACGCCCCCTCAACGTCTACGGCTTCTCGAAGCTTGTCTTCGACAACTACGTCCGCCGCCTCTCTCCCACCTTCAACTCAACCGTCGTTGGCCTTCGCTACTTTAACGTCTACGGTCCACGGGAGCAGCACAAGGGCCGCATGGCCTCAGTCATCCACCACTTCACCCGGCAGCTGCTCGACACTGGCACCATCCGCATGTTCGAGGGCTCCGGTGGCTACGCCGACGGTGATCAACGCCGCGACTTTGTCTTCGTAAAAGACCTCGCCCACATCAACATGTTCTTTGGCGGCCTTCTTCCTGACTCCCCGCTGCAACCCGTCCAGGCCATCGTGAACGCCGGCACCGGCCACGCTCGCACCTTCAAGGCCGTCGCTGAGTCGCTCATGGCAGTTCACGGGCAGGGTAGGATCGACTTCATCCCACTCCCTGGCGACCTCAAGAACCGCTACCAGCACTTCACCGAAGCCGAGATCGCCGGCCTCCGCTCCGCCGGCTACACGTTGCCGTTCACCGAGCTCGAAGAGGGAGTCCGGCAGACCTTCGCCGAGGAGCCCGTCGCTCGCTCCTGAACGATTTCAACCAGACCCACGCAAAAAGCCACTGAACCTGCGCGAAACCTCGCAGGACCTCAGCGGTTTACCTATTTAAACCAGCTTGAAAGAGGGAAGTGGTGAGCCCGCTGGGGCTCGAACCCAGGACCAACGCCTTAAAAGGGCGATGCTCTACCGACTGAGCTACAGGCTCTCACCTACATACAACCTTAGCATACTGAAGCAGAGGGCTTGCCCTTCGATCGCCAGTCATCCCCAACAGAAGGACTTCGGCGGGGTGGATTTAAATAGCCTCATCTCCTGCTTCTGTAAGAGACATATGGTATGTATTCACCCACGCGGACGCTGCTCTTACCTTTACTAGATACTCAACATGGAGTGGAACTTACCCACATGACGTTCCGTACGCGTGGCGCTTACCGTTAGCGCCTGGTCATGATGGGGTCAGGTGTGCCGGAGAGGTGGCAAACCTTTACCGTTCCATTGTCGTAAGGGCACGGCGATTCGGTCGGAGCGCTACTGTGCAGGACCAACCAGGTCACGTCAAACATTTTAAGTGCCTTCAGGCGTGTCGAATCGTCTTCCGAGGATAGTGCCTGCTGCGCGTCCACGCCGCGTACCCAGGCCTCGCTGAGATTGGTGTTTACGGCGGCCTCACCACCGTCTTTTGAGAAGTCCGGAAGAGCACTTCGTTCCGCGATGGCGCGAAAGCTCTGCGCATCTTCGGTTGGATCCGAAATGTAGTTCGCGTCAAGAGCAAAGAGAGCGTCAGCCGGTGTGTTTTCGCGAATCCAGCGAAAGGCCGCAACCCATTGATTTGCAGCACCGCCCATTTGAGCGGGCAACCACAGCTCTAAATGAGGAGAATGAGGGAAGACGAGCCAGGCGGGGATGGCAACGGGTACTCCAAGCACGAGAGACGCAAGGATCCACCGCCACCAGACAGTACGTAGAACGATCCTGGCCAGCCATCCTCCGAGGGCCAACAAAAGTGCGAAGTAGATGACCTGGAAGACACGCAGGGGTTGAAGATGAGCAACACCATGATTGTTCAGGTTCGCGCGTGCGAAACAAAGAGCGATGACGGTTGCGGCGACGCCGACGGCGATCGTTGCTCGTGCGAATGAGTGAAACTGAGCGAAACGACGAGATCGAAGCATGGCCGCGAGAATCAGTAAGGGGGCAATTAAACCGAGAACTTCGAACCATTCCCATTGCGCCAGAAACCAGTAACTTCGCGTGAGAGCGACACGAGCAGATGAAGCGGAGGGGAGCGGAGACACAGCGTGAACTACGCTGGCCAGTGCTAGTCCAGCGACAATCAGGCATACAGCTTTCCATCCCCTGGACCTGGGACGGGGTGCCTCGATCCAGAGAATCGAAATCACAAACGCCGCGCCGTACCCCGCCATGAGCGGGTGAAAGGATGCCGCGAGCGCGAGCAAGAAAACGGCCGCCAAGAGATTGCTGCGGGACCCGCGTCGATCTGCGGAGTGGTGTGCATCGAGAGCAGCGAGTGTGGCTGCGACGGCGAGAAGCACCAGAGGCGTTGAGACGCTACGCGCCGTGAGGTATGGATCAATCAGCATCAACGACGTTCCGGCTACGGGCAGACTGAGCCAGAGAGCAACCAACAGCGTTGCCCCTAGCTGTTCCTCGAGACTTCGGAAGCATTGTTGCGCCAGCCGCCATGCGGCGAAGATGGTCGCCCAGAGACACAGAAGAAAGACTGAGAACACAACCTGCTCAAACGATGCGCCACTATGACGAACAAGGAAGGCGAGACAGGGAGCAAAGGCAGAGTACTGGAGAGGAGCCGTGACGAACTCGCGGAGGTGGGGAAAGAGGGAAGGGTTAAGCAGGTACTCCACCCCAGCCAGGTACAAACCACCATCTTCAGCGTAAGGATGGTAGCCGAGGATAAGCAGCGAGAGTGGCGTCAGCAGAGCTGAGACAAGGGCGCCTGACCAGAGCGAGCGGGAACGAACGAGAGCGGGTGTCGACCTTTGTACGACTGGAAAGGTTGTGATGATCGACAAAGAGTGCATCTCCCATACTGCTGCGAGTCAAGCTGCATCGGCTTTCAGCCAAAGCATCATGCCGCTTTATGGACCAGCGAAGATGCAACGCAGGGGAATCACGGCTGACATCCCGATTCTGTTTATTTGTATCTTCGCTAAGCAGGAACTATCGACGCTACAATATTTTACATGGCCCAGAAACATATCGGTGGGGGCTCCGCGCCGCGAGAAAGGGTCGGACCCTGTGAGTGAACACCGTAATAACAAATGGCTCCGAACGCTCCCCGGGCTCCTGATCAGCGCGTTTTTTCTGTGGTACACGTTTCGCGGTATCTCGATCGCACAAATCCGGGGTCTTCGGCTTGCGCATCCTGTCTGGGTCCTGGGTGTCCTCACGTTTACTGCGCTGAGCTACACCTTGCGATGTGTTCGTTGGACGCGCATGATGCGGCCTACGGGAGCAGGGTTCGCGGTGTGCGCTCGCGTTCTTCTGACGTCTCTTGCGGCCAATAATATTCTTCCGCTGCGCATTGGCGACATTATGCGGGTGTTTACGTATGCGGGCGATCTCGGGGCCAGTCCCTCGGTGATCCTAAGTACAGTCATCCTCGAGAAACTTCTTGATATCTTCGTGCTTGTGCTGCTGTTTGTCGTTTTTATGGGCAGCAACGTGTCGCCACACTCTCGTGCGCTCGCGGAGTTGATGCTGGCGATCTCGAGTTTCGGTCTACTTGGGCTATTACTCGGGGCCCGCGTTCTGCAGGCGCCGCTACTTCGGCTGTTCCGCGCGTTACCGCAGAAGCCGATCTTAGCCAAGGTGGAGCATTGGTTGATGCTGGCGCTCGAGTGCATTCGTGAGATCGGCATCTCCGGATCGATTCTGCTGCTGGTCCAGTCGGTAGTCATCTGGGCCGCAGAGGGAATGATCTTTGTCTCAGGCGTTCGGCTTGTCGGCTTGACCGTGGACTCGATCGGTCCGTGGCAGGCCGTATCGGTCGCAAATCTGTCGTATCTGATCCCTAGCTCTCCAGGTGCCATCGGCACGTTCGAATGGGCGGTAAAGACAGCGCTCGTGAGCCATGGGGCGTCAGAGGGACTTTCGGCCGTCTTCGCCCTGTCGCTGCATGCGTGGCTCCTTGTCTCGGTGACCGGGGTTGGCGGTCTGATTTTTCTCCTGCACCGCTTTCAGACTCCACCTCATCAGCCCTTGCTTGAAGAGATAGAAGTCCTTCCCGACCAGCTGCCGTAAGGTTGTTTCGACGTGGCCTAACAGATCTGAAAGCGAGTCCGGTATGACGCCGGCATGGTGAACCAATAGGATGTTTCGTACCGTACAGCAGGCCGTAGAAGAACATCTTCAACTCATCCTGAAGGAACAGTTCGGTTTGGACGCGCAGGGGATCGTGATGGAGCAACCACCATCGATCGCGATGGGAGAGCTGGCGACGCCCCTTGCATTTGAGTTGGCAAAGCGCGTCCGGAAAGCACCACGGATCATCGCGCAGACCGTGGCGGAGGCGGTCCAGGCCTCTCTGAAGGGAGGCGATCTCCCGGAGGTAGCGTCTGTTGATCTGGCGGGTGCCGGTTACCTGAACTTCAAGCTGAAACGCGGAGCCCTGGTTCGACAGATCGCGATGGATCACCACGCCGATATTGGCGGCCCGGGTTTCCGGCTCATCGAGCACACCAGCATCAATCCCAACAAGGCCGCCCATATCGGGCATCTGCGCAACGCCATTCTTGGCGATACATTTCAGCGGCTTCTCAGGCCGGATGCGTTCAAGAGCGGCTATCAAGTTGGCGTGCAGAACTACATCGACAACACAGGGGTGCAGGTGGCCGATGTGGTGGTCGGCCTGGTTCATCTTGAGCAGATGAGTCTTTCGCGCGTTCGCGAGCTGCTCACGGAGTTGCTCGAGAGCAATCAGCGCGTCGACTTCTTCTGCTGGGATCTGTATACACGCGTGTCGCGATGGTACACCTCTGACCCTGAGCAGATTGCAGCCCGCAAAGCGATACGTCTGGCAACGTTGCATGCGCTCGAGGAGGGGGCGAACGAGATCGCGGAGATCGCTGATCTGATTGCAACTGCCGTGCTGCGACGGCATCTGCAGACAATGGAGCGGCTGAGCATCACATACGATTTTCTGCCACGTGAGAGCGAGATCCTGTCTCTGCATTTCTGGGACGCGGCCAGACTTCTGATGATGGAAAAGGGTGTGCTTTACCTCGAGACGGAAGGCAAGAACAAAGGTTGCTATGTCATGCGTCGGGCCGGTTCTGAGCCGCAAGAAGGCAAGATAGAAGACGGGCCGGACGAAGAGGCTAAGGTTATTGTCCGGTCAAATGGCACGGTGACGTATGTTGGGAAAGATATTGCCTATCACTTGTGGAAGTTCAATCTGCTGCCGAATAAGGACTTCGGCTACCGGCAGTTTCATCAGTACCCCGATCATGTGTGTTGGATCTCCGCGGTTGCCGGAGAAGACTCGCATCCAAGCTTTGGGCACGCGGACGCCATCTACAACGTGATCGATTCGCGGCAGAACGATCCGCAGAATAACGTCGTGCAGGCGCTACGCGGGATGGGGTATACGGAAGCCGCTGACCACTACACGCATTTCAGCTACGAGATGGTTGCGCTTACCCCCCGATGCGCGATGGAACTCGGGTACGTGGTCAGCGCGGAAGACCAGAAGCGAGCCTACATTGAGGTTAGCGGGCGAAAGGGCTTCGGGGTCAAAGCCGACGATTTGATCGATCGCCTGATCGCGGCGGCACTGGCTGAAGTGGACCAGCGCCATCCGGAGCTGTTGTCAGAAGAACGTGCCGTCATTGCAAGTCAGATCGCCGTCGGTGCGCTCCGGTTCTTCATGCTGCGGTTTACTCGCAACACTGTCATTGCCTTCGACTTCCGGGAGGCTCTCAGCTTTGAAGGGGAGACCGGACCCTATATTCAATACGCCGCCGTGCGCGCTGCCAATATCCTGCGAAAGGCGGGTATAGAGGCTGAGGTCGCATTGCGGTCGCTTGCAGATCTGCCCATGTTACGGCTGGATCCACTTCTCGACGCGGAAGACGGGACCAGCATCTGGGAGACCTGGCTCTTAACAGCGAGGTTGACCACCGTCATTGAACAGGCCATTGCGACGTCGGAGCCAGCGCACCTGGCCCGTTTCGCGTTTCAACTCGCCCAGCAGTTCAATAACTTCTACCATCGCCATCACGTTCTGAACGAGATCGACGGTGACCGCCGTCTGCTTCTGCTTGCCACAGCTGCTGTGGGGCATCGCGAACTGACGCGCACGCTCGGGCTACTTGGGATCGAGGTTCCTCCCGTGATGTAGGGTGCTGTCTGGACGACATTGCCTGAAAGTCGGGAGCAAGCATTGCCGGGCGGAGGCCGGCTCAGGATCAAACGGCGCTGGTAGCCCACTCAACGATCGAGCGAACCGCAATGCCTGTGGGGCCTTTGGCGATCCAGCTCTTGGCGTCGTCATCCCAGGCACAACCGGCAATGTCCAGGTGGATCCACGGCGTATCTCCGACGAATTCCCGAAGGAACATCGCTGCTGAAATGGCTCCCCCCCAGCGGGTTCCACCGGTATTCATAATGTCTGCGATCTTGCTCTTGATCTGTTCGCGGTAGTCATCGGTGCAGGGAAGACGCCAGAACTGTTCCCCGGCCCGGCGCATGGCGTCCTGGAAACGTCCCGCTTCGCTGTCGCTGTTGGAAAAAAGGCCAGCGTTCAAAATGCCGAGCGCCACCACACAGGCTCCGGTCAGCGTTGCTGCGTCGATCAGGTGCGTGCAGCCGAGTGTCTTGGCATAGTGGAGACCATCGGCGAGAACCAGCCGGCCTTCCGCATCCGTATTAATGATCTCGATGGTGGTACCACTCATCGATGTGACCACGTCACCCGGTTTGTAGGCTTTTCCGTCCGGCATATTTTCCGCGGAACAGATGACAGCGATCACTTTCACGGCCGGCTTGAGTTCCGCGATGGCGCGCATGGCTCCGATCATGGCAGCAGCACCCGCCATGTCGTACTTCATCTTTTCCATTCCGTCTGCAGGTTTGATCGAGATTCCACCGGTATCGAACGTGATGCCCTTACCAACGAGGCCGAGCACCGGCGCTGTTGCGGCGGGCGGCTCCGTTGGTTCGTAGGTCATCGTAATCAGCGCGGGCGGCTGCTCCGAACCCTGGGCGACCGCAAGAAACGCACCCATCTGCAACTCTTCAAGTTTCTCGGTGGAATGAACCTCGCACCGAAGGCCGATCTCGCTGCACATGGAAGCGGTTCGGCGTGCAAGCTCCGAGGGTGTCAGGACGTTGCCGGGCTCATTGACCAGGGATCGAGTGAAATTCTGTGCGCGAGCGATGATCATACCCTCTCGCAAGCCATCTTCCATCTCAGCGCGAGTCGATCGTTCGGAGCTTCGGGCCAGAATGGACAGTGCTCGGACAGCCTTGTCCTTGCGATCGCTTTTATAGATGTCGAAATCCGGGTCGGCGAGTTCCGCACCTTCCGCGATCGCCCGCATCGTGGCTTGGCAGGGGAGATTTTCGAGACTTTCATCGCTAAGCGCCCGGTCCTCTGGGAAGGCAAGCGCAAGCTCGCGGATCCCTCTAGGTTTGACCGCACGAAGAGCGGTGCCGGCCCCTTTTCTGGCTTGTGCGGGCGTCAGACTTTTGGCTTTGCCGAGACCTACAACCAGCAGGCGCTCTGCACGGATGCCAGCCGGAGCATGAAGCAGCAGGGTCTCCCCCAGGGACGCCTTGAACTCACCGGTTGCGAGCACGCGAGAGGCGGCATCAGTGAGCGCATCGGATGTGGTCAGCAAGACGGGATGCGGCTCAGCAGCCTCGTCCGTGGCAATGTCCACAGCAAACACAGCGAGCAGCGGCGTTTGGAACGAAGCTGCATCCTGAACCAGAAGTGTGATGTCCATATCCCTCATCCTACAGCGCAGACCCCAACAGAAAGGGGTTGCTAGGCGCATCGACGCCTTGGATTGTTCAGCGTCGTTGGCTGCGCGCGATGGCCGCTCGCGTCTCACTGTCCGCCTCGCGTTTACGCTCCGTTTCGCGTTTATCCCACTCCTGCTTTCCCTTGGCGACGGCAAGTTCACACTTGACTCGACCATTTTTGAAGTAAAGGCGCACGGGAATGAGAGTGAAGCCTTTTTGACGCGTCAGTGCCTCCAGCTTTCGGATTTCGGTCGCATGCAAAAGAAGCTTGCGTGTACGAAGCGCGTCATGGTTCATCGCATTGCCGTGAGAGAAGGGACCGATATGTGCGTTGAGCAGAGAGCACTCTCCATCCTTCAACAGACCGTAGGCGTCCTTTAGGTTCGCCTTTCCCTCGCGGATCGATTTGACCTCTGTCCCGCGCAACGCGACTCCCGCCTCGAAGCGATCGGTGAGGAAGTAGTTGAATGCGGCAGAGCGGTTGAAGGAAGCGTCACGCCGGCCGGCTGCCACAGGATCGCGATCCTTCTCCTTGGGAGCGGGTTTGGCCGGAGCTGCTTGCGTGGGATGAGAGAGGGAGCGGAGCATCAGGACCCTCTACTTTAACATGGATAGGCGAGAAGAACACTCCCCCAAATGGAAAGAGCGATCGCCTCAACCGATGCTCACGCCACGAGCTCTTCTTCGTCGAACGAGGAGAGGTCGGGGATACGCTGCGAGGCCGCCCATTGCCTCTAAATGAAAGCGAAGTACGCAGTACTTAGGAGTGTTTCCGTGCCGGACCTGGGGGTAAATGGCGACATCCTGAATGCTATACTCACGCGGAGCGTACGGAGGTTAGTCCGTTCCGCGAAGACGTAAACCGAGTTTGGCGGTCGCTTCCCACGACTTTGCCACCCTACGAAAGATCCTGAGGACGCAGATCCGAGCATGTCGAGCAAGCGGAAAATCCTGAGCAGGTCCATCAGCACGGCCCCTCTGCTTGCTGTTCTTTCGCTCCAGACTCTCGGTGACCGGGCGCTGCCTGCGCAATCAGCAGGCACGTGGAACAAGCGGGGGCAGACGGCAGAGGTTCGAGAGGACTACGATACGGCCTTCGAGGCGTATCGCCAGGCTCACGCCAAGAAACCGGCAGACATTCGCTACAAGGAGCGGTTTGAACGGCTGCGGTTTCAGGCCGCCGTTGCCCATGTGGATCGGGGTCGCGTTCTGAAGCAGAGCGGAGACCTTGGCGGAGCGATGCAGGAGTTTGTTCGCGCGCATGAGATTGATGCCGGCAACCAGACCGCTGACCAGGAGATCCGTCTGCTGCAGACGCCCGGTCAGTTTCAGCCCGTGCCATCGGTCATCCAGCCTGGCCGGGCGGCGGCCGTGCCCGTTCCGGCCACGGTCGACGGGGATGCGTCGCCCACCGCAGCCACAGTAGAGGCAGGATCGCAGTTTGGCGATGTTGCCGGGCCGATTACCTTGCAGCCGGTGTCGAACGATCCAATCACGATCCACAGCGTAGAAGACACTCGCAACATCTACCAGGCGATCGGTAAGCTGGCGGGATTGAATGTCCTGTTCGACCCGAACTACACCTCGAAACGGATTCCGATCGATCTCACAAACGTCTCGCTTGCGGACGCCCTCCGCATTGTTGGCATTCAGGCGGGAACGTTTTACAAGCCTGTAACGCCAAATACGATCTTCATTGCCCAGAACACGCGAACGAATCGGACAGACCTGGATGATCTCGCGGTTCAGACGTTCTACCTGACAAACGCAAGTCAGCAGAACGACGCGAACGAAATTCTGACCGCAATTCGGAACCTGCTGGATCCGAGTGTGAAGATCTATCTGGTGCCATCGCAAAACGCGATCGTGATGCGTGCCACTCCCGATCAGCTTCTGCTTGCACAGAAGCTGCTGAATGATCTTGACCGGGCACGTTCAGAAGTGGTGGTCGACGTTGCGATTCTGTCGGTGAATCGCGACAAGGTTCGCAAGCTGGGAATCACGCTGCCGCAATCGTTCGGTCTAACTCCCACGACCACCAGCACCAGCACGGCGAATAGCACACCCACGACAGGCACAGGTATCGGCACGGGCACGGGTACCGGCACAACCCCAGGCACCAACATAACCACCAGCAATCTAACCCTCAATAACCTGGCGAATCTGAGCGCCAACAACTTCGCGGTTTCGGTTACGGGCGGGACGGTTGACGCTTTGCTTACTGACGCCGATACCCGCATTCTGCAGAATCCACGAGTTCGCGCCACCGATGGTCAGAAAGCCACGCTGAAGATGGGGACCAGAGTGCCGATCGCTACCGGTAGTTACAATGCCGGTGTGTCGACGGGCATTGCCTCGATTGGTGTACAGACACAGTTCACCTATATCGACGTTGGCGTGAACGTGGACATGACGCCGACGGTGCACTATGACCGGCAGATCACCCTGAAGATGAAGCTCGAAGTCTCTGCCGTTCAGTCCAATGTGACGATCTCGAACGTCACTGAACCAATCATCGGGCAGAATATTGTAGAGCAGACCATTCAACTTCGAGAGGGTGAGCCCTCGATCTTGGCCGGCATGGTGCAGAAGCAGGATGTCAAAACCCTCAGCGGCACGCCCGGTCTGGGCGAGATCCCGATCATCAAGTATTTCTTCGCCTCGCAGAACAAGGAAGCCCAGCAGAGCGAAATTGTCTTTCTCCTGATTCCGCACATCGTGCGCGAGTCGGTGCTGACGCGGATGAACACGCGCCCGATCGACACCGGCAGTGGCCAATCGATCGAACTTCGTCATGATCCGAACGCCATCGCTCTCAACGTACCCGTCATTCCGCGGCCAAGAGCAGCCGATGCCGGTCAGACCTCGGCAGCGGTTGCCGCTTCCGCGATGGTCGGTCAACTCAGCCAGCAGGCGCAGATGCCAACACCTGGACAAGCGACTCCTGCCTTCAATAGTGGGACCGCTGGGACCTCGCCAGCCGTCCAGGCCGGGACACTTCCTGTCTCGTTGACGATCGTTCCGCCCAGCGCGGTGCAAGCCGTCGGCAGCACCTTCCAGGTGGCAGTCATGGCGAAGGACGCTAAAGACCTGTATTCGCTGCCATTGCAGCTGAAGTTCAACTCGCAGGTCTTGCAGTTGGTCAACGTTGATTCGGGCGACCTTCTGTCGCGAGACGGCCAGGCGGTGGCGACGGTTCACCGCGACGAGGGGAATGGGCTGGTGAACGTGTCGACCTCCAGGCCGCCAGGTGTGAAAGGCGTTGAGGGACAGGGAAGCATCTGTGTCCTCACGTTCAAAGCGCTTGCCGCGGGCGATTCGTCGATCTCGCTGCCGAAAGTAGGCGCGCGCAATAGCCTGCAGGCAACACTTCCGACCGTCGGTTCCACTGCCGTTGTTCACGTGAAGTAATGTCCTGTGTCTGGCGAAACTCGGGTGCTCGGATGGTAGGCCGTCGAGAGCAAATCGGCGATCCAAGCGGCTGTCTTGCAGACGATGCAGGTCTCACGCTGGTAGAACTGATCATCACGGTCGCGATTGTCGCCATCCTGGCTACCGCAGCCCTGCCGATTGCTCGCTTTCAGGTGAAGCGCGAGAAAGAGCGGGAGCTACGGCGGGATCTCTGGGAGATGCGGGATGCCATCGATCATTACAAGGACGCAGCAGAGAAGGGAGGTATGGTGACCAAAGCAGATAGCATGAACTATCCGCCAGACCTCCAGTCCCTGGTGGATGGCGTTGAGATCCAGAGCAAGAAGGTTCGTTTTCTTCGCCGCATTCCGAACGATCCCATGACGAACAGCGCGGAATGGGGTCTTCGGTCGAACCAGGACGATCCTGACAGCGATTCGTGGGGCGGGCAGAACGTCTTTGACGTTCACAGCAAGAGCCAGGGCACCGCGCTCGACGGATCAAAGTACTCGACATGGTAAACGAGCCGACAACCCGCGCCATGGCCCCCTCGCGAGAGCTCGGCTTTACGCTCATCGAACTGATGATCGTCATGGTTGTGATCGGCGTGCTCGCTGCAATCGCGATTCCTTCGTACACGAACAATGTGCGGAACGCGAAAGAGGCGGTGCTGCGAGAAGATCTGCGCACGATGCGGGGAGCAATCGATTCCTACACCATTGATAAGCAGAAAGCGCCACAATCCCTGGATGACCTGGTTCAGGCCGGATATCTGAAGGCGATGCCGGTCGATCCGTTTACCAAGCGGTCTGATACCTGGGTTCCAGCGCAGTCCGACACCCTGTCGACGATCGATCAGACCGACTCCGGCGGGATCAATGACCTTCATTCCGGAGCGCAACTCACAGCTGCAGACGGAAGTTCTTACAACACCTGGTAGTAGGGTAAAGCTCTGACGCAACGTACGATGGCCGAGTAGCGACTAAAAGGCGCATACTACGTCCAATTGTTACGTAGCTCCGTGGATCCGAGGCTTGCTCGGATCTACGTCTACGTCGGCCTCCAGCCAGGAGAGATTTTCTTATGCGACCGCTTGCCACCCTTTCGCTTGCAGCTCTGTTTTCGACGGCAACGTTTGTCTGCGGCCAGACGCCGGTGGGCGCGCCTGTTCCGACCACAGCTCCCGCATCGACGCATCCGCAGACGCCGACTCCAGGCCCGATTCCTAAGGATCCTGGTACCGATAAACAGCCATCGCCTGCCGATAACAAGGTGGCCACCGACACCGCCAAACAGAAGTCGGATTCCCTTCCGTCTCCTGGTGAGTCTCTTGACCCAAATATCAAAAAGGGGTCTGAGGAAGATGTCAATGCCGTTGGTAATCGGAACATCGGTGGCCGCGGTCTGGGAAATTGGTACTCGACTGATTGGGAGATCCGCAATGGCAAGTCGTATGCGATGGAGATTGAAAAATCCGCGCATCTGGTCACAGATCCCGTGATTGTCGAGTACGTGAACCGGATCGGGCAAAACCTGGTCAAGAACTCCGATGCCAAGGTCCCCTTCACCATTAAGGTGATCGATTCGGATGAGATTAATGCATTTGCGCTTCCTGGAGGCTTCTTCTACGTCAACTCCGGCCTGATTCTGGCGGCGGATGAGGAAGCTGAGCTTGCCGGCGTGATGGCGCATGAGATTTCGCATGTAGTCGCCCATCACGCCGCACGGCAAATGACCAAGATGAATTACGCGCAAATCGCCAGCGTTCCCCTCATCATCATGACGCAAGGGTCATACACCGGATACGGCATCTACGAAGCGACGCAGCTGGCTATTCCTGTAGCCTTCCTGAAGTTCTCGCGCATGGATGAATCTGAGGCGGACTTTCTCGGCCTGCAATACATGTACAAGGCGGGCTACGATCCGCAAGCTTTCATTCAGTTTTTTGAAAAGATCGATGCGTTGGAGAAGCACAAGCCGGGCGCGGTAGCGAAGCTGTTTTCCGATCATCCGCAGACACCGGACCGAATTGGCCGATCAGAGGATGAGATTGCCACCATCCTACCGGCGAAGCCCGACTACATTGTGACCACGAGCGAGTTCGACGATGTGAAAGGGCGGCTAGCCCGCATCGAGAACAAGCGCAAGCTGAATAACAAAAATGATGGCAACAAGCCAACGTTGCGGCGCACTGGTGGGTCAAACAACGACCCAAATAATCCAAGCTCGACTACTAATTCGGGAGACGACCGGCCAACGCTTGGCCGACGCAACTAAGGCAGCAGCGCCGCGGTCAGACACGCTGCCCCGTCCCGTTCACAGCTTTCGCCGTAAACTAAAAAGATGGCTACCTACACTACCGGCTACACAGATGACCACGCAAAGGCGGGGCTCGAGACGCGATTCCCCGAGATCGAGACCTGGGAGAATCAGTTCCAAGCCTACGAAATCGTCATTGACGATCCGGAGTTTACCTCTATCTGCCCAAAGACAGGCCTGCCGGATTTCGGCGTCCTGACAATTCGCTACATGCCGCGAGAACGATGTCTGGAACTCAAAAGTTTGAAAGAGTACCTCTTCTGCTATCGGAATCTAGGAATTTTTCAGGAAAACATCGCCAATCAGGTGCTGAACGATATTGTGAAAGCCACGGACCCGATCTGGGCTCTTGTGAAGGGGGATTTCCGTCCGCGTGGTGGAATCTCGACAGTGGTTGAGGCCTTCTATCCGCGCCCCGGAAACTCGAATGGACCTCGCGTTTAGCTGAAGCGTACCTGACGCTACTCTCGTCCGTGCTCTTCTGGATATGTAGGCTTGTGCTGCTATTCTCATCCGCAGGATGACCCCACAGACTGAAGCGCGAGACAAGCCGGCTCTTTCGAAGTCTGGAGTTGCCGGTGCAACGACGGCGCTGGTTCTTCTGACTGCATTGAACTTCGTCAACTACATCGACCGATACATCTTGCCGGGTGTACAGGAGCAGGTTAAAGGCGAGTTTCACATCACTGATGAGCAGATCGGTTCGCTGACGCTCTGGTTCATGCTGGCCTACATGGCTACCTCGCCGATCACTGGCTGGCTGGGCGATCGATTTCCCCGCAAGCCGATGATCGTGGTGGCTGCCCTCTTCTGGGGTGCAGTCAATCTCTTTACGGCTACGGTTCACTCCTATGATTCGCTCAATCTGCGGCATGCCGCACTTGGGATTGGAGAGGCCTCCTTTGGCATCTTTGCTCCGGCCATGCTGGCGGACTTTTACCCAGAGGACCAGCGCAATCGCGTTCTGACAATTTTCAACGTCGCCATTCCGGTTGGTGCTGCGCTTGGCTATCTCATTGGCGGCACGGTCGGAGAACGGTTTGGCTGGCGAACTTCCTTTATCGTCTCCGCCGTACCTGCGATCGTGATTGCCCTCTTGATTGCCTTCTTCATGAAGGAGCCAAAACGTTCCTCCAGTGAAGGCGCGAAGGCAAAGCTGGAGGGCGGGGCGATTCTTTCCCTTCTGAGGAATCCCGCCTACCTGTGCTCCGTCCTGGGCTATGCGGCGGTCACCTTTTCGCTCGGGGGGATCTCCTGGTGGATGCCGTCGTTTCTTCAGCGTATCGACGGCCGATCGCAGAGCTCCGCGGCATTCCTCATGGGAGCCATTACCGTTGTGACTGGCCTGGCTGGAACGATCGTTGGCGGAGCCATCGCACAGAGGTGGTCTAAACGGACATCGAAGGCGCTCTATCTTGTTCCAGGTATCGCAGCGGCCCTGGCGACACCGCCGGCGTTGGTCTGTTTTTTCGGTCCGAAGGCCTTTACCTTACCGAGCCTGGCCGCTGCCATCTTCCTGATCTTCCTTGGTACCGGGCCAGTGAATGCGGCAACGGTCAATGCTGTGCGTCCGGAGATCAGAGCCACGGCACTGGCAGGCCAGTTGTTTCTCATTCATGCACTTGGAGACGCTATCAGTCCGCGTCTTATCGGCGCCGTATCGGATCGCTCCACGCTCTCGATCGGACTCGGCTCTACCCTGATCACACTTGTTCTTGCAGCTATCATTTTCCTGGTCGGAGCGCGTTTCGCACCACCGCTGCAAACCGCGGCAGCATGATCACGGCTAGGCTACCTAGAGGTGTGCTGACCAGCCAGCGGCATAGCCCCGAGATAGGAAGGGAGGAAAGCACCGTTGTGTCTCTAGCTTTCTATGTTCGACCAAGCCTTGTGGTCGCAGCCTGGGCGCTAGCCGCCGCGTGGGCCGTACAGGCCGTCCTAACCGATCGAGGTCTTCGACGCCTGCCATCCCTGCTCGATCCTGCGTTGCCGTCCTTTCCGCCCCCGGCGACCTCCATTGCGGTCGTGGTCCCCGCGTGCAACGAGCAGCAGGGAATCGCGGCCTGTCTCCGTTCGCTACTTGAACAGGACTGGCCTGATTTTCACATCATTGCCGTAGATGACCGCTCTCTGGACGCCACCGGCGAGATCATGGATACTCTTGGTCGTCAGTATCCGGATCGGTTGACCGTCCTCCACGTAACCTCGCTCCCGGCAGGTTGGCTGGGAAAAACACATGCGATGGCATGGGCAGCGCGTCATGCGAAGACCGTACTCAACCCCAAATGGCTCCTCTTTACCGATGGGGACGTTCTCTTTCATCCCGAGTGTCTGCGACGGTCGCTTGCCGTCGCGGAGGCGCAAAGGGCAGACCACTTTGTGACCGTGCCGACAGCCATCGTGCATACGGCTGGAGAAGGTGTGCTGATGGCGTTCCTGCAGGTTGTCGGCCTATGGGGCGCGCGACTTTGGAAGGTCGAGGATCCTTCAGCACGAGACGCTATTGGCATCGGTGCCTTTAACCTCATGCGAACCTCCGCCTACGACCAACTTGGTGGCTTCGAAAGCCTTCGCCTGCAGGTGCTCGAGGATCTCGCGTTGGCACGCCTGGTGAAGGACTCTGGTCTTCGCCAGCGAGTCGCGCTTGCCCCGCAGTATGTTCGTATTCATTGGGCACCGGGACTTCGCGGAGTGCTCAACACGATGACGAAGAATCTGTTTGCGATCTTTGGCTTTCGTCTTTTTCTGATGACCGTCGCTTCGTGCAGTCTGGCAGCACTTTGTCTCGGCCCGTACCTCGGTCTACTCTGGGCGCCGACGCGACCACCGTCTTTCATTGCTCTGATCGCGATTGCAAGTCTTTACAGAACAACGATCCACTATCTAAGCAAATTCAGCATGATCAATTTCCTGGTCTTTCCGGCGAGCATGATCCTGCTTCTCTACGCCATCTTGCGGTCGGTGACCGTCACTCTGGTCAACGGTGGAGTCCACTGGCGCGGTACGTTTTACCCGGTAAAAGAGCTTCGTACCGCAGCAGTGAGGCTGCGCTAGCGAGCGGGCGCACGAAACAGAGACGCTATAGCATTTCTCCTGAAGGTGCACAGCAGGCCGCACCAGCACGTGCCATTTTCTCTCAAGGAAAATGGCCTCCACTGCATTCGAGCTATACCACAGCATCAGGAGAAATGCTCTAGACCGCGACCAATTGTCTGCTGTATCGCTTTTCGACATAATCGTCCAGAATGATCTGAAATTCTTCAACGATGTGGTCGCCCTTAAGGGTCGTAAAAAGCTTGCCGTCCACATAGACGGGAGCCTTCGGTTCTTCAAACGTACCGGGAAGTGATATGCCGATGTTGGCATGCTTCGACTCGCCGGGCCCGTTCACAATGCAACCCATTACCGCGAGCTTCAGCTCTTCTACCCCGGAGTATTGTTTCTTCCACTCGGGCATCTGTTCGACAAGGTAGTTCTGAATGCGCTCTGCCAGCTCTTGAAAGTAGGTCGATGTTGTGCGGCCGCAGCCAGGGCAGCTCGTGACCTGTGGCATAAAGCTGCGAATCCCAAGAGATTGCAGAATCTGCTGGCCGCACCGTACCTCTTCCGAGCGATCGCCCCCGGGTGTTGGTGTCAGGCTCACGCGGATGGTATCGCCGATGCCGGCCAGCAGCAAGGGAGCAAGCCCCGCGGTGGATGCAACGATGCCCTTCATACCCATACCCGCCTCGGTCAGACCAAGGTGCAGGGCATAATCGGATCGCTTTGCGAGCTCTGTGTACACGTCAAGAAGATCACGCACATTCGATACTTTGGCACTCAGGATGATCTGGTCGCGCCGGAGACCGTACCGTTCCGCGGCCGCCGCATTATCCAATGCAGAGACGACCATCGCCTCCATCATGACGTCGCGCGCATCCTGTGGCCGCGAACTCTTCGAGTTCTCATCCATCATCCGTGTCAACAAAGCTTGATCGAGCGATCCCCAGTTCACACCGATCCGAACGGGCTTCTGATTATCGACGGCACACTCGACCAGGGTTCGAAAGTTGTCGTCGTCCTTGCGACCGATCGAAACATTTCCGGGATTGATGCGATACTTCGCAAGCGCGCGCGCGCATTCAGGATACTTGCGCAGCAGCAGATGACCGTTGTAGTGGAAATCTCCAATGATTGGAGTCGTCCAGCCCTTTTTCTCAAGTTCATCGACGATCGAGGGAACCGCCTTCGCTGCCGCGTCGTTGTTCACCGTGATGCGAACCATCTCTGAGCCGGAGCGTGCCAAAGCCGCTACCTGCTGCACGGTGCTCTCAATATCTGCAGTGTCCGTGTTGGTCATCGACTGCACCACGACCGGTGCGTCCGAGCCCACACGCACGCTACCAACCTTGACCGTCACCGCCTGTCGACGAACTATCCGTGGCATATGATCCCCTATCTGCAGTTTACCAGTCCTGTCGCTGTCTATCCATGCAGAGCGGGTACACTAGGCACATGTGGCCCGGTAGCTCAGTTGCATAGAGCAGCGCACTCCTAACGCGAAGGTCGCAGGTTGGACTCCTGCCCGGGCCACCAGCGATTTCCTACTTTTGACCGCTCCATTTCGGCCGATCCATAGACTACTGCAGTGCCACTTGAAATCGTCTGCCCTCAGCCCGGATCGTAGCTCGTTCCGTTCGCCTGTAACCTGCACGTCTCTACGCAGGGCCAGCTTTGGAACTTGAGGATGCGGCAGAAAAAGGTGTTGTGCTGTCCAGGACGTCGGCGGTGCCACCCGACGCAGCCAACTTATGTCAGAACGTAAGGAGCACTCTCTTGAATCCAGCACCGTCGCTACTGAAGATCGCCGTAACCGCCACGTTTATGTTTACTGCCTTGGGTGCGTTTGCCCAACAGTTTACGCGATCGAATGCGGGATTTGCTGCTGTGTCCGGAGACGTCACTCTTCAGATCAGAGCCGTGCGAGAGGATGTGCTGCGTGTTCGCATGTGGAAGGGAAATGCGGTGCCGGAGGATGCCTCGTGGGCTGTATTGCCGGCGGCGCGTACCGCAAGCGTGCACGTCGTCGCAGAGGAGCATGGGTTGGCAACAAAACAGCTTCGTGTGACTGTGGACGAGCGGCTGATGGTAACAGTGGCAGATCTTGAAGGGCATGTCCTGCAGAAGGATGCGGCACCCCTCGCAACGGAGGGTCAGCGCTTTACTCTAAGCAAGCAGCGAACGTTGGACGACCACTTCTTTGGCCTCGGAGACAAGCCCGGTCCACTCGACCGTGGCGGCCAGAGCTTCACGATGTGGAACACCGATTCGTTCGGCTGGCAGGAGTCTACCGATCCAATCTACAAAAGCATTCCATTCTTTATCGATGTAAACCGCGGCCGTGCTCTTGGCGTCTTTCTGGATAACACCTGGCGCACCAACTTCGATTTTGGCCGATCGGATCTAACGCGGTACACCTTTGGCTCGCTGGACGGCCCCGTCGACTACTACCTGCTGTACGGTCCCGACCCGAAGGCAGTCGTGACGACGTGGGCTTGGCTAACCGGGCCGACTCCGTTGCCTCCTTTATGGGCGCTGGGGTTCCAGCAGTCGCGCTACACCTACTTCCCAGAGATCCAGCTGCGTGATGTGGCCGATCGTCTGCGCAAAGATCGCATCCCCAGCGACGTACTTTGGCTGGACATTGACTTCCAGCACGAGAACTGGCCCTTCACGGTGAATGAGGAAGCGTTCCCGAATTTTGCCGGCATGGTGAAGGATCTCGCAGCGCAGCAGTTCAAGCTTGTGGTTATTACCGATCTGCACATCGCCAGACAGCCCGGTGTTGGATACGCCCCGTACGATACCGGCGTCGCGGGCGATCACTTTGTGAAGAATTCCGACGGCACCACGTATGTCGGCAGCGTTTGGCCCGGTCCTTCCGTTTTTCCAGACTTCACGCAGGCGAGAACCCGCGTTTGGTGGGGCTCTCTCTATAAAGGCTTCGTGGCGCAGGGAGTAGCGGGCTTCTGGAACGACATGAACGAACCTGCGGTCTTTGACGGTCCGGACAAGACCATGCCAGACACTGTGCAACATCGCATTGACGAGCCTGGTTTCCGCAAACGCACGGCCTCTCACCTGGAAGTGCACAACGTCTTCGGCATGCAAAATGCGCGAGGCACCTATGAAGGCCAACTCGCGCTCCGTCCCAACGAGAGGCCTTTTACGATGACGCGTGCAAGCTACGCGGGTGGCCAGCGCTACAGCACCACCTGGACTGGCGACAACAGCGCGACCTGGAATCATCTCCGCATGACCGTCCCACAACTGGTTAATCTAGGATTAAGCGGGTTCTCGCTCGCTGGGGCAGATGTGGGTGGCTTTGCAGGCTCGCCGCCACCCGACTTACTCACGAAATGGATCGAACTTGCCGCCTTTCAGCCGATTGACCGTGATCACTCCGCCAAAGGAACGCGCCCGCACGAAGTCTGGGTAGACGGTCCGGAGCAGGAAGCAATCCGCCGCCGCTTTATCGAGGAGCGCTACCGGCTCATGCCGTATCTTTACACCATCGCCGAGGAGACCTCCCACGACGGGCTTCCGATCGACAGGCCTCTGTTCCTCGAGTTCCCGCACGCCACCGAGGACGGTCGCCCCTTTGATCTGGAGACGGGCGGAGGCGAGTTCATGTTCGGCGCCCACATACTGGTTGCGCCCAATCCGTCACCGGAGGAGGTCGCGTCGTACACCGTACACCTGCCGCCCGGTACCTGGTACGACTACTGGACCGGAGAACGATTCATACGGAGTCAGACTTCGAAGGCGCTGGATTTGGAACAGCGAGATGCCGTACTCGCCCAGAAGCCCCTGATGGTAAAACCGACACTCGAGCAACTGCCGGTTTACGTGCGCGGCGGCACCATTCTACCCATCGCTCCCTTGACCCAGAGCACGGCCGAGACCCCAGACGGACCATTGACGCTGCGCATCTATCCCTTGGCTAAAGACCTGAACACTCCGGGAGAGGCCTGCGATGGGGAGGTCTACACCGACGACGGCCATAGCTTGAACTATCAGCGAGGCGACTTTGCGCGCGTTCGCTTCCATTGTGCAGCCTCTGCTGATGGCGCAATTCGTCTCGAAATCGATAAGCAGGAGGGCAAGTGGAAGCCGTGGTGGAAGGCGTATCGCGTCGAGGTCGTGGGCTGGGAGCCAACGCAGCGTCATGCATCGGTGAACGGCAGAAATGCGGTTCTTTCGCAAATTGAGGGCCGCTGGGGTGTGACACTTACATCACAGGCCGGAGCCATGCGAGTCGACATGCAGTAGACCAGGCTGGCTGGAGCCAACCGCGGACTCAGACCACCCTCATGCCACGGAGAGCTCCAGGACTCATTTCCGCAAACGCGTTGCTGGTGCGATCCCACGCTCCTCGCGGAGGCTGTCTCTCAGCGAAGCGGTGACGATTGTCAATCACCTTCAGGAGGAATGCGGCGGCCGTTCCCATACTTTCATGACCATATAGAAGAGAAGAGGTAGGACGTGGATGACGAGGAAGTGCTACCTCGAAGGAGTTGTAAGCGGAAGTCGATGAAGGTGGATGCGGATAACCGATCGGTTGTGAGCCGGAAAATTTAGGCCGCGATCGGTCTGGTCCCCATTCCATACCCGAGCAGTCCGCCAAGCGGCACTCAGCGGGGGGCCCGTGGACGCGACAGCCGAAAACTCACCTTCTTCCGCGGAAAGAATCTCAAGCTGGGTGGCTGGTTTGTCGGATAGGTTAGGAGCAAGCTCAAAGCGAATGCTCGCATTCAGACCGGTCACTAAAAAATCAGCGCCGCCGGGCTGGCTTCCTGGCGGCGTTGGAATCTGGCCGACGAGAGCACGGCCATCCTGCTCTGTCTTTGTGCCCGGCGCGGACTCGCCGTCACGTTGCGGAAAGCCGAACGACACGACCGCGTCAATATCCCCGAAATGAAGCCGCGTTCGGGTAAGGCCAGGTTGCTCGACGGCCGTCTGAAGGCCGCCTTGAAGATTCAGCGCCGCGATCTGCGGCGCAAGGGGGCGCAAGAGAGGTACGTCTTCGGCCAGTGACGAGGGAAGGACCGTCTTTTCGGCAGCACTTCCTCCCTCACTCTCATCGCCCATAGACCAGCCAGTAAAGTCGACTCCGAACGCGGAGAAGCCGATCGCGCCTTGGCCAAGCGCGTAGAACAGGTCACGGCCAAAGCCGGGGCCGCGGCCGGTCTCGGGAATAAAGAGCGGGTTATCCGGCCGGCGGTACTCTCTGACAACCTGTTCCAACAGCTTGAAGTCTCCGGAATAGAAGTCGGGTGCAAGCACATCAATGGACGGCGCAGCGGCCTTCCAGAGATCGATATTTCCCTGCTGCGGGCCACCGCTGGGATATTCCTGCCCGGGGCTCGGATGATCGCGATGTTCAAGGGCGTGGACTGGGTACGTGATCCAAACGTTGCAGTACATGGGCAGCGGATACTCGGCTTTGCCCGCGCGCGCAACCGTATCGATGTACGAGGCCGTCGAGAACGCGGCGAACCGCTCATCGGCATCGGCCCCGAAGACAGTAGCCCATGTACCGGCAGGTTTGCCCAGCTTCTGGATGAGCGCGGGGGGTACCGGCCCGGCGAACTCACGGTTAGCGGCGGGAGAGAAATCACGGACCGAACCGATGGAGCCGGATTCGTTTTCGACCTGGATCATGAGAACCGTTCGGTCTGCCTGATCGATCTCACGCAGGTGCCGCATAAGGGCGGCAAAGGCGTGAGCATCCGCGTCCCGGTTCGCCGTGGAATTTGGCGAAAGAACATCCAGCAGATTGCCGCGATTTGTGACCTCGCGCGGAAACCGCTTTGTGTCGGTTTTGATCCACTCGGGGACATAGTGAGCTTGACCGTTTTTCCAGGTGCCGAACCAAAGCAACACCAGCCGAAGGCCGTGCTCACGGGCTCCATGAACAAGAAGGTCTACTCCTGAGAAGTCGAAGTGACCAGGCTGGGGCTCGAGCTGCTCCCAATAAACTGGGGCTTCAACCGTGTTGACATGCATCTGCTCGAGGGCAGGCCAAACGTGTGGAAGCGCGCTCGGCCAGGACGAGGAGTTGTTGATCTGCGCGCCGAGCATCAGGAACGGCTGCCCGTCAACCAAAAGACTTGCATGGCCGTCTTGGCGGGTAATCTGTGGGATCGGGCGAGGCGTAGGGGACTGCGCTTGCACAGCGCCGACGGTGAGAGTGGCAAGCGAGACAACGGCGGCGGAAGAGAGACGCAACATGGCAGGTACTCCGGAACGAGTGAACGTCAGGCAAGCAGCTTCAGAACAGCGTGAAGGTCCATGGGGGTCGAAGACGAGGTGCCAGCAGGGAGACCGGGGCCAATAACAAGAGCTTGCGACTGATCTTCATGCCAGACAAGGAGACGAAGCGTATCTGCCGCGCCGGGAAGTCGGCGGAAACCAACAAAAGTCAGCCATGCTGCCTCGTCGGCGTCAACAAGTGAACCCGCCGGGTCAAGCCCACTTGCCGGTGTGCCGCCGAGCATGGCCTCCATAGCTTGCGCCTGCTGGCGGGGAGTGAAACGCAGAAGCAGAGTCTGCGGTTCGGCGCGGCGGATGCATTCGCGGGCGGCCCACTGAACAAAGGTTGTCGCGAAGATCTGCGTGCCGGAGCCTTCTGTCAGGATGGAAAGCTGGAAGTGGCTGAGTGCAATCGTCGCAGGAGTTTCGGGAAGCCCGAGATCGGCGGGGCGAAGATGCGCGAGCAGCGATCGTAAGCTCTCCGGACCCATCGATCCAGAGCCCATAGCGTGGTCGGTGCGGGCAAGGAGCTGCTCGCGAGCGGGGGCAAGGGCGCCATAAGTAACCTGCGTCAGGCCGGGAACGGCAGGGGCGGCGGAGTGAGCACCGTCAATGTACCAATGGGTAAAGGGCTGACCGAGCGACGCGGATGCCGTGGCGCGAGCCTTGGCGGCGGAGATGAGGACAGCGAGGCCGCCCGACGGGTCTACGTGGGTGAGATGGACGCCGAAAGGGCGAAGGCGAGCAAACAGGGGGGTGGCGGGCGTTGAAGTTCCTTGGCCAAGAACCACCAGGCCGAGGCGTGGTGGGGTTGGCGGTGCCGGGTTGGCGGCGGCACACGCTTCGGCAAAGGCGTCAGCGATCTGGCGGAAGTGCTCGGTTTGGTGCGAGCTCCAAAGCCACGCCGTAAGCTGCTCGATGAAGCCGCCCGGGTCGTGCAGCCAATCTATCTCAATGGGGCTGCCGGAACCGGAGCCGAGGTCAACCGAGCGGAAGCTGGCAAGGAGCTGAGATCGTCGAGCAGGGGAAGCGTCGGCAAGCGTTCGAAGTTGCGTGAGCACCGTACGGCGTTCGGCCGGCATCTTCCAATCGAGCCCGGCGAGCTCGCGCAGGATAAAAGGGGCGAGAACCAGCGGAAGCGATTGAAGGACGGCGAGGTGAGCAACGACAGTGGCGCGGGCCTCCGGCGGGAACCCAGCGAAATCGGCGGCGATGAGGTCTGACGGCAACATAACGTCTACAGCACCTCGGTGAGCGGGTGGCCCTGTGCGAGGGATGGAGTGAAACCGAGCAGGCGCCCAAGCGTCGGAACAAGGTCGAGTGAATCGACGGGCCGATCGTGAATGACGTTCTGCCGAATCCCAGGGCCGAGGACCAGCATCCAGGTCGTGCGGCTAAGGGCGTCGCCGGTTCTGTGGTGTTGAAATCCGTTGCCGGTCGGGCTCATGTCGGAGTCACGACCGAAGTCGGGAAGAATAAAGAGAGTGGTCCGATCCTTGTACTCCGGTTCAGTCTGGATCATGCGCCAAATCTCGGCACAAAGGCGATCGGAGCGACGAATCCCATCGAGATAGAGAGAAAAGGCGCCGGAATGAGCGACGTCAATGTCATGCAGCGTGAGCCACAGCAGACTCGGAGAGATCTGCCGCATAAGCCGGCGCGCAATGAAGACTGAGAGCTCGTCGGGACTGGCCAGGCTCCGGGCATGCGCGGCAAAGTCGTCGAGCGAGAGCTTGAGTAGATCGGCGGTATGCAGCAGATCCACAGGCTCGTGCTCGCCTTGGTGAATCGCAGGAGCAAAGAGTGGCGTCTCGTAATTGTCGCGGAGCAGGTGCTCGAGGTGAGCAGCGTCGTGCTGGCCAGCTGTCGCCGCCGCAAGTAGGCGTTTAGGAAGAATGACCTCTGCTCCAAACTCGGGGCCGAAGCCACGGTGCTCGGATGAGCCAATACGATTGAAGCCGTTGCTCGGAGCGATGACCCACGCGTCCTGGGCCGGGCGTTTGCGATCACGGCGAAAATACTCGAACACGGTAGGGTTTGCGGGCGCCACGGCGGCGAAGTTGTTAAGCGTCTCGTAGGCTCCCGTCGCGAGCGAAGCCGTAGCGACGTAGTGGCCGAGGATGCCGTGATTGATGACCTGGGCAAAGAACGTGCCCTGAGGGATCAGCTCGGTGAGCATGTGGGGAATATTGGCTTGGCCTTCGGGAGCAAAGGTCTCAGCATCGCGGGCTCCACCGCCAAAAGTGACCACCACGACCTTCGATCCGCCTGCTTGCGACATGGCGGCGCGCATCGGCGTAAAACCGGAGAGCGCCCCCGCGGCGCCAACGCCGAGAGCGGAGCGGAGGAAGCAGCGACGATCGACGGCGTGACGCGCGGCGATCTCACGGAAATCAAATCCGCTCATCTTGGCCCCGCTGTCGAAGCCGGGCCAGTAGCAGGTGTTCCCCGGAGCGAGGCGGCTGGCGATCCGCTATGCGCTGAGTTCACGGCTTCAGCAGATTGTGGGGAAGCAGGCTGCAAGAGAAATGTAACGACTTCCTCGAGGCGAGCATCAAGCTTCGTCTTGGCCTGCGCGGCATAGGTCTGTTGCAACACGAGCTGCGCTTGTGCTGCGTCATGCCGACCAAGATGAGCATAGGCCCGAGAAAGACGGTAGTGAGCTTCGGGAAGAGTCGGCTGGAACGCAACAGCGTGCTCGAGATCGGCAGCGCTTTGCTCCCATTGGAGCTCGATCCCGTGAAGAACACCGAGCTGGAACCAGGCCGGGGCATATCGAGGATCGGCGTGAAGAGCAGCCGAGAGAAGTTTCTCCGCCTCGGGCAAGTTCTGCGTGGTCCCGGGTTGATGCAGAATGGCAGCAGCGGCATAGGTGGTCATGACGGCGTTTTCGGAATGCCCCATGGCATAGGCATACACGCCCTTGCACCCAAGCTCTTCTCCTTCGGCAAGGAGGCTGCAGCTGCGGCCAAGCAGGTCGGCCGCAATGTTGTTCTCGGGCTCCTCGGCCAGAAGGTTCGCAAAGAGTGGAATAGCGCTTTTATAGTCGCTTGCAGCGTAGTGGGCGACGCCTTCCGCAATGCGGAAATGTGTGCTGGCCGGGTAGCGTGTCGCACCGAAGTGAGCGACCTCCATGGCCGCATTCCACGTCCAGTGCCGGAGAAGCTCCACGGTCACGGCATAGAGATTGGCATCGGATGGGTTTTGCCGTGTAGCTGTCTGAAGCGCGGTGAGCGCATCCTGAAAGCGCCCCTGCCTCTCGTCAATGTCAGCGGCAAGAGCAAGCGTCTCGTCATTGCGTTCTGCTGGGGGAATGCGGTCAAGAACTTCGCCTGCCTGTGCAACGGAACCCGCACGAAGCAGAGCCAGCGACCAGTTGTAAAGAAGGTCAGAATCGGGTACGGCGGGAAGGGCAGCGGCAGCAGCGAACGCACGGGCCGCCTCGGCAGGTTGCTGGGCTAGCAGAAGAGCGTGAGCCAAGCCCAGCTGTGTTCCGGAGTAACCTTCCGAGCCCACAGGGGTGAGGTCCGCAGCGCGACGTATTTCGCGCACTGCCTCCGGAGACCGACCCAGAGCGACATAGGCGGCACCCAGGTTGGCGTGGGCAAGGGGATCGCGAGGCGCGAGAAGAGCAGCCCGTTCAAGCAGCCCGAGCGCCTCGGGAAGCCGATTGGATTCAACATACAAACTGCCAAGCGCCTCAGTAGCGGGATAGTTCCCGGGGTAAGTGATTGACAGACGGCGAAGGGCAGGTTCTGCCTCCTCGGTCTTTCCGCGGTCGTATGCGTCAAGTGCGGCATGGAGATCCTGAAGATCGGCAGCCGACATCTCGCTTGCCGGTAGCGGCGCAGATCGGTGTTGCGGAGTGGTGTGCTGCTGAGCGGCAAGCATCGCGCTACCAAAACCGAAAACCACAGCGGAGGCGCGTAGGAGCCAGGCCCTTCGTTGGTAGGCGAGTCTCCGAAGCAAGCTATGAGCGGCGCTCACGAAGGAGACATCCAGATGCAGCTTGGCGCGCATGGATATGGCGTAACTTCGTCGCATGGAGCCGACTGCCGGAGAGAAAGGGTGGGCCATGAAGGAAAGCTCCGACGATCTGGGGATCAACAGTGCCATGAGTACAAAAGGCACTTCCGAAAGCAGATCGCCGGATGAGTATATCGCCTAGAAGGTGTACTTCAACGCGAACTGGAAGAAGCGGGAATCCGGGGTATTAGCTTGGAAAAGCCGCGCTCCAGTGATTTGACCCCCAGTTGATGAAATAGTCGTGGTGCTGGGGTTTCCGTAAGCAGGCGTATTGAGAACGTTGAAGATATCCGCGCGGAACTGTAGATTTTGCTCTCGGAAAGCGGAGAAGGATTTGAACAGGGAAGCATCAACGCGTTCATAGCCTGGACCGTAGACCTGACCACGATTGCTTCCTACATAAGCGTAGGCGGCCTGTCCAGAGACGGAGTTGGGAATTGGCGTGCCGTCGGGGTACTTGGCGGTCGTATTACCAATGTTGTCGGCTTGGGGGTTGGCAAAGGCGCAAGGATTGAACCAGTTTTGAACGGTGCGTACTCTGGCCGGGCAGATGATGCTAGGATTCGAGGCGTTGGGTGTGCCACCGCCTGCAAACGGATCGCCGACGCGAATGCTGTTGACGGCAGCGCCGACAGGGCTGACGATGCCGTTCGTTCCGATGGTGAGGGGTTGGCCGGTCTGGGCGCGAAAGACAAAGCTGCTGGACCAGCCGCCGATCGCGTAATCGACGAGACGATTGCTACTGTTCAGGTATTGGCGACCGCGACCGAAAGGAAGCTCGTAGTTTCCGTTAACCGTGAAGCGGTGACGTACATCGAAGCCCGACGGACCGTAGTCCGCTGCGAGCCCAAGGATGTTGACGCTGCGCGTACCTTGGTCGTTCGTGCTGCCGAGAGGAGTATCGGCGTTGTCGAGCGAGTGAGCGTAGGTGTAAGTGGTCAAAAAGCTAAGGCCATGGGACAGCCGCTTCTCAAGCTTGGTCTGCAGCGAGTTGTAGTTGGAGGCGCCGTCGTAGGCAGTGTAGGAGAAGCCGGCAAAGTGCGGGAAGGGTTGGAAGGGGTTGGTCTTGTCGCCATTGGCATCGGTGTACCCGCTGAAATTGTTGGGTGTCAGCGCGGTTTGGCCGTTGGGGTTCGGGAAGAACTGTAAATGGCGAGAGACAGCGCCGACATAGCCGATGGAGCCAACCATGGTGTTGCTGATCCCGTACTCGACGGTGAGGTTGAACTGTTCGCTATAAGGGGTGCGCACGTTTCCTTCGCCGCCCCGTAAAGTGGGCTGACTAGGCGCGGTGATCTTTTGCGGAAGGCCGCTCTCTAGCGTGTAGCCGTTGGTGGGGCAAGTGCCATTGACCACGCAGCTGCTGGGTGCGGCATAGTTGGAGTCGAATTCGAAAGGGAAGTTCTCGCCGAAGTTGGGGAAGTAGCCGGTGCTTTCTAGACCACCGAAGAAGATTCCGTAGCCGCCGTGAATGACTGCTTTGTCCGTGGCCTTGAAGGCGAAGCCAAGGCGCGGCGCGATGTTCGACTTCTGCGGCTTTACCAGGTAACGATTGTCTGTGTACTGCAGGGTAATGTGATCCTCTGCAAGTAACTGAAGGAACTTAGCGGGAATGACCACATTCGATTTGCTCTTCGGGATGAGATAAAGGCCGGTGCTGTTGCTGGCGGCGAAGCCGCTCGTGGGCACAAAGGCGGCCTGGTTGTCGTGGCGCTCGAGGTACGGCGTCGAGTAGTCGTAGCGGATGCCGTAGTTGACGGTAAGCCGCTCGCTGGCTTTCCAATCGTCCTGGATGTAGCCGGCTCGATTGAAACGCACATCGTCCGAGTTGAAGACGTTTGAAAGGGCTGCGCTGTTCATGCTGTTCGTCAGGAAATCGGCAAGACCGGAGCCGGTGTTTGGCGATCCCTGCTGGGACGTATAGGTGCCGTTGTAGTTATAGGTGCCACGTGCCTGCGTGGGCTGGGAGGTGGAGAAGCGAATGCGCTGGATGTTTACGCCACCCCTGATGGTATGGTTCCCGAGAACCTTGGTCACGTTGTCTAGGATCTGGTAGACGTTTTCATACTCGTTAGTCGCGTAGAACTGGGGCGACCCGAAGTTCGACGTTCCCGACACGGTGATAAAGGGCAGACCGCCGTTGTTCTGGGCGAAAGGAACTCCACCGAGACCAAGGCTTGAGGCGAGCGTACTGTTGTTTGCATTTTCGTGCAGGCCGGCGTAGTGGCCGTAGTTGTAACCGAAGCGGAATTCGTTGGTGAGAGTCGGAGTAAAGACGTGGCTTTCACTGCCGGCAAAATTCTCCCCAAGGGAGACGAGCTGGCCAGTATTGCCGAAACTACCGCCGTCCAGGATGGAACCAAGCGGAGCGGGATGAGTAGACGGCTCATGGTTGTAGCTGAAGCGGCCAAAAGCCTGGTCCTTGGGACTGATATTCCAATCCATTCGGGCATCCCATTGGAAGGTATTGTCAAGGTTATTGGTCTGGCTGGTGTAGTTGCTGAACGTCTGACCAGCTGGACCGACATTAGGTTGAGGGAAAAGGCTCAGCAATCGAAGCGCGACCGGGTCGAGCGTCACACCTTGCTGCAGATCGAGCCGATTCCCAGCGACCGCCGTGGATCCGTTGGTGGTGGCATTCGGAACGAAAATCTGCCCTGACACGGGGTACGGCTTGTGTGTAGTCGGATTGAGGCCCGGCGGGTTTGCAGAGCGTCCGCTCAGAGCGGGGTTCAGGAGCTCACTGAAGTCACCAGTTCGCTCCTTGAGTGTCGGTACGGAGAAGTTTGAGCTATTTCCACCATTGGTCTGGCCGAAGACAATCCGGTCCGCTTCTACATCACCGAAGAAAAAGAGCTTGTCCTTGATGACGGGGAGTCCGAGAGTAGCACCGAACTGGTTCTGCCGATACTTCGCAATCGGTGCCGAGCCCTGGAAGAATTCGCGCACATCATAGGCGTCGTTCCGGTTGTACTCCCAGAGAGATCCATGAACCTGATTGGTTCCCGATCGAATGCTGGCGTTGATGACCGCGCCGGCAGAATGACCAAACTCGGAGCTATAACTTCCAGTCTGAACTTTGAACTCGGCCAGGGCATCGGGCGGCGGACGGACAACGTAGCTGGCTCCATTGAAGAAGTCCACAACGTTCACGTTATTATCCACGCCGTCCATAATGTAATTGTTCTGCTCGGCGCGTTGACCATTAGCGTTAAAGTCTCCCCCCTTTTGTCCGCGAGCTCCATTCGCTGGAGCAACACCAGCCGTAAGCTGAGCGATAAACACCCAATTACGGCCGTTCAGAGGTGTTTCATTAATCGTCTTGGACTCGATAACCTGCCCGGTGGAGCCTTCCTGTGTCTGCAACAACGGCGGCGCCGTGGTCACGGTGACGCTCTCATTGGAGCTGCCCGTCTTGAGCTGAATGTTGATCTCGTCTCGATCTTGGACGTGAAGTTGGATGTTCTCCTGCGTCGTTGAGGAGAAGCCTTCGGCCGTCGCTGTTACCTTGTAGTTCCCGATCTTTATTGGCGAGAAGACATAGTTGCCGCTGCTGTCGGTTTTCGTCTGAAGAGTAAGTCCGGTGTCAACGCTGGTGAGCGTCACGTCGGCATTACCAACGACCGCTCCCGAGTTATCCGTGATGAGGCCGGTAATGGCACCCTGGTCGGCCTGAGCTCGGGCATGCTCGGAAAGGCCGGGAAGAAGGAGCAGGGTTACTCCGGCACGAAGGACGAAGGAGCGAACAACAGAACTAGAAGTGCGATGCGCCATGGTGCTGATCCTCACAAGAATAGATACGACATCTATGTCCTGACCTTGTTCATCTTGGCCCCCGCTCCGCCCTGAAGTACGGATCATGGTGAGGGCTCTTCAAGATCAGTTCTGGTACATAAAGCGGATAGAAGTTTTGAACGAATGTAAACGCTTTCTGAAGCAGCACAACCTTACCCTTGCGACTTGCCACTGTCAAGAAGTTTGGATTGTTCTGTTAAGTCCGACGTCACACACCTTCTGCAGCGCATTTCTCTGGCCGTACTCTGCCGCGAGCCCCTAGTGAGAAAGTTCTACGTTCTGATCCGCTGGTCCCAAACAGTGGTAGCGATACCATCCATCTACTTCCGCGCAGTCTCCTTAATAAGGAGCAAATCCCAGGGTCCAATCGAAGTAGTCTCCCCAGGGTGTACTCCATGGCCCGTCAGTAGATCCAACCCGGACGCATACCTGTACGTTACCGAGACCGGTGCACTTGAATAGTTGAGGTAGTAATGAAGTTTGTTGCCGTCATTTGCGATGCCGTGCTTGATCCGCACCGCTGTGGGCAGGGTCTGGTCGGGACCTGTTAGCCCTGCAACGCGAAGCTGATCGAGCACCAGCGCTCTCTGCAAAGGGTCAGACAGTGCCGTCCCTTCATAGGTGAACGTCCCCGTGCCGAAGCGGTTCTGCGTGATGGCTGGCCACCGGCCAAAGAAAGGATGATCGTAAAAGGCGAGCGGTTTAGCTGAATCCACCTTGAGGAACTCGGCCCAGGTCGAAACGTGGTTCGCTTCATCACCCACGTGCCAGGGATCCCCTTTGAGCCCGAGTGGCTTCTCAAGGTTCGAGAATTCTTGGTATGTAAACCCCGCTGCCTTGCTCAGTGGACCCGGTGCGAGCTCTGCGCGGATAGCCGAGTTTTCATTCGCAAATCCACTTTTAAATGTCATGATGACGCGACCTCCTTGTTCCACATAGTCCGCGATTCTCTTCAGCAACGCGTCGTCGGCAACATACAGCGCGGGAATAAGGAGGAGCTTGTACTTCGCAAGGTCGGCTGCAGAGGCATCCGGAAAGATAATGTCAGTCCCAACGTTGGCGTCGTAAGCGGCTTGGTGAAGCTGTGCGAGAACTTTCGCGTACTCGCCTTCCGCCTTTCCGGGTTGCCAGGCTCCTGAGACCTCGTTGCCAAAAGGCATAAAGCGGATTGCATTGGCAGAATCCACGCTATATAAGATCGCCACATCATTGTGGACCTTCATATTGGCCAGATCTGGGCCTATCCGCTTTAGCTCGTGAGCGACACGGCTCACCTCGGCATACGCCCGATTCGGCTGCAGATCGTGCCCAAGCACGCCCTTCCAGTACGTCTCCTGTCCGGCGTGAATGGAGTGCCAATGCCAATATTCGACCATGTTGGCTCCGCTGGATGTGTAGGTATACACATCCAGCCGCAGTTGACCATCGTAGGGAGGAAACTGCCCAGCGGAGTTCCATCCCAGAGTCTGTGCATTGGTCTCAAGGACAAAAAAGTTGTTGTGCTTCAGGGACCGGCAGTAGTCTCCCGAGAGGGCCTGCCACGAGCCGTCCATGTGATCCTGCCAGCCGTGGTAAGGATCATTCCCAATCACGTCAAGAAAAGGTGTCAGAGTTTCCTCGTTAACGTCGTTCTTCATAACTCCACCAAAGTTATGCGTAATAAACTGATCGGGTCGTCGATGCTTCTTTACCAGATCAGACTGGAGAGCAAGATATCGTGCAACACGGATCTGCTCCCAGCGAGTCCACTCCAGCTTGTAACTCGTGCTCGTGGCGTTGTCGCGGGTAGGCATGTCTGCCCAGTCGCTTACGTTCTGCCCCCAGTAATTCAAGAACCAGGCTTTGTTCATTGCATCTGTTGTGCCGAACTTCTGCTTCAGATGCTCCACAAACCCAGCGAAGACATCGGAGTTCGTCGCGCCATTTGAACCAGTCTCGTTATCGATCTGGTAGCCAATCACGGCTTGATTATTTTTGTAGTGTTCAACAATATTAACCACCACGCGTTCCGCATAGGCACGGAACCTTGGATTGTCATAGTCCATGTTCTGACGCATGCCGTAGCTCACCTCTCCGCCACCCATGGGTCGAATGTAGAACTCCGGATGCGCCTTTGCCATCCAGGTCGGCATGGAGTACGTCGGCGTTCCCATAATTACCTTGATCCCCGCCCGGCCTAGAGCATCAACCACGCGATCCATCCATGCGTACTCGAACTTCCCATCCGATGGCTCCCACAAGCTCCATGTGGATTCGCCCATGCGCACAACGCTGATACCTGCAGCCTGCATCAGCGATACATCTTTCTCAAGTTGCCCAGGTTGAAGTCCCGCTGGCATGTATTCGTTGTAGTACGCAGCCCCATAAAGAATGGTGGGTTGCGATGTACTCGCAGGCGATGTTGGCGCCTCTTGCGCAACAGCGAAATCACTGAACGTGGAGAGCATGGCCGCGGCAAGGAACAGTGTAGGTGTCTTCATGAAGGGAGTACGTCGCACTGAGGGGCTCCTAGAGTTCATCAAGGTAGTGCACGACCGAGCAAGCACGGTAATGTCGCACTTGCTCGGTCGCAGGATGTATGTCTTGGGCGAGCCGCCGAGCCCAGCCTTACTGCAGGACGGCTACCCCATATTGATTCAAAGTCACGCTCGAAACGGTCTTGCCGGTAAGGATGTCTGTCATCGCGTGAGGCAACGCGACACTCGTCGGCGTGGAGTCGTAGTTCGTCAGCAGAACAATGCGCTTGCCCGCACCACTTCGGATAGATACATCGACGGTCGCGGGAACACCAGGCATTACCGGCTGCAGTCCGCTCTGCTCGAGCATCCATGCAACGGCTCGAGGCAAAGTGGCCCCGTCCAGCCCCGCACCAATGTACGTAAGCCGGCCTTTGCCAACTTTGCGTGTGACCGCTGCAGGTTGGCCGTCGAGCCATCCGTTACTCTTGCCGTAGCGCATCAGGACTTCCGTCTCTGGCGATCGCACGCTGAGTTGCTCTGCCCAAACGTGATCCTCTCCGCTGCCCCAGGACCCGCTGATCGGCACTGCTTTATCAAGGGCGTACCACTGCTCAACGCGAGCTCCCAGCATCTCCACCAGCGGGCCTGGTTGCCGCTCGGGAAACAGGCTGTTGTCTTCGTCCTTCATAGCGCTGCGCTGGGTCAGCACCAGATGTCCACCGCCGCGCACGTATGCCTGGAGGTTGGCAACAGCGGCTGGCGTCAACAGGTTCAAGGCCGGTGCGACCACAAGCTTGTAGCGGCTCAGCGGCGCTGTGTCTTGGACGATGTCGATAGATCGCGCGCGCGCTCGCAGGGGCTCGTAGTACTCAAGGAGTGTCGTGACCGGATCAAAGACACGATTGTGGCGCTGCCAGTTGATCGCCCATCGGCTTTCGTAGTCCTGCAGGATGGCAACTTGAGAGTCAACCGACGTACCTTCGAGTGCGGAAGCTGCCTTCGCAAACTCCGCTCCAATTTGCTGGACCTCGCCATAGAGCGGGACCGGTGTGCCGTCTGCCCCAACCAACGTGCCGTGGTATTGCTCCTGCCCGTTCAGAGCGCTGCGCCATTGCCAGAACTTCACCGCCTGCGCTCCGTGGCCAATGGCATGCCACGCCATGGCGCGCACCTCACCCTTGTCAAGCGCATTATTGGCCGCGGACCAGTTGACCGAACCCGGCTGCGTCTCCATCACCCAGAAGTTCTTGCGGAGAAAGCCACGTGTTAGATCGTGGGCCGCGCCATTTCGTGCGAGGTTCAGATGCCCCGTGCCAACGTAGTCATCCCAAGAGGCAAAATCAAGATCCTGCGCCACGGTGTAATGATCGTAGGCATCGAACCACCCCATCATGTTGGTTGTGATCTTCTGCCGCTTGTCGGCATTTTTGCGCAGAATGTCGAGCTGAAAGCGGTCATAGCTTCGCCACGTATCACTGACGAACTCTTTCCAGTTCAAAAGCAGACCAGGGTTGCCGTAGCTCTCCTGAATCGGGATCTGCCGCCAATCCGTGTAGCGTTCGCTCCAGTACTCGGTTGTCCACCGAGTATTCAGCGCATCCAGCGTTCCATACTTTGCCTGGAGCCAGTCCTGAAACTGCAGGCGCGTGTCCTCGCCGTAGCTTTCATTCCCAATCTCATTATCGATCTGCCACCCGATCACATTGGCGTCATGCCCAAAGCGGTTGGCCATCTGTTCATCGACCCTGCCCAGCAGCTCACGATACTTGGCGCTGGTGAAATCAAACTGCTCGCGATCGCCATGATGATCCTTGCGCCCATCCGCGAGCGTTCGCAGCGTCTCCGGATATCGTTGCGTGAGCCACGCTGGCGGTGTTGCGCCCGGCGTTCCCAGAACGACAGCAATGCCATGCTTTTCCGCTGCGCGCACCGCATGGTCCATCCACGTGAAATCGTACTGTCCTTCGGTCGGCTCCATACGCGCCCAGGCAAACTCTCCGACCCGGACAAAAGTGATACCCGCCTTTTGCATCAGCTGCAGGTCAGCCTCCCATCGCGCCTCCGACCACTGCTCGGGGTACCAGGCCGCGCCTAGCAGCAACGCCGGCGTGCGCGGCTCCGGTGGCAATGGTGCCTGTGCCCCGGACGAAAGAAGGGCAGCGCCAAGCATCGATCCAAGCAGGCCTGCACAGCCTTTTAGGCGCAACGCTCGTTTGAAACCAGACATCCTCAGCATTCTTGGCAAGCAGAGCCCTCCGAATCACACGTCGTGCGCTCGGTCACGCCGATAACGCGCACTTCCGACACAGAGCCCGAATCCTACCAGATTGCACATACGACTTCTTTCCTAGACTCGCGGTCGTTCCGTAGCGGCTTTGGAGACGTGTCGGGTGCTCGCTCACAAAAGCACGCGGATAGATTCTGCTTGAAGACCCAGCTGGCTTGAGGCCTACTAGGGGCGGAGCTTGCGCAATGAAGAATTGGGTCAGAGGGAAATTGCCGCACTGGCAAACCATCGTTCTGCTCGGCGTCGGCTGGTTGCCGATCGGGGCACCGTACGCACAAAGTCAGCAGCAGACTTCAACGCCTTCACCTCAAATGGCAAAGGATCTGGCTCCGCAGTTTGAGGTAGCTGTGATCAAGCCTACCGATCCGGCAAATCAGAGTCAGGGTTTTCACGTCAGTGGGCATCGCATCTTTATCGAGAACGAGTCCATGTCCAACCTCATTTCTGTGGCGTACGCTATTCATCGCACGCAGATAGTCGATGGCCCGGCATGGTTTGATCACGAACGATTCGATATCGAGGGCGTTCCCGACCTCCCAGGCGCGCCCGACTTCAAGCAAGTCCAAGGGATGCTCCAAAAATTGCTAACTGACCGGTTCGGACTTAAGTTTCGTCGCGATCGTCGCGACCTTTCCATCTACGCCATCTCCGTGGTCAAGGCTGGCCCGAGGATTACAAAAAGCAAGGGCGATCCGAACGGTCTGCCGGACCAGACCGGCTTCGGTCGCGGCTCGCAACAAACGATGAAGTTCACCAACAACTCGATGGCCGATCTCGCATTGGGCATGCAGGGCTACATGGATAAGCCAGTGGTTGACATGACTGGCTTGCCTGGCAGATTCGACTTTGTCTTGACCTGGACCCCGGACCTATCGGCTACGGACGAAGCCAACGTCGCGCCCGGTATCTTCACCGCATTTCAGGAGCAACTCGGGCTGAAGCTCCAGGCCACCAAAGGACCAGCCGATGTTCTCGTGATAGAGCATGCCGAAAGACCCTCGCAGAACTAGGCAATCCGCTGTCACCCGGACAAGGGTGTCTTCACCGATCTGAAAGCAGCGCTGTGAGAGCGGCTCTCCAGGAGAAGCAATCATGATCCTCGAAACGTTCCGGCGCGACATCCGCATTACACCCATCGCCATGCCCAGAAGGCAGGCAACATCGCGTTGGCGGCGCATCAGCACCAACGTTCTATTCGGGGTTCTAGCCATAGCTGCCATTGGTCTGCCGCTGCCTCCTGGCTTGATTCCCGCGCGTGTAGTCCAGGCGCAGACCTCGACGCAAAGCCTTGCCGATACCTGGCAGGGAACGCTTGATGTGGGTAAGGGGCTGCGCACGGTGCTCAAGATCTCGAAGGCCGATGGCGGCGGATACAAGGCCGTCTTCTACAGCATCGATCAAGGCGGCGATGGCATCCCGGTGACGAAAATCACCTTCGATGGGTCGACGGTCACGATGTCGATCTCAGCCATCGACGGCAAATACGATGGCAAATTGAGTCCCGACGGAAAGACGATTGCCGGCACCTGGACACAAGGCCCGAAGCCCCTTTCCTTGAACTTCGTGCGGGCTACGCCTGAAACAGAGTGGACGATCCCTGCACCGACGTCCCAACTCGCGCCTATGGACCCCAAAGCGAATCCGAGCTTCGAGGTCGCAACCATCAAACCCAGTAAACCGGATGAGCAGGGCAAAGCCTTCCTTGTCCGAGGCAACCGCTTCCGAACCATCAACACGACGCTGAGCGAGATGATGTCCTTCGCCTATGGCATCCACGCCAAACAGGTAGTCGGAGCACCCACCTGGTTAGATTTCGATAAGTTCGATCTTGATGCCAAGCCCGAAGGCGAAGGTGCACCGAACGATCGGCAATGGAAGGGCATGCTGCAGAAGCTGCTCGTTGAGCGTTTCAAGCTGACGTTCCACCACGACAAAAAAGAGCTCTCCGTCTACGTTCTGGCTGCGGGCAGAGGCGGCCCGAAGCTCAATAAGAGTCAGGGCGATCCGAACGGTCTGCCCGGTCTGTTCTTTCGCGGGTGGCCCGGAGATTTCGTGGTACACAACGCAACCATGGCAGATTTCGTTAGCTTGCTGCAGAACGCTGTGCTGGACCGTCCAGTCATCGATCAGACCGGCATCCCGGGCCGATGGGACTTCACCCTGAACTGGACGCCCGATGATTCGCAGTTCGCCGGTATGGCCGCAAAGATTCCGCCAGCGACGGATGGTTCGGTCCCGCCACCCGCGCTCTACACGGCCATTCAGGAGCAAATCGGGCTTGAGCTCGACGCCACCAAGGCGCCGGCCGACGTTCTTGTCATCGACCATATCGAGAAAGCCTCAGACAATTAGGCCGCCTTCGGAGAGCAGTGAACGCATGGCACGACCGGGCATCTATCAAAAACTTCGAGATCTGGTGATCGGCGCGGTTCTGTTGCTTCCATCTCTGGCCCAGGCTTCGGTGTACCGCGGCAACGTCACCTCCGGTGGCCTGCCACTTCCCGGAGCGACCGTCACCGCGACGCAGGCAGGGAAGAAGCAGACCACCGTCTCAGACGCCGCCGGTAACTACACCTTCGCGGATCTATCCGATGGCGTCTGGCACGTCACCATCGACATGCTTTGTTTTGCAAGTGCCGGAGCTGACGTTACCATCACGCCGCAGCTTCCCGCAGCAACCTGGGAGTTGAAACTTCTCCCTCTGGAACAGGCCCTGGCACTCACGACCATGAAGACGTTCGTCTCCATCCCACCCTCGAGTACAGCTTCAACTCCGATCAAACCGAACACGACCGCGACGAGCACGGCCACTGCTCCCGACATCCCCAAGCCGCCGGACGACCAGAGCCAGCGCCCCTCTGACGGCCTGCTCGTCAATGGAAGCAGCAACAACGCGTCCACGTCGAAGTACTCGCTGGACCAGGCTTTCGGCAACAGCCGATCCGGGACAAAGAGCCTTTACACTGGCGGTCTCGCCATCGTCATCGACAACTCTGCGCTCGATGCGCGGCCGTATTCGCTTAGTGGTCTGAACTCCCCGAAGAACACCTATAACCGCATCACAGGCATCGCGACGCTTGGTGGCCCGATCAGGATTCCGCACCTTCTTCGCCACGGACCGAACCTTTTTCTCGCCTACGAATGGACACGCGATCGCATCGCGACTACAGAGGCGGGTCTCGTACCCACCGCTGCTGAGCGGACCGGCGACCTGGCCGATGTGCTCGACGCCCTCGGCCATCCCGTCACGATCCTCAATCCCACCACCGGCCTTCCGTTCCCCGGCAACGTCGTTCCGGTCAGTCCCCAATCGCGGGCGCTGCTCGGGCTCTATCCCTTGCCCAACATCACCGGCGCGACTGGCTACAACTACCAGATCCCTGTCCTCAATAGCACTCACCAGGACCAGCTTCTGTCCCGTCTCGACAAATCGATAAGTCGCAAAGACGAGCTCTACGGTCGCTTCAGCTTCGACAGCACGCGAGCAAGTAACGCTAACCTGTTCGGTTTCAATGATGCGACAAAGACACTGGGCGTCAACACCAGCGTGAACTGGTCGCATCGCTTCAGCCAACGCCTCTTTACCTACGCTGGCTACCGCTTCAGCCGCCTCCGAACCCAAGTGAACCCCTTCTTCGCGGATCGCGAAAATGTCTCCGCCTCCGCTGGCATCACGGGCAACAACCAGGCCCCATCCTTCTGGGGACCGCCAACCCTGGTCTTCTCTGGCGGCCTCTCTTCCCTTGCCGATGCACAAAGCTCCTTCAATCGCAGCCGATCGGACGCGTTCACCGGCTCGGCGGCCATCTACCACGGCCGCCATAACGTCACCGTCGGCGGTGATCTTCGCAAGCAGCAGATCAACGATCTCTTTCAGCAGGATCCAAGAGGCACCTTCACCTTTACCGGCGCGGCTACACAAGGAACCTCAAGCAGTTCACCCACCGGTGGCTCCGATCTTGCCGACTTCCTCCTCGGCGTTCCTGACACCAGCGCCATCGCCTTCGGCAACGCCGACAAATATCTCCGGCAACCCATCTATGATCTCTACTTCGCGGACGACTGGCGAGCTCTCCCAACGCTTACCATCAACGCCGGTCTCCGGTGGGAGTACGGCGCGCCAATGACCGAAACCCACGGCCGCCTCGTCAACCTCGACGTCGCCCCGGGCTTCGCGGCAGTCAGTCCCGTGCTTGGCAGCAATCCGTCAGGAGCTCTCACCGGCACTCACTATCCCACCTCCCTGATTCGCCCCGACCGATCCGGCTTTGAACCCAGGCTGGGCGTCTCATGGCGCCCGATCGCGGGCTCAACCATCGTGGTCAAAGCCGGCTACGGCGTCTATCACGACACCTCCGTCTACCAAACGTCTGTTCTCCAGCTCGCCCAGCAGGCTCCTCTCTCAAAGACCCTCCGCGTCCAGAACAGTGCGGTCTGCCCGCTTTCGATAGCAAATGGCTTTAACCCCTGCTCGTCAACCACCCCGAACACCTTCGCGGTCGATCCCAACTTTCGCGTCGGCTATGCGCAGACCTGGCAGCTGGCGATTCAGCGAGACCTGCCCGCCGCTCTGCAGTTGACGGCCACCTACCTCGGCGTGAAGGGAACCCGTGGGCTCCAGCAGTTCCTTCCCAATACCTACCCGATCGGCGGCAGTAATCCGTGTCTCACCTGTCCTTCAGGCTTTGTCTACGAAACCACCAACGGCAACGCATCTCGCCAATCAGGACAAGTTCAGCTGCGTCGCAGGCTTCGGAGCGGCTTCACAGCCACACTGCTCTACACGTACTCGAAATCCATCGACAACGACGCGGTCCTTGGCGGCCAGGGTCACACTACAGCCACCACCACGCAAACCCAGGGCAATGCCCAGGAATCTACCTCCAGCACGCAAGCGCGGAGCACCTCCGTGGCCACAGCCACCATCGCGCAGAACTGGCTCGATCTTCACGCCGAGCGATCACGATCCAGCTTCGATCAACGTCACCTCCTCAATCTCCAGGCCCAGTACACCAGTGGCCAAGGGCTCGGCGGAGGCTCGCTGATGACCGGTTGGCGCGGCAAAGCTCTCAAGGAATGGACCGTGCTGACTCAGATCGTCGCCGGAACCGGCCTGCCGCAGACGCCGATCTACCTCGCAGCGGTGCCAGGCGCAGGCTTCACCGGCACCATCCGTCCCGACTTCACCGGTGCCTCCATCTACACCGCGCCGCCCGGACTGCATCTCAACGCTGCAGCCTACAGAGCGCCACAGTTGGGCCAATGGGGCCATGCAGGCCGGAACACCATCGAGGGCCCAGGCCAGTTCACCTTGAACGCCTCGCTCGCCCGCACCTTCCGACCCACCGGCCGCTTCTACTTCGATGCCCGCCTCGACGCTACCAACCTGCTCAACCACGCTGTCTTCACGGGTTGGATCTCGACCGTCAACAGCACACAGTTCGGTCTTCCCGCGGCAGCCAGTTCCATGCGCAGCCTCGAAACCACCTTGCGGCTACGGTTCTAACATGCGACCTCTCTCCCTCACCTTGCTTCTGCTGCTCGCCACGCTCTCGGCGAGAGCGCAGCAGATTGGTCAAAACAAGTCTGCCGCTGCCTCCGACACGCTGACACTTTCGGTCAAGGCACAGCTCGTCGTCGAAAGCGTCGTGGCAAAAGATAAACAGGGCGCTTTCATTCAGGGTCTCACCGCCAGAGACTTTGCCCTGACCGAAGACGGCGCGCCGCAGATAATCCGCTTCTGCGAGCATCAGGATCTCGCCACCAACTCCAGTCCACTGCCCGTAACGCCGTCGAGCGCGGAACAGATCAAGCTCTACAAGCGCCTGACCCGAAGCCAGATTGCACCGGAGGCGCCTGGCGCCGACCGCTACAAAAATCGTCGCCTCCTCGCCTTGTACTTCGACATGTCTGCCATGCGGCCGGCCGACCAGCTGCGCGCTCTTGCGGCCGCAGAAAAGTTCCTGCGCACGGAGATGACCACCGTCGATCTGGTCTCGATTCTGCGTTATCAGGGAGGCTCGGTCGACATCCTGCAGGACTTCACCACAGATCGCAACAAGCTTCTGAGCATCCTCGAAACCATGGCCGTCGGGGAAGGTCAGGGCTTGGTCGAATCCATCGACGACGCCAGCAGCGCAGATACCGGAGCCGCCTTCGGTCAGGATGACAGCGAGTTCAACGTCTTCAATACGGATCGGCAGCTGTCTGCGCTGCAAACGGCCGCGCGTATGCTCGGCCAGCTCAACGAAAAGAAATCACTCGTCTATTTCGCAAGTGGCCTTCGCCTGAACGGGGTCAATAATCAGGCCCAGCTGCATGCCACCGTCGATGCTGCCATCAAGGCAGGCGTCTCGTTCTGGCCGGTCGACGCTCGCGGCCTCGTCGCCGAGGCGCCGCTAGGTGACGCCACACAAGGATCGCAGGGTAACGCGGGCATGTACACCGGGACCGCCGCGCTCGCCGCCACCAACGATTTCCAGCAATCGCAGGACACCATGTTCGCTCTAGCCGGAGATACCGGAGGCAAGGCCCTCTTCGATTCAAACGACCTCACACACGGCATCGTGCAGGCGCAACAAGCCATCGCCGACTATTACATCCTTGGCTACTACACCACCAACACCGCGCAGAACGGTAGGTTTCGCCGCATCAAGGTCTCTCTGACCGAGCGTCCGGAGGCAAAGCTGGCGTATCGCGAAGGCTACTTCGCGGAAAAACAGTTTACCCATTTCACCACGGTCGATAAGGAGCGTCAGCTCGAAGACGCCCTGATGCTCGAGGACCCGATTACCGATCTGTCGATCGCGATGGAGATCGATTACTTTCAACTGAATCGTGCCGAATACTTCGTTCCGCTTGTCGTCAAGATTCCTGGCCGCGAGCTTGCCCTCGCCAAGCGAGGTGGCGCCCAACATACGTTGATTGATTTCGTCGCGGAGGTAAAAGATCTTATCGGCGGCACCACGGTCACCAACGTCCGCGATAACGTGAATATCAAGCTCACCGACGCGACAGCAGCAGAGCTCGCGCAGCGCCCCATAGAATACGACGCCGGCTTCACCCTTCTGCCGGGCAGATATCTCATCAAATTCCTGGCCCGCGATGATGAAACAGGCCGCATCGGAACCTACCAAACCACCTTCGTCATCCCCAACCTCAACAGGGAAGAGAAGCGCATTCCGATCAGCTCTGTTGTGCTCAGTAGCCAGCGCGTGGACCTCAAAGACACCCTCTACGACGCTGCCAAAGCAAAGGACCGCCTCAAGGAAGCCGCGGTCAATCCACTCGTGCAGGATGGAAAGAAGCTCGTCCCGAGCGTCACACGCGTCTTCAGCACGAGCCGCGAAATGTTCGTCTTTCTGCAGGCCTACAAGCCATCTCCCACATCGGGTCAGCCCGGTACGCAACCGCTGCTCGCCTTCGTCAGCCTCTATCTCGCCGGCAGCAAGGTGTTCGAAAGTTCACCGATTGCCGTTGCTCCAAACGCTGCAAGTCGCCTCGGCGTCACGCCCCTCAGCTTCAGCGTTGCCCCCACCGGTCTCGCTCCCGGTGACTACGACTGCCAGATCTCAGTCCTTGATCCTTCTTCTCTTAAAACGACCTTCTGGCGAGCGCCGATTCGACTCGTTCCATAACGCTCCACGGTACCGCCATGGGCCAGTCCAAACTTTCCGCCACGGTCCGTCAACGCAACCTCCAGATCCAGCCCCCGCATGGTGTTCTTTGTTATTAAGACAAACCGACAGGTCACTCTGCCATCTCACATCAAACGTCATCATGTGTCACCCCTCGCATCCAAACTGACAGCCAGAGCCGCACTTTGCCTGACCGAATCACCATCACCGATCTCCGCAGCGCCGAAGATCTCGAAGCGATTACGGCATCGTGGATCGATCTCTGGCACGCCGATCCGCGTGCTACACCCTTTCAGCATCCCGCCTGGTTAATCCGTGGTGGCACCACTTCAGCCAGCCAGATCTGCGCGTCCTCACCCTTTGGGAGGATGGATCTCTGCTCGCGGTACTCCCTCTCTACATCTACCGGGAGCCGGTCTCCGGCGAGCGCCAGCTCCTCTTCCTCGGCGCCGGTACATGGGACTATCTCGATCCGTCCTCTCGCCTCGCTGCACCACGGATCATCTGCTCGCAGCCCTCTGCCACCTTCTCGCAGATCCCGCCTGGGACGTAGCGCACTTTAACCAGCTCCGTCCGGACTCCCCTCTCCTTCTCGTTCTCCAACAGTTGGAGAGCGCGACCGTCTCGCCCTATCCCGGCGACCTCTGCTCCCGCTGTCCCGCCGTCATCATCGCGGACCTTCCGCGCAAGGTCCGCGCTGACGTTCTGTATCACCGCAACTTCGCCACCTCCCGTGGATCGCTGGAGCTCTGCCTCGCAAACGAACACGATTGGAGGCCGGCCTTCGACCTCCTTGTCCGCTTCCACAGCCGTCGCTGGGAACAGGCTGGCGAGTCAGGTGTTCTCGCCGATCCCGCCGTTCTCGCCTGGCATCGCGAGGCTCTTCCACTGCTGCAGGCACACGGTCTGCTCCGTCTTTCAACGCTCCGTCTGGCCGACGAAAGCATCGCCGCGCTCTACTCCCTCATTGACCCACCCTCGCGTCCCTCTCGTACTCAGTACTTCTACCTCATGGGCTTCTCGACCGATCTTGCCGAGTTTCGACCCGGAACCCTCCTCACCGCTCTCGCCATCGAGCGCGCAGCGGCAGAGGGCGTGCAAACCATCGACATGCTTCGAGGCGAGGAGACCTACAAGCAGTTCTGGCACGTGAAAGACGTTCCAACCTTCGGCTTTGCGGTGCGCCGTGCGTGATCCCAACCTGGACACCGCCACGAGCCGCATACTCTACCAAATCTCGTCATCACGCGGCAGCCTTCCCCGCCTCCTGGTCATCTTGGCCCACCCTGACGACGAAGTTCTGGCTCTCGGTGGGAGACTCGATCGGCTCTGCGACTCCCGCTTCCTTTGCGTCACCAATGGCGCTCCCGAAAACGGTGCAGATTCCCGCGCACATGGTTTCCTCACGCTCGAGGCCTACGCCGAAGCTAGGCGAGAGGAGTTGTCTCAAGCGCTCAGCCTCGCAGGGCTTCCCACGCAAGCCGCCCGTCAGGTCGTCCTCCCATCTCCGACCAACGAAGCAGCGCGATCGACCAGCAACACCATCCCGGACCAGGCAAGCGTCTTCCATCTCGTCGCTCTCACCCGCCGTATCGCTAGCGAGATCGATGCCTTTCAACCCGAGGCGGTCCTGACCCACCCCTATGAAGGCGGCCATCCCGACCACGATAGCTGCGCCTTCGCCGTTCACACCGCAATGCGTCTCCTTCGCCGCCTTCACACGCCGCCTATCCTCGAGGCCCCCTTCTACCACGCTCAATGTGTTTGGCGCCCAAACCAGGATGGCTTCCAGACCGACCAGTTCCTTCCCCTGCAACGTGCTCTGCAAGGGGAAGCGCCAACGACTCTGATCTGCAACCTGAGCGTCGAAGAGCAGCAACGCAAGCGCGAGCGGATCGCCTGTTTCATCACCCAGCGTGAGACCCTCGTGCAGTTTCAAACCGAACGAGAGCAGTTTCGCCGCGCGCCAGACTACGACTTCACCCAGCCCCCTCACTCCGGCCGCCTCCTCTACGAATCCTTCCCTTGGGGCATGATTGGCCGCCGCTTTCGCGAGCTCGCCGCCACCGCTCTCGAAACGCTTTTAGACGCAAGCACCGACCCTCCCGAGACTCGATCTCGGTGAGCCAAACCATTCTGAGCGTCGCCTATCCCTTCGCACGTGTCGGCCCCGCAGGCGTAGGCGGCGCGGAGCAAATCCTCACCTCACTCGAGGCCGATCTCGTTGCCCGCGGCTACCACTCCCTCGTCGTCGCTCGCAACGGTTCAGCGACCGCCGGCCACCTGATCGAAACGTACGTTCCCGATGGCCTCCTCACCCCGGAGCTTTGCCAATCCGTCACCCGCGCCCACGCCGCCAACCTCCATCGCGCACTGGCCACGCACTCCGTCGATCTCGTTCACATGCACGGCAACGACTTCTTCGAGTACCCCATCCCGCCAGAGATCCCAGTCCTCGTCACCCTGCATCTGCCGCCGTCCTGGTACCCGGAGGCGATCTGGCATCTGCCCGCCAACTACCTTCTCCACTGCGTCTCCGAAACCCAGCGGCTGTCGTGCCCACCATCGCTTCGTGAGCCTCTTCCCGTCATCCGGAATGGCGTTGCCATTTCCTCCGGCCCTCGTTTTCAACGCAAGCGCAACTTCGCCCTGATGCTCTCTCGCATCTGCCCGGAGAAGAATCTGCACGAAGGCATCGATGCCGCCCGACTCGCCAACACACCGGTCCTTCTTGGCGGCCAGGTCTTCCCCTATGCCGATCACCTGCGCTATATGCGCGAGCAGATCGATCCTCGCCTCGACGCCGCCGCCCGCTGGGTCGGTCCCCTCAACGGCCGGCGCAAACAGCGTCTGCTCGAAGCCGCCCGCTGTCTTCTTCTGCCCTCTCTTGCCCCCGAAACCAGCTCGCTCGTTGCCATGGAGGCCATCGCCGCCGGCACCCCGGTCATCGCCTACCCGTCAGGCGCCTTCCCAGAGGTCGTCGAGCACGGCCGCACCGGCTTCCTCGTTCGCAACGTCACCGAAATGGCCGCCGCCATCACCCGAGCCTCTGAGATTGATCCAGCAGAGTGCCGCGCCGTGGCTCGTTCGCGCTTTCCTCTCAGCCACATGGTGGACCAATACATCGATCTCTACACTCATTGGATCTCCAGCCGCACCTCGACACAAGCAAGCGCAGATCGCTGACCGCACCACTCTCTTCGGTGCTGCTCCGTCATCCAGCCGAGCTCGTGCGTTGCCCCCACCAGCCGGATACGGTAGCATCACTCCACCGCCTTCCGTCCCGCGATCCCCCTCTACTCGCCCGAGAATCCATGCCCGCCACGATCGACCGCAGTGAAGACACAACGCTCTACAGCGACACGCACCTGTATGACACCATGACCTGGGGTGGCTGCGAGCCGCTCTATCTCGATGCCGCAACACGCAGCGGCGGCCCTGTTCTCGAACTCGCCTGCGGAACCGGTCGAATGCTCGTCCCCATGGCGCAGGCCGGAATCGACATCACCGGAATCGACATGTCGGCTCCCATGCTGACCGTCGCTCGCCAACGCCTCGCCACAGTCGGCGCCTCCGCAACCATCGTGGAAGGCGACATGAGCCGCTTCACCTTCGCCGCCCCCTTCGCCTTCGTCTTCTCAGCCATCAACAGCCTTCTGCATCTCACGACGACCGCCGATCTGCGGTCCTGCTTTGCCTCTGTTCGCCGCTCCTTGCGGCCCGATGGCAGCTTCATGTTCGACATCGTCAACTTCCAGCCGTCCTTCCTTGCCACACCTGACCAGAGACAAAAGGTCGGCGAGTACGACAGCGAGATCTACGGCCGTTACAGAATCGAGGAGACCGTCCGCTACGACGCAGCCAGTCAGATCGCGCACAAGACCTTCCTCTACTCCGCCGAGGGCGCGGCCGACTTCCGCGTCGTCACATTTCCCCTCCGGGTCATCTACCCGCAGGAGCTCGAAGCCCTTCTCGCGCTCGAAGGCCTCCGTTTGGCGAGCCGATTCGGCGACCGCAGTGGCGCTCCCTTTCACGCGGAAAGCCCGAGCCAGGTCTGCATCGCCCGGCCTTTCTAAAGCAGGCGCAAGCCCTCTGCTCTAGCTCATCTCCAACCAATGCGGTATCACCCCGAACGAAAGAAAAGGTATCCCTGTGCTGATCGAGGACTACGCGCTCATCGGTGATTGCGAAACCGCTGCCCTCGTCGGCCGAAACGGATCCATCGATTGGCTCTGCTGGCCTAACTTCGCCTCCGCCGCCTGCTTTGCCAGTCTCCTCGGCTCCGGGGAGAACGGTTTCTGGCAACTCGCTCCCTTGGACAAAATAACCGAGACGACGCGGCAATATCAGCCGGCGACCCTCATCCTCGAGACCACGCATCAGACTCGCGGCGGCGTCGTCCAGGTGCTCGACTTCATGCCGCCGCGCTCCACCCACTCCCACGTCATACGCATCGTGAAAGGACTTCGCGGAAAGGTCGCCATGCGCGGCGAGCTGGCCCTTCGCTTCAGCTACGGCGAAGCCGTCCCTTGGGTCACTCGAACCGCCACCGGTCTGCGTGCTGTCGCCGGGCCCGATGCTGTCGAACTCGTCACCACCGCGCCACTCGAGGGAGATCACCTGCGCACGATCAGCGACTTCACCGTGCGCGCCGGTGAGGTCGTCTCCTTTGTGCTGTCCTATGGCACCTATGGCGATTACCAGGAACACTCCATCGGCAAGCCGATCGAGCCGGAGCAGGCCCACCAGCGCACATCGAAGTTCTGGACCACATGGGCTGCAAAGAGCACCTATCGCGGACCACATCAGGACATGGTCCAACGATCGCTCATCACCCTCAAAGCCCTTACCTATCGGCCCACCGGCGGCATCGTCGCCGCTCCCACTACGTCCCTGCCCGAGGATATCGGCGGCGTCCGCAACTGGGATTACCGGTATTGCTGGCTGCGCGATACCACCTTCACTCTCCTCGCCTTCATGAACGGTGGCTACTACGATGAAGCACGCGATTGGATGCACTGGCTCCATCGCACCATCGCCGGCAAACCTGACCAGTTACAGATCATGTACGGCATCGCCGGCGAACGAACTCTCCCGGAGTGGGAGCTCAAATCGCTTGGCGGTTATGAGAACTCCCGCCCCGTTCGTATCGGTAACGCTGCCTCCGAGCAACTTCAGCTGGATACCTACGGCGAAGTGTTGGACGCCTTCTTCTGGACCTTCTCTTCGCTCAGCAACGATCGTCAAGCGTCGGACTTTGCTCTGCTCCGTGCCCTCGTAGAGCATCTCGAAACCGTCTGGGAGCAGCCCGACGAGGGCATCTGGGAGGTTCGCGGAGGCCCCAAACAGTTCACGTATTCGAAGGTCATGGCCTGGGTTGCCTTCGATCGCGCCATCAAAATCGCAGAAATGGGCAGCTTCGAGGCCCCGCTTAAACGCTGGAAGAAGATCCGCCAAACCATCCATGATCAGGTTTGCGAGAAAGCCTTCAGCAAGCGCCTCAACAGCTTCGTCCAGCACTTCGGCTCCAGGCAGCTTGATGCATCGCTCTTGCTGATCGCGATGGTCGGCTTCCTCCCGCCCGAAGATCCCCGAATTCACGGCACCGTCGCCGCCATCGAGCGCGGACTCATGCAGGATGGGCTCGTTATGCGTTACGACACCTCCAAGACCAAGGACGGCCTGCCCGGAAGCGAAGGAAAGTTCCTCGCCTGCAGCTTTTGGCTGGTCAGCAATCTGAAGCTCATTGGGCGCGATGCAGACGCGGCAAAACTCTTCGATCGCCTGCTCGCGCTCGCCAACGACGTCGGCCTGCTCTCGGAAGAGTACGACACCAAACGTCGTCGCCTGGTTGGCAACTTCCCTCAGGCCTTCTCGCACATCGCCCTCATCGGCGCAGTCTGTCACCTTGCTGAATCCAGCAACGTGCAGCGCAATACCGCGGCTCTGGTCGTTGATTCCCGCCGTCCGTGATTTGCGGCTGTTCCCGGCGTGATCTCACATCGCGCCTGCAGATCATCACGGTAGGCCGGCAACTGGAGCAACGCGCATCATCCGGCAAACGTCTCATCCGAAAGATTGCGGTGGCACACCATCGGCCACTTAACTGAATCTATGTTTTTGTACGCCACCCCGCGTACTCCAAGGAAAAGGACCCTCATGAAAAACTTTGTAGCAACTGTCTGTGTCGCGCTCTCCCTCCATGGAGTCGCCCTCGCCGAAGGCTCAGACAAACCCAAGCTCAACGAGCGCATCTCCTCAGCGAACGCCGTTCTGCACCAACTCATGGCCACCCCGGATAAGGGCATTCCGCTCGACATCGCTGCCAAAGCCGAGTGCATCGCGGTCGTCCCTGGCTTCAAAAAAGGCGCCTTCCTCGTCGGAGCACAGTATGGTCAAGGCGTCGCCACCTGCCGTTCCTCCAGCGGCTGGAGCGCCCCTGTCTTCATCCAGATGACCGGCGCAAGCTTCGGTCTGCAGGCTGGCGGCCAATCCACCGATCTCGTCCTCGTTGGTGTCAATCGTAAGAGCCTTGACGATCTGCTGAAAGATAAGGTTAAGCTCGGTGGCGATCTCGCCGTTGCCGCTGGTCCTGTCGGCCGCAACTCTCAGGCAGCAACGACCGAACTCGCCAACGCAGAGTTCCTCACCTACTCCCGCAGCAAAGGCCTCTTCGCCGGAGTCGATCTCACCGGCGACGTCGTCAATCAGAACAGTGAGGATACCGAAACGTTCTACGGCAAAGACGTTTCTTACCAGAAAATCCTGAGCGGCTCGGTTCCCACCCCCGCCTCTGCGAAGACCTTCATTGCCACCATCAATCAGCTCTTTCGCCGTGGCAAAGCAAACGCCCAGTAACCCACCACTCTATTGCGAAGAGGCCCGGCGAGAGTCGGGCCTCTTCGCATCTACCGAAGCTCCCGAAGCACCT
>JAABUQ010001197.1_pt1 | contig 57261 bp, 48 predicted proteins | sample 5560001 | NCBI WGS metagenome assembly JAABUQ01 (sample SAMN10711888, study PRJNA513371) | rock metagenome | isolation source: Antarctica rocks | place: Antarctica: Victoria Land, Finger Mt nord | collected 2015-12-18
CCGGTTGTAATCGTAAAATGCAGTGTCCTCCACTCCTTTCGCCATAGCGGGGCCGCAGAACTGTTGAAACCTCATCACAAATTCAGCTTCCATGTGGCCGCGTATCCGGAGGAGTAGGATGTCACGCATGAAATCGAACAGATCCGCATCGATCTCAGGCCGATTTTTCTTCGAAGCTTCGATCGCTTCAAGGATGTAGCGCTCATCCTCTTCTGTGATCTCGTTTCGCGACGGAACCACATAGGTCCGGTAAACGGGAAAGCAGGCCACCAGCTCTCGAATCGCGCGAATCACGTCGTGCCTTGTGTAATCACGCTGATCGCGGTGAGCTTCGCAGATATCGGTCAGCAGATCGGTCAATCTGTTTACATCGCTGCCTAGCAGATCCCGGAGCACGCGGTGTTTTCTATCGCGGCAGACGGCCGGGTAATCGGTCGATTCGTTCGTGAATTCTGCGTAGATCCTGTTGAATGCCTCTTCATTTCCCTGATCGACAAAAAGCCCTGCGGACTGGTTTAGGTAGTCGTAGCCCGTGGTCCCGTCAATCGGCCACTCCGCGCGATATTTCTCGCCCGGTTCCAAAATCTTCTCAGCAACAATCCACACATCTGGAGCCTCCGTCCGGAGCCTTTCGAAATAGCGATGAGGATCTCCCAGACCATCCGGATGATCGATTCGGATGCCGTCCAGCACGCCCTCCCGGAGCCATCGCAAAATCAAAGCGTGCGTGTCCGAGAAAACGTGCGGGTTTTCGGCGCAGAGAGCGACCAGAGTGTTTACGTCAAAGAACCGCCGGTAGGGCAGCTCCTGCTTAGCCGTCTGCCAGAAAGCCAGCCGGTAGTTTTGTTCTTCGAGCACCAGGTCGAGCTGATCGACATCTTGATTGATTTGATGCAGAGCAGAATCGATAGCCTCTGCAATAAAGGGCGTGTCGTTGAAAAGTTTGTCAAGCGAACGGAATATGACAGTTTTGTCGCGATGCCGTTCGGTCTTGCTGGACAGATCCGTAGAAGTTGGACCGGGTAGCCGTGAAAGCGAATGTGCCAGAAACGCCAAATAGTCTGAGCCGGTAGCTTGCGCAGCGGAACTAAGGATAGGCGGAATCGAGCGCGGAGACATGGGAAATTCGTTGTCTGCATACTGGACAAAAAATTCTCCGCCGCGCCGCTTGAGCTGTATGTCGCCCTTACTGAGAGCACGGCCGTAGTGATCGCCTAGAACCGGAATCAGTAGCTTGTTGCGCAGCTTCTCATCTCGCGCCTGCCAGTTGATATCGAAATAGGGCGAATACCGGCTCGAGGGTCCGTTCTCCCAAACATCCCACCAGAGACGATTACGCCGGCCACTGATAGCCATATGGTTCGGTACGATGTCGAGCACCTGCCCCAAATGGCATTCACCCAGGCGCTTGGAGAAGCGGTCATGCGCTTCCGCGCCACCCAACTCTTCGTTCACTTTGTGGTGATCTACTACGTCGTAGCCGTGCTGGCTTCCAGGTGCTGCCTGCAGATAAGGCGAACAGTACACATGCGAAATACCGAGCTCGCGAATGTAATCGGCGATGCTCGACGCAGCGTCAAAGCCAAAATCGGAATGAAGTTGTAGCCGATACGTGGCTATCGGAATACGGGACATTTAGGTAAGAGCCTCATTCAAGGTACATGGTTTCGAGCACAGAGTGGGCCGCAGGGATACAGTGGAAGAAGAACTGCCGTGCTTTACGAAATCGAAAGTCCGCCGACCGAACAGAACGCCGCGATACGTCTTCACCCTAAGGACAACGTAGCCATCGCGCGCGTACCGCTAGCCGCCGGTCAGCAGCTGAATATTGACGGAAACGCGATAACTGTCAAGCAGAGTATTCCGCTCGGGCACAAGCTCGCACTTGTGGCAATCGCAGCCGGGGAAACGCTGTTTCGATACGGTCACCCGATTGGCATAGCTACCGCGGCAATTGAACCTGGGCAGCATATTCACACGCACAACCTGCAGTTCCAAGAATCGCATGCGGACGAGAGCGCGTCTCCCGTGCCCGTGACGCGGTCGGCCCCAGGCAGGTCGGCCAGCTTCTTCGGCTACCACCGTCCAAACGGAAAAGTCGGCACGCGGAATTACATCGCGGTGGTTGCGGCGAGCAACTGCGCTGCCCATACGGCAGAGTTGATCGCGCAAAGCTTTCCGGCAAACGAGTTGCCGCCGAATGTCGATGGCGTGATTGCTTTTCCGCACGGTGAAGGATGCGGCCATACAATCGGCCCCGATACCCATCAACTGCAGCGGACGCTCGCCGGCGTGCTGCATCATCCGAACGTGTCGTCCGCTTTGATCTTGGGCCTAGGATGCGAAGTCAACCAGATCAGCCACTATCTCGGCGATGCGGCGAACTCGATTCCCGCCTCTAGCAACCTCCATGGGCTCACGCTGCAGGAGTCAGGAGGAACACGCGGCGCAATCGAAGAAGCGCGGAAGCATATCTCCGTATTCATTGACAGCGCCGCGGCGGAGATTCGCACGGAAGCCTCGGCCTCTAACCTCATTTTGGGCCTGAACTGCGGCGGTTCCGATTCCTTCTCCGGTATCACGGCTAACCCCGCGCTTGGTTACTGCTGCGATCTGCTGGTGGAGTGCGGCGGAACGGTCGTGCTCGCGGAAACGACAGAAATTTTCGGCGCGGAATACATCCTCGCCGCGAAAGCGCGCAACAAAGATGTAGCCGCGAAGCTGCTGGGCTGCGTGGACCGGTACAAATCCTACCTGCGCCAATTTTCAGGCAGCAGTTTCAACGACAATCCCTCGCCCGGTAATAAAGAGGGCGGGTTGACGAACATCGTGGAGAAGTCTCTCGGTGCGATAGCGAAAGCAGGATCGACGAATCTCGAGGACGTGGTGGCCTACGCGGAGCCGGTCACGGCGCGCGGTTTCGTGTTCATGGATACGCCGGGTTACGATCCGGTCTCGATCACCGGACTGGCTGCGGGTGGCGTCAATCTAATCGCCTTTACTACGGGCCGGGGCAGCGCAATTGGCTTCCCGAGCGTCCCGGTGCTCAAGATTGCGAGCAACTCCAGTATGTATCGCCGGATGACCGGGAACATGGATGTAAATGCCGGGCGCATCGCGGACGGAACCGCTACGGTAGAACAAGTTGGCGCCGAAATTCTTGAGGCGCTGTTACGTACCGCCTCTGGCGAAAGAACCCGGGCAGAGCTGCTGGGCCATCACGAATTTGCACCCTGGCGCATCGGTCCAGTTTTGTAAAGCCTTCCGAGGCCCTCAACCGCGCGCGATGGTCTTTTACACTGCAAGAGTGCACTTCTGCTCGCGCTTGCTGTTTCTTTTTGCGACTTCGGCGGCTCTCCTCCTAAGTCAAAAGCCAATTAAGCTCGACGACTTCCTTAGTTACCGGCATGCCGCACCCATCACTCCGACCTGGTCGCCGGACGGAAGTGCCTTCTTTTACGAACAGGACAATGCGGTCCACCTCTACCGGGTCGCTGGGCACAAATCAATCGAATGGTTTCGCGCTGAAACTTTGGAGAAAGCTGCGGCTGCGCCAGTCCGGCCTAAAGAGTTCGGCTGGCAGAACCGGCGCGTCTCTTCCACCTCCTATCAATGGTTCCCGAACAGCAACGATTTGCTCGCGTCGGTGAATGGCGATTTGTTTCGCATTCATCCGAATGGGAAGTTCGACCAGCTCACCAAAACGGAAATCGAAGAAGAAGATCCCAAGCTCTCGCCCGATGGCAAAGCCGTGGTCTACCGCTCGCAAGCCAATCTCTACGTCTTAACTTTGGCTGATAGAAAGGTTCGTCAACTTACTCGCGACGGGACGCCTACTCTGCTCAACGGGCAGCTTGACTGGGTGTATCCGGAAGAGCTGGATTTGGGAACGGCTGTCTGGTGGTCGCCTGATTCCAGGCACATTGCCTATCTTCAATTTGATGTAAGTCACGAGTTCATCTATCCGCAGGTGGATCTAACAGGCGAGCGCGCCTTCAGTGAGCCGGAGCGCTATCCGCAAGCAGGCACGCCTAACGCTCAGGTGAAAGTAGGTCAAATCTCCCTTGACGATGCCGCTGCAGAAACTAAATGGATGCAAGTCGGAAACACAGCCGGTACTTTGCTTGCACGGGTAGCGTGGCTGCCGGACTCGTCGCAGATCGCTGTCGAGCGATTTACTCGCGTGCAGGATCAGCTCGACTTACTCTTCTGCAATCCCCTAACGGGCGCTGCCAGCGTGATCCTGCAGGAAACGTCTAAGACCTGGATCAACGTTGCCGACAACTTGCTGTTTCTTAAATCGCGGCCGGAGTTTCTCTGGACGAGCGAGCGTAGTGGGTTTCGTCATATCTACCGGTACGCAAACAAAGGTGAGTTGCTCGGTCAAGTAACACGCGCAGATTGGGAGGTCGTAAAGATTGAAGCCGTCAATGAACAAAGCGGTCAGGTGTACTACACGTCATCCGAAACGGGTCCGCTCGAGACCCAGTTCTACCGCATTCCTCTAATGGGAGGCAGCTCCTCTCGTATTACCAAGACAGAGGGCACGCATCAGATTCACTCGAATGCTCAAGGCAGTTACTTTGTCGATAGTTACTCGAGTTTGAAGCAGCCGGGCCAGACAGTTCTGGCAAACGCGGCAGATGAAACCGAAGCTGTGCTCGAACCAGTTGACACGAAGCTGAATGGCCACTCACTGCTCCCTGAAGAGACTATACCTGTAACTGCGAGCGACGGGACGGTGCTCTACGGGCGGCTGATTAGACCCTCCGGGTCCCGGCCGGGTGTCCGGTATCCCGTGATTGTATCCGTTTACGGCGGCCCAGGAGTGCAAGCAGTGAGAAATCGATGGTATGGACTTACCTGGGAGCAGGTTATGGCGCAACGGGGCTATGTCGTCTGGCAACTGGATAATCGGGGGTCAAAGGGCCGAGGTCTGGCGTTTGAAGCGCCGATCTATCGTAATCTCGGCAAACAGGAAGTGGAAGACCAGCGCCTCGGTGTGAAACATCTGGTCGACATGGGTGTTGCAGATCCGCAAAGGGTCGGGATTACTGGCTACAGCTATGGAGGCTACATGACCATCCACTCCCTGCTCTTGGCGCCTGACACGTTCAAGGTAGGAGTGGCTGGCGCTCCCGTGACCGACTGGCATAACTATGACACGATTTATACCGAGCGCTACATGGGTTTGCCTGACCAGAATGCCAGGGCCTATGATGCAAGCTCAAACGTCAAGAACGCTGAGAAGCTGCAAGGAAGCCTCCTGATCGTTCACAACATCGAAGACGACAATGTGTTGTTTCAGAACACGCTACAGATCGCGAACGCGTTCGAACGCGCCGGCAAACAATTTTTCATGCAAGTGTATCCGCAAAAGACGCACGGGATCAGCGGGCCGCTTCGCAAGTCATTCTATGAATCCATGACCGACTTCTTCGATGCTCACCTGAAAAACGCAACCGGCAACTAGCTCGTTCGCCCCGCGGCCGCGAAGAAGCTTTAAAGATACTTGATGAGCACGACAGCGTTTCCTTGCTCGTTGTATTCGAGTTCGTCCGCTACTTTCTTGGCAAGCATGATGCCGAAGCCGCCCGGCCGTAATCCCATTTCCGAGCGCAGCTCTGTATGATGAAGCGGATTGTCGGGCGGGTTATTCACCGCGGCATGGCTGAGGCTGCCAATCGAAAAGCCGTTTCCGTCATCGCGAACGTATAAAAAAATCATCCTTTCCGTTCGGATCAGGGAAACATTCACGCAGCGCGTGGGCTCAAGTCCACACCCATGTTCCATCGCATTTGCAACCAGTTCGTCCAGCGCGAGCAGTAGCGCATCCGCCAATCCCTCGGGCAGATCTTCAAGATGGGGGCGGAAGCACCGCGTGACTTCGTCTTTCGATTCGAGCGCCGGCGAGACCGCAAGAGTAATCCAGCCCGGTCGGTTCGACTTCACCTGGATGTACGGATTGTCGCGAAACCTGTCGCTTGCACTCACCATCGCTATCTTCTCATTCATTCTTATCGACGACGAAATGATATTTTCGATAAGGAAGCAGGAACACATGCGTATTCTGGTCAGTTCGGCTTTATTCCTTCTAGCCGCAAGCTCCGCTTATGGAGCGAAGAAGGTGATTTCGCCGACTACGAGCGCAAGCAATGAGCAAGTCGACATTGTGGCAACAATCGTACTCGAGGAGGATCAAGTGCGGCAGAAGCTCGGGGCTGATCCGGGCAAGGGCATTGTCTTACTCGAAGTTCGTGTCATTCCAAAAACAGACCAGCCTGTGCAGGTAAATCCCGACGATTTCATTTTGCTTGCTCATGACGACGGTGAGCGATCGAGGCCCTTTGAGCCGGAGCAGCTTGCCGGTGATGGCGCGCTGGTGGTCTCGACGAAAGCAGACACAGTAAAGAAAACCGGGCAGTCCGTAGGGTTTGGAGGGATGGTAATGGGAGGGGGTGCCGGTGGCAGTTCGCCCGGCAATCCCGCGGCCAGGACGACTACCACGAAAATGGATGCCAAGACCCACGGTAACCCGGAACTGCTCCAGGCGCTCCGGGCAAAGCAGCTTCCCGCCAAAGCTGCTAAAGACGAGGTAAGTGGTCTGCTGTATTTTCCGTTGGACGGAAAGCACAAGTTGAAGAATCTAGCAGTGTTATATCGAGGTCCTGCCGGAAGGCTGGACCTCGAATTTGAACACTGAGCGAACGCCTCGGAAATTAGCTACTTCGCTTCGTCGATCGAATTTACTTTCAGAGTGTCGCCGTCCATCGTGCCGTCGATACTTACATTCTTCCCGGCAAAAGGAAGGGCTTTCTTTTTGGAATCGTCGTCGAACTTCACAACCTTGTTATCCACCACAAGAACGGGATCGGCACCGCCGTTGATGCACATGTCCTTCACGCATTTGGTATTCGCGGCGCTGGGCGAACTGTGCTTCGCGCCGCAGTGAGCATCCGAGATATAGCCGGTCATCTGGTCAGCCGCAGCGGCAAACGAGAACACCGATACGGCCAGAAAGCAGCCGAACGTCAGCTTCTTCATAAGTTCAACCCTCCTAAGGGATATACGAGGTCCATTCTATAGCAGATGAACCGAGACAGCGCGGATTGAGCCGGAAAGCCAGCATTAAACTTCTAAAATCACCGGGATAATGAGCGGCCGTCGCTGAGTCTGCTTGCTCAGAAAGCGTTTCAGGTCGGTCCGTATCTTCTCTTGCATTACGCCCCAATCCCCTCGTTCTTCCGGCGTAGAAGTCTCAACCGTGCGCGCCACAACTCCCCGGGCATCCTGCAGCACCGACGAGCTATCGCCCGATACAAAGCCGCGGCTTACGATTTCGGGCAGGCCCTCGCTCTTTCCGGTGTTCTTATTGATGGCGATAATGGGTAGAACAAAGCCGTCTTCCGACAGATGCCGGCGGTCGCGGATGATGATGTCTTCGACCACGTCATCGAGCGAGCCCGAATCGATGCATACCCGGCCGACCGTGATCTTCTCCCCGCGGCGCGCACCTAAGTGATCAATCTCCAGAGTTTCGCCGGTCTCGAGAACGAACGTCTCTTCCAGACCTGCCGATCGCAGATGTTGAGCCAGCGAGGCGTGCTTCGAGAGTTGCCGGTATTCGCCATGAATAGGAACAAAGTAACGGGGTCGTACTAGATTCAGAACGAGTTTCAGTTCTTCCTGGCTGGCATGACCGGAAACGTGCACCGGCGGGTTCATGGTGCCGTACACTAATTCAGCGCCGCGTCGGGCCATGTGGTTCATCATCCGGCCAATTGCCTTTTCGTTCCCGGGGATGATGCGCGAGCTCAGGACCACCGTGTCGCCGCGCTGCAAACTAAGGTGCCGATGGTTGTCGACTGCGACGCGGGACAGGGCAGACATCGGTTCACCCTGGGTGCCCGACACAATGACCGCTACTTTGTTGGGCGCCACCTGCATGATGTCCTGCGGACGCAACAGCGTCGAATCAGGAATCGAGAGCAGACCGAGATTATGCGCAATCTCCGTCACGTTTAGCATGCTGCGCCCGAGGAACGCGACTTTGCGGCCATGTTCTGCCGCCAGATCCAGAATCTGCTGCAGGCGATGAATGGAGCTGCTAAAGCAGGATATGATCAGCCGCCGCTCGGTGCGGACGAACAAATCTTCCAGGCGGGGGCCCACCGCACGCTCACTCTCCGTATAGCCGGGCCGGTCGACGTTGGTGGAATCGGAAAGCAGCAGCAATACACCGCGCTTGCCGTAATCAGCCAACGTGTGGAGGTCAAACAGCTCATTGTCGGTCGGGGTGGGATCGACCTTGAAATCACCAGTGTGGATAACCACGCCGAGCGGAGTCGTGACCGCCAACGCAACCGCGCTTACAATCGAGTGCGTAACGCGGATGAACTCGATCTCAAAAGGCCCCAGCGTAATTCGGTCCCCTGCTTTGACCACATGGAGCCGCGCTTCGTCGAGCATCTCATGCTCGTCCAGCCGCCGCTCGACCAGCGCCAGCGTAAACTCGGTCCCGTAGACCGGCATATTCAGTTGAGCCAGTAGGAAAGGAACGCCGCCGATATGATCCTCGTGCCCATGCGTGAGCACCAGGCCGCGGATCATGCTTGCGTGTTGCTCGAGATAGCTGAAGTCCGGCGTGACAATGTCTACACCGAGCAGCTCCGAATCGGGAAACATCATCCCGGCGTCAATGACAATAATGTCGTCGCCGTATCGGAGCGCCATTGAGTTCATACCGAACTCACCTAGCCCGCCGATGGGCACAACCTGCAACTTCCGGTCAGGCATAAGGCAGCAAGAAGCTAAGATTACCATGCGGCGTGCCCTCGCTCAGGAGCTTCACCTTGCCGCCTTCATCAAAACAGTGCGATAAGAAGTAGTACGATGCCGAAGCGCGTTCTCATCCCCTTCCGCCACTCGAAAAAGCTGAAACCCTATTTGGATGCCGTTCGCGCAGGCGGTATGGAGCCTATGGCAGCCGACGTCGCCTTTCCCGTTGCCCTCGGGGAGGCAGCAGGACTTCTGCTAATGGGAGGAACCGATGTGAGCCCGGCTCGCTATCACGCGATTCCGTTGCCCGAAACAGAGGCGCCTGACGACGCCAGGGATCAAGCGGAACTGGACCTCATCGAGGACGCGATGCACAAAGACCTGCCGATCCTCGCGATTTGCCGGGGTCTGCAGATCCTGAACGTTCATCACGGCGGGACTCTTATCCAGCATCTTCCTTCCACTTCCAGGCACGATCCGGAATTCGAGAACAAAGGAACGGCAGCGCACGAGATCTCGATCGATCCGGCCAGCCTCCTCCGACAAATTGCGGGAGGTGACCGGTGGCAGGTGAATTCCCGCCATCACCAGGCCGCAGATAAGATTGGGGAGGGGCTGCACATTGTGGCGCGTGACCCCGAGGATGGAGTTGTGGAGGCGCTGGAGCAGGATGGCAGCCGCTTTGTTCTCGCTGTCCAATGGCATCCGGAAGACCAGCTAGTCGATTGGCCGGAGCCGCTCCGACTATTCACCAGGTTTCGAGACGCGCTCTAAGCTTTCGAGACGCGCTCTCTTTCGGAGACGCTAAGGCAGCTCTGGGCTGCGCCTCAGCTCTAGTAAAACAATCTCGGGCGGACACCCAAAGCGGACCGGCAGCCCGGAGCAGCCCACGCCAGCGCTTGTGTAACCTTGCATCCGTCCATGGGTCCAATGCCCGGCAGTGTAGGCGCGAGGACAGCGTGCATTTTGGCGTACAGCCCCAATGCCCGGCAGCCGAATCTGACCCGCGTGCGTGTGGCCTGAAAGATACAAATTAACGCCTTCGCTCTCCGCTTCTTCGAAGATTTCGGGAGCATGGGCGAGCAGGACTGTAAAACTTCCGTCGGGGACAAGTTCGAGTGCTCGCGCCAGATCGTGGCACTGGTAATCAAAGGGATCATCCACTCCGGCCAACCAAAGAGGCGCGTCTGAATCTCCTATCCCCACCGCCTCGTTAATGAGCATGCGAACCCCGGCCTCCTCCATGCCGTGGGCAATCTCGGAGCTGTCGTGGTTTCCCAGAATACCGAATATCCCAAGCGGCGCATGGATGGCGGATACGACCTTGCGCATCAAAGGCCAGACGGGTTCGCTCGATCCATGATCTTCGAAACGATAGTCGCCTGTCATCACACAAACGTCCGGTCTGAGCGAGCTCAAAATGGGAGCCAGGCTTTCAGTCAATCCGGGTGTTCCCTCGATGTGGAAATCGGACAGATGTAGAATCTGGAACCCATTCAGCGCGGCTGGTAGATTCGGAAACTCGAGAGAAACGCGTCTCACCATCGGCGTGATGGCATTCCTGGCCCCGCGAGAATACAGTCCGGCCATTTGCAAACCGAGCTTCAACGTTGGACGTGTAATTTGGTGCTCAAACCAACGATAAAGCCGGCCATGCCGGTAGGTATGCCCAAGCTGGGCAAAGTGCTTCTCTACTACCAGCCGGGGTCCCAGGGAAGATTCAAGAGACAGGTGTTTTCGCAGCGTCACAGGCCGTCCGAGTGCAGTTTTCATCATTTTGATTCTGATAAACGAACCCGATAGTAAACCGCCGTCATCCCGAACAGGAGCAGCCACCCGGAGGAGAACATCCGCCATGTGACGCTGCTGTCCAGATGATCCACGGACCAATACAGGAACACATAAAAATTAAGGCCGTAGTACACAAGAAGGCCATACAGGGTCCATCTCATCCAGCGCGGACAGCGAAGCAGCTGCCCAGGATTCTTCATTGAGAATAGTTCAATCACAACAGGCAGCAAAAGCGCGCACAAGAGCAGTTGAAACGCCCAAAATCCTCTGATCTGCTCGCCAGGATCTAAGCCAGCCACCGCGTCAAGGTGCGCCCAGAGCGATATCGCCACACCTAGCAGGGACAACGCCAATAAGACCGTTAGAACCCGAGGATAAACTCGCCTGGTAGACGTAGTTCCCGAGACATTTTCCAGGTTTACACCCCCTTGCGAAAGGATCTTATGGCTTCGCGATTACACCGCATGCAATACGTGCTCCCGCATTCCCGGCGGGGTCACTCTTCATATCGTCTGCCGTCGCATGAACCATGAGCGCAGTTCCGCCATTACTGAAAATAGAATGCGGCCCTTCGGAGTAAGTCACGCTGGGAGCAACGACCGTGGTCTTCGCCGTTCCGTCGGCCGCCACTGTGAAATCGGGCATGTCCCCTGCGTGCGGGCCGTCCGGATTCTTTGAGCCATGCTTCTTGTTCTCGGGATTAAAGTGGCCACCGGCCGAGGTAAATTGCGGCGGATCGCACTTTGCATTTTGATGAATATGAATCGCATGCTCACCGGGAGGCAGGTGAGCGAAGTCCAATTCAATCTGCACACCTCCGGAGGTGGCCGGAGACAGAACCGCCGTCCCAACGCTTTCCCCCGCCCCATTCTTGAGTTGCACGGTGCTCTGCGCATTCAGCCCAAGCGTCCCTATCATGGCGCCTGTCAAAAGCAAGATCCCTCTGGTCGTCATCTATATCAGCTCTGCTCCTCAACCCTAAGATCTCATGCCTTGAAACGATGTTCAATGCTGCTTAGACCGGCAGAGTTAAGAGGGAACAGTCCACCATCACTATCACAGGTCTTACCCTTCTCCGGAATGATCTGCCGTGTCAACTTACCTCGACTCAGGAGATCTTAAAGATTCCTAAGGCACCCCTTATCTAAACCGGATCGAGATGAGATGGGCTTTGATTCTAAGTTGTTCCTCGTTTGGGCGCGTACATGAGGAGTCTGGGAATCCGGCTCTAAATTATTACGATAATTGCTAGCGAGTCCTTGACATTAGTAATAGTTATACATTTAGGGTCGACGATAAGATTTTTTGTGGTTTCCCCTTGTTTCGACGCACAGAGTTCGCTGACAATGTAGGAAATACATAATTTCTTTACACCAGTGGAAGCCTGATTACATTTGTGGTGGTTCAGGCAGCCGAGATGCGACGGAACATTGGTGGTGGACTGTGGCACGTCTGGTGGACTGTTCGACGAAGTGGGGATTTTTAATGGTCAGAGAGAACAAGCTGGGCCAACCCGGCAAACCGCAATTTAAGATACTCGCGCCTTCCAGGAGAGAAGTTCCGAAAGCGCTCATGCCGGCTGCTGTTAGCTCCGAGAGCCATGCAAACCTCATGTTTGGCCTCCAGATGCTTCGCGGGGGCGTGTACCGCGAGTACGCCGGTATTGCCGCTACTTTGCTCCCGGACGGACGCCACTATCATCAGTTAGATGACCAAAGCTGGCACATCCTCCTGCAGGACTCGGAAGGGCAGGTCGTGGGATGCGCGCGGTACCGGCCGATTCAGGGCGGCTTCGAGCAGCTGATTTGTAGCAAGGCTGCGGTCGCCCTTTCACCTGTTACGGGCCATGTTTTCCGCTCGGCCTTTGCCCAACAGGTAGCCGACGCTAAAAGACGCGGTCTCCACTATGGCGAGGCAAGCGCTTGGGCGCTCAGTGAGAAGGCCCGCTGCTCGACTGCTGCGGTCAACATTGCGTTAATGAGCTTTGCCTTGGCGGAAGCGCTAGGGGGTGGTGTAGGGCTCACAACCGCAAGTACGCGCCACCATGCTTCCTTGATTCTTCGTCGTCTTGGCGGGTCGCCGTTAGCCGGATTTGCCCCTTACTATGAACCCATGTTCGATTGCTCGATAGAGCTTCTCCACTTCGACATTAATCAGCTGGAGCCGCGTTATGAATCTAAGCTGGCTGAGATGCGGGAGGAAGTACGCAAGACCCCTCTGCTCTGCCCGATCGAAGCAGTGCAGGAAAGTGAATACCCGCTGAGTATTGACCTGCCTGCGTATCTGCCGAATCCAGCTCAATACCAGATCGCGTCCGGCATCCCGCTCCGCTAAGGTCTTCTTCCAAGATGAAATAGGGGCTGTTCGTCTATCGCAGACGAACAGCCCCTATTTCATCTTGGCTTTCAAACCGGCACAAGCGCCACAAAAAAAGCGGGAGAGACCGAAGTCCCTCCCGCCCTATTTCAACAATTAATTGAACTAGCTGATCAGCTTCTTCTTGCCGAAGATGCCGAGAGCGAAGAGTCCAGCGCCGATCAAAGCCATAGATGCCGGCTCAGGAACAGTCGGAGTAGTACCCATCGTCGAGAAGCTAGCCTGGAAACCAGTCCGGATGAAGCCATTTGTCGCCAAATCGTTCAGGAGACCGGAAATTGTGGTGTCAGGAGCACTGCCAAAGGCCGCATTGAACTTGCCAATGAACGGCACATAGGTATTCGAACCAGCAAAATAAGCCCGACCAGACAGACTCATCAAGGCGCTAACGCCGTTGACGCCCTGCTGGAGAGTTACCGGAGATCCCGGCTGAGCGGCACAGACGCTGCCCGGAGTATCAAAGCCTGTCCCGGAACATACCGGATTCGGAGAGACCGGCAGGGGATTTGCTCCGCTGAGATCAAGATTGATCCCAACTGTTGTCAGCTCGATGAAGGGAGCCAATGTAAAGGAACTACCCGGAACCACAGGACCCGGCCCAAAAGTTCCACCGTTGGTCGGAGTCAGGAGGTTGTGGATCTTCTCTTGATCCCCAGCACTCAGACCAGAGAAGGCTCCAGAGGCGGGCAGAACAACTCCTGCTGTCTCATCGGCTGAGGTAGCCGTAGGCAAGCTGTTGTAGCCGAACAGAAAAGAGGTGTTCGTAACATATACAGTGCCGGTTAAATTAAACGTACCTGTACCCACAGATGCAGCGGACGCCGCACCATGAAGGACAAACATTGATGCCAGAGCTCCAACCACTCTGCTGGCTTTGCTAAAAAACATAGATATAACCTCCAACGATTCTTTCACGCGCAAATATGCAGCATTGCGTCTTTGGCAATCATACCGGGCTTACTCTGAGGGGCGATACCCGTACTTCTACTGGTACGGTACCTCAAGACTAATGACATTGTCGTTTTCCACCTCATACTCAGCTTTTTCACAATCCTTGTGATCTACAATCCGGGTACCGCACCCGCTCTATCCCAACGAGCTTTCCCAATGCGGCACTCGGACGCGAGCAACACTTCTCACATTTCTTTCGATCCGTGCACCCGACATTGAGAAGAGCGGCCAAGAGGAACTACTCTTCCTCTTCTTCCTCTAGTTCCTCGTCATCGAGGTCCTCATCGTCCGCGTCATCTTCATCCGCGTCTTCATCGACCTCCTCGTCATCATCGTCATCGTCGTCCGCGCCTAGCTCGTCTAAATCGTCTGCATCCACCTCATCGACATCTTCGTCCAGCAGTTCATCTTCGGGATCTGCCCGCAGACTCAACGGGTCCCGCTCCGAATAGAAAGGCTCCACCGCGCTCATAGAATCGTAGAGATTCATCGTTTTTCTCCTCCAGGGATCAGTGACAGCTCTGCCTATATACTGTCCGGCGGCGCATCACGTATCGTTACGATGCAGAATGTATAGAAAACTGTTCTTCTTTTCGATGAAAGTGAACCCCGGCAAATTTACGGCAAGATCCCGAAACTACCGAGAGAGCCAGGGCTTCCAACAGCAGGAACAACATGGCAAAAGTTAAGGTTTATGGAGCTGACTGGTGCAGCATGACGCAGCGAACGCTAGCGCATTTGCAATCGCGTCACATCGAGTACCAATACGTGGATATAGACAAGGATCGCGAAGCTGCCAAGTGGGTGGCCGAACAGAACAACGGGAGAGAAAAGAAACCGACTCTCGATATCGATGGCGAAGTCCTGACCGAGCCGACGAATGGCGAGTTGGACAAAGTGCTGGCTGAAAAAGGAATCCGGTCGAAATAGAGAGCTGGTGATCTTTTCGGGATTACACCGGCCCTTCATGGCCGCGAGCACTGACCCGCTCTACGGAAGTAACTGCTCCCCGTTCCACGATCGCTGCCCAATCATAATTATTCACCGTCGGGCAGATATGTCGCGGCAGAAGGTACAGCAGCTCTCCAAGCGGTGGCTGACGGGCGGAGTCGCTGATCGCGAAAGGGAGATGCTCTTCGCTGGGCTTCAGTGCCCGAAGTTCACCCTTGCCCAAAACCAGGCAATTCGGCACTCCGCTATCGACCGACACGCTTTTGTGGCCGGCATCGCAAGTGACAACATCGGGCTTCGGATGGCTCACGACCTGACTAATCACCAGCGCAGCGGGCTTAAGATCGTAGCTCTCGGGCAGTTGCGCCAAGCTCGATGCGTCGTTATAGATCACCGTTCCGGGCGAAAGCTGATGTGTAAAGGATGCGTTCCAAAGTCCCGGATAGGAAAGCGCGCAAGGGACCGCAGGAGTTCCGGCTGTAATCACTTCCTTTATATGCACCGACTCCGTCTCGGCAGCCGCGATTAATTGGAGCAGGTCATCGTAGCGCGCGTGGGCCCTCTTACTGCGCTCCGCCAGATCCGGCTCCGCCGAATTGCCGTCGTAAAAATGGAGCCCGCGGAAACGCAGGCCGGCGGCCTGAATGGCGCTCGCCAGTTCTGTCAAGATTTCTGCCTGATCGCGCTCGATCCCGGTCCGGTTCATGCCTGTGTTGATATCGATAAACAGGTCGACCGGGGTGTTCATCCAGTCGCGGATCTGTTCTTTTGCTTCAACGATTGCCGATACTTTCACATGCGGATAGGCTGCGGCGATCGCGGCAACACGCTCCGCGTTCCGGCCCATATGCGGGTAAGCCACCAGCACGTCCTGAAAGCCGGCCTCGCAAGCGGTGAGCAGTTCGAGCGTTGTCGCGCACTTGGCCGTCGTCACCCCGGCTTCGACCAGCATCTTCATCACGTACCCGAGCTTGGCTGTCTTCAGGTGCGGTCGCCATCTGCCCGGTTCCCCGCCCATCACGGCAATCATCCGGTCTATGTTGTGCCGGACAACCGCAGGGTAGATCACCAAAACGGGCGTGAGCAGCTTCGTCTCGTTTACCCGGTAGCGGGCGGGGTCGAGACCGGCGGTCGATTCAAGCACCGGCCGCGGCGTCTTTCAGCGCGATAAAGTAGTGGTACACAGCCGGGAGTGTAACATCGTTGGACCTGTTCAGGAAGGCAAATAGTCAGGCTGAGATCGCGCAGGCGGTTTCACAAAGCCGCCGCGATTTTCTGCGGACGGCTACCGGGGCAACTCTGGGAACGACCCTCTTCGCGGCGGCTTCGCCCAGCCCGTTGCGAGCTGCGGTTCGCCCGCCCAAAGCGGTCGTGGTTACTTTCGGTGGCGGCTCGCGTGATGACGAAACGTTTGCGGAAGATGGCCAGGGAAATATTCCGTACATGTTGCGGGAGCTGATCCCGAAAGCTACGTTTTTTACCCGCGTCGTGAATCGCGGAATCCTCGGCCACTACGTCGCAACCGCCAGCCTAGCAACCGGCGTCTATGAATCGTTTAATAACTTCGCGGCCGTTCCGCCGGATTTTCCGACTGTTTTCGAATATTTCCGGCAGGATCTGAAACGCCCGCTCACCGATGCCTGGGTGGTCGCGCCGAGCAACGGCTTCAACCGCATAGGCGAGAGCGGCCATCGCAACTACGGCAAGGGCACTGGCGCAGGCGTCATTCTTCCGAAGCGTTTGTTGAGTGCAGCGCTCGGTAGTAGCAGCGCCAGCTACGAGCATCTGCTTCGCGATAATTACGAGTCGCCGCTTTCCGCGGCAGCCGAAGGCGGCAATGGTCTCGACCTTCACGAAGTCGCGGAAATGCTGCAGTTCTCGGTCAGTGACTTCAAGATCCATGCGCGCGCTTTGTCCAGCCCCGATGAACTTTCCGTGTACATAGCGAAACAGCTGATGCTTAAGCTTTCGCCCAGTCTCCTTTGGATCACGCTGCACGATATCGACGTCGCGCATTCCGGCGCCTTCTCGCTATACGTCGATGCGATTCGCCGTTCCGACTATCTCTGTGCAGAAATCTGGCGAAACATTCAAGCCAATCCTGAATACGCGGGCAACACCACGATGTTTATCCTGCCTGATTTTGGCCGGGACTCCGATCTGAGTCCTGGGGGCAATGGGTTTCAGCATCACCGGACCGGCGACGCAGTGTCACGCACCACCTGGATGTTGGTGATGGGTCCCGGAGTGCGCGAGAACGTTGTAGTTGACCGGCCGGTTAGTTCGATCGATCTGGTTCCTACGCTTGGCGCACGGCTGGGCTTCCAACCACGCTTTTCAAAAGGCAGCGTACTCGGCGAGGTCGTCTAGCTAAATGAAACCGGCAGATCTGACCTCGGAGCAGTTTGCCTCTTACCCGCCTCTCGCGCGGAAAACGGCTGTCGAGCACCTGCCTTTGCTGCGGCAACTTCCGGTAAGTTTCCTACCGTTTCTGTTGAAAGAAACCATAACGCTCGATTGGAAGTTTCCTGCCGAGCAAGACGAGCTGCTGGCCCAATTGCGTTATCTCGAATCTCTTTCGCCCGGCGAAAGAACGGGTGAAATGAAGCCCTTTGCCGAACTCCGTCTCTCGCCTGAGCTCGAAGCGTTTGATGCCGTCAATCTGCCTGGGCAGTTTCTTGAGCGCTTGTCAGCACATCTCTGGGCGACTTCACAGATGGACACTTTCCGCTCGGCATCGGAGCTTTACATGGCGCGCTTCCGGAATGCTCACGCCGATCCTACCCCGGCAATTTCGCGTTTAGCTGTCGTGCTCATCGGGCAGGGTGTCGCAACTAATACCTATCCTTTATTCCGAAAGCTGCGCCGGGAAGGTTGCTGCTTCCGGCAAGTCGATGGCACGGGCGGTGTACAGACTGTTACCGAGTTGCTCGCCTCCCGAGTTGCCTCGCAGCCGGTCTCCTACGCGCACTGGCTCATCGATGGGGCACGGGCTTCCGCGAACCCTCCCCAAGTTACTTGCGTTTCCTACGAGGGGCTCTCAGGCGTGCGACTCGCTTTGACCGCGAAGATGCGTCAGGCGTTCGAATCGAGAACCTCACCCGAGTTCTTGCGTACGGCTCTCGCTGAGATGACGCCAGAGTCGCTCGGCATGAAAGATGTGGCGCGAGACGAGGTGCTCAACCGCTTTAAGGTCAGTCTGCTGACCGAAGGATCGGGCACCCAGATCTACAGCACTACGTTCGTACAGTGGACGGCTCGCGAAGCGCTCCGGCGCGCGAAACCTCTAACCTTGGTGGCTCGTTTCGCGCCTCGCGTGCGCGAAGCGTCTATGAATGAACTGCTCAACGGAGGCAGCGAGCACGCGATAGATCCGGCCGGCTCGCTTGTCGACGCAGACATGGGCGCCTGGTACACCTGGATCAGTTTGCAACGGCTGACAGGCGCCGATCAATCGTCGTTCGTTGCATGGTTCGAAAATCACAATCAAGCAGTAGCTGTCGGTCCGTCGTTTCCGAAAGGCAAAGAAGATAATTCACCGCTCAGCCTGGCTGCTCTTTTGAAACGCGCAAGCTAAACGGCGGCGCCCAACGCTCCTTCGATTTCCGGATATCGAAACTCAAATCCCGCCTGCTCCGGGGCAGCTGGAATGACTCGCAGGCTGGTAAATAGAAACTCGGCCATCTCACCGAGCAGGATGCGCAGAGCGAATTTTGGAACTGGCAAGATCGCCGGCCGGTGCAAAGCCTTCCCGAGAGCGGCAGTAAACTGCGCATTCGTCACGGGCTGTGGGCTGCTACCGTTCAAAGCGCCGCTCAAACTTTCCGTTTCGGCTGCAAAGAGAAACAGCCTGACAAGGTCCTCGACATGAACCCACGAATTCCATTGTTTGCCGTTGCCGAATTTACCTCCTAACCCTAAGCGGAAGGCCGGCAGCATCGCCTTCAGTGCTCCGCCATTCTGTCCCAGTACGGTCGCGATGCGGATGGGTACCACGCGAAGACCAAGGTCGCGCGCACGACCTGCTTCGCGCTCCCAGTCTTTACACACTCCAGCCAGAAAATCGTTTCCGGGAGGCTTCGACTCGGTCAGAATTTCGCTCCCGCGGTCCCCGTAATATCCGACGGCAGAAGCCGATACCAAAACAGAGGGCCTGTGCCGGAGTTCGCGAATGGCGTCGACGAGTCTGCGCGTACCTTCCACTCTACTGTCATAAATACGTTTCTTCACAGCACCGGACCAGCGTTGAGCAATAGGCTCGCCTGCCAGATGAAAGACAACATCAATACGCGACAAAGCATTCAGGTCCGGCTTGTCGTTTGGATCCCAAGGGTGGAACGAAGCCTGTGAGGGAAGGTGCAGGCTGCGCTTCCGGGCCAGGTAGTAAACGGCATCGCCGCGCTCGAGCAAATGCTCAACCAGCTTTGTGCCAATGAAACCCGTCGCGCCAGTCACTAAATAAGTCATACCGTTTTAGCTGGATCTTTGCCTATTCTCTCCATCGTCTGGATCTCCTCGATATAAGCTTGCGTGTGCGATTTGCGCTGGAGTCCCTCAGCCGACATATAGCGGAGTTTGCCGAAGATGGGGCGCTCACCCCAGGCACGGTCATGCAAGCCGAAACACCACAGGATATTCGTGTAGGTGTTCGGATCACGCCCGTCTAGCGCAAATTTCTCGTGTATCTCGATCATGATATCCGCCGCGTCCTGATACTGTGGCGTCCATTCGATAATTTTCTTGCCCCAGTACATGCGATAGTAGCCATGAATTTTTCCTCGCAACAGCATTTCTTTCTGCGTGGCGTTCCAGAGTTCGTCGTACGTTTCGCCCGCGATCAGCTTTTCGGCGCTGTAGGCCGGGTCGCGCTTGTCACTCGCGTGCCTCTCCATCGTTTGCTGGCACCAGTCTGGCAGGTTCTTTAAGTCTCCCGGATTGTCTACGAATCTCGCATAGTTGAAAGCCAGCTCGCGGCGCACAATCAGCTCTTCCAAATACTCATCTGCAATCAGCTTGTGCTTGGCTGCATACTCTCGCACGTTCAGCGCCACTTCGAGCGACGAAATCTGGCCGAAGTGCAGGTAAGGACTAAGATGCGATGTGGCATGTTCCGAAGGCTCATTCCGTGCCTTGGCGTATCGCCTGAGATTGTTTTCCAGAAAATAATCCAGCAGCTTTTCAGCTTCCATCTGGCCGCCCGCAAAACTGAGCGACGGCTTCACGCTATGGTCTATGGCGCAGGTCGCCACGAGCTCAGCAATGTTCCTTTCTGTCACAAGCGTGTGGAACTCCGGAAGAACTCCGGTAAATCGCCGCTTCACCTGCAACTCATCCGGCCTCACCAGATACTTGGAAAGAACTCTCTTGATCCTGGGCCGGATGGTGTAAGCCCCGTACTGCCGGTGCTCAATTTGCGACATCGGCACAATGCAGCTCGAATCCACAACGTAGTACGGCACATCGAGCTTCGCTGGAACGCGCGCATTGTGCGTGCGCGCAATGAACGTCGGATAATCGTCCGTGACGACGGCAGCCGCCTTCCGGGCCAGCTCGTATAACGTGTCATTGCGAGCCTCGTGGGTGCGCCTCAGATAAAAAATATAGCCGATTCCCGCTTTTTTCAGGCGGCGCCCAGTCTCCGGTACGGCTTCTAAAATGAACGTGTGTAGGCGATCGTTCGCATGGCCGTAGGTGCAGGTGAGCCCTTCATAGAACAACACCGGCAGTTTGTATTTGTTAGCAAGCTCGACCGCATACAGTAAGCCGTGGTTCGCATCCACCCGCCGGTTCATCTGAGCCCAATACAAGACGTACTCGGCCTCTCTGCGGTCCGTTGCTTCGTTTAATTTCCTGATGCGCTCGGGCTCAACTGGCATAACGTTTTGTAGGATGCAGCAAGCGCGTCTTCGAGCTACTTTCGCCACGCGTTCTCCGAGCGGGAGAGGCCGTTACTCTTTAGGCGCGATCCCGAGCGCTTTCATCTTGCGGTACAAATGACTGCGTTCGAGGCCGAGAAGCTCCGATGCCCGCGTAACGTTACCGCCCGTTTCATCAAGCTTGCGAAGAATATAATCGCGCTCAGCCGCTTCTTTTACTTCGTGAAGGCTGCCGAATCCCTCACTCTTGGCCAATGGCGTCTTACGCGTGGAGTCGAGCGGCAGATGACGCGCCTCAATCCGCTTCGGCCCGTGCAAAATGACGATCCGCTCCATCAGGTTGCGCAGCTCGCGCACATTGCCGGGCCAGTTGTAATGGAGGAGCGCATCTACCGCGTCCTCACTGAGCTCTTTTTCTTTCCGGCCATACGCAGTCGCGAAGGCTCGCAGGAAATGTGTCGCGAGTAGCGGGATGTCCTCGGCCCGGTCGCGCAGCGGTGGCACAGTAAATGGAATCACGTTGAGACGGTAGAAGAGATCCTCGCGGAAATTGCCCCGCTCAATCTCCCGTTCGAGATTCTTGTTCGTCGCAGCTACCACTCGCGCGTCCGCCTGAATGGACTGAGGGGCGCCGATCGGCTCGAAGCGATGCTCGTCAAGCGCGCGCAGCAATTTGGCCTGCGTCTTGAGGCTCATATCGCCTACTTCGTCCAGAAAGAACGTGCCGCCGTGCGCCTTCTGCAGCTTCCCGATTTTGTGATCCGCCGTGCCGTTAAGGTTGGTCCGGCGATGCCCGAACAACTCACTTTCGATCAGGTCTTCGGGAATCGCCGCGCAATTCACTTCGACAAAAGGCCCATCGGCTCGCGTACTCATCTTGTGCAGCGCGCGCGCCACCAGCTCCTTGCCCGTCCCGCTCTCGCCGTAAATCAAGACACGACCATTGCTGCCCGCCATCAGCTTCAACTGTTGCCGGAGCGCTTTCACCGCCACACTGTCGCCGATAATCTCAGGAGACGCAATATCCTCGCGCAGACGGTGGAGCTCGCGATCCAGGCGTCGTTGCTGCACGGCGTTCTTCAAGGCCACGCTGACCTTCTCAATCGTCAGGGGCTTTTCGACGAAATCAAATGCGCCGAGCTTGGTCGCCTTCACCGCCGTTTCGATGTTGCCGTGCCCCGAGATCATGATCACTGCGGGACGCGCATCGGCCGGAATCTCCTGGATACGCTGCAGTGTTGTGAGACCGTCCATACCGGGCAGCCAAATATCAAGCAACACGGCATCGAACGTATCGCGGCCCAAAATCTCGAGGCAGGCCTCGCCGGTGCCTACCGCAGTCGAGTCATAGTTTTCATCACCGAGAACGCCGCGCAGCGATTGACGTATGTTTGCTTCGTCGTCGACTATCAGAATTCTAGCTTCGCTAGCGGCCATCGTTGGGGAGAGCTACACCTTCAGAGTAGCTGGAGAGGTTTCTTCTGCGTCAGACGCGGAGTCGCTGTCACCGCTCAATACCACGTTAAACTCGACTACGAACCGGGTACCCACCGGCCGGTTATCTTCGAGGCGCACCTTTGCGTGGTGCTCCGTGACGATGTGGCTTACGATGGCCAGCCCGAGACCGGTGCCCCGTCCCTTTGTCGAGAAGTAGGGCAGAAAGAGCTTCTCTTTGTCATCCGCCGAAACACCGTAACCGGTGTCCGTCACAGCCAGTTCGACCACCTCCGGAGCAGGACGCGACGTCGTGACCATCAACCGCCTCACAGGTGCGTCTTTCATGGCTTCCGCCGCGTTATCCACCAGGTTTACGATCACGCGCTTGATCTGCTCGCGATCGAGCAGGATTGGCGGAATGTTTTTTCCAAGCGCAACCGAGACGTCGATGTTCTCAAGCCTGCCCGCAAAGACAGTCATCGCGCTCTCCACAACTTCATTCAGATCGGCCGGCATGGGATGCGCGGCAGGAAAACGTGAGAACCTGGAAAACTCGTCGACCAGAGCCTTCACCGTTTGCACTTCACCTTGAATTGTCTGCGTGCACTCCTGGAGAATGGCTCGCACTCCGGGCGGCAAAGAAAGCCTCCCCAGCTGGCGGGCCATGCGGTCTGCGCAAAGTGAAATAGGAGTGAGCGGATTTTTAATCTCGTGCGCAATCCGCCGCGCTACCTCCTGCCAGGCCGCCGACTTCTGAGCGCGCAGGAGATCGCTCGTATCTTCGAGCACCATCACGAAACCGCGCTGGTCTTCTAATGAAGCAACTGTTACAGCCAAATGAAGTACCGGGGAGACGTGATCCAAATCCAGCTGGCAAGCCGCAGTCCCAGTTCGGCGTGCACGGTTCAGGACGTACCTGATCTCGACCAGTTCGTCTGGTGAAAACAAGTCTTCGAGCTTGCGCGCACCCGCCACCACTTCTTCCGGAAAGATGCCACGCAGAGCGCGATTCCCTCTTTCAATTCGTTCATCAAGGGAGACGGAAATCACGCCGGTAGGAATGCTCTCGAGAATCGCTTCGGTGAATTGCCGGCGCGCTTCAAGCTCCAGGGCGTTTCCTTCGAGCTCACTGGTCATGGCATTAAACGCGCGAACGAGCGTTGCCAGCTCATCAATCGCTTTGACCCGCACGCGATACGATAAATCGCCTCGCCGGACTTCCTGCGCCGCTCCAAGAAGAGCCGCAATCGGAATGCTGATCTGCCGCGACAACACCTGCGCTGACCACGTCGCGAAGAACAGCACAAAAAGCGTCAACAGGCAGATCATCAGGAAATAGGTTTCGCCATAGAACTTTTTATGGCCACGAAGATTATTCTGCTCATCTATAAAATGTTCAATCGCAGTTGCTTTTTCAGCCGGATCCAAAGCAAGCGCAGCCGCTACATCGATCTCGCCAAGCTTTTGGCTGCCATCTGAAACAGGAGCTTTCGCTTGCAGGAGCGATGTGCCCGGTTTCTGAAATCGCTGATACAGCAGCATCGGCACACGCGCGTCCGGCAACACCAGAACCAGCTGCTGGATGCCGGATTTTTCAGCAAGCGCACGATAAAACTCGCTGTCGACGTGCCCGCTTGCGGCGGCCTCCCCGGTTTGGGGCAGCAGCCCGATCCAGTTCGCCTCTGCTTGCACGCGTCCTTGCGCTTCGCTGCGATACGATCTGTCGAGATCCTGCAAATTCATTTCGATTCCGTGGACAGGCTGCCGGAACCATTTGTCGAGCGTCCGGTTCAACACAGAGTAATTGAAGAACGCCGAAAAAAGCGTGGGCGCAATCGTCAAGGCAAGAGCGCCGAGTAGCAAACGCGACCGGATACGCGAGCCTTCACGGTTATTCTGCCGGTCCATGTACAACTTCACGCCGGCCCGCACCAGCATGAACGCAAGCGTGACGGCCAGCACGAAGATCAGCATCGAAACGGCTGAAAGAACGATCGTTTCGTGTACGTCCGACGGTCCGTACGAGAAGCTGAACGACCCTTGCCACACCATCAGGGCCAGCAGAACCAGAAAGATAACCGCACCTGCAGAAAATACGAAGCGGCGTTTCACGACACTGTCATCGTAACGCGAATAGCGGCACAGCACTCGCGGACATCCCGCGCAAAATATCTACCGCATTCACACCGTTGCAACCATGCTCCTGTATGAAGGATGACTAGGAGACTACTTTGATCACCCACGAGAAGAGAGCCTTATCGCTGGTCCTTCTTAGTTCGCTTGTGTCATTCACCGCGAACGCAGAGGACCGTTCACACGACTGGGACAGCAATCACATCCGTCACGTATTGCTGCTCAGCATCGATGGCATGCATGCCATCGATTACATTAACTGCTCGCGAGGAATCAGCGGGGTCAATGGCGGCCAGTCGTATTGCCCCAACCTTGCCACCCTGGGCCAAACTGGTTTGAATTATCTGAACACGTCGACCTCTAAGCCGTCCGATTCGTTCCCCGGCCTAATGGCGATCGTAACGGGCGGATCGCCGCGCACGTTTGGCGCGTTTTATGACGTTGCATACGATCGATCTCTGGCGCCCCCTGCGAAAACAACCGGCAACGGACTGGCAGCAGGCCCGTGCGTGGCGGGTGCAGCGCCCCGGGGTACAACCACCGAATACGAAGAGGGAATCGACATCGATCAAACGAAATTGAATGGCGGCGCTCCCGGCGGCGCAGCTCTCGCGGATGGCGGCATCCGGGCCATCGATCCAAGCAGACTCGTGCGCGATCCCAGCAATAACTGCGCACCGGTAGAGCCCTGGAATTTCATAAGAACAAATACAATCTTCGGCGTGATCCATGGCGCGGGCGGCTATACAGCCTGGGCCGACAAACATCCTGCTTACTCCGCGGTGTCCGGCCCCGGCAATGGCACGAACGTAGACGACTATTACTCTCCGGAGATCAACTCGCTCGTAGTGAATCTGCCCGGCGTAACCATCCCTAACGGGATATCTTGCGCCACTGTTCCTGATCCGACACAGACCGGTTCCTGGACGGACAGCTTCCAAAATATCCGCTGCTACGACACGCTCAAGGTCAGAGCCATTCTGCATCAGATCAATGGACGTCGGCACGGCGGCGTCAGAAATGCCCCGGTTCCCACGCTTTTCGGCATGAACTTTCAAGCCGTGAGTGGTGGCCAAAAACTCATCGAGAAGAATGTCGGCACAGGCGGCTATGTCGATGGTGAAGGCACGCCAACCACCGAACTGCTCCACGAGATCGAATTCGTTGACGCTTCGGTCGGCGAAATGATCACGAATCTGAAAGACCAGGGTCTCTACGATTCAACGCTGATCTTAATTACCGCGAAACATGGCCAGAGCCCGGTCGATCCCAACCGCTTCCTGCCAATCCCCGGGCCGAACGGAACGAACGGCACAACTCCGGCTGATCTCCTCGCCTCCCTTCTTCCCTACTCCGAATCGCCGAACAACCCAACTGGTATCGGACCCACGCAAGACGATATCTCGCTCTTGTGGCTCGCCGATTCACATCAGACGAACAATGCGGTCTCGACGCTCGAAGCGAATGCAACCAAAGCAGGGATCGGCGAAATCTTCTACGGCTCCAGCCTCGATCAGATGTTCAACCGCCCGGGTCTGCCGCCCTATGGCGATCCTCGTTCGCCCGACATTATCGTCGCGCCGAATCCGGGAGTGGTTTACACCGGAAGCAAAAAGAAGCTTGCCGAGCACGGTGGTTTTTCACACGATGATTCGAACGTCATCCTGCTCGTGGCCAACCCGCAAATCCTGGCCCGGACCATTACGGCCGCCACGCAAACCAGTCAGGTTGCACCAACCATCCTCAACGTTCTCGGCTTTAAGCCCGGAGATCTGGATGCTGTCCGCCAGGAAGGAACGCAGGTTCTCCCTGGCGCCAACTTCCATTGGGATAGCAGCCGGAACTGGTAACCCGGGCAAAACACCGCAGAGGGGCAGCCCATCTGCCCCATCAGTCCGCTCGCAACTCGCTTACGGCCGCTCTTCCGTCAGTAGTTGTTTTTTCATCTTCGAGATTGCCTCAGCGAGATCGCCAGGCGAGTGCAACTTAAAGGTCGTTCCGTTTCGCGCATTTGTGATGTGCTCAATCGAATCGGGGAAGTCGCTCCCATAGCGTGGAAAATACTCCATGTAAAAGAAGGGAACGGTCGCGTGCTTCCCAGGCGCGAACATTTCCGGAGGAAGCTTACGGGTCATGCGCTGGTTCGGCCCGATAAACACCACCGCGTCCGCCGAGCGCTCCCGAATAACTTCCTTACGCACCAAATTGGCCAGCACGTCGCCCCAGCCATCCGGCCGCTGCAGAATTTTATAGGAGACGGTGCCGAGTTCGAGTTTGGTAAGCGCTTCGAAAAGCCTATACATGCCGAGGTGGTCGAAGTCTTCATCGCGATAGAGCTCCTGTTGCTGATCGAGGTTGAACGCGACCAGATGTACGGAAGCGAGTGGCAGTTGCCGCAGTAAAGAAGAAAGCGCTCCCAGCAGGAAAGCGCGATCCCACGCCCGTAGCTTGGATGAATACGGATTGGCAGGCGCAGCATCCAGCAGCACTGTCAACCGCAAGCCTTTTCCGTCTTCCGAGACGCCCTTCCAGACAGGCAAGCTGATGGCGGCCACCTTAAGAGGTCCTAAAGCGGCCGGTATGCTCGCCTCCTTCCCATGCGGAGAGGCACTCATGCGCCATGATTTCCGGTGCAGTCTGTTCCCGTCGTCGATCACCGCAAGTTCAATTTCGTATTCGCCCTCACCTGCTGCGAACACTCCGCTAAATTCAACATCGGCATGCAAGTGCCTGAAATCGACCTTGCCCTCACGGGCGCGCGGCATCGCCGGGATGGTGAACGATTGCCCCAGCAGAGTAGGGTCGGCACCCTTTGGCGTGATGCGCAAGAGTGTCGCAATCGTCGTCTGCTTACCGCCAAACTGATTCAGCGGGCATTCGATAACGTACCCAAACTCGTAGCGGAAAGAGAAGTCGAAAAACGGTTTGAACAGTTGTACTTGACAGGTCAAGCGACCACTATTAGAACTCTTCTCGAACAGACGCGAGAAGCTCTCCTCAGCCGAAGGGCTCAACGGAAGTTGTGCCGCCGCCGGAGCAGGCTGCCACAGCCCGCAACCGGCCAGCACTAACCTCAACCAGCCTTGAGCGCTAACCCTTGCCGCTTTCTGCTTCCTGCTTCCTGCGAATGTCAGCCATCCCAACGGCACCAACAGAGTGCACCCTCCAACAGCTTTGATCTCGAACGATAACACGGAAGAGCCGCCCTCCGGTGCTGAGCTTGCTGGCTTGAGGCAAGTTGTGTCAGAGGCGAAAGGGCGGCAATCCGTCTGAAGGTGGAATCAAGCGAAGGCCCCGCGATACAGAAACAACCAAGGATTGAGAAAGTCAGGCGTTCGGCGCTGCGCTGCTAGTCAGAATAGAACAGATACTTGCGCCATTGATCGTCGCTTCTTCCTAAGAGCCGCATCAAATGCCTGCTCGTGTGCAAACTGAAGGGCCGCGGCGGCCGGGAGAGTTTCATCCCAGCTTCGTCAGGCGTGCGGCTCCCCTTGCGGTTGTTGCAAGGATGGCAGCACGCGACCAGGTTCTCCCAGGTTGTTTCGCCGGCGCGCGATCGCGGAATGACGTGGTCAAGCGTCATCTCGCCCGAGGGCAGCGTCTTGTGGCAATACTGGCACGTGTAGCGGTCGCGCATAAGAATGTTCTTGCGTGACAGCGCTCGCGTCTGATGCGGAATTCTACGATATTCGAGCAAACGAATCACAGACGGAACACTTAGCGACCGCCGTGCGGAGTGAATCTGAGAGGGAGCCAGCTCTTCTGCCGAGGCGACACCTTTCAAAATCAGCACGACCGCTCGACGCGCGGCGCAAATATTGATCGGCTCGTAGCTGGCATTCAGAACGAGTACAGGCCTGTGGAGCCGGTCAGGACTAGCCATCTCAGGTTACCCTCCCCTTTTCGTAATTCCCGGTCGCTAACCGGTCCCCGTATCACTTAAAACAGCCGTCGCCGGCCGTGGGATCCTAGAAGCGGAACTCGTCGTTTGGCTGATACGGCGGTCAACGCGCGCTAGCGTAAGCACGGCAACGTGCGCCACACCGGCATTCTTCAAAGCCTCTGCGGCGGCTCGCGAGGTAGCGCCGGTCGTAAAAACGTCGTCAATCAGCAGAACACGTTTCCCGGAAAGCTGCTCAGCACGACGCACCAGAAACGAACCCTCAAGATTCTTTTGGCGTTCGCGGTCGTTTAACCCCGCCTGCGCCTTGGTATACCGCTTGCGTCGCAAGTTCTTGGCAAGCTTCAACCCGAATCGTTTGGCCACCGGCAGCGCCAGTAACTCAGCCTGATTGAAGCCGCGCTCCCACTGCTTGCGCCAGTGCATCGGCATGGCCATGATGAAGTCGTAATTGCCTTCGCGCGGCAAGGCCCTTAACAGGAGCCGACTCAATGGTCCGGCCAGACTTTCCACCTTCCCGTACTTAAAAAGATGGATTAACTGCTGAAGCGAACCCTCAAAACTGCCGAACGAGTAGGCAGCATCGAAGTTAACCAGGCTCTCACGGCAAACTGCGCACAGCCCCCTCTCATCGAGCGAATAAGGCTCGACAAATGGAGTTTTGCAAGACTGGCAGAAGAATTCGGAGCTTAGCGGTTGTGGAAGTGCCAGGCAGGAGGCACAAACAGGAATCCGCGAAATTCCGATAAGGGGCTGCTCACAAAGACGGCAGTCGTCCGGGAAAATAAGATTGAAACACGCAGCACGGGTTTTCCTTACCATTGAAAGGAGCCCGCTTGGCCGATTGTAGCTAGTAGATATGACGGTGCGAGTCGTGAGACTAGGGAAGGCACACCCCCACTAAATCCAGAGTATATACCATACCTCAAGAACGTGTGATGACGGACTGTAAAGTTGCTTAGAGATGGCGATGAATGAACGATTGGCAAATACTTCTAATTGAAGGCGACCCTCAACGAGGTGCGCAGGTCAGCTCACTCCTGGCGTCCGCGAACCACTCGACTATCGCCGTGCCAAATTTCAACGAAGCTTCAGAAGCGCTGTGTATCCAGCGATTCGATGTGATCCTGGTTGGGTCCGGACAAACGTCGGCGGCACTGAGCAGCTTTGTTGCCTTTCTTCAGGAACTTAAGGCGGGGCAACGCACCGGCTCGCGTGTTCCTCTACTCTCGTATTCACCCGGCATGCTCGGCGAGAGTGCGTTTGACGCCCACCTCCCCGCGGACTTTCTGCCAACGCAGCTCCCGGAAATCCTGGCGGGCCTTTCTGCCCGGCCGGCGGAGGCGGATGCAAGTATCGGCCTAAACTTCCCCATCCTTTCGGTATTCGAACCGGCCCAGTTCGAAGAGCAGTGCGCTAACGAGACCGAGCTGATGGTCGAAATCCTCGATCTGTTTCAGGAAGAGAGCGCCCGCGAACTCCCGGAGATGGCGGCGGCTGTTGCCGAAGCCGATTTTGATCGGGTGTCGCTGATTGCGCACACGATGAAAGGTTCGCTCGGAACACTGCACGCTCCGCTGGCTCGGGAGCGGGCGCAAGAGTTGGAAACAGCAGCCAGGCGAAAAGATGGGGTTCTTTGCGCTGCAGTACTCGAACGATTGGAAGACGACCTTCGCCTGTTAGCCGAGCCCCTAGCGCGTTTCCGCGAAGCCTGCCTGCATCGCTAAGTCCCCCTGTTACACTGAGGTTGCCCTCAAGCCTGAGGCGCATTATGAGCTTGACGGAAATCATCTGCGCCCATAGTCCTGACTCGGACGACGCCTTCATGTTTTATGGCTTGGCGACCAAGAAGGTAAGGTCGCAGACGCTTACCTTCCGACACGTTCTCGAGGACATCGAATCGCTGAATAAGAAAGCGACCACTGGCGAGTACGAGCTGACCGCAATCTCGTATCACGCCTATCCCTACGTCGCCGATAAGTACGTCATTCTTTCGAGCGGTTCTAGCGTAGGCGACGGGTACGGCCCTCTCGTGGTGAGCGCCAAGCTCATGGGGACCGACGACCTGAAAGGCAAGAGAATCGGTATCCCAGGAACGATGACCACCGCCTTCCTGACTCTGAAGCTCTTTCAGCCCGACTTCGAGCCAGTCGTAATGCCTTTCGACAAGATTCTGGATGCGGTGAAGGATCACGAAGTCGACGCGGGACTGATCATTCATGAAGGGCAACTGACGTACGGGCACGGCGGCCTGCACAATGTCATTGATCTCGGTAAGTGGTTCCGTTCGAAATACGACCTGCCGCTACCGCTCGGCGCGAACGCTCTTCGCCGTAACCTGCCGGCAACCGTGCAAACCGAGTGTTCGCGGATGATGCGCGAGAGCATTCAATATTCGCTCGATCACCGCGAAGAAGCTCTTAATTACGCAATGCAGTTCGCCCGCGATCTCGATCCCGCACTCGCTGAACAGTTCGTCGGTATGTACGTCAATCACTACACCGTCGACGGCGGCGAGATTGTCCCCCGCGCTGCCCAGAAGCTGCTCGATCTAGGGTTCGAAGCGGGTTTAATCCCGCATAAAATCGAGCTCGAAGTCGTAAGGTAGCCCTATCTGTATGGCACTTTCGTCCCACCGGCTGACCGCGATCGGCCTTGTTCTGACCTGTTTTGCGCACGCGCAAACCGAAGACGGCTACAACACGAAGGAACGCATCCTCCGCATCCGGGAGTTGGCTAAGAAAAATGGGGCCGCGTTGCCTGTTCTAACGCAATACCTGGCGGATCCGAATCGCGACATTCGCATCGAGGCCGTCCAGGCTATCGTGAAAATCGATACGGAACGCAGTCTTGATCCGCTGGTCCAGGCTACTCATGACAAGGATGAAGATGTCGCCATTCGCGCGACTGACGGCTTGGTGAACTTCTATCTCCCGGGATATGTCGCTAAGGGCGGGCGGACGGGCTCGCTGACTCGCGGCGTCCGGCAGATGAAGGCGTTTTTTTCTTCCCGCAACGACCAGATCATCGAGTCCGATGTTGTAATCCGTCCCGATGTCGCCCAAGCTCTGAGCGATCTCGTGGCCGGAGGCCCGGGCTTCAATGCGCGAGCGAATGCCGCGCTCGCCGCTGGCATCTTGCGCGACGAAAAGGCCGTTCCTGCTCTGGTGCAGTCGCTGCACGCAAAAGATGACGATCTCCTGTTCGAATCCCTGATTGCGCTGCAAAAAATCAATGATCCCGCAGCCGGCGCAGATATCGGGTTTCTGGCGCACGATCTCGATGAGCGCATCCAAACGACAGCTCTCGAGACCATTGGGCTGTTCCGGAGTACCTCAGCAGCGCCGGACGTACGTTCAGCTCTCAAGACAGCCCGAAGTAAAAACGTCAGGCGCGCCGCTTTGAAAGCCTTGGCGATGCTTGGCCTACAGGAGGATCGACCTGTTTTCCTCCAGTACGCGGGCGACCGTGATGCTGAACTCCGATCGAGTGCGCTCGAAGGCCTGGGTAGAATTCGGGAGCCGGAAGACTTTCCTGCCCTTCAGTCTTCTTTTGACGAGGGGGAAGCCGATTGGCGCATCCATTTGGCGGCCGCTTTCGGCATGGTGAACGAGGGGAAAGTCGATACGTCGGAGTTCAGCCCGATGGCCTACCTGGTCGAAAATTTAGGCACCAAAGCGCGCTCACAGACCGCCGCCGCCTATCTCAAAGACTTGGCCAGACGCCAGGATGTCCGGGATTCCGTAACCAAAATGATTCCGGAAATGGATAAGGGCCAAAAAGTCGCGCTGTGCCCTGTATTGGGCGGAGTAGGGACGCCGGACGCCCTGGCCACCCTTAACACCCTGGCTAAAGACATTGATTCCGATGTCGCCCTTGCTGCTTCGAAAGCTCTCCGGACAGCACAATCTCGCCGCATATCCTGAACGGGAGACCGGCGAGTTTGGAATGTACCTGGTACAGACTCTACTTTGCTTTCTTCTGCTTCTGCTGACCGACACGAACCTTGAACTGCTGCTGCTTGGCTTCCTGGTAAGCCTTGTGATCGTGACGATCCACGGCTTCTTTCAGGTAAACCTCAACATCCGTACCGGTTGGCAGCACAGACATTAGCGTGAAGCTGTCGTTGCAAGTCGGGCAAAACGCACGAAAGCGTTTAACGTTCGGGATTGCCATATCAGAATAAAGAATAACATGTCTCGAGGCTTTCACGGGAATGGAAGCGGAATTACATAAGTCTTACAATCCAAAGCCCAATTCCCTGGTACTTTCAAATTTAGCGAATGCAAAACGAACATAGCATCGAAATATTACAGGGACGTCCAGAAGAGCGTATGAACTGGATTACCACCATAATCATGGCGCTGCTTCATGTCGGCGCGATAGCCGCCCTTTTCATGTTCAGTTGGAAAGCACTGGCCGTCGCCGTCATCCTTTACTGGGTTGGAATTGGCTTCGGCATCAGCATGGGTTATCACCGGCTCCACACACACCGCTCGTACAAGGTTCCGCGGCTCCTTGAGTATTTCTTTGCCGTTTGCGGCACATTGACCCTCGAAGGCGGTCCGATCTTCTGGGTTGCCACACACCGGATTCACCACCAGAAATCGGATCAAGAAGGAGATCCGCATTCGCCGCGAGATGGCGCCTGGTGGGCCCACGTAGGCTGGATCATATTTGGCGAGGCCAAGCACAACAACACGCGGCTGATGTCCAAATATGCTCCCGATCTGGCAAGAGATCCTTTCTATATTTGGCTGAATAATTACCACTGGCTGCCGATTCTGCTCCTCGGGGTCGTGCTCCTTGCCTTTGGCGGTTTGCCGATGCTCCTTTGGGGAATTTGCCTGCGGGTAGTTGTCGGCCTGCACGCCACCTGGCTCGTCAATTCAGCCACGCACATGTGGGGCAAGCGCCGCTTCTCTACACGTGACGATTCCCGGAATAACTGGTGGGTCGCTCTGTTGACTTTCGGCGAAGGCTGGCACAACAATCACCATGCTCATCCTACGTCAGCGCGCCACGGACTTGCCTGGTACGAGCTCGATCTTTCCTGGATCCAGATCACCCTTCTGAAGTGGCTCGGCATCGCGAAGTCGATCCGGGTAGCGAAAATCGAAAGTGAAACACCATCCCAAAAGGCCGCTTAGTGCGTTGCTGGTAGTCGGCTGAGAGAACGCGTCTCTCAGCCAAAGCCGTTCTGGCTTGCACCGTCAAGCCCTTCTTTACCATCGAAGTGAGTGACGAAATGGGATTCGCTAGAATACAGGGAAATCCCAAGGAGCCGGTGGGGCTCTCACATACTACATTGACACTCAAGGCATTAGTTCTCATAGTTGCTTCACTTTCCTGTTCTGTGGGGTCGTTCGCCGCTTCCACCGGCGATCTCGAATGGGGTTCCTCCTCCAGCGCTTCCTCAGAAATCATCGAAAAATATCTGGCAGCAATTCAGCATCAGGCCCCGGCTCCCGGAGGCGCTTCCATGGAAGTGGATATTGACGCTTCCATTCCGAAGCTGCAGGAGAAAGGTCGGCTGCACGCTCTACGGGTCATCTCGCGCGTCGGTCGGATTAGCTACAGAGTCTTAGGCTTTCAAGGAAGCAATACGGTTAAGAGCCAGGTAATCGCACGCTATTTACAGGCAGAGCAGCAGGGGCAATCCAACCCGCAGCTAGCAGTCACGCCGGTCAATTACCGCTTCAAGCTGAAGGGTGAGCGTACCACTGACGAGGGGAAGCGCGCGTATGTGTTTGCGCTCGTTCCCCGCAATTCGGCCACAGGATTGTTCAAGGGCGAAATCTGGTTGGACAAAAACACGTGCCTGCCCCTTTTTGAAAGGGGACACTTTATCAAAAATCCCAGCATCTTCTTCAAAAAGGTTGATTTTGAGCGAGCGTTCGCCATCCAGAACGGGGAAGCCGTGCCCCAACACATTAATAGCGTCATCACGACCCGCCTGGTTGGGAAAGTACAGCTGAACGTAAGCTATTCGAATTACGCCCGGGCTGGCGATACTGAGAGCGCCGTCAATTCCTCGTCGAGTACGACCTTGTCGGCCCAATAGCGGGTCTTACCGCTGGACGGGAAATTCTCGCCTTTTGTCCCGCAGGTGTCCATCTGGGGCTGGTCTGGTTGAGGAACGGGTAAGGCAAAGTAAAATAAAGGATAAGCTCAAGGGAGTCCATGAGAACGCTTTTTCTGAATCCGCCCTCTTTCGAGGGGTTTGATGGTGGTGCGAGTTCGCGCTGGCCTGCCGCCCGGGAAATCGAATCGTATTGGTATCCGGTTTGGCTCTGTTATCCCGCCGGTCTGATTCCGGACAGCAAGGTAGTGGATGCGCCTCCTCACAAAATCTCCATCGATCAGACGGTCGCGATGGCATCCGATTTTGAGCTGCTCGTGCTGTTCACTTCCACGCCCGGGTTCACCGTAGACGTCAAAATCGCCGAGATGATGAAGGACGTCAACCCGAAATTGAAGGTCGCTTTCGTGGGACCGCCCGTAACGGTCGAGCCGGAAAAAAGTCTGCGTGCTTCCGCGGCTATCGATTTCGTAGTGAAGCGCGAGTTCGATTACGCAATTCGAGACTACGCCCTCGGCAAGCCCCTCGAAGAGATTCCTGGCGTCGTGTTTCGCAAGGACGGCGGCTTCCAAAGCAACAAGGAAGCTTCGCCCATCGAGGATCTGGACGCGCTCCCCTGGGCCTCCAAGGTCTACAAACGCGATCTGGATTTCCGCCGCTACAACGTTCCGTTCCTGCTGAACCCGTTCATCTCCTTCTATACAACCCGAGGCTGCCCGGCCCAGTGCACGTTCTGCTTATGGCCCCAGACGCACTCCGGCCATCGCTGGCGTTTGCGTTCTTCTGACGACATCGTGAACGAGTGCCGCTGGGCTCTCGAGAACTTCCCTGGCCTCAAAGAAATCTTCTTCGACGACGACACGTTCAATTACCAGAAAGCCCGCACGATCGAGCTCTGCTCCAAGTTGAAAACGCTCAACTTCACCTGGAGTTGTACTTCACGTGTCACCACCGATTACGACACTTTGAAGGCAATGAAAGACGCGGGTTGCCGCCTGCTGATCGTCGGCTACGAGTCAGGTGATCAGGAGATCCTCAAAAACATCAAGAAAGGTGCCACGATCGACATGGCGCGCCGTTTCACTGCCAACTGCAAGAAGCTCGGCCTGGTGATCCACGGCGACTTCATTGTCGGATTGCCCGGCGAAACTCCGGAAACGATCCGCAAAAGCATCAACTTCGCCAAGGAGCTGGATGTCGAGACAATCCAGGTCTCGATCGGCCACCCCTTCCCCGGCACCGAATTTTACGACCATGTCAAGAAGAACGGCCTGATCTCGATCGATGAGACGATGACCGATGAGGTCGGCCACCAGCTTCCCAACTATCAGTACATTGGCCTCGACAAAGGCGAACTGGTCGAGTGGGTGGAGCGTTTCTACGGGGAGTATTACTTCCGGCCCAAAGTCGCCTTCCGGCTGATTAGCAAAGCGATGTTCCATGGCGACGAACGCCGCCGCCTGTACAAAGAAGCACGTGAGTATCTGGCGCTTCGATCCAAACGTAAGCAGTTTGTGAAAGATCAGAAGCAGCAGAAAGAAGATCAGCAGCCTGCCGTGATGAGCGCGGGAGACTAGGGATCTGAATACCGAGCTGGAAACTGCTGCGATTCAGCCGCAGACACAAAGCCTTAAGCACGAGGTGCGCTCCGGTCGCAACCTGGCGGAGAGCAGACGGCCGGAAATTTATCTGGACAGCGGCACTGCTTTCCATAGCCAGGGCCGCGTCTCGAAACTCAAAACGTTCCTGCTCGTCATTGCGGTCACGCTGCTGAATGCGATAGGCAATTTGTCCATGGCTTGGGGGATGAAGCATGCCCCTGTTCGCGTAGCTCTCAATCCTCTCGGCTATATGCGTGACATGCTGAACCCATTTGTGGCGGGTGGCATCGTGCTGCTCATCTTGTGGCTTTTGACCCGCATGGCGCTGCTAAGCTGGGCTGACCTGAGCTTCGTTCTGCCCGTAACGGCCGTCGGCTATTTTCTAGCTGCCGTCTTGGGCCGAGTGTTTCTCCAGGAGCCTATCACGCCTGCTCAATGGCTCGGCACGCTGCTCGTGTTCGCCGGAACCGCGATCGTGGGAACCACAGGCCAAAATACGCGAGGGCAGGAAGAGGCTCCAAAGTGAAGTGGGCGCTGTTGTCAGTCATAGTCATCGCGACTGTGCTCGGCGATCTGCTGCAAAGCCATGAGATGAAGGCCACCGGCGCACAGCGGGTCGATGCCAAGGGTTTGGCGCGCCTGGTGCGCTTGATCTTCAGTCGACGTTATCTGCTCTTAGCCATCTTGTGCATGGCCGTTTCGTTCTTCGCGTTCATGGCTCTGGTGCAAAATGCTCCATTGAGCTTCGCTGTTCCTGCTTCCGCCGCCACGTTTGTTCTCGAAACCATCCTGGCTAAATTCGTGTTAAAAGAGGTCGTTGGAAAACGGCGAGCGCTAGGTGCACTGCTCGTCTCTTTTGGAGTGCTCCTTCTCGCACGGTAATCCGGCGTGTTTTCGTGCCTTTATATTCGCTTGCCTTTCTTCCGGCTTTCGCCTATCAGGCACTTGCGATCGTCGCAGCCCTAAACCACCTCCGGCGGCGCTACCGGCAGCGAAAACTTCCGGAACTCTTTCAGCCGCCCGTTTCTATCCTCAAACCCCTGCGCGGCCTCGATCCGAACACACTCGAGGCATTCGTCTCTCAAGCCTCCGTTCATTATCCGGAATTCGAGTTGCTCTTCGGTGTCGCGGACCCGAATGACCCTGCCATTCCTGACGTACTCCGGCTTCAGCGGCAATTCCCTCATACGCAGATTCAGCTGCTGATCGGGCACGCGTCTCTACCGAACGGCAAAGTAGGCGTTCTGGCCAATTTGGCAAAGCATGCGCGCTACCCAATCTGGGTGGTAAACGATAGCGATATTCGCGTCACCCCGGAGTATCTGTCGCGCGTCGTAGAGCCCTTGCGTGAAGCGTCGGTTGGGCTCGTTACGTGCCTCTATAAAGCACGGGCGCACACGCTTCCCGCGCTGTGGGAATCGCTCGGCGTCGCGACAGATTTCATGCCGAGCACGCTGGTCGCTCAACTCATCGGGGTGCGCGAGTTCGGCCTCGGATCCACCCTCGCCTTTCGTGCCGCCGACTTGGAGCGCGCAGGCGGATTCGCCGCCATCGGCAATTACCTGGCGGACGATTATCAACTCGCCAAGCGCATCACTGGGCAAGGCAAACGCGCGTTGCTTTCCACCTATACAGTCGAGACCTCGCTCGGAGACGCGACCTGGCTCGGAAGCTGGGAGCACCAGTTGCGCTGGGCACGCACCATCCGTGCCTCAAAGGGCAAAGGGTATGCCGGCTTGCCTGTCACCCATGCCGGCGTGTGGATTTTGCTCGCTTTTGCGTTAAGTGCCAAGGGCTTGGCGCTCGGCTTGCTGACGCTCCGGATACTCTCGGCTGCACTCGGCGGCTGCGCTGTACTCGAGAGCACCGCTATTGCCGGCATTTTCTGGCTCGCTCCGGTTTGGGATCTGTACTCTTTCGCGGTTTGGCTCGCGTCGTACCGTGGTCGCGATGTACGCTGGCGGGATCGGGTCTTGCGGATCGACCGTCAAGGTCGAATCTTATGATGGACCGGCAAGGTCGAATTCTTGAACCCGGGCGCCCGTGTCCGTAGGCTTCTAATCGGCCTGCGCATGTTAGCCTAATGTCTTCCGCAGAGCAACGCATGCCTTGACGCGGGCCAGCCGGACCGAATCAACAGGAGTTTACAGAATCGATGTTTTCGCACCTCAGGAGCATACTGCTCCTCGCCATGACAGCCACGCTGGCGTCACTCGTTCAGGCGCAGACAATTGCACCCGCCAAGGTCGCCATCGTCAACGCTCAAAGAGCCGTTGCGGACACCCAGGAGATTAAGAAAGCGCAGGCAACTCTCGAAGCGAAATACCGTCCCCGCCAGCAAGCGATCGAAGGACTGCAGCGCGACCTCAGCAGTATTCAACAGCAGCTGGCTACTCCCAACGTGACGCCCGATCGCGAAGCGCAGCTCCGCCAGACGGCCACCGAAAAGCAGAAACAACTGCAGCGCCTCGGCGAAGATCTACAGGGTGATGTCAACTCGGAGCGCCAGGATATTTTGGGCCGCGCTGGCCGTCAAATGTCCGAAGTGATCAAGAAAATGGCCGAAGCACGCGGGTTGGATGTCGTCGTCGATGTGACGAACACGCTCTATTTCAAACCGGCTCTCGACCTGACGGCGGAAGCAACTGCTGAGTACGATAAGACATACACGGTAAAGTAAGCAGCGGGCCCGGCTGCCGAGGCGCACGCCGTCTATCGTGGAGGATAAATGGGCAGTTATCTGCAACATTACGGAGCGGGTGAAGAACGTCGCAATCGTACGATCAAGATCATCGTCGCCAGCGTGATCGGCGTGTCGGTTCTCTGTTGCGCGCTGTACTTCTTTCTACACAACCGGCCCGAGAAGCAGACAGTCAATCGATTCCTTGCTCGCCTGAATGCACACGACTACAAACAGGCGTATGCGGAGTGGGGCTGCACCGTTGCCAGCCCCTGTACAAACTACGATTACAAACGCTTTCTGGAGGATTGGGGGCCTTCGAAGAAAGTTGGCTCTCCATGGAAAGTCGCGTCAGTCGACGGCTGCAAGGCGTTTGTCACCGTGAACGTGCAGGCTACCGGATCCGAACTCGAGTCGCTCGGAGTCGAACGCGGAACCCACACGATTATGTTCGCGCCTGCGCCGGAATGCCAAGAGCCGCAATGGCGCTGGAAGCAATTCTTCAGTAGACTTTTCGGCGGCGGCCGATCGTAATCAAGAAGTTCGTCATAATCAAAAGATCCACCTCATGCCTAAGGACACGCAGCGCCCCACTGCCCGAAAAACCACTCCTGCTTCGAGAGGGAAGCGGAATGCCATCGCAGAGTGGGCTGCTACTGTTCTCTTCCTGCTATTCGGCACCACTACCCTCGCTCAAGCGTTCGTCATACCGACAGGCTCCATGCAGGACACCCTTCTCATCGGTGATCACCTGCTGGTGGACAAACTGGCTTATGCAGCGGCAGGGCCAATCAGTAAACACCTGTTGCCCTACCAGGATCCTCAGCACGGCGACATCATCGTATTCCGCTACCCGGCCAATATCAATGAGACGTTGGTCAAGCGCCTCATTGGCAAGCCCGGCGATCGCCTGAAAATCGCCGATGGAGTCGTCTACCGCAACGGCGTCCGGCTCAATGAACCGTACGTGTATCACAAATATGCCTACGATCCCGCGCTTGATAACTTCCCGACAGCGTGCTGCCGTCCCGTCCGGGAGGAACTGGCCGAGCGCCTGCAACGCGAGATGCTCGAACAGAACAGCCAAAACGGGGAAATACTTGTTCCTCTCAACAGTTACTTTGCGATGGGCGATAACCGGGATAACTCATCCGACAGCCGGTATTGGGGCTTTGTTCCTCGCGAGAACATCATCGGCAAACCGCTCCTTATTTACTGGTCCTATCGAGCCTCGACAGAAGACTTGACCGGAGACTCAGCAGGCTCACTCATTAGTCACGTTTTGGATCTAAGCGAGCACTTCTTTACTCGAACACGCTGGAACCGTACATTTGGGCTCGTGCGCGGTGTTCCTGATTCCGCCTTGCCTGCCGAACCGCTCCCAATTAATTCTGGCGCTTCAAATCCATAACAAGCGTTGCTGCTGCCGTCGCACATCATAGTCCTGCATTTCTCACTTGAGCGGTGCTATTCTCGCAGCGAGAGGCAGTGCACATCACTCGTAGAACAGTCGTAGCGTTCTTTGGCTGCGCAGCAGCCTTTCTCGGCACCGCCTTCGCTCCCGACCGCACGCTGCCCCGGCCGTTCCGCGAGTATAGCGGTGTCGAATACCGTGCGGGCTCCATTCCCCTTCCCCCCGATTTCAATGACAAAACAGAGTGGGCCTTCGCACGCTTGATGTACCCGGGCGGCTGGAACGACGGCTATGCCGGGCGCGAAGATTATTGGACAGAAGGCCGTGCTCTCTGGACACAGGACTTTCCGCGCGCCGACCGGCATTTTTCAGAAGCACTGCGCCGTCTCAGCCGTGTTCACGTTCGTTCGGTTGAGCAAGCGGTGAATCTCGACGACGGAGATGAAATCTACAACTGGCCCTGGATCTATGCCGTGCAAGTGGGCGAGTGGGGCATCACCGATTCACAAGCACACAAATTACGCGACTATCTGTTGCGCGGCGGCTTCTTCATGGCTGACGATTTCCACGGAACCACCGAGTGGCAAGTGTTTCAGGAGAGCATGAAGCGCGTGTTTCCGGATCGCCAGATCGTAGACATTCCTGCGAGCGACCCCATTTTTCACACCGTATATGATCTCGATGATCGCTATCAGATTGTAGGCGCTGAGCACCTGCCCCAAGGTCACAAGCTGGATGGCTACGTGGCGCGCTGGCGTGGCATTTACGATGATCGCGGCCGCATCATAGTCGCGATTTGCTACAACTCCGATGTTGGCGACTCGTGGGAGTGGGCCGACGAGCCCCAATATCCCGAAAAGTATTCAGCTCTGGGCGTTCGCATCGGAGTCAATTACGTGGTTTACGCTATGAGTCACTGAGTGACGGATGGCGCCGCTACATGTTGAGCGGCGCCATAATACACACCGTTGAAGAGCAGCTTGAACGTAGCGTGTGGCTGCGCGCGGAATGCAACTTCAGGTCCAAGCAGAAAGACCTTCCCGTTTCGAACCGAGGCGTCCACCACCGCGGTACCGCCATCCAGATACTGCTGCCCCCAAGCCCAGCCGCTGACGAGTGGCGCTGTTCCCGCAAACCAGGCTACGGGCGCGGTCCGCATCAACTGCGCTTCCGGTCGCAGCCCGAAGACCGGACTGTTATCAAAGAAAGCATCTACTGTCGCGGGCATGCCATAAGCCAGTGGGTTCGCCCTGTTCACCTCGAGTTTGAGCAGCGACCCGGGAATGTAATACTTGTCGGGCGCAAGCGCATGTCGCTTACCATCCGGCCCCATCTGCGCCAGGTAATCCTCAACAGGTACACCGAGCGTTTCGCCGAGCGCCGTGGAGCTGCCGATTGTCACAAGAGAGCCGCCTTCATCGAGGAAGTGCAGCATCTGTGGAACCGTTTTGTCAGGCGTGATTCTACCGAGCGACGCGCGGTATTGTTCGGGAATATTTTGAGCCGCGGGCTGACGGTCGCTGGAACTCTCCTGCGGCGTTTCAGGTGTCCGGCGATACGCACCGTCAGTGAACACCACCGCATCGAAGTCACTCTTCAGGCCGCCTTTGTCCAGCCTCTGCGGATACACAAGCTCAAACGGAAATTCATACTGCTCGAATAACCAGCGCACCCACCCCGAAGAGATCAAGCCCCCGTACTGATCGTAGAGACCGATGCGAACCGGCTTCAACTTCCAGGCTTCCGCAGATGGAGTTCGCGCCACGCCATAAGCGCTCACTCCTAGTTGTTGCGCGGCATCTTGCAGGATTGGCAACACAGCAGCCGAAGCAGGCACCCAGATCGCGCCATTACCCAGATCCTTGCTGCCAGCGTGCTCGTTCGCCGCGATCCAGTAGACCTCGCAGCGCGCCTTCAACAAACGATTAACAACGATAAACGAATTATTCGTCTGATGACTCAGTAAATATCCTGCCGGATGATCGACGCCGCTCAGCGCCCCGGGAAGCGGCTTCAATAATCCGGTCACCCTACTGAACGGACCGTCAAAGCCGTCTAAGATGCGGTCGAACTGCACGCCCATTTGCAGCGCGAGCGTCCAACCCGCGCTGTCATACGGAGGAACTGGCGGCCCGCCCGGATACGCGAAGTCGTTCGGATGATGCTGCGGCTCGAACATGTCCATCACATGCGGCCGGAACGCTTGCGCCGTCTTGATGACGTAAGAACCGGCCTCATACGACTTTCCATTCACGGCGAACGCTTTGTCCGCCTTCAGAACGGTCACACCGGCTTTCAAAAGCGCATCGACGAATAGAGTGGCAGTCGCGAAGTCAGCCTGACCGGCAGGCAAGATGTAGCCGCGCGGATCGCGGTGCATCGGGTCGTGCAGCACCTTTGCGTATAAGTCGGAAGGCAGCTTGCCACCTTGCGCTGTTCCCGCTGCACGAAGCGCATCGATGCGGTCCGGCGTAATCGTCCAATGATCCTGGCTTCCATTCCGAATTGAGTTCCGTCCCATCACGTAGAAGTTATAGAGCAGCGTCTCGCGATTGCGCGATGCGTAATCTAAAACCGCGCGGTTATTTGTCACGTCATAGTCAATCGACTCGCGATAGTGCCACGTCTGAGGCGCGATCGGCAAAGGCCAGTCGCCCGTCGGCAGCTGCTTTTCGGCAACCAGAGGAATCTCGATCGGCGTCGGATTTCCGATGATCTCGGTCAGGAGCCCAATCATGTTGTGGAAGTAAGTAATCGTGCGCAGTCCGCCGTTCCACCATGTTGAATAATTTGCGCCCGAGCGTTGCGCAGACCCGCCTTTCCCTTCAGCCACCAGCCGTTCGTGCATGGCCGTACCCACAGCCTCGACTCCTAACGGAATCAGCGGATCGAAATTATAGTTGAACGGATCGCGAAACGGCGGCATGAAAATTACCGCGCCCGCCGGCCCCGTCTGATGATGGTTGTAGACGATCTGCGGGAACCATTCTAGAAATATCTGCCGGTTCATGTTGGTGGTTTCGGGCATGTTCGACATGTAGAAATCGCGATTGTTATCGTGTCCGATATAGTGCTGAAACAAGCGCGGCAGGTAATCGAGACTGCGCTTCTTGGGCTCCGCTTCGCGCATGTACCAATTGGCAACCAGCTCTTGCCCATCAGGATTGGCCAGCACACACAGCTGAACGGTATCGTTGAGAAAGCGCATCGTTTCGGCGTCCGTCCGGCTCACCATCTGGTACACGTGCTCCATTAACTGCTGCGAGCCAACGGCTTCGTTTGCGTGCAATCCGCCATCGATCCAAACGATTGCCTTTCCCTCGCGCGCTAACGCATGAGCTTCCTCTGCGGTGAGGCCTTCCGCATGCGCGAGCTTTGCCGAAATCTCCCGCCAATGAGCGAGCCGCTGCAGATTCTCGGGAGACGAAAGAATCGCCATGTACTGATGGCGGTTCTCTGCGGTGAGCCCGATGTCAACGAGCTTCATCCGCTCAGATTCCGATGCGAGCGTTTTCCAGTACGCGGCGAGCTGCGTGTAATTCGCCACGTGATAGTCATCGCCGATATTGAAGCCGAGCGCTTCTTTGGGAGACGTGATCACCGGACGTTTCGGCGCAGCAGCCGCGGCGATTTGCAGAGCCAGCAGCGGCAGCATACATACGCGTCGGACTGCTCTCATTTCGCAGTTTTGTTTTTGTCGCGCCAGAACACAGTACAGTCTTCGAACTCTTCTTTATTTGGAAAATACTTGTTCAGCTCGAAATCATCGACCACCTCATCCTTACACGTTTCGAGCGTTGCAAAGCGCCCTTTCGAGACCTGCTGCTTCAGTTCATTGAGCGAGACAATGTGATACCGCGCCTCTTCCCTTGACGACAGCTGCAGCTTATGTGAATAAGAAAACTCCATGCCCGGCGGCGGCGTCTGCCGCAAGAGAAAATACACCATCTCATCCGCCATATACTCACCTCCGTTGGGCGTGACTTCCTTGATCTTGGCGGCAATCTTTGCGTAATCGTGCCAGTTGGTTGAGTCGCGATCGTCAAACACGTACTTCGTCGCGCTCGCAGCCAGAATGAACACAAGAATCGCCGCCGGCCAACGCGGACGGTCAGGACTCACGAGGCGCGAAGCTGTGTAATAAAATCCAGCACTCGCGACCACAGCCATAAACGGAATCATGGAAATGAAGTAGCGCCCGAAAGTAGGATGCGCCGTCCCGATGTAGACGCCAAGCGCGAGAGCGATCCATCCTGCCAGATAAAACTCTCCGCGCAGAGTGCGGCTCCAGTCGCTGCGCTTCGCAATGAAGAAAATCCCAATGAGTCCGAGCAGGCCAAGTAAGAGCGTTTCAGCCGACACCGTCCAGTCGGTAAATACGTCAAAGTCGTGTGAACCCACGTCGCCCCAATTCACGCGCCGGAACAGCGCCTGGTATTGCACGACATTGAAGAAGGTCTGCTTCGGCGCTCTGAGGAGAAGCCAGATTTCCGGAGCGAACGGAATAATCGCACCCAACGAGAACGCGACGAATTTTGCTGAACGGCTGCCCGCCCGATTCTCAACCAAAATCCAGATCAGCAGGACCGGGAGAACCGGTGCGGCCAGAAGAGTAGAACCGGCTGCGGCTCCTGCCAGCAGAGCGGCACAAAATGTCAGCCATACGGTCGTGCGATCGACGCTCTTTACGGCCACTCGAAAGGCTGCAAATGCCAGGAACATGCCACTGCCATAAGCCTGCGCCACAGGCCCGAAGGCGATCACCACCGTATTGAAGCCGACCAGGCAGGCCGCCGTTATCGCGCACGTCAGACGCCAACGCTCATCCGGGAAACGGCGCATGATGTACGTTGCCGCCAGCCACACCGTGCCCGCAATGAATAAGGCATCGAAGGCGTGAACCGCTTGCCAGCTATGACTCACCATCCGCAGCACGCCCGCATTGAAGTACGCATTTAACAGAGTCTGCGGAAATGCGAAGTCGATGTAGGGCGTCTTGCCCCACGCAATGAGTTGCGCGGCCACCAGGTGAAAGCCTTCGTCCCAGACAAACGCCATCGTCTCGGAGTAAACGAAGAGCCCCGCATTCAGCAGCAGAAGAACAGCCGAAAGCAGCACCCAGGGTTGGCGAAGCCAGGCAAAGCGATCACGCATCCCAGGGCTTTCGACCCGTCCGGCATCCTGCATCGTTATTGAGATGTTCCCGCGCTGATTCGCTGGTGATAATTCGGATAGGCAGGCCGTTCAAACATGGCGGGCGGATTCTTCTTCAATAGCTCTAGAGCCACTTCGACGGCGCGTTCCAGTTGCGGATCATGGCCTTCCCGAACCAGTTTTGGGTCGAGATCCACTTCCACGTCCGGCGCGATCCCGTGATTCTCAACTTCCCACTGGCCGGCTATGCCATAGAACGCCCAGCGCGGCGCCGTCACATGACCACCATCTATCAACGCCGGGTAATTCCCGATTCCGATTAGGCCGCCCCACGTTTTCATCCCGACCAGCGGACCCACGTGCGCCTTGCGGAAATACCAAGGCATGGCATCACCGCCCGAACCCGCAAACTGATTTATGATCATCACCTTTGGACCATAGATCGCCTGCGTTGGATCTGTAATGTCTTCTCCCTCGCGAGTAGCAATACGGCCCATTGGCTTGCGGTTCAGATAATCGATGACGTAATCGGCAATTTCGCCGCCATGGTTGTATCGCTCATCGATCACCGCCCCCTGCCGCCCGATCTGCGCGAAAAAATAACGATTGAAGTTCGTGAAGCCGCCTAGCGCAGTATCCGGCAGATGAACATACGCCAGTTTTCCATTACTCAGCTGATCCACTTTTCGGCGGTTGTCTTCGACCCACGCAAGATGCCGCAAGTTCGCTTCATCGTCAACTGGCACCACGGTTACTTCTCGAGATGCGCTTCCATCCGCATTCGGGTCCACTTTCAAGACGATCTGTTTACCAGCGGCCTCTTCGAAGAAGCTGTAGAGGTTATCCGCGCTGTGCAATTCCCGCCCTCGCACCGCAAGCAGATATTCACCCGCCCTCACATTGACACCCGGCTGCGTTAACGGAGCTTGCAGTTGCGGATTCCAGTTTTCGCCGTTATACACTTTGGCGAACCGGTAGCGGCCATTCTCTACTTTGTAGTCTGCCCCGAGCAGACCCACTTTCAGACGCCGTACATCCGGCTGCGTTCCACCTGCAATAAACATGTGCCCTACCGTGATGTTGCCGAGCATCTCTTCGAACAGGTAGTTCAGGTCACTGCGGCTCGATACCTCGCTCAAGTAAGGCCCATAAAACAATTCGGCCGAAGCTATGTCCAGGCCGTGAAAATGCGGGTCGTAAAAGAAGTCCCGCTCGATACGCCAAACCTCGTGGTACATCTGCTTCCACTCCGCGCGCGGATCCACATAGACCTCTATGTCCGCCATTTTGAGCGCGCCTTCACCCGGCTTCGCCGCGCTCTCCGCACCCGTGATGAACCACTGCTCCCCTTGCTTATAAAGCATCTTCTCGCGATTGTCAGACAAGGTGAAGACCGTTGCACCTTCCAGAATCTTGTCTGTCTTGCGTGTTTTGAAATCGAACTTATTGACGGTGATCGGCCGCGGGCCTGGCTGCATGTCCACGAGTGGACCATCCTCGACGTAGAGAATGCCCTCCTTGCCGGGCGAGACCGCAAAATAATTCTTCTCAGGAAGCGGCAGCGCGAGAATGCGCCGGCTGATGTTGTCGAAATCGATACGGACTTCAGGGGGGGCGGCCTCTTTCGGTGACTCCTTCCCCTTGTCTTTCCCATCAGCCTTCGCGTCGTCTTTCTTGTCATCTTTTTTGTCGAGGCCCGCGTTCTCATCGTCACTCTGCGGAGCAAGCGGCGACGGCAGATCTTTGCGCAACACCGCGACATACACCGCGCTGCTCACCGGATGGCCGATGCTGGACATGTCAATCCAGCCGCCGCTCAGCGCGACATTGGTGCTCGCTATAAAGAAAAGATACTTTCCGCTTTTATCGAACTCCGGTGATGTAGAATCGCTCAAACCATCGGTGAGTTGATTTGTTTTCGCGTCCGCGGGCGAGTAGACGAAAATCGCGCGCTGATGATTTGCCAGTTGCTTCGTGTACGCGAGCCAGCGGCTATCGGGAGACCAGCGCGGGTTGAACCCATAAGACGGGCTGTCGTACCGGTCAGTATCCACCTTCACCGGAACCTTCTTCGCCAAATCTACATACCAGAGATTCAAACGCTTATCGAAGTAAGCGATCTTCTTGTTGTCGGGCGACCATGTCGGCGAGTAGAAATAAGAAGGCGGATTCCCCAGACTGATTTTTGTGATCGACCCCAAGCCGTTCTGGTCACGTATATGCAGCGCGTATTCGCCGGACTCGTCCGAAAGGTAAGCTATAGATTTTCCGTCCGGAGACCACGCCGGATCACGATCCGCCACGCTCGGCGCTGCAGTCAAGTTGCGGATATCGCCCTTCTCCGCAGGCACCGTGAGTACTTCGCCATGCGCTTCAAACACGGCGCGCTGGCCTGTAGGCGAGATGGCGGCATTCTCGATTTTCGCCGCCGTGAGTTTCTCGAATCGCGGACGCACCTCCGGAAGATCGGCTGAAATCGTAATGTCTATGTGGTGCGATTTGCCGGATTTCAAGTCGAACAAATAGATCGAACCAAACTGCTCATAGGCGATCGCGCCGGGGCCTTCCGATGCCGACTTGAAATCAAGGCCATCGTTCTTCACCACTTCGTTTACCTTGTTTGCCGGACTGTCATAGACCCATAGACTCACAGGGCCGTTGCGATCGGATAAAAAATACACTTTGTTCCCGACCCACATGGGATTAAAGTCGTTGGAATTCTCGCGCGGGATCTTGACCGTACTCGAATTTGAAAGATCGGCGAGCCAAATCTTCGTGGTCTGACCGCCGCGGTAACGCTTCCAGGCAGGCTGCCACTGAAACACAGGAACGTAAGCGATGTGCGATCCACCCGGCGAAAATGATCCATCCTCCGCGGTCGCGAGCGGAAGCACGTCGGCCATAGCTCCATCTAGCGAAATGGTGTAAAGCTGTCCACTATCCGCATACGCTTCACGACGGGAGTTGAATAGAATGCGCTTGCCATCCGGAGTCCAACCGAGCGCAATGTCCTGCGACGGGTGGTAAGTAAGCCGACGCGGAACTCCTCCCGTTGCGGGCACAACATAGACGTCAATATTGCCGTCGTACTCGCCGCTAAAGGCAATTTGCGAGCCGTCGGGCGAAAAGTGTGGATTAAATTCACGGCCTACGCCGCTTGTCAATCGGGTTGCTTCGCCTCCTTCGCGGTTGACGATCCACAGATCATTTGCATACTCGAAGACGATCTGTGTTTTGCTTACCGCTGGGCTCCGCAGCAGCAGTTTGCGCGTTTGCGCAGCGATCGGATGGGCTAAGCCTGAGAGTGCGAATAGTGCAAGGACCGCGGCGTTGCGAAGCATGACGATTGGCCCATTATAGGTCGTTTGCAGTTAAAGCAGGTCATCTTCGTGAATGTGGCCGTGAGGCGCTTTTGTCTTCGCATCGTGATGATGGCGATGCGGTCTGACGAGCCCGGCCTTCTCGAGCAGACGTCCGTCGTGCAATATGCTATATGGATCTCCGTCCACGGCAACAGTGCCGCCCTGGAGCACAATGCAGCGGTCTGCAACGCCCTCGAGCGCACTCAGATCGTGCGTTGCGGTTACAACTGTTCTCGGGCCGCCAGCCCACGACGCGAGTAGCTCGAGAATGGTCTCCTGACTAGCCGGATCCAGTGCCGCAACCGGCTCATCGAGCAGCACGACTTCGGGATCGGTCACAAGAACAGTCGCCAGCGCGACTTTCTTTTTCTCCCCGGCCGAAAGGCGATGCGGCGCTCGATCGTGCAGCGTTTCGATCTGCAACGCCGAAAGAGTCTCGAGCACTCGATGCCGGATCTCCGATTTTGTCCAGCCAAGCTGAAGCGGTCCGAATGCCACCTCGTCGAAAACATTCGAATTGAACAGCTGTACATCTGGGTTTTGAAAAACGAGACCGACGCGACGCCGGAAGCTGTAAAAGAATTCCTCGTTTTCCATTTGCGGCGCAGTAAGGCTTTGCCCGCAGAACAAAATGCTCCCCTGCTGCGCGAAACTGAGTGCGGCCAATAAACGGATCAACGTGGATTTGCCCGAACCATTAGCGCCTAGCAGTGCGATGCGTTCGCCCCGTTTTATATCTAAGGAGAGGCGCGTCAGCGCCGGCACTCGGTCATAGCTATACACGATGTCTCTCGCCGAGAAAACCGGTGGCGTTTCTGATGGCATTTAGCGGCCGTACCAGATCAGCAGGGCGGCGACTGTGACAAATACAGCCGAATGAACCCAGTCGGGTCGGCGCATAGCGAGATCGTCAAGCAGGTGCACTTCGCCCCTGAAACCGCGAGCTTGCATAGCAAGGTGAACATCATTGCTAAGGGCCAGGCTCTTTGCTAGCAATGCACCCGCGATGGAGGATGCGGTGTTGCGCTGCCGGGAAGCATCGGGCGGACCAAGCAGCCGGGCGCGCCGGGACTCGAACAGGTCACGCGCCCCCTGCAAAAAAACGAAAATATAGCGGTAGGTCATTTGGAGCACAACCACAAAGGTGGCAGGCACGCCGATCGCGCGCAGTGCCCGCAACAGCCGAATCCACGGAGTGGTCAAGACGAGCGCAAGCACAAGCGTCGAAGCCGTTTCGGCGCGGATCAGCAGAAACGCAGCCGCAGCAATTCCCTGGCTGCTCACAGGCCACCCCAGCATCGGCACATGAACAATCACCACCCCGCGCGTCAGGAATACTGCGGGCAGCGCAATCACGCCCGTAAACATCAAAACGGCGAGCCACATGTGGACGAGCGAGCGAAGCGGAACACGCGACCAAAGCGCAAGCACACCACTACAGGCGAGCAGAGCGCAAGCGAGCGGCAGACGGTGGATTGCAATCGCCGTGAATACGAGCGCGCCGATGCCCACCAGTTTCACTCGCGGGTCAAGCCTTTGCAGAAACCCTTTCGACTGCGCGACGCCCTCCGCGTAAAGAGCGTCTTCCGAAGCACGCATGATCGAGCGAATGGATTTTTCGACGAAGCTCGGGCGAACGCGCGACCTCGGACGCATTTTGGCTGCAAGCGGAGCAGCGCAAGCAACGAGCAGAATGATCGCGCCGACGCCTGCCAGAGCAGAGATAAAATATCCGGCTTGCGAATTGCGAACGAACGAAGGTGCGTAATTGGCAAGCGGTGCCGTCCAAATGGTAGACCATTTCGCAAGCCCTGACGGAGCATGTGGCGGAGGAGCTTGGCGGCCCGAAACCGCGGCGATGCTTTGTCGCGCCGAAGGGTCCCCAAAGTCTTGCGGCCGCCACTCTCCCCACGCTGTCCCCCCAGCTAGAATGCCCAGCGGCGTCAGTAACAACACCAGGCCAAGAATCAGCCACAACTTACGGGCGCTCGGCCAGTCGAAGCCCGTTTCGGCGGGCAGCAGCGTCGCATCATCCTCTTCAGGAGCATCGGGTGCGGTCGTTCGTAGCAAAGCCACATCCGCACGCTGCAGATACGCGATCAAGCCAGCCGAGAGAACGAGCTCAGCCAAACCAGCAAAGGTCAGATGTCCCAGCATCATCGCGGGGATGGCAATGTGGAGCGGATAAGGCGCGTAGAGCGGAGCTCCCGCAGCATCGTGAAAGTATCGTGGCTGCAGACCAAATTCAACCGCTGCGCACAAGGCGGAAAGATTGATCGCAACGTATCCAGCTAGCCCGGCGGCAAACACGCGCCGTAACGAAGTCAGCGCGGCCCGATAAGCAACCACCCGGTACACCACATAGGCAGCGAGCGAACCCACAATTGCCATGTTGAAACAGTTCGCGCCGAACGCAGTGACGCCCCCGTCGCCAAACAGCAGCGCCTGAATCAAGAGCGCGGTCGAAATGGCCAGCAAAGCAAACCACGGTCCAAGCACAATCGCCGCGATGGCCATGCCAACCGCGTGGCCAGTCGTGCCACCCGGCAACGGAAGGTTGAACATCATTACGGCAAAAGAGAACGCCGAGAACACCGAAAGCAGTGGCACCGTTCGCGTATGCAGAACTCTTCTCACGCGCCGAAGAGCAACATACCAGAACGGCGCGGATGCCGCATAGAGGCCCGCACAGGTGCTCGGACTGAGATAACCATCTGGAATGTGCATCAGAACCGCATTTTTTGCTCTAGGCTGTCCTCATTCTAGAAGCTGAATTGGAGACGTGCATTCACGCTGCGCGGTGCGCCCAGCGCCGTGCCCGAAAACAGTCCGGCAAAATTAAGTACGTTGATTTGATCAGCCAGGTTGTTACCGTCGATCTGAAAGCGAACGGGGTAGTGTTCGCTCTGACGCAGCAGCACTCCAAGAGAAGCATTGAACGAAACCAGCGGACGCGGTCTGGCTCTGCTGAAGTTGACCCGGTTCACAACGGCCGGCCCGTACTGCGCGAGAGCTTGTTCGTAGGTGCCGGTGAAATCGATGGGCTGACCGGAATCGTAAGTGCCGCCGAAGGCCAGCCAAACCCGCGGCGTCAAATCGTAACGAACGCGCAGCCGAACCGCATTGCGCTCCTCTTGTGAAACGGGAAAAAATCCGCTCATAGCGCTTGACGCGTTTTGCGCATCGTCCCCGATGAACAATCCCCCAGTCACCGGGAAATAGCCGTTTCCGCGCAGATTGGTCCAGCTGGCATAGCCTGAAAACGGGCCCCATCGCGGAACGTCGAGCTTTGTCTCAACGCCATAGATATTGGCAAGTGCAAATGAAATGGGAAAACTCACGCCCGTGTTAAACAGAACGTTGTCATCCGGAAAATTGTGGTATCGGCGCCAGAAGAAATTCGTGTTAAGTCGAACGTGTCCGAAAAAGCCGCGCCCAAATCCGGCCTGATAGTAGTTCCCGCGAGCCGGCTGAACGGGCAGCCGCAAAACCTGACCGCTCAGGCTCGCAACAGCGGGCGAACTCGACACCAGCAAATTTTCAAACGCCGGAGTCTGAAAAATCCGGTCGTACGATGCCCGAAAAAGCAGCTGGGTCTTGGGCCAGTAAACCGCCATTCCCGTACGAGGGCTCCAGCCAACCTGATCCACCAAGAATCCGTAGTGATCGAACCGCAGCCCGCCCGTCAATGTCACGTGTTTCCAGTGCAGCTCGTCCTGGCCAAACACGCCCTGCTCGCGATCGGGCGCGTGTCCGTAAAAACGAAACGAAAGCGGGGTGTCCGGAGCAAACTGGCTCGGATCAGTGATCAGATAATTAAAATTTTCCTGAACCGATGCGTAATCCGACTCAACACCGGCTTTGAACTCGTGTCTTCCGGCATGTACGGAAACGGTGCCTTTCACGTACTCTTCGTGATACCCGCGATCCTGACCAGCAATAATCGGCGTCGCAAGATCGTTCGACCAAAATCCGGCCGTCAAGTCACGCGTCATCGCGCGGAGGTCAGTCAGAACATTCGCAGAGAAGATATGCGAGTAGGAAAATTGGCCCGCTGTTTCGAAACTTTGCCGGTCCTGCCGCTGCCCAACCTGCTGCTGAAGAGTTTCGTTCGGTACCAGAAACTTCGATTGTTCCCTGCGTAAAATCACCGAGACGCGATCGTGATCCGTTATGTCCCTCTCGTATTGCGCTATCAGGTCGGCGGTGCTTCCGTGGTTCGTGAAATTCTGCGTGGATGGTGGGTCGAGAAATCGATCCGTTAACGAACCGGCCGCGCTCAAGCTGAACGTATTCGCTCCGGAGCCATATTGAGTTTGAAGATAGCCGCTGCCGGTGTTGAAACTGCCGCCTGATAAAGCAGCTTTACCATGCAGCCCTTGGCGAGTATCGCGCCGGGTTTCTACTTCGATCACGCCGCCCATGCGCCTGCCGTACTCAGCCGGAAAGCCTGCCGTGTAGATGCTCATCTCCTGCACACTATTCGCATCAAAATCAGGAACGAATGCCGCGGAACGCGTTTCGGTCAGCGGCATGCCGTCCACCACGTACTGCACCTGATACTCTTCCGCCCGCGGATGCAGAATCCCGTTCGCCTCAAACATCCAGCCGGGCTCCTGATTCACCAGTTCCGAGAGAGAGCGGCCCGGCATTGCGGTAAGCCGGTCCTGCAAAGTAGCGGCACCTACCTTATTGCTCCCGGAGACATCGCTTGGATTGATCAGCGTCGCGTTGTCTTTCACTTCAACCGTTGTCTGAACCTGCTCGAGCCCTAATTTAAACGTCAGTTCTTTTGGAATTGAAGACCGCACTTCGACCATTTCAGAAGCAGACTGGAATCCGGCACGCTGAAGTTTGATCGTGTACAGCCCGAACGGAAGCCGCTTCGCAATTACCTGCCCCTCGGCATTAGTTGTGAACGTTTGCTTGTATTCGTTTGCCTGGCTGGTCAGTTCCGCGCGGCCCTGAATCGGAAGACCGCTTGCATCTTGGAGCGTCAGGCGCAACTCGCCAACGTTTACCTGAGCGAGTGCCGCCAGTGTCGCGAGAGCGTAAAGAGCCGTTAACCGGGAAACCATTCCTACTTCCAGTTTCGCAGCGCCGGTCCAAGAAGACTTACTCTCCTGTCACGTCCACCACGAGGAGTGTCAAATCATCTTCTTGCGCACGTCCCGCCTCATAGCCGCTCCATTCCGCAAGCTCACGCAGAATAAAGTCTGCAGACTCGCCGGCCGTCAAACCAGCGGAAGCCACAAGTGCCTTTTTCAACCGGCCTTCCTCGTAAAACTCTTCGTTCTTATCGGTTGCTTCTAGCAACCCATCCGTGTAAAGAAGAAAGCGATCGCCGCGTTGGAACGAGCGCTCAACGGCCGTGTAAGCTGCCGACGCCATTACACCGATTAGCAGCCCATTTTCCTCAACCGCTTCCACCTCCAGACTGGCGCGATGAAGCCACAACAGGCGCGGATGAGCCGCAGCTGCATAACGGAGAGTTTTAGAAGAAAGATCCAGGAACAGGTAGGCGGCGGTCACAAATTGGCCCTGCAAGTTCGGGCAAAGCGTTTGGTTCATGCCGCGAATTACGCGGGCCGGATCCTCCGCCCCCGGCAACTATCTAGGATGTGAATGGCCACAAGAAAATCGACCATGGCGGCGGAATTGAAGGCTTTAACACCGAGCTTGCTTATTGGCCTGATGAACAACTCGCGGTGATCGTTCTCGGTAATTTGGGCGGCATGGCTCCGGACGAGATTGCTGCTCAACTTGCAGCTACGGTTCACGGCGACAAAGTCACGCTGATGTCAGAACGCAAGGAGATCAAGCTTTCGCCCGAAGTGCTCCGCCAATATGTAGGTGAGTATCAGCTTGCTCCCGGCGCCGTTCTAAGCGTGATACTGACCGGCGATCAGCTCGAGACGCAATTGACCGGTCAACCCAAGCTCCCCGTCTTCCCTGAAGCAGAGAACCGGTTTTTCTTGAAGGTAGTCGATGCTCAACTCGAATTCACCAAAGACCAGTCCGGCAAAGTCACTCAAGTCATCCTGCATCAGGGAGGTCCCGATATGCCGGCCCCGAGATTGAGGTAGCCAGGCTTACTTCGCGGGCTGAAGTTTCAACAACACGACGCCATGCGAAGGAACGTCCGCAGCGTATGTATCGCCGAAAGCGCCAAGTTCTTTTCGATCCCACAAATCGTGCGCGGTAAATGCGCCATCGAGTTTCAGGTCCGATTTCTTAGCCGATACTTTGGCCGTAGCCCCGCCGCGATTGAAAAGCCCGACGGCTTCCGAGCCGTCCGCCAGCGGGCGCGCCCACACTTCGAGATCTCCGTCCTTCGCAACGCGAGTGGCCTGCTTGCCGAGCGAGTCCTGGTCAATCGCGATTACGTCTTTGTTCGTGAGCATGCTGAGAACCGCAGGAGAGACACTCCGCAGATCATTGCCCGCCAGCAGTGGCGCTGCTAGCAAACTCCAGAGACTCATGTGCGTGCGATACTCGGTGTCGCTCATGCCGCCGTTGCCGACTTCGAGCATGTCCGGATCGTTCCAATGACCTGGACCCGAATATTCTGCCAGGCCTTCCTGAAGATCGAAGCCGATGTGCGACATCGATTTCCAGTTATCGCTGATGTCGCCCGTTGTGCGCCAGGAATTGCCGCCCACGCTCGCGCCCCACGACGGCCCCTTAAACACGCCGTACTGGCACAAGCTGTACGGGATGGGCCTTCCGGTTGCTTGCAGCGCGTCACCCATCTTCGCGTAAACAGCGGGCATCGAGTGGTAATCGTATACTTGCGAGCCGCTGCACCAGTCATATTTCAAGAAGTCGATGCCCCACGACGCGTAGGTCTTGGCGTCCTGCTCCTCATGCTGGAAGCTTCCTTCATATCCCCCGCATGTCTTCGGTCCGGGCGAAGAGTATATGCCAAGCTTGAGGCCTTTACTGTGCACATAATCGGCCAGCGCCTTCATGTTCGGAAACTTCGAGTTGGTCTGAATGTTGCCTGCGGAGTCGCGGCCCGCCTCCCACGTGTCATCGATGTTGATGTAGATGTATCCGGCATCCTTCATGCCGTTACGTGCCACGGCATCCGCGGTCTCCCGAATCAGCTGATCAGTCACTTTGTTGGCAAACTTGTTCCAGCTGTTCCAACCCATAGGCGGCGTTTTAGCGAGCCCGTTATAGGGCAAAGGCTTGGCATCGGGTAACGAAATTTTCTTTGGCGCCTCCGGCATCGGCCCGGGAGCCTCACTCGAGACCCGCTTCAAATGCAGCTCAGGACCGCGACGGCCTTCCCAACCGGGCATTTGCAAAAGCACCGTGTCGCCTTCGAGCCGGCCCTTGTAATCCGATTTGCGCTCTTCGCCGAAGTTGTCCCGCACGATCGTGAACGAGAAGCTGTCGCCCGTGATCTTCACATCGTTCAGAGGCTCGTAACCGTGATTCGACAGCATGTAGCCGCTGAGAGCGTCGCCATCAGTTTTGAGAAACAGCGACGTTTCACGGACAGTTCCATCCGCCTGAAAGGTCACGGTCCACTTTCCGGTTAGATTGGCCGAAAAGGCTGCCTGAGTCACGAACGAGGTGAGGAGCAGAGCGAGGAAAGGCTTCATGGTGCGAATAGGAATTCTATACCCAGTTGCACTCGACTTCTAAATCTTCGATCTAGGCGCGTAAACCGTCAATAAATTTATGAATGCGATCGAGACCGCGCGCGAGCTCCGTCGTCGACGTCGCGTACGAGATCCGGATGTGATCGTTCGTTCCGAATGCTTCTCCCGGCACGACAGCCACATGCGCTTTCTCGAGCAGGGCGCTCGCGAACTGCAGCGAACTCGTGACACGGCCGCTTCCGTACGCAACAGAGATGTTGGGGTAAGCGTAGAATGCGCCCTTCGGCATCTCGATTGTCACGCCGGGAATTTCGCGCAGGCGGCCAACGACAAAGTCACGGCGCTTGCGATACTCCGCCAGCATCTCGCCGACCGACTTCTGCGGACCCTGCATTGCTTCGAGCGCGGCCTTTTGCGCAATCGACGTCGGATTCGAAGTCGAGTGACTTTGCAGCTTTGTCATCGCGGTAATAATTGGCGCGGGAGCAAGCGCAAATCCCACCCGCCAGCCCGTCATCGCGTAAGTCTTCGAAAGCGATCCCGCTACGACCACCGAATCTTTCGCCCCGGAAGCCGCCGCGATCGAGAATGGTTGGCCTTCATAAACAAAGTGGCAGTAGCATTCATCAGTCATCAGGTAAATGCCGTGCTTTGCCGTGAGCTCGAGAATCTTCTGAAACTCAGGTTGGGAAATTACTGCGCCGCTCGGATTCGAAGGCGAGTTGATAATCACGAGTTTGGTTTTCGGCGTGATATGCGCTTCAAGCCGCTTAGCTGTTACTTCAAACCCGCTATGCTCGTCGGTGTCGACAAACACGCAGACTCCGCCCGCGTAATTCACAACATCCTTATAAGTCACCCAGTAAGGCACGGGAATGATGACTTCATCACCGGGATTGACGAGCGCCTGAACCAAATTGAAAATCGCATGCTTCCCGCCTACCGTGACCAGGCACTCCGATGCGGCATAGTTTGTTCCAAAATCGAGGCGGTGCCGCTCGCAGATGGCAGCGCGCAGCTCTGGCGTGCCGCTCGTGTTGGTGTACTTCGTGAAGTTCGCATCGATAGCCGCGATCGCAGCTTGCTTGATGTTAGAAGGCGTGGGGAAATCCGGCTCGCCGGCGCCGAAATCAACCACGTCTGCTCCTTCCCGGCGGAGGC